>VFQR01000512.1_pt1 | contig 51317 bp, 52 predicted proteins | sample 3512321 | NCBI WGS metagenome assembly VFQR01 (sample SAMN10412374, study PRJNA504923) | tailings metagenome | isolation source: Relicate 3 Philex TSF1 revegetated site | place: Philippines: Tuba, Benguet | collected 2017-08-29 | reverse complement strand
CGACCTGGTGGCCCTGTCCTTCGTGCGCTCCGGCCAGGACGTGCGCCGGCTGCGCGGGGCGCTCGCGTCCCTGGGCGGCCCCGCCCGCGTCGTCGCGAAGATCGAGAAGGTGGAGGCGTTCGAGGCGCTCGCCGAGATCGTCGACGTCTCCGACGGGGTGATGGTGGCCCGCGGGGACCTGGGCGTGGAGGCCGGCGTCGCGCGCGTGCCGCTCATGCAGAAGGACGTGATCCGGCGGGCGGAGACGGCGGGCAAGCTCGTCATCACCGCCACCCAGATGCTGGAGTCGATGATCACCCAGCCCGAGCCCACCCGGGCCGAGGCGACCGACGTCGCGAACGCGATCCTGGACGGCACGTCGGCCGTGATGCTCTCCGGCGAGACGACGGTGGGGCGCTACCCGGTGGAGGCCGTCCGCTCGATGGCCGAGATCGCCGTCGCGGCGGAGGCCGGGGTGCCGTTCTCCCTCGACCTGCTGTCCGCCGTGTCGAGCCGCCCGGAGGCCGTGATGCAGGCGGCTGTCCACCTGGCGCAGCAGGTCGGCGCGGTCGCGCTCGTGGTGTCCACGGTGAGCGGCGGCGCCGCCCGGGCCGCGGCGAAGTACCGGCCGCGGCTGCCGGTCATCGCCCTGTCGGAGGACGAGACGGTGCGGCGCCAGCTCGCGATGGAGTGGGGCGTCGTGCCGAGCACGCTGCCGCCGCGGGCCTCGACGCTGGGGATGCACCACGCGGCGATGCTGGAGCGCGCCCGCGAGGTGGGCGGGCTCTCACCCGGCGACGTGGTGGTGCTGGCCTACGGCCCGCCGGGGGCCGGCCCGTCGGAGACGAGCTACCTGGCGGTGCGGGAGATCGCCTGACGCCCGCGGCGGGGCGGGGCGGCCATGAGCTCCCCGACCACGCGCAGCGGCACGTCGGCCGCCCGCGCCAGCTCGATCGGGCCGCCGGCGGGCATGCCGTGACGGGCGAGGTGGGCGCTGAGGCGCTCGCGCGCCGCGTCGAGCAGGCGGCAGCCGGGGCAGTCGCGGCGGCCCAGGTTGCGGGGGGCGCCGCACCGGTCGCACCAGTGCGCGATGCGCGGCGGCGGCATGATGTCGTCGTCGTCCCGCTCGGCGACGGGCGGGGCCAGGGTCGCGAGGAGGTCCAGAGCTGTCGCAGCGCGTGTCACTGGCCGGGTGGTCGTCACGCATCGCGGCCGTCTTGAGCGCCGGGGCGCTGCTCGCCGCGGCCGGCTGCTCGGCCACGGGCGGGGGCGGGGACGCCCCCACAGCACCCGTCCCCCCGGACGTCCTGGCCGTGACGGTCGACGGCCCCGGCTACGACGGCCTGCGCATCCCGCTCTCTTGCGAGGTGGTGGACCGCGATACGTGTGCCGCCGTCCTCGACGCCGCCGGCATGCCCGACGGGCCGTCCTGCGAGGCGCTCCCCCCGGACCCCTCCCGCATCACGATCACGGGGAGGATCGAGGGTGAGGAGGTCTCCTCCGTCCTCGACCGCCGCACCACCTGCGAACGGGCCCGTCACGACGGCGTCCTGGAGGCCCTGGGCCTCTAGGTCGGCGTTAAGAAGCGACGCCCTGAGCAGGCGTTTCCGCGTTAAGGATCACTCGATCGCGGGCGGCGGGGTCGAGTGAATTCAGAGGGGACGGCGGGGCATCGCGAGGCGGCTGACCAGGGTGGCGACGGCCTCCTCGGCGGGGGTGGGGCCGTCGACGAGCTCGATGATGATGCGGCCCAGGTCCGGCCGGTGGAGGACGGCGGCGAGGAGGGCGGCGACGTCGTCGCGGGGGACCTCTCCGTAGGGCACGGCGACCCCGGCGGTCACGCGCCCGTCGCCCGGCGCGTCGGTGAGGTGCCCGGGGCGCACGATGACCCAGTCGAGGTCCGTCGCGGCGAGGTGGATGTCGGCAGCCTTCTTCGTCCGCATGTAGTGCTCGAAGCCCTCCCGGGGCTCCCCCCCGCGGCCCGCCTCGGGGAAGGCGGAGACGAGGACGAGGCGGCGGACGCCGGCGAGGGCCGCGGCGGCGGCGGCCTTCGTGACGCCCTCGCCGTCGATGAGCGTCGTGCGGTCGGTGCCGGTGCCGTGGGCGCCCGCGGAGAAGACCACGGCGTCGTGGCCCTCCATCCGGGCGGCCAGGGCCTCGGGGGTGTCGGCGATCAGGTCACCGGCGACCGGCACGGCGCCGGAGGCGGCGACGGCCGCGGCCTGGTCCGGGGACCGGTGCATCCCGGTGACGTGGTCACCCGCGGCGACGAGCAGCGGGGTGAGGCGCCGGCCCACGCCGCCGGCGGCGCCGATGAGGAAGACCCTCACGCCGCGCGCGCCCAGGCCTCGAGCACCTCGGCTGCCGCGACGAGGCCGGGGACCACGGCGTCCGCGGCGGCCAGCTCGTCCGGGCCGTAGGAACCGGTGGTGACGGCGACGACCCGGGCGCCGCCTGCGCGGGCGCAGGCGATGTCGCGCGGGGTGTCCCCCACGACGACCGCGGGGACGGGAGCGCCCTCGCGGGCGACGGCGATCGGCACGAGCTCCTCCCGCACCTCGTGGTCCGAGCCGAACGCGCCGCGGCCGGGCGTGAACCACCGCCCGAGGCCGGCACGGGCCATCTTCGCGTGGGCGATCGGCTCGATGTTGCCCGTGAGGAGGGCGGTGCGGACCGGCGTCGCCGCGACCCGGGCGAGGGCCTCCGCGGCGCCGGGCGCGACCGGGGGATCCGGGTGCCGCGCGTCGATCTCCGGGTAGAGCGCCGCGGACCGCGCGATCCACTCGTCGAGGCCGGCGTCGATGTCCTCGTCGGAGACGCCACGCCCCCGCAGCACGAGCCGCGCGATCTCCCGGTCGGTGCGGCCGGCGGGGCGCACGGCGACCACGTCCTGGACGTCCGCGGAGACCCCCCAGACGTCCCCCATCGCGGCGGCGAGCGCCTCGGTGTGCGCCCGCGGGGTGCCCAGGAGCAGCGTCCCGTCGATGTCGAAGAGCACCAGCACCCGGGAGGATGATAGGCGGTCGGCGAGTTTGGCAGACTCTGGCGGCGCGGGCATCCCCGGCCCGGGACGCGGAGGTCCGAGATCGATCGACCCCAGAGGTGGCTCGGAGGCGCCGTCGTCGTCATTGCGATCCTCGCCGCGACGGTGGCCGCCGTCCTGGCGGGGGTGCGGCACGAGCGGCAGGTGGCGCGGGACGAGGGCGCGCTGATCGGCGCCCCGGCCGTGCGCTCGCTGGGGGCCGAGGCGGACGCCGCGACGTCGGCGCTCGAGGACCTCCGGGCCTTCATGGAGAGCTCGGACGACGTGACCGCCGCCGACTTCGACCGCTTCACCGCCGCGCCGCGCGCCCGCATCCCCGCGCTCGACTACCTCGCGTTCACCCCCCGCGACGGGGAGCCCGGCCTGGCCGCGGGCTCCGTGGGCCCCGCCGCGGCCGCGCGCCTGCTGGAGGCCCCGGGCGCCGCCCCCGCCCTGGAGGCCGCACGCGACGACGCCCTCCCCCGCATGACGCCCCCGGCGGGCGACCGCGAGCCGCAGGCCCTGCTCGTCGCGCCCGTGTACGCCCCGGGCGCGCCGCTCTCCACAGTGGCCGAGCGGCGGGCGGCGCTGCGCGGATACGTCAGCGGGCTCACGAGCCTCGGGGAGCTCGGCGCGCCGGCCCGGGGCGGCCTGCCGCAGGGCGTCGAACTGGTGGTGCGGGACGACGAGGTCCGGGTCCTGGGCCCGGACGAGGACGCCACCACCGAGGGCACGGTGGAGGTGGCCGGGCGCGAGTGGACCGTGGGCCTCGCCGGCCTGCCCGGGCCGTCGCACGCCCTGCCGGTGGGCCTCGCGCTGGCCGGGATGGCCCTGGCCGCCGTCGTCGCCCTGCTGCTGCGCTCCGCCTCCCAGCGCGAGGGCGCGGCCCGGCGCGAGCTGGAGGGCCTGCGGGTGCGCCACGACCTCATCCTGGGCGCGGCCGGCGACGGGATCGTGGGCCTCGACGCCGAGGGCCGCGCGACGTTCGTGAACCGGGCCGCCGCAGCCATGCTGCGCTGGGACGTCGACGACCTCACGGGCGGGCGCTTCGACGAGCTCGTGCTGCCGGCCGTGGGAGCCGCCGCCCGTGGCGGGCGGCCCCTGAGCGGCGAGGCGCCGGTACGCCGGCGCGACGGCACGACCTTCGTCGGCGAGTTCACGACGACGCCCCTCGCCGGCGACGGCAGCACCACCGGCGCCGTCGTGGTGTTCCGCGACGTCACGGCCCGGGTGGAGGAGGAGCGGCGCACGCGCGAGAGCCTCGCCGCGGCGGAGGAGCTGGCCGCGGTCGACGCCCTCACCGGCCTCGCCAACCACCGCACCTTCCACGACCGCCTGCGCACCGAGATGGAGCGGGCCCGCCGCCACGGCCGCGGCCTGTCCCTCGTGCTCATGGACCTCGACCGCTTCAAGCAGGTCAACGACCGCTTCGGCCATCAGGTGGGCGACCGCGTCCTCACCCACGCGGCGCGCGTCTTCGAGCAGCAGACCCGCACCGGGGAGCTCGTGGCGCGGGTCGGCGGCGAGGAGTTCGCGATGATCCTCCCCGAGGCCGACGGGGACGAGGCGTTCCGCGCCGCCGAGCGGGTGCGGCAGGCCGTCGCGGCCGCCAGCTTCCCGGGCGTCGGCCGCATGACGATGTCCGCCGGGGTCTGCGACCTCGGGGACGCCGGCGACGCAGAGACGCTGTACGCCCTCGCCGACGGCGCCCTCTACTGGGCGAAGCACAGCGGCCGCGACATGGTGCTGCGCCACTCCCCCGACACGGAACACGACCGCCCGGCGGGCGACGCCGAGGACGGCGAGGGCGACCGGCGCCAGTCGCTCGTCAGCGTCCGGCTGCTCGCCCGCGTGGTGGACGCCAAGCACGCCTCCACCCGGCGCCACTCGGAGCGGGTCGCCGACCTCGCGGCCGACCTCGCGCGGGAGCTCGGCTGGGACGAGGAACGGGTGGCCGAGCTGCGCGAGGCGGCGTTGCTGCACGACGTCGGGAAGATCGGCGTTCCCGATGAGCTGCTGACCGCCCCGCGGCCCCTGGACCACGACGAGATGCGGCAGGTGCAGGAGCATGTAGACGTCGGCGGGCGCATCCTGGCGGAGGCCCTGACCCCCGAGCAGCTGTCGTGGGTGCGCGGCCACCACGAACGCTGGGACGGCGCGGGGTATCCTGACGGCCTCCAGGCCGAGGAATGCCCTGAGGGCGCGCGGATCCTCGCCCTCGCCGAGGCCTGGGACGTGATGACGACCGAACGACCGTACGCCCCGATGCCACGGACCCACCCCGACGCGATCGCCGAGTGCCGCGCCCTCGCGGGCAGCCAGTTCTGGCCGCCCGCGGTCGACGCGCTCGCGCGGATCAGGGGCGGCGCGTGAGCGCACCGGCCGGGCGCGCCCTGGCCGTCGCGGCGTGGACGATCGCCGCACTCGCCGTCGTCGCGCTCCTGGCCGTCGCCGTCATCCTCGGCACGGGTGACGAGGGCCCCGACCCGGTCCGCATCGTGGCCGACCGCGCCGCGATCACGATCCCGCTGCCCCCGGCGCCGCCCGCGGCGCCCGCCCGCACCACCACCACGAAGCCGCCCGGCCGCGTCGAGGCCCCGCCCGCGCGCGGCGCCGACGGCGAGGGCTCCGGGTCCGGCTCCGGCGGGTCCGGCTCCGGCGGGTCCGGCTCCGGCTCGGGTGGCGGCGCCGACACTCCCGCCGCGGACACCCCGTCCGGCGGCGGATCGGGCCCGGGCTCCGGCGGTGGCGACGGCGGCACGGGCGGCGGCACCACGCCGGCCCCGCGGGCGCCCGCGCCGGCGAAGCCCAAGCCCCCCGCGAAGCCGAAGCCCCCCGTCGTCGAGATCCCGACGCCCCCGGTGACGCCCGCGCCGCCCGCCCCGGGCACCCCCGGCACGCCGCAGCCCACGCCGGGGACCCCTGCGACCCCGCAGCCCGACCCCGGGACGCCCCAGCCGGGGGCCACCCCGCCCCCCGGCGACGTCGCCGGGGGGACCCCGCAGCCCACCGCCCCCTGAGGGCGGCCCCGGACTAGCTCCGGGAGAAGGGCAGCACCGTGGTGAGCCAGTCGATGAGGGCCGTGGGGTTGCGGCTCTGCACCATCAGCTCGCCCGGGCCGGTGAAGTCGAAGACGAAGCCCTCGCCGCTCTTCAGGCTCTGCATCGTCTTGCCCTGGGCCGCGCGCCGGAGGGTGAAGGAGACGCCTTCCTCGAAGGCCACCATGTGGCCGGAGTCGACGACCATCGTCTCGCCCGGCGCCAGGCGCACGCGGTCGAGCGCGCCGTAGCAGGAGAGCACGACGGCGCCCTGCCCGGTGGCGCGGATGAGGAAGCCGCCCTCGCCGCCGAACATCGACTTGAAGCCGCCCCACTTGGTGTCGATGTCCACGTCCGCCTCGGAGGCGATGTAGGACCCGCGCTGGATGAAGTAGGGGGTCGACCCGACCTCGATCTGCGTCATGTCGCCCGGCAGGTGGGCGGCCACGTCCACCCAGCCGCCCTGCGGCGGGGCCGTGTAGGTCGTGATGAAGAACGACTCGCCGCCGAGCACGCCGCGGCGCAGGCTCTTCATGAGCCCGCCCTGCATCGACGCCTCGATCTGAACGCCCTCCGACGTCGCCATCATCGCGCCGGACTCGGCGCGCACGACCTCGCCGCCGCCCAGCGCGCAGCGCGCCACGGCGAAGCTCGGTGCGTGGCGGATCGCGATCTCCATGCCCGTCCCCCTCTCTCGGATCGGCCGACGGGGTCAGTCAAGCACGGCGCGCCGGGCCGGTGGGGAGGACCGCCGCCACCGTCCCGAGGGAGCAACAGGACGCCCTGCACACTGGACGCGCGGCCAAGGAAGGGAGGGGGGTCGGGGGTCGATAGTGCCGGTGCGAGCGGGGTGGAGTGCACTGCCTACCGGGTCAGCTCCGTTCGTCACGGCGAGCGGCTCGGATCGAGAGGTCGCCCCCTTCCTCTCGATCCGCGCCCCGTCGCCGGCCATCGCGCGCCGCCCCCACCAGGGCGGCGATCACAGGACTGCCGGGATCGGCCTCCGGGTGCCACTGCACGCCCAGGAGCCATCCGTCGCCGGTCCCCTCGACCGCCTCGGGCACCCCGTCGGCGGCCCGCCCCGTCACCCGCAGCCCGTCGCCCACGGCGTCGATCGCCTGGTGGTGGTGCGAGGCCACGCGGTGCGTGCGCTCCCCGATCGCGCGGTGCGCGAGCGAGCCCTCCTCGAGGTCCACGTCGTGCTCGTTGCCCGCGAACCGGCCGATGGCCCGGCGGTGCTCCTCCGTGCCGAGGTCGTCGGGGAGGTGCTGGGTCAGGGTGCCGCCGGCCGCCACGTTGATGACCTGGGCGCCGCGGCAGATGCCGAGCACGGGCAGGCCGCGCGCGACGGCCTCGCGCACGAGCGCGGACTCCACGTCGTCGCGCAGCGGGATGGGCGCGTCGTTGAGCGGGTGGGCCTCGGCGCCGTAGACCTCCGCGCCGATGTCCACGCCCCCCACCAGCAGGAGCCCGTCGAGGCGGTCCAGCACGAGCCCGGGGTCGTCCACCACGCGGGGGTCCGGGGGGATGAGCAGGGCCACGGCGCCCGCCAGGCGCACCTGATCGAGGTAGTTCGCGGGCACGAGGGCGGCGGGCATGTCCCATACGGACCAGCGCGCCCGCTCCCAGGCCGCGCAGACGCCGATGACGGGGATGTCGGGGGACGGTGCGATGCCGGGGAGGCTACGCGGTCGTCAGGCCCGCCACTCCCGGGTGTGCAGGGGGCGCAGCTCGTAGGGGAGCGCCCGGCCGGCGTCGGAGCCGCGCACCACGCCCGTCCGCCCGTAGGAGACCACGGGCGCGACGGGCGCCTCCGTCAGACGCCCGAGGAGCGTCTCGAAGGCCTCCCGACCGGTGGCGAACCGCCATGCCGCCCCTGCGTCACCGGGACAGCGGTCGGGATGATGCGTCCGCGCGTACGTTCTCCAGGCCCCCACCAGTTCGTCACGTTGGACGAACCCGGTGCCGAGCCCCAGCACGCCCGCTGCGGTCGTCACGTTCATCACCATGGACGGTAGGGCCGGGGGCGCCCCCCTGACCCACCCGTGCGGAGGGTCCCCGGCCTCGACCCTCGGATGGGCGCACGGGGGCCCGCGCGGTAGGCTGGGGGCCGTGATGGCGCTCGGTTACACGCTCGTGGGGCTCCTGCTCGGCGCCGGGGTGATCCTGGCCGTGGGCGTCTGCCTGGGGTTGTGGTTCGCCGTGTCGGCGGCCCGTCCCGAGCTCATGGAGCGCCGCCCGCCGAGCACCGGCCCCGACGAGGTCTAGGCCCGGGCGCGGCGTCCGGCGCCGGGGGTACCGTGGGCCGCCACCGTGCTGCGCGAGGACCCCAACGCCCGCTTCGAGCCCGCGTTCCTGCGCCGCCGCTTCGTGAGCGGCCGGCGTGAGTTCCGTTTCATCTCCGGCTCGGCGCACCGCGCGATCGTGCGCGACCAGGAGCACGAGCCCGTGGCGGTCGCCGAGGACGCGCCGCGGACGTGGTGGATGTTCCGCGGGCGGTTCTACTGGGAGGACGAGGGCCTCGCGCCCGGCGAGGTGATGGCCCTCGTGCACGAGCGCGACCGGCGCAAGCGGCGGCGCATCGACCGCGCGATGGACATGATGGCCGCCGAGGCGGAGCCGGCCGGCCCCCGCCGGGAGGGCGTGCCCGAGGAGGTGCGGCGCGAGGTGTTCCGCCGCGACGGCGGCCGCTGCGCCCGGTGCGGCTCCGATGAGCTGCTGCAGTTCGACCACGTCATCCCCGTCGCCCTGGGCGGCGCCTCGACCCCCGCGAACCTGCAGCTGCTCTGCGCGCCCTGCAACCGGGAGAAGGGGGCGGCGCTGTGAGCGGCGACGGCCGGGCCGCGCTGGCCTGGATGCGCGAGCACGGGTCCACCCTGCGGGAGTACGTGGCCGAGGCGCGGGAGCGCGACCCGGACGACTCGCCCGGTGGCGACGGCGCCGTGCAGGCCCACCTGCGCCTCGCGGCGGCCGCCCTGGCCGCCACCGGCCCGCCCTCGCTGCGCGACGCGCTGGACGGGTTCGCCGAGGACCTGCCGGAGTGGTTCGACGAGGGCCGGGAGCTCTACGACGACCACATCGACACAGGCCACGGGGCGATCGCCCTGGAGCAGCACCTGCAGTTCGGCACCGAACCGGGGCGCGACCCGTCCCTGGACGCCGGCCTGCACCGGCGGCTGCGGATCGGCGGGTGGATCCGGGTCTTCCTGCTCGGCCTGGAGATCCGCCTGGGCCCCGCCGCCGACGGCCTTGCACAGGAGGTGCTGGACCGCATGGGGGCGCGCCACCGCGAGCTGTCGCGCCTCATCCTGGCCCTGGACATGGAGGCGAAGGCGGCGGCGCGGCGCACCTCGGCCGACGCGGCGACCGACCTGGAGCTGCAGGACGGCATCGGCCAGGCGGCCGCCGTGCAGGGGCACGTGCGCATCATGGTGGAGGAGCTCGCGGCGGCCCTGGAGCGCGCCGCGGCCTGAGCGCCCGGCCTGGCCCTTCGGACGGACGGAGGGACTGCGCACCACGCCGCCGGGCATGGAATCATCCCCGGATCCCGGTCCCCCCCGTACTGCCGACCCGAGGACCACTCACACATTGCAGACGATCTACGTCACGGGGCATCGCAACCCCGACATGGACTCGATCGCGTCCGCGATCGGCTACGCCGAGCTGAAGGGGCGCCTCGACGGCGCCAACGAGTACGTCGCCGTCCGCCTGGGTGAGATCAACGCCCAGGCGCGCTGGGCGCTGGAGCGCAGCGGCGCACCGGAGCCCGAGCTGCTCGACCACGTGATGCTGCGCGCCGGCGACGTCATGCGGCGCGCCTTCCCCTCGGCGAGCCACAACGACTCGCTGCGCGACGTGGGCCGCACGATGGCCCAGAGCGACCTCGACCTCATCCCGATCGTGGACGACGACGGGGCGATCGCCGGCATCCTGACCGCCCGCGACCTGGCCCGCCGCTACGTGAAGGAGTCCGGCGAGCCGTCGAGCTTCGCCGACCGCCCCGCCTCCGTGGACCTCATCGTCGAGGTGCTCGGCGGGAAGCTCATCGTGGAGCCGGAGCGCCGCCTCAACGGCCGCCTCTGGGCGGTCACGGTGGACGTGGAGCAGATGGGCAGCACGATGGGCCCGAACGACATCGTGGTCGTGGGCAACCGCACCGACGCGCAGCGCCGCGCCGTGGACATCGGCGTCGCGCTCGTCGTGTCGCCCTACGACTCGGAGCCGGACCCCGAGGTGGTGGAGATGGCGCGGGCGGCCGGCACGGGCATCGTGCTCTCCCCCCTCGACTCCTACGTCACCGGGCGGCTCGTGTCGCTGTCGGTGCCGGTGCGCGAGGTGATGAGCCGCGACCCGCTCACCGTGGAGCCCGACGACCTCGTGGCCGACATCGCCGACCGCATCCCCGAGGTGCACTACAGCGCGGCGATCACCGTGGACGAGCAGCGCCGGCCGATCGGCCTCGTGACCCGCGGCGAGCTGGTGAACCCGCGCCCGCGCGAGGTGATCCTGGTGGACCACGCCGAGGAGGCGCAGAGCGTCCCCGGCGTCACCGAGGCCCACATCGTCGAGATCCTCGACCACCACCACATCGGCTCGATCGAGACCCGCTTCCCGGTGGCCGCGACGTTCGACCCCGTGGGCAGCACGGCGACCCTCGTGATCGAGCGCTTCCGCTCCCACGGCCGCGAGCCGCAGCGCCCGACGGCGATCATGCTGCTGTCGGCCATCCTCTCGGACACCGTCATCCTGTCGTCGCCGACGACGACAGAGCGCGACCACCAGGTCGTGGCCTACCTGGAGGAGCTGCTCGGCTTCGACGCCCGCGCCTACGGCACGGAGATGTTCGAGGCATCCTCCGACGTGGGCGACGTGCCCGCCGCCGAGATCATCCGGCGGGACGCGAAGCAGTACGAGGTGAGCCACGGCCGCAAGCTCTGCGTCGCCCAGATCGAGACCGTCGGCCGGGGCCTCATGAGCCGCCGCGACGAGCTCCTCGGCGCGATGGAGACCGTGCGCACCTCCGAGGACCTCACGCTCTACGCGCTCATGGTCACGGACATCGTCGAGAAGGGCACCGACCTGCTCATCGCGGGCGACAGCGCCCCCGTGGAGCGGGCGTTCGGCGTGCCGGCGCTCGACAAGGTCCTGGACCTCCCGGGCGTCATGAGCCGCAAGAAGCAGGTGGCGCCGCGTCTGCTGGGGGCCTTCTAGCCCCCAGCAGGGCGGGTTCAGGCGACTCTCAGGTCCCTCTCAGGTTCGCGGGCTACATTCGCGTCGTCCGGTGGACGACGGCGGGGACATGACGATGAGCGTGAACGGCACGAAGGACGTCGAGGCCAAGGTCCTCGTGGTGGACGACGAGGAGAGCATCGTCCAGCTCCTCTGCACGGCCCTGAAGTACGAGGGCTTCGCGACGGCGTCGGCCGGCTCGGGGCGCGAGGCCCTGACCGCGGCGGCCGAGTTCCGCCCGGACCTCGTGCTGCTGGACGTGATGCTCCCCGACATCGACGGCTTCGAGGTGCACCGGCGCCTCTCCGGCGCGAGCGCCGGCCGCCTGCCGGTGGTGTTCCTCACCGCCCGCCGCGACACGGACGACCGGGTCCGCGGGCTCACGATCGGCGCCGACGACTACGTCGTGAAGCCGTTCTCCCTGGAGGAGCTGATCGCACGGGTGCGCGCCGTGCTGCGGCGCACGCAGGGCGAGAAGGACGGCGCGCTGCGCCTCTCCTTCGAGGACCTGGAGCTCGACGAGGAGACCCGTGAGGTCCGCCGCGCCGGCCGCCTGATCGAGCTGACGCCCACCGAGTTCAGCCTCCTCCGCTACCTGCTCGTGAACGCCGGCCGGGTGCTGTCGAAGGCCCAGATCCTGGACCACGTCTGGAACTACGACTTCGGCGGCGACTCGAACGTGGTGGAGACCTACATCTCCTACCTGCGGAAGAAGATCGACCGGGACGGCGAGCCGCTCATCCACACGGTCCGCGGCTTCGGGTACTCGCTGCGGCTCAAGCGGGAGTAGGCGCCCGCCCGTGTCCCTCCGCGCGCGCCTGCTGGCGGTGGTGCTCGCGCTCATGGTCGTCGCCCTGGTGGCGGCGGCGTGGGCGACGCACATCGCCCTGAGCTCGTTCCTCATCGACCGGGTCGACCGCGACCTGCGTGAGGCCCCTCCGCCGGCGACGCGGCTGCTGATCAGCGAGGCCACGCAGGACGTCGCCGGTCCCGGCCCGGGCGGCGGCCGCTTCGACCCCGGCCTCCCCCAGGGGGCCATCGTCGAGGTGCGCGGCCCGGACGGGGCGCTCCTGCTGCCGAGCGTCGAGGTGCGCGACGAGGACACCTCGTCCCTGTCCCTGCCCGCGACCATCGCGCCGGGCTTCTCGACCGTCTCGGTGCAGGGTGGCGGCGACTACCGTGTGCTCTCCCTGCGGGAGGGCTCACCCGAGACGATCGGCCCGGGCCCTGGCCAGCAGATCCTCCGGAACGGCGGCACGCTCGTCATCGGCTTCCCGCTGGACGAGGTGGACGACACCCTCAACCGCCTCGTGATGATCGAGATCGCCGTCGGCCTGGCGACGCTGGCCGGGTTGACCGTGCTGGCCCTGTGGCTCGTGCGCCTCGGGCTGCGCCCGCTCGACCGGATCGGGCAGACCGCCGACGCGATCGCCGCGGGCGACCTGTCGCAGCGCGTCGCCGACGACGACCCCCGCACCGAGGTGGGCCGCCTGGGGCGCACGCTCAACGGGATGCTCGGGCGCATCGAGGAGTCGTTCGACGAGCGGCGCGCCAACGAGGAGCGGCTGCGCCGGTTCGTGGCGGACGCGTCCCACGAGCTGCAGACCCCGCTCACCTCCGTGCGCGGGTACGCCGAGCTGTTCCGGCGCGGCGCCGCGTCCGACCCGGAGGACCTCGAGACCACGATGCGCCGCATCGAGGCCGAGGCCGCGCGCATGGGCGTCCTGGTGGACGACCTGCTGCTGCTCGCGCGCCTGGACCAGGGGCGGCCGCTCGACATCGGGCCGGTCGACCTGAGCGTGCTCGCCGGCGAGCTGGCGGCCGACGCCCGCGTGGTGGAGCCGGACCGCCCCATCGCCATCGAGGCCCCCGCGCCGGTGATGGTGGACGGCGACGACCTGCGGCTGCGCCAGGTGGTGGGCAACCTGCTCTCCAACGCCCGTGCGCACACGCCGCCCACCGCCGCCGTGACGGTGCGCACCTACACCCGCGAGGGCGAAGCGGTGCTGGAGGTGGCCGACCGCGGCCCGGGCCTCCCCTCCGAGCACGCGCAGAAGGTGTTCGAGCGGTTCTTCCGCGCCGACCCCTCCCGCGCCCGCGCGAGCGGCGGCAGCGGCCTCGGGTTGTCGATCGTGCAGGCCATCGCCGAGGCCCACGGCGGCCGCGCGGAGGTCGAGTCGGCGCCGGGTGAGGGCGCGACGTTCCGCATCGTCCTGCCGCCGGCGGGCACCCGTCCGCCGCTCACAGACGACTCCCAGGAGGCGTCCACCGGCGGCTGAGGCGGGGTGCCGACAGTGGTCGCATGACCACATCCGCCACCCCACTCCCCGCCGGGGCCCGCACCGCCACGACGGCGGTCCGCCCCGCCCACCCCACCCGCCTGCCCGTGCCGGTCCCCGCCCCCGGCGGCGCCCCGGTGGTGGACGTGGTGGTGCCCGTGCACGACGAGGAGGACGACCTCGGCCCCTCCGTCCGCCGCCTCGCGGCCCACCTCGAGGGCTTCCCGTTCCCGGCGCGCATCACGATCGCCGACAACGCGAGCACCGACGGCACCTGGCACGTGGCACGGGAGCTCGAGAGGGAGATCCCCGCCGTACGCGCCGTGCGCCTGGAGGCGAAGGGCCGCGGGCGGGCGCTGCGGGCCGTGTGGGGGGAGAGCGACGCCCCCGTGCTCGCCTACATGGACGTGGACCTCTCCACGGACCTCGCCGGCCTGCTGCCGCTGATCGCGCCGCTGGTGAGCGGCCACAGCGACGTGGCCATCGGCACCCGAAGGGCCCACGGCGCCCGGGTGGTGCGCGGCCCGAAGCGGGAGATCATCTCCCGGGGCTACAACCTCATCGTCCGGGCGACGCTCGGCACGCGCTTCAGCGACGCCCAGTGCGGCTTCAAGGCCATCCGGGCCGACGCGGCGCGCGAGGTGCTGCCGCTGCTGCAGGACGGGCACTGGTTCTTCGACACCGAGCTGCTGGTGGTTGCGGAGCGGGCCGGGATGCGGATCCACGAGGTCCCCGTGGACTGGGTGGACGACCCCGACAGCCGCGTGGCGATCGTCTCCACGGCGATCGCGGACCTGCGCGGCATCGCGCGGGTGCGGCGCGACCTGTGGAGCGGCCGGCTCGCCGGGCGCCTGGAGCCGCTGCGCCGTGCGGGGGCCTCCGCCCCCGCCGGCCTCTGGCGCCAGGCCCTGCGCTTCGCGGCGATCGGCGTGGCGAGCACCGTCGCCTACGTCCTGCTCTATCTGGCCCTGCGGGGCGCGATGGGGGCCCAGGCCGCGAACGCCGTGTCGCTGCTCGCGACGGCCGTCGCCAACACGTGGGCCAACCGGCGCCTCACCTTCGGGGTGCGCGGGCGCGACGGCTGGGCCCGCCACCAGGCGCAGGGGCTCGGGATCTTCGCGCTCGCCCTCGGCCTGACCAGCGGCACCCTCGCCCTGCTCCACGCGGTCGATCCCGACCCGGGGCGGGCCGTCGAGGTGGCCGTGCTCGTGCTGGCGAACGCCGGCGCCACCCTCCTCCGCTTCCTCCTCCTGCGCGCGTGGGTCTTCCGATCGGCCCGCCGCCCCTCCCCCACGACGACCCGAGGTCCCCACGCATGAGCACCGGAACCCTCCCCCCGCTCCCGCCCCTGCACCCGCGCGAGCCGGCCGCCACCCCGGCGGAGCCGCCGCGCGCCGGCCGCTGGTCGCGCCTGTGGGCGCGCGACGCGGACACCCCGCGCTGGGAGCGCCCGGCGATGGCCGGGCTGCTCCTCATGACCCTGCTGCTCTACGTGTGGGACCTCGCCCGCGAGGGCTGGGCCAACACGTACTACGCGGCCGCCGTGCAGGCCGGCACTGAGAGCTGGACCGCCCTCTTCTGGGGCAGCCTGGACGCGGGCAACGCGATCACCGTGGACAAGCCGCCGCTGTCCCTGTGGGCGATGGGCATCTCGGCGCGGATCTTCGGGCTCGACTCGTGGAGCCTGCTGCTGCCGCAGGCCGTCGCCGGCGTGCTGTCGGTGTGGCTGCTGTACCGCATCGTGCGCCGGTGGACCGGCCCCGCGGCGGCGCTCCTGTCCGGCGCGGCGCTCGCGCTCACGCCGGCCGCCGCCCTCATGTTCCGGTACGACAACCCGGACGCGATGCTCACCCTGCTGCTCGTGCTCGGCGCCTACGCGCTGGTGCGGGCCACCGAGCACGGCTCGACCCGCTGGATCCTGGCGGCCGGTGCGTTCGTGGGCCTGGCCTTCCTCACCAAGAGCCTGCAGGCGTTCCTCGTGCTGCCCGCGTTCGGGCTCACCTACATGGTGGCCGCGCCGGGCACCCTGGGCCGGCGCGCGTGGCAGGTGCTCGCCGGGGCCGGCGCGATGGTGGTCGCGGGCGGATGGTGGGTGGCGGTCGCCGAGCTCGTCCCCGCGTCGAGCCGCCCGTACATCGGCGGCAGCGAGACGAACTCGGTGCTCGAGCTGATCTTCGGCTACAACGGCCTGGACCGCCTGAGCGGCGACACCGCCGGTGGCGGCGGCATGGGCTTCAGCGGCGCCGCGGGCATCGGGCGCCTGTTCAACGACCAGATGGGCGGCCAGATCTCGTGGCTGCTGCCGCTCGCCGCGATCGGCCTCGTCGCCGGCCTGTGGTCCCGCCGCGGCGCGCCGCGCACGGACCGCCGGCGGGCGCTCTACCTGCTGTTCGGCGCCTGGGCCGTCGTGCACGGCCTGGTGTTCTCGTTCATGAGCGGGATCGTCCACCCGTACTACACCGTCGCGATGGCACCGGCCGTGGCCGCGCTGGCGGGCATGGGCGCCGTGGACATGTGGCGGATGCGCGCCGAGCCGGCGACCCGCTGGGTGGCCGCCGCGGCCGTCGGCGCGACCGGGCTCTGGTCCTACACGCTCCTGTCGCGCACGTCCGACTTCGCACCGTGGCTGCGCTGGCTGGTGCTGCTCGCGACCGTGGGCGCGGCCGCCCTGCTGCTGGTGGACGTGCGGCGCATGACCTCGCGCATCGCGATCGCCGCGGCGATGCTGGGCATGGTGGCGGCGCTCGCCGGCCCGGCGGCCTACGCGATCCAGACCGCCGGCAGCTCCCACGCGGGCGGCAACCCCACCGCGGGCCCCGCCGTGACCGGTGCGATGGGCTTCGGCGGCGGCGGCGCCCGGATGGGTGCCGGCGGCCCCGGCGGCGGCGGTGGCGGGGGCGGCACGCCCCCGTCCGGGGTGGCGCCCTCGGGCGGGATGACGCCGCCCTCGGGCGCGATGCCGTCCGGTGGCATGGCGCCCCCGTCCGGGGTGGCGCCGTCCGGGGCGATGCCCTCGGGCGGGGGCGCGACGGGTGCCGGCGGCGGCGCGACGGCCGACGCCGACCTCGTCGCGTACCTCGAGGCGAACCGCGGCTCCGCGCGCTGGATGGCCGCGGCGCTGGGCTCGGGCTCGGCCGCCCCGCTGCAGCTCGCGAGCGGCGAGCCGGTGATGGCGATCGGCGGGTTCAACGGCGGCGACCCCGCCCCCACCCTGGAGCGGTTCGTCGAGCTCGTGGAGAGCGGTGAGCTGCGGTTCCTGGTGGCCGGCGGCGGGATGGGCGGCGGCCCCGGCGGCGGTGGCTCCTCGTCGGAGATCGTCGCGTGGGCACAGGAGAACGGCACCGTCGTCGACTCCTCCCTGACGGGCGGCGCGACGGTGTACGACCTGGCACAGGTGACGGCGGCGGCCGGGTGACGACGGCCGCCGCACCGCACGGCCGGGCGACCGCCGCCCGGTGGTGGGCCCGTGAGTGGCAGCGCCCCGCCCTGGCGGCGGTGCTGGCGCTCGCGGCCGTGCTGAACCTGCGCCAATTGGGCCTCAACGGGTGGGGCAACGAGTACTACTCCGCCGCCGTCCGCTCGATGACGGAGAGCTGGAGCGGGTTCCTCTTCGCCTCGTTCGACCCGGGCGGCCTGGTCGCCGTGGACAAGACGCCGCTCGCTCTGTGGGTGCAGGCGCTGTCGGCGCGCCTGTTCGGCTACTCCGAGGCGGTGATGCTGCCGCAGGCGGTGGCCGGGATCGCGTCGGTGGGCGTCCTGTACCTGCTGGTGCGGGACGGCTGGGGGCGCGTCGCCGGGATCGTGGCGGCGCTCTGCCTGGCGCTGTCGCCGGTGAGCGTGGCGGTGGCGCGCGACAACAACCCGGACGCCCTGCTCATCCTGCTGCTCCTGCTCGCGGCCCTGGCCGGGTCGCGCGCGGTGCGGTCGGGGCGGCCGCGCACCTTGATGCTGGCCGGCGCGCTGGTGGGGCTGGCGGTGCTGACGAAGATGCTGCTGGCGCTGGTGCTCGTGCCGGCGCTCGCGGCGGCCTACCTCGTCGCGGGGCCGCACCCGTGGCGGCGGGCCCTGCGCCATCTGGCGGCGGCGGGCGCGGCGACGATCGCCGTGGCGGGGGCCTGGGTGGTGGTCGTGCTGCTGACCCCGTCGGGATCGCGGCCGTGGGTGGGCTCGACGAGCGACGACTCCATCCTGAGCCTGCTGCTCGGCTACAACGGCGTCGGGCGCGTGGCCGGCCAGACCGGGGGGACCTCGACCGGCGGCATGGGCGGGGGCGGCGGCGCCTTCTCGGGCGAGCCGGGGCTGTGGCGCCTGCTGAACGGATCGCTCGGGGACCAGATCGCCTGGCTCCTGCCGCTGGCGGTGGCCGCGGGGGTGTCCCTGATCCTCGGGCTGCGGCGCCGGCCGGACCGCGCGCGGCTCGGTGCCCTGGTGCTCGTGGGCGGCTGGTTCGCCACGGCGGCCCTGGTGCTGAGCGCCGCCGGCGGGATCGTCCACACCTACTACGTCGCGCTGCTCGCCGCGCCCATGTGCGGGCTGGTGGGCGCGGGCCTGCCGTCGTTGTGGGCGGACGCCCGGCGCGGGGGATCCTGGCCGCTGCTGCCCCTGGGCGCGGTCGGTCTCACCCTCCTCGTCCAATTGAACCTGCTGGGGAGGGCCGACTGGCTGCCCTGGCTCGCCCCGCTCGTGGCCGTCGCCGTGCTGGCCGGGGGCGTGGCGCTGGGGGCGAGGGGTGGCCGGTTCGCGGCGGCCGGCCTCGCCGTGGCCGTGGCCGGGCTGCTCCTCGCGCCGCTCGCGTGGTCGGCGAGCACGTCGATGGGATCCGTGGACGGCGTCTTCCCCGGCGCCGGGCCCCGGTACGTCTCGGGGCTGACGGCCGGCGACGGGCGGGGGTCCGGCGGCGGGTTCGGCGGCGGCGACGGCTCGTCGTCGGCCACCGAGGCGCTCGCCTGGGCCGAGGCGAACGACCCCGGATCCGTCCACGCCCTCATCGTCGCCGACGAGCAGACGGCGGCCCCGCTCATCATCGGCGGCGGCCGCGTCGCGGCGATGGGGGGCTTCACGGGGAGGGAGACGGTCATCGCCCCGTCGCGCCTGGCCGGCCTCGTGGCCTCCGGCGAGGCCCGCTACTTCCTCCTCGGCGAGGTGCGGTCGATCGGCGCCACCACCAACCCCTCCATCGAGCTGGTGAAGGAGGTCTGCACCCCGGTCTCGGGGTCGGACGGGGGCGGCGGTGACGTGCTCTACGACTGCGCCGGCCACGCCACCGAGCTCGCGCGAGGCTGACCCGCCCGCGCCGCCCTCGGGGGTCCCGTCCTCGGGACGGGGCCCCCGACCCTGAACGGAGATCCCTCCCCGATCACCACCGACCCGTGCCGGAACCGTCACGCCTCCGTGCCACGCGCTGTCACCACGACTGATCGCACGGAGCGCGATCGAGTGAATTCCGACCCCCGCGGCGCGGCATCCTTCGCTCGATCCCGCCTCCCGCGATCAAGTGATCGGGGGGGGCACCGGGAGTGATCGTCCCCGGAAACCGCTCCCCGAGCGGGATCCGGGCCTACCCGGGGGGTGGGCCCGTGGTGCCCCTCAGGACCAGGGAGGTGGGAAGGGGTGGGGGGACCTCGGCCTCGCCGCCGTCGATGAGGGCGGAGAGGGTCGCGCCGGCCAGCTCGCCGAGGGGGCGGTACGGCACGAAGACCGCGGTGAGGCCCAGGGCGTCGCTGCCGGGGAGGTCGTCGAGACCCACGACGGAGAGGTCGCGGGGGACGTCGAGGCCGATCCAGCGGGCGGTGTCCAGGACCACCCGGGCCAGGAGGTCGTTGAGGGCGAGGACGGCCGTCGGGCGGGGCTCGCGGGCGAGGGCGACGCGGGCGGCGATCTCGGCGTCGGCGCGGGTTGGGCCCACGGCGCGGCGGCCGGCGTCGGGGCCGGCCTCCCGGGCGTGGTGGCCCTGCGGATCCCCCGCCATGTAGACCTGGATGGGCCCGGCGCCGGCCCAGCCGGCACGGACGCCGTCGAGGCGCTCCCCGCAGCCGGGCCACGCCAGCACCACGAGGTCGGAGTGGCCCAGCTCGCGCAGGTGGGCGGCGGCCTGGGCGGCGGCGCCGTGGACGTCGGCGCGGAGCACCGTCAGCCCGGGAACGGGCGGCGCGTCGACCACCACCGCGGGGTGGGGCGAGCGCTCCGGCGGCAGGGCGCGGAACAGGACGGCGCCGTCGACGGCGGCGGTGCCGGGCGCGCCGCTCAGCAGCAGGGACACCCCGGCGCGGTCGCAGGCGCGCACCAGGCCGCGGGCGACGAGGGCGGCGGCGGGGTCGGCGAGCAGGGGCTCGGCGGCCCCGTCGGCATGGAGCGCGACGATGCGCGTGCGGCCGGTCGCGAGGGAGCGGGCGACGGGGTCCGGGCCGGCGTACCCCACCGCGGCGGCGGTGGCGAGCACGCGCTCGCGGGTCGCCGTCGCCACCCGCTCCGGGTTGGAGTAGGCGTTCGAGACCGTCCACACGGAGACGCCCGCGGCACGGGCGACATCGCGCAGCGTGGCGCGGCGCGGAGGGGTCGGTTCGGCGGGCATCTTGCGGCTCATGGATCTAACCGATTAGTTTCGCGCGGCACCACCGTCGAGGCGCGCATCCGGACCATGCCACCCACGGAGGCCACAGTGTCGTCGTCGCTCGTGCCACCCCAGCTCGTCGTCCCCGGCCGCATGCTCCACCTCGGCTGGGTCCCCGCGGACCCGGACGCCGTCGCGGCAATCGTACCCCCGGACCTCCCCTGGGACGGCACGATCGTCATGTCCCTCCACGCCGCGACCGGCCCGGGCGCGGCCCCGGCCGGCGGGCGCCCGCGCACGCAGATCGGCGCCGGCGTGGAGTACGGGGCCGGCCCCTGGTGGCTGCACCACGTCGCCGACCACCCCGGCGCGCGCGCCCACGCCCTGGCGCGCGGGGTCCACTCCCACCCGGGCATCACCACGATCGACATCGCCGATGGTGTGGTCACGGGGACCGCGTGGTGCGAGGGCTCCCCGGTCGTGCGGGTGCGCATGCGCCTCGGCACGGCGGGCCGCCCGGAGCCCATGGGCGACGTCGGCGTGGCGCGCCCCGTGGAGCCGTGGGAGGTCCTGTCCCTCGAGTTCCCGGCGGACGGCCACCCGCTCCACGCGCTGCGCCCCGCCGAGCCGCTCCAGGTGCTGGGCGCGTGGTGCGCCCCGACGGGCGCCCGCAGCGCGGCGGCGTCGGGCAGACTGCGCGTGGGCAGGATCCAACCGACCCGGGGGACCCATGGAACTGGCTGACGCGATCCGCAAGCGGCGGGCGGTGCGGAAGTACACCGACCGGCCGGTGGACGACGAGACCCTCGACCGGCTCCTCAAGCTCGCGCTGCGGGCACCGAGCGGGGGCGGCCAGCAGGCGTGGGGCCTGCTGGTGGTGAGCGACCCGGAGCTCCGCACCCAGGTGGGCGAGCTCATCATCGACGGCGGCGCGCAGTACTTCGCGCTCATGCGCCCGCAGAAGGACGCGACCGACGAGGAGCACGCGGCCTGGGCGAAGGACTACGCCGAGGGCGTCATGTCCACGTACCGGACGGTGCCGCTGTTCGTGGTGGGCCTGCTCGTGCCGCGCGGCTATCCGGAGGGCTTCCCGGGCGGGTACGAGGACGACCTCGTCTCCCTCTCGTTCGCCTTCCAGAACCTCATGCTGGCGGCCCGCGAGGCGGGCCTCGGCTCCGTGCCCGTCACGGCCTTCCAGCGCTGGGAGAAGGACAAGCTGCGCGACATCCTCGGCCTGCCGGCCGAGGTGGACCCGGCCATCGTGAGCCCCATCGGCTACCCCGAGGAGTTCCCGACCGGCCTCGCGCCCGCGCTCAAGCGCAACTTCCGCTCCTGGAAGGAGCTCGTGCACGACAACCGGTACGGCAACACCCGTGGGGAGGCCCCGGCCTCCTGACCGTGGCGGTCCGGTCCCGCGGTGCGCGCGCCGCGGGACCGGGTACCACCCGGGGGACGGCGAGCGGAGGGAGCGGGCGATGGCCGGCGTGATCGGCGACGCGGAGGTTCGGGGCCGCCTGAGCGGCGACCTCGTCCGGTGGGAGCTGCGCGACGGGACCATCGTGCGCACGTACCGCACCGGCGGGTGGAAGGCGTCGCTCATGCTGGCGGGCGCCATCGCCCACCTGGCGGAGACGGCCTGGCACCACCCCGACCTGCTCGTCACCTACCCCGCGGTGGAGGTGCGGCTCGTCTCGCACGACGCCGGCGGCATCACCGAGCGCGACCTGTCCCTCGCGCTGCGCATCGAGCACCTCGTCACCTGGCGCCCCACGACGGCCGACGGGCCGTTCTCCGGCACGCCGGACGACGAACGCTTCGCCTACGTGCTGCCCGACGAGGACTGAGCGGGGCCCTCCAGGAAGCGCCGCAGCATGTCGTGACCCCGGGGCGTCAGCACCGACTCGGGGTGGAACTGCACGCCCTCCACCGGGTGCTCCCGGTGGCGCAGGCCCATGATCTCCCCCTCCTCGCTGCGCGCCGTCACCTCGAGCGCGCCCGGGAGGTCCTCGGGGGCCACCACGAGCGAGTGGTAGCGCGTCGCGGTGAGGGGATCGGGCAGGCCCGCGAACAGGCCGCGGCCGTCGTGGAGGATGGGCGACGCCTTGCCGTGCATCGGGCGCCGGGCCCGCACCACGCGGCCGCCGTACGCCTGGCCGATGCACTGGTGCCCCAGGCAGACGCCGAGCAGCGGGACACGCGGGCCCAGCCGGCGCACCACCTCGAGCGACACCCCCGCGTCGTCGGGGGTGCACGGCCCCGGCGACACGATGACGTGCGACGGCGCCATCGCCTCCACCTCCTCCACGGTGACGGCGTCGCAGCGCACGACGCGCGTCTCGCCGCCCAGCTCCCGCACGTAGCGCGCGAGGTTGTGGACGAACGAGTCGTGGTTGTCGATGAGGACGATCACGGCGAGAGGGCCGCCACCATCGCCCGGGCCTTCGCCACCGTCTCCTCGTACTCCGCCGCCGGGTCCGAGTCGGCCACCACGCCGCCGCCGGCGCCGAAGGTCACGCGGCCGTCCCGCACGGTGAGGGTGCGGATGACGATGCCCGTGTCGAGGGAGCCGTCCCACCCCGCGTGGCCGATCGCCCCGCAGTAGGCCGCCCGCCGCACCGGCTCCAGCTCGGCGATGATCTCCATCGCACGGATCTTTGGCGCGCCGGTGATCGAGCCGCCCGGGAAGCAGGCCTCGAGCAGGTCGACCGCCCCCATCCCGGGGCGCAGCACACCCGCGACGGACGAGACGAGGTGCATGACCGTCGCGAAGCGCTCGACGGCGCAGAGCTGCGGCACGCCCACGCTGCCGTCGGCGCAGACCCGTGACAGGTCGTTGCGCAGCAGGTCCACGATCATCACGTTCTCGGCGCGGTCCTTGGGGCTGGCGGCCAGCTCGGCGGCCAGGGCGCGGTCCTCCTCCTCCGTCGTCCCGCGCGGGCGCGTGCCCTTGATGGGCCGCGTCTCCACGCGCCCGTCCTCCAGCCGCAGGAACCGCTCGGGCGACGACGAGGCCACCACGGTCCCGTCCGACACCACGTAGGCGCCGAACGGGGCCGGGTTCGCGGCCTGCAGGCGGCGGAACAGGTCGAACGGGGTGAGCCCCGCGGGCAGGGGCGCCGCGAGCCGGCGCGACAGGTTCACCTGGAAGACGTCGCCCGCGAGGATGTACTCGATCACCCGCGCCACGGCCCGCTCGTACTCCGAGCGCGAGAAGGTGCTCTCGAGCGCCGGGGGCTCCCGCGGCGCGGGCGGCGGCGGCAGGGGGCGGGCCCCCTCCATGCGCTCGGCCACGTGCTCCAGGCGGGCCGCCGCACGGGCGTCCCGGGCGGCGGGATCGGCCTCCGGCAGCCCGGTGGACACGACCCAGGCGCGGCGGTCGCGGTTGTCCAGGGCCACGACGACGTCGCACAGCAGCAGGGCCGCCTCGGGCGGGTCGTCGGGCCGGGCGGGGGGCGCCGGCACGCGCTCCAGGTGGCGACCGAGCTCGTAGCCGAGCCAGCCCACGGCACCGCCCTGCAGGGGCGGCAGGCCCGGCAGCGGCGCCACCCGGTGCCGCGCGAGCGCGGCGCGCAGCGCGCCGAACGGGGACCCCGGCACGCGCGCGCCGTCCACGAAGGTCGCGCCGTCGCGGCCGGCCACGACGGCGAACGGCTCCAGGGCGATGAGCGAGTGGCGGCCGCGGCCGTCGTCGGCCGCGCTGTGCAGGAGGGCGGCGTGCGGGTCGCCGGCGACGACGGCGAACAGCTCCACCGGGTCCCGGTACGGGATCTCGCGGGCGCGCGGCACGACCGGTGCGGGGGGCGCGGTCACCGGGTCATCATGCCGCCCCCGCCGTCCCCGGGTGACGCGGGCGCTCGGATGGCACGCCCCGGATGCCGATGCAGGGGGGACGGGTGCAGGCGGATCGACGGGGGACGGATGGCGCGAGGTGGCGGCGGGAGACGGTGGGGCGTGCTCGCCCTGGGCGGCGTGGCCGCGGCGATGGCCGCCGCCGTCGCCCTCACCCCGATGGTGAGCGGCGCCCGGATGGCGCCGGTCAACCCGCCGGTCCAGAGCCACCTCGAGGGCTCCGGCTTCGACCACAACCGGGCGCACGTCGGATCGAGCCCCGAGGCCCGCCGCCGCGAGGCCGCCCGGGCCCGCCGCTGCGCCGACGACGTCTGGCGGGCGGACAACCCCGAGTTCTGCCCCGACGAAGCCCCCACGAAGGCCGAGGCCCGCACCGCCGCGGCCGCCGGCCGTGACGCGGGCCCGCTGGAGACCACGCAGCCCGACGGGCTCTGGGGCCCCCTGCTCGGCGTGCCGAGCACGGCCATCCACGCCGTCGTGATGCCGACCGGCAAGGTGCTCTGGTTCTCGCAGCCGAAGTACCCCGTCGAGGACGTCACCGACGGCGGCAACGCCCACGTCTGGGACCCGGTCACCAACACCTCCGTGTCCGTGCCGCCCCCGGTCGTCGACTACCCCGCCGACTCCGTGCACCCCGCCGGCTACTCGGCCCCCGCCAACCTCTGGTGCGCCGGGCAGCTGCTGCTGGACGACGGCCGCGTGCTCGTCGTGGGCGGCAACCTGGCGTACCCGATCGGCGGCAACGGCGCCGGCGCGGGCGCCGGGACCGGCTTCAAGGGCGGCGCCTTCGTCATGACTTTCGACCCGTGGACGGAGACCTGGACCGAGTACGAGGACATGGCGAGCGGCGGGCGCTGGTACCCGACCCTCACCGAGCTCCCGGACGGCGAGGTCCTCATCGTGGGCGGCTGGGACGAGACCGGCGGCGTGCAGACCGGCGGCGACCCGAACGCGGCCCCGACGATGCTGAACAACCAGAGCGTCGAGGTGTTCGACCCGGACGCCGCCCCCGGCACCCTCGCCACCCGCGAGATCAGCAAGCTGCCGCCCAACGGCCCCGGCCAGCCCACCCCCTATCCGGACCACCAGGGCATCGGCCTGTACCCGCACATGTTCCTGCTGCCCGACACCACCGTGGCGGGCGCCGGCGGGAACAAGGTGCTCGTGGCCGGCCCGAACCAGTGGGACTCGGCGATCATCGACACCGACACCGGCGTGTGGACCGACGTCTTCGAGCAGCCCTACGTGGACGGCGTCACGGTGCCGCTGTCGAGCAGCCGCGCCTGGGGGACGGCCTGGCTCGAGCCCTCCGGCCCGGACGGCTCGCAGCGCGTGGTGCTGCTCGGCGGCTCCGACTCGGGCGCCGTCGCGCCCGGCCCGGGCCAGAGCACCGCCCCGCTCGCCACGGCCGAGGTGCTCGACCTGGACGACCCCGACGGCGGCTGGCAGATCGACCCCGCGCTGGCCCTCAACACCGGCCGCGCGCACTTCAACTCCGTCCTGCTGCCGGGCGGCGGCATCTTCACCAACGGCGGCGGCTGGGGCCGCAAGAACGACTCCCTCTACGCGGACCCGATCTTCGGCGCCGAACTCCTGGAGCCGGGCGCCGCGGGCTGGCGCGCGGTGGGCAACGAGGCGGACGCCCGCACCTACCACTCGACCTCCGTCCTGCTGCCGGACGGCCGCGTCGTCTCGGCCGGCGACGATCGCGACCTGCCCTTCGTCCGCAACGGCACCGACCCCGTCGCCGACCACATCGCGCTGCCCAACCGCACCGCCCAGCTCTGGAGCCCGCCGTACCTGTTCGACGGCGCCCGCCCCGTGGTGACCTTCGCGCCGCAGGAGGTCGCCTACGACGCGCCTTTCCGCGTCGCGGTGGGGGGCGACCCGGCGGACGTCTCGGAGGCCTGGCTCATGCGGCCGGGCGCCGTGACCCACGCCGTGGACATGTCCCAGCAGGCCATCGGGCTGGACGTGACGCGCCAGGCGGACGGGATCACGATGACCTCGCCGCTCAACGCGACGGTCGCACCGCCCGGCTACTACATGCTGTTCGTGCTCGACGGCGACGGCGTCCCGTCGGTGGCCTCGTGGATCCGCGTCCACGGCGACGCCCCCGCCGCGCCGGCCCTGCCGATCACGCCCGAGACCCCGGTCACGCCCGCCCCGGCGCCCTCCCCCTCCACGCCGCAGCCCGCCCCGGCGCCGCCGTCGCTCGGGCCGCTGAAGGTGACCGTCCCGGCGCCCGCGCTGCGGATCGTGGGCCCGAGGGTCCGCGTCGGGCTGACCCTGCGCTCCCCCGTGCGCGCCACGGCCACCGTCACGGTGTCGGCCAAGGGCGGGAAGGCCATCACGACCCGGAAGGTCGCCCTGGCCGCGGGCCGCTCCGTCCGCCCGGCGCTCACGGTGCCGCGCACGAAGCTCGGCCGGGCGAAGGCCCTGACCGTGCGGATCGTCGTCCGCGACGCCGCCGGCCGCCGCTTCACCACCACGCGGACCGTGGCCCTGCCCCGCACCCGCTGACGCGGCGGGCGGGGTGACGGCCGGTACGCGATGCTGCCGGGGTCGCCCACGCCGCTCCGGAGGCCCCGCGGATGCCCTCGCCCTACGCCCACATCGCCGTCTGCGTCGACGAGTCCGAGGGATCGGACCGCGCCCTGGCGGAGGCGAGGCGGCTGTTCGCGCCCGGCGAGAACCGCCTCAGCATCGTCCACGTCGCGACGGCCGGGATGATGTTCACGGGCACCCCCGACGCGCCGCTCAGCGACGTCGTCGACTCGGTCCACGTGAGTGAGGCGTGGCTGGCGCGGGCCGCGGCCGGCGTCGAGGGCGCGGAGCCCGTCCTGCTCGAGGGCGACCCGCCGCACGCCGTGGTGGAGTGGGCCCGGGACTCGGGCGTCGACCTGCTGGTGGCGTCGTCGAGCCGCGGCTTCCTGGAGCGCCTGCTGCTCGGCTCCTTCGCCACCCACCTCACCCGCCACGCGCCGTGCAGCGTCCTCCTCGTGCGGCCCCGCGAGGACGCGTGAGCCTCAGCGCAGGACGGCCGCGCTGATCCGGGCGCGGATGAAGTCCGCGCCCGGGTCCTCGTCCCAGCCGGCGCGGTAGCCCTCCGGCAGGGCGATCCCCTCGTGGCGGGTCTCGCCGTCCAGGACCACGCGGAAGACGCTCTCCCGGGTGGGGCCGCCGTCGGGCGAGCCCCACCGCGGCAGCCGCACGCCGCGCAGGCGCCCGTCGCCGGCCACCTCGACCGTGATGTGGTGGTCGCGGCCGCCCGCGGCCATCACCGCCGTGGCCTCGCCGGGATCCTCCCCCTCCTCCCAGCGGACCGCCGGGTCGAGGAGCCACGGCGGCACGAGCACCGACTCCGCGGCGAGGCGGCCGGCCGTGCTGCGGTCGATGTCGGGCCCGGAGCCGCTCGCCACCGGGACGAGCCCCGCGAGGCGCCAGCGCATGACGCCCGTGCCGCCGGTCCAGCGGTCGAAGCCGCTCACGGCGAGCGGGCCGCGCCCCACCCGGGCGGCCCACACGAAGCCCACGCCGGGCGCGATGACCTGCCGGGCGCGGAACGGCCGCCAGCGCCCCAGGCGGATCGTGCCCTCGGTCTCCAGCACCACCGAGCGCGCCGCGGGCGCGCCCTCGGGCACCGCGTGGTCGAGCCAGCGGCGGGCCGCCTCCGGCAGGGCGTCGAGACGCGTGCGGTCGGCCTCCCCCTCCCCCGCGATCGCGGTCAGGCGGTCCCAGTCCTCCCGCGCGGCGCCCGGGACGGCGGTCTCAGCCACCGCGCACCACGAGCACGGGGCACGGCGCGTGCTCGGTGAGGTGGCGCGAGACGGAGCCCAGCAGGAGCCCCTTGAGCCCCCCGAGTCCACCGCCCGCCACGAGCAGATCGGGTCCCGCCTCCGCCGCCCATGCGCAGATGGCCGGCCCCGCCAGCCCCTCCAGCACCACCGCCTCCGCGCCGGGGATCCCCGCGGCGCGGCGGGCGAGCCACGCCCGGTCGCTCGCGTTGACGTCCTCCGGCCGGGCGCCGCCCTCCTCGTCCACGATGAGCGGGAGCGGCGCCGCGTGCACCAGCGTGAGCCGGGCGCCGAGGGCCGTCACCAGCGCGCGGGCGTGGGAGAGGGCCGCGTCCGACGCCGGGGAGTCGTCGAGGCAGCAGGCGACGTGGGTGATCACGACGTCGCTCATCCCCTGTCCCCGTCCCCGTCCTCGGTGAGCAGCCCGGCGCGCAGGGCCTCGCGCACGAGCCCGGCGCGGGTCGTGACGCGGAGCTTGGCCATGACGTGGGCGCGGTGGCTCTCCACGGTGCGCACGCTCACGACGAGCCGCGACGCGATCTCCTGGTTGGTGTGGCCGTACGCGAGCAGGCGCAGCACCTCGCGCTCGCGCGCCGTGAGGTCGTCGAGCGGACCGTCGGCCGGCGGCGCGGCCAGGGCGGCGCCGAGCGAGGGGTGCACGTACCGCTCGCCGTCGGCGACGGCGCGGATCGCCCGCACGAGGTCCTCGTCGGCGGCGCCCTTCGGGAGGTAGCCGTGCGCGCCGGCGTCGAACGCGCGCCGGACGTCCTGGGCGCGGTCGTGCATCGACAGCACGAGCAGGCGCGCCCCGGGGGCCCGCTCGGCCACGGCCCCGAGCCCCTCGATGCCCCCCATCCCGGGCATCTCGACGTCCATCACCACCACGTCCGGGGCCGCGCGGCCCAGGGCGCGCAGCGCCTCCTCGGCCGTCCCGGCCTCCCCCACCGGCTCGAGCCCCTCCTCGCGCTCGAGCAGCAGGCGCAGCCCCGACCGCAGGACCGCGTGGTCGTCCACGAGCAGGATGCGGATCGTCCCGCTCACGCGGTGAGCCCCACGTCCACCACGACGGCCGTGCCCCGCCCGGGGGCGGACTCGATGCGCAGGTCGCCGCCGATCATCGCCACGCGCTCGCGGATGCCGGCCAGGCCGAGGTGCCCGGTGGGCGCCTCCGGGTCGAACCCGCGGCCGTCGTCCTCCACCACCACCCGCAGGCGCCCCTCCCGGGCGCTCGCGACGACCGAGACGGCCGACGCCGCGCTGTGTCGGGCCGCGTTGGTGAGGGCCTCCTGCACGACCCGGAACAGTACGGTCTGGACCTCGGGGGGGAGGGGCGCCTCCAGGCCGCGCAGGTCCGTCTCGACCGGCATCCCCGCGCCGCGCACCCGGGCGGCCTGCTCCTCGACGGCGTCCGCGAGTCCCAGTTCCTGGAGGGACGAGGGCCGCAGCCGCACCGCCAGCTCGCGCACGGTCGCGGTCGCCTCGGCCACCGACGCCCGCAGGTCGGCCACGCGCTCCCGCGCCGGCCCCGCCGGCACCTCGTCCTCCAGCGTCCGCAGGTGCACCGCGAGCGCCGTGAGCACCTGCCCGGCCTCGTCATGGAGGTCCCGGGCGACCCGGGCGCGCTCGGCCTCCTGGGCCTCCACGGCCCTCCGCACCCCCTCGGCCGCCGCCTCGCGGCGCCAGCGGCGCACGTTGTCGACCGCCACGGCGGCCTGCGCGGCGAGGGTCATCGCGACGCGCTCGTCCTCTTCCGTGAAGGGGCCGCCACGCTTGTCCGTGAGGTAGAGGTTGCCGTAGACCTCGCCGCGCAGCGCCACCGGGACGCCCAGGAACGTGGTCATGGGCGGGTGGTTGGGCGGGAAGCCCGAGGAGTGCGGATCCGCGTCGATGCGGCCGATGCGCAGCGGCCGCGCGTCGCGGATCACGACGCCCAGCAGTCCGCGCCCGCGGGGCAGGTCGCCGATTGCCGCCCGCTGCTCGTCGTCGACCCCGGCGGTCACGAACTCGGAGAGCCCGGTGCCCTGGGCGTCGAGCACGCCGAGCGCCGCGTACCGGGCGCCCACCACGTCGCGGGCGGCCTCCACGATGCGGGTGAGCAGGGCGTCCAGGCGGGGCTCGCTCGCGAGGGCGAGGCCGGCGTCCACGAGCAGGGCCGTGCGCTCGGCCGCCTGCTCGGCGCGGGCCCGCGCACGACGGAGGCCGAGGTCCGAGGCGATGAGGCCGGCCAGCGCGGCGACGACCCGCGCCGACTCCCCCGTGTCGGCGCCGTCGGCGGGACGCCCCGCGAGGCGCATCGTGACGCCCTCGTCCACGGCCGCGGAGGCCGTCACCACGCCGGCCCCCGACGGCTCGGGGGCCTCCGGCGGCCAGGCGGCGCGCCCGGCGTCGGCCCCCTCCTCCTCCACCACCAGCGCGACGGCGTCGAGGGCGGCGAGGTCGGCGACGAGGCGCAGGAGGGCGCCCGGCAGGACGTCGGCCACCTCAGGCCCCCGGGGCGCCGCGCCGCACGACGCGGCCCTCCTCCAGCACGACGACCTCGTCGAAGTCCTCCAGGCCCTCGGCCGAGTGGGTCACGAGGACCACCGACGCGTCCCGCGCGGCCGCCGCGAGGTCGGCGACGAAGGCGCGGTGGGCCGGGGCGTCGAGGTGGGCGGTCGGCTCGTCCAGCAGCAGCACCGGCGCCCCGGAGACGAGTGCCCGGGCCAGGGCGAGCCGCCCCCGCTGGCCGCCCGACAGACGGGCGCCGTCCTCGCCGCACGGGGTGGCGAGTCCGTCCGGCAGCCCGGCGACCCAGTCGCCCAGCCCGGCCCGGTCCAGCGCGTCACGCACCGCGGCGTCATCGGCCCCGGGGCGGCCGATGCGGACGTTCTCGCGGACGGTGGTCGCGAACACATGCGCATCCTGCCCGGACAGGCGGACGAGGTGGCGCACGTCGGTCTGGGCCAGGTCGCGGATGTCGCGGCCGTCCAGGGTCACGCGCCCGGCCGACGGGTCCAGGAACCGCACCATGAGGGCGAGCGCCGTGCTCTTGCCCGCGCCGCTCGGGCCGACGAGCGCGATGCGGGACCCCGGGCGGACGACGAGGTCCACGTCGTGCAGCACGTCCGGGCCGCCCGGGTGGCCCGCCGTCACGCCCTCCAGCGCGAGCACCGGCGCCCAGAGCGGGGGCGCCTGGGGGTGCGGCGGGTCCTGCACGGCCGGCGGCCGCTCCGTGACCTCCTCGATGCGGCGCGCCGCGGCGGCCGTACCGGAGAGATGGCGCGCGGCCTCGGGCAGCGGGGCGACGGCCTCGGCCGACGCCAGCGCCAGCAGGGCGAGGGCGGCGAGGGCGACGCCGTCCAGGCGCCCGTCGGCCGTCGCCGGGATGCCCACGATGAGCACCGCGGCCGCCGCCAGACCCGCGAGCAGCGCCACGGCGCCAGCCGAGACGCCCCCCACGACCGCGTCGCGACGGGCGCAGCGGGCCAGGGCGCGGTCCCCGTCGCGGACGCGCGCCACCCGGTCGTCCTCCAGCCCGTACGCCGCGATCTCGGGCGCGTGCTGCAGCGCCTCGACGATCTCGGCGGTCAGGGCGGCGCGGGCCGGGGCCTGGCGGCGCGCGGCCCGGCGGCCGGCCGCCCACGTGATCAGGGGCAGCGCGACGGCGGCCCCGCCGAGCACCAGCGCGAGCGCGAGCCCCGCCGCCGGCAGCACGAGCGCAGCCGCCAGGACCGCGCCGAGCAGCACGAGCAGGGTGATGACCGGCGGCCCGAGAGCGCGCACGAACAGGTCGCGCATCCGGTCGACGTCGGCGACGACGCGGCTCAGCAGGTCGCCCGCACCCATGCCGGGGAGGCCGCCGGGGACGAGCGGGACGAGCCGGCGCACGACGCGGGCCCGGAGCGTGGCGAGCGCGCGGAGGGCCACGTCGTGGGAGACGATCCGCTCCCCGTAGCGCGTCGTGGCCCGCAGCAGCGCGAACAGGCGGACGCCCACGATCGTCACCGTGAGGGTGAGGATGGGCGGGGCGAGCGCGGCCTGCGCGATGAGCAGGCCGGAGGTGGCGAGCAGGGCCACGCCCGACGCGAGGGCCGCCGCGCCGAGCAGGGCGGCGAGGGCGAGGCGCCCCCGGCCGGGGCGGGCGGCGTGGGCGACGCGCAGGAGGGAGCGCGCGCCGCTCACGCCACACCCGCCGCGTGCGGGACGGCGACCCTGCCGTCCTCCATCCGCACGATCCGGCCGGCGCGGTCCGCGAGCGCCTCGGAGTGGGTCACCAGCAGGAGCGTGCGCCCGGCCGCCAGGCGCACGATCGCCTCGCCCACCGCGGCCGCGGTGGCCGGGTCGAGCGACGCGGTGGGCTCGTCGAGCACCACGAGCGGGGCGGGGCGCAGGAACGCCCGGGCCAGCGCGACCCGCTGGGCCTGCCCGGCCGACAGCGCCCGGCCGCCCTCGCCCACGACGGTCGCGAGGCCCCCGGGCAGGCGCTCCACGTCCCCGAGGACGCCGGCCTGGGCGAGCGCCCGCCGCACGGCCCCCGGCGTCGCCACGGCGTCGCCCATGCGCACGTTGTCCTCGATCGTCCCGCGCAGCAGGACGGGGCGCTGGGGCACCCAGGTCACGCGGCGGCGCCATGCCGCCGGGTCCACCTCGCGCAGGTCGACGCCGCCCGCGCGCACCCGCCCGGAGTCGGGGTCGGCCAGCCGCAGCAGCAGCGCGAGGGCCGTGCTCTTGCCGGCCCCGCTCGGCCCGGTGAGGGCCACGAACTCGCCCGGGTGGAGGGTCAGGTCGAGCCCGTCGAGCACCGGGAGCGGGCGGGTGGGGTGCCGGAAGGTGACGCCCTCCAGCACCACCGGCACGTCGTCCGGGGAGGGCGCGGGCACGGGGTCGGCGGGGAGCGCGATGGTGGGCGGCAGGTCGAGCACCTCGTGGATGCGCTCCGCCGCCGCGAGGCCGTCGGCGCTCGCGTGGAACTGGGTGCCGAGCTGGCGGAGCGGCGCGTACAGCTCGGGCGCGAGGACGAGCACCGCCAGGCCCGCGGCGAGCTCCATGGACCCGTCCACGAGGCGGACGCCGATGGACACGGCGACGATCGCCACCCCGAGGGCCGCGGCCAGCTCCAGGACGAGCGCGGACAGGAACGCGATGCGCAGCGTGGCCATCGTGTCCCGGCGGAACCGGTCGCCGGCCTCCTCGAGCACGTCGGCCTGCACCTCCGCCCGGTTGGCCGCCCGCAGGGCGGGCAGGCCCCGCACCACGTCCAGGAAGCGCCCGCCGAAGGCCTCCAGGGCACGGTGACGGCGGCGCGCGGCGCGCTCGGCGGCGCGGCCGATGAGGATCATGAAGACCACCACGAGCGGCAGGGTCACGCCCAGGATCGCGGCCGAGACCGGGTCGAGACCGGCGACCACGACGAGGGCGCCTGCGGGGACGAGGGCCGCGAGGGCCATCTGCGGGACGTACCGCCGGAAGTACGCCTCGAGGGCGTCGACGCCCTGCACCGCCGAGGCGGCGAGGTCGCCGCTGCGGGCCCCGTCGAGCCCGGCGGGCCGGGCGCGCAGGACGTGCCGCACCATCCGCACCCGCAGGTCCCCCATCACCCGCGCCGCGCCGACGTGCCCGGCCACCTCGTACCCCCAGCCCAGGAGCCCCCGGGCGAACGACGCGGCGACGAGCCCCACGAGCTCCGGGCGCAGGTCGGCGAGCCCCTCCCCGTCGAGGAACGCACCGGCGACGATCTCGGCGATCAGCAGGGCCTGGACGACCACGGCGACGGCCGTGCCCACCCCCATGAGCACGGCCGCCACCAGGTGCCCGCGCGCGGCGCGGGCCTCGCGCACCAGCCGCCCGTGCGGCGACGACCTCACGTCGTGTCGCCGCCCGCGCCGCCCCCGAGCTTCCCGGCGATGACGTCCACCGGGTTCGCGCTCGTGAGCGCCTCGCGGCCGATCCGGGCCCGGAAGACCCAGTACGTCCAGGCCTGGTACAGCAGCACCACCGGCGTCAGCACCAGGGCGACGACGGTCATCACGCCCAGCGTGTAGCCGGACGAGGCGGCCTCCGAGACCGTCATCGCCAGCTCCGGCGCCCCGCTCGACGCCATCACGTTCGGCCACAGGTCGGCGAACAGCATCACGACCACCAGGGCGATCGTGACCGCGGTCGCCGCGAACGCCGCCCCCTCACGCCGTGCCGCGTGGAGGGCGAGGGCGGCGATGGCGGCGGCCGCGGCCAGCCCGCCGGCGGTCAGCGCGAGCCACGACAGCGCGTCGCCGGCCGCGGACCGCCCGAGCGTCCAGGCGATGAACCCCGCGCCGCCGGCGACCACCACCGGCAGCAGGAGGGTCGCGGCCCGGCGCGCCCGCTCGCGCACGTCCCCTGTCGTGCGGAGGGCGAGGAACACCGCCCCGTGGGCGGTGAAGAGCAGCAGGGTGACCAGCCCGCCGAACAGCGCGTACGGGTTCAGCAGGTCCCACAGCGACCCGGCGTACTCGCCGTCCGCGGCGAGCGGGACGCCGCGGACGACGTTCGCGAAGGCCACGCCCCAGAGGAAGGCGGGCACGACGCTGCCCACCACGAGTGCGAGGTCCCAGGTGCGCCGCCAGCGCGGCGCGTCGTGCTTGCCGCGGAACTCGAAGGCCACGCCGCGCACGATGAGCGCCAGCAGGATGAGGAGCAGCGGCAGGTAGAAGCCCGAGAAGAGGGTGGCGTACCACTCCGGGAACGCCGCGAAGGTCGCGCCGCCGGCGGTGAGCAGCCATACCTCGTTGCCGTCCCAGACCGGGCCGATGGAGCCGATCATCACCCGGCGGTCGGTGTCGTCGCGGCCCAGGAACGGCAGGAGCGTGCCGACGCCGAAGTCGAAGCCCTCGAGGACGAAGTAGCCGATCCAGAGGACCGCGATGAGGCAGAACCAGAGCGTCTCGAGCCCGGTCGGATCGATTGGCATCAGTAGGCCACCGTGAGGTCGGAGGGCTCGCCGGCGTCGCCCTCCCCGGGCGATGTGCCGTGGCGGATCTCGCGCACCGCGATCCACCCGGCCACGGCCGCGAGGACGCCGTAGAGCACCGTGAACAGGAGGAGGCTGGTGGCGACGGTCGCGGCGCTCACCGTGGGCGACACCGCGTCGGCCGTGTGCAGCAGGCCCTGGACGACCCAGGGCTGGCGGCCCATCTCCGTGAAGATCCACCCGGCCGCGTGGGCGACGAACGGGATCGGGATCGCCCAGAGCGCGACCGTCAGGTAGCGGCGCGAGTCGTCGAGGCGGCCGCGGCGCCACAGCAGGAGCCCGGCGGCGGACAGCAGGATCATCGCCATCCCCGCCCCCACCATCAGGCGGAACGACCAGTAGGTGATCCCGACGACCGGGACGTAGTCCCCCGGGCCGTACTCGGCCACGTACTCGCGCTGGATGTCGTTGATGCCCTCGACCGTCCCGTCGAGCGAGTCCGTGGAGAGGAGCGACAGGCCCTTCGGGATCTCCAGGTTCCAGGTGAGCCGCTCCGGGCTCTTCTCGAACGGCGCGACGGCGAACAGGGAGAACGGCGCGCCGGACTGCGTGTCGTAGAGGGCCTCGGCGGCCGCCATCTTCATCGGCTGCTGCTCCGTCATGAGCTGCGCCTGGAAGTGGCCGACGCCGGCCGTGCCGAGGGAGGCCACGAAGCCGACCACCAGCGCGAGCCGGGCCGAGCGCCCGAAGCCCTCGCGGTCGTGGCCGCGCAGGAGCTGCCAGCCGGACACGCCGAGCATCACGAAGGCGCCGAGCGCGAACGCGCCGAGGATCGTGTGCGGGAAGGCGTAGAGGACCGTCGAGTTCGTGAGGACGGCCCAGATGGAGGTCATCTCGGCGCGTCCGCTCTCGGCGATCTCGTACCCCACCGGGTGCTGCATCCACGAGTTCGCGGCGAGGATGAAGTACGCCGACAGCAGCGTCCCGATCGAGACGAGCCAGATCGTGGCCAGGTGCAGTCCGGGGCGCAGCCGCCCGCGGCCGAAGATCCAGAGCCCGATGAACGTGGACTCCAGGAAGAAGGCGATGAGCGCCTCCATCGCGAGCGGCGCGCCGAAGACGTCGCCGACGTAGCGCGAGTACTCGCTCCAGTTCATGCCGAACTGGAACTCCTGGACGATGCCGGTCACGACGCCGACGGCGAACGAGATCAGCATGAGCTTCCCCCAGAACCGCGCCATGCGGTCCCAGACGTCGTCGCCCGTCCGGAAGTGGAACGTCTGGAGGGTCGCCACCAGGAAGGCGAGCCCGATGGACAGCGGGACGAAGATGAAGTGGTACACCGTCGTCACGCCGAACTGGAGGCGCGCGAGCTCAAGGGCCGTCATGACCGGCATCCTCGGCCGCCCCGGGACGGGCGGCATCGGCGGAACCCCCGGTGCCCCCTGCGGGGAATCCGCAGGGGGCGCTCGTCACCGGTGGGTCAGAGGGTGGCGCGGATGCGGCAGACCTCGCCCGTCGCCGCCCGCTTCGCCACCGCGACCACCGTGGTGCGGGGGGAGCCCGGCGCGACGACCCGCCGCACCTCGAAGGAGCCCGACGGCGCGCGGGTGACCGCCGTCCGCGTGATGATGCGCGAGCCGTTGCGGTTGGCGACGACGGACCAGCGTGAGCCGTTCCGGTTCTCGTCGACCTCCACCTCGACCTCCACCCGCCCGTTCTCGGGCGAGAGGTCGAGCTTCACCTCGCTGCCCATCGAGCAGCGGGCGGTGCGCTCCACGTCGCGGTCGTCATCGTCGTCCGCCAGGGCCGGGCCGGCCGCGGCCGCCAGGGACAGGGCCGCCAGGGCCGCGCCGGTGCCGGCCATGATCCTTCTGCGCATCTCGTTCTCCTTCGTCGTGGCGCCTCGGGCGCCGGTGGGTGACATCGCCGGGGACGACGCTCAGTCGTCGTCGCCCCCGCGGCCGCGCCCGCGTCCCCTGCCCTTGCCGCCGTCGTCGTCGTCATCGCCGTCGTCGGCGGACGAGCCGGAACGGTCGTCCCCGTCGTCGTCGACCTCGTCGTCGTCGGTGGTGGTGGGCGGGGGCGCGACGGGCGTCGCGCGCGTGGTCGTCGCGGTGGTGGTGCCGGCCGGCGCCGTCGTGCGCGCCCGCTCCGTGGTGGTCCCGGCCGCCTCAGTGCGCGCGGCGGTCCCGGTCGTGGTGGCGCCGAGCGCGGGGTCGACCGGGCGCAGGCGCCCGAGCTTCTCCTCGCCGGCCGAGTCGAGCAGCGCCATGTTGGCCGCCGCGGCACCGCCGGCGACCACGAGGACCGCCAGCGCCACGAGCGCCGGCCGGCGCCACCGATCCCATCCTCCCCACCTCACGAGAGCGCCTCCCGCGACGACACGGTGTCTCCCATGGGGCGAGTCTGACGGGTCGGCGCGGGCCTCGGCCCGCGGCGGGTCCGGCGCGCCGTGACGGCGCGCCACCCGGTGAGCCCGCACACGGCGCCGGCCAGGCCGCCGTAGATCGCGAGGGCCCACGTGGACCCGGTGTCCGTGCCGGCGCCGATGCCGTGCGCCATGCCGCCGGCGAACACCGCGTAGGTGAGCCAGTGCAGGCGGCGCCAGACGGGGACGCCGATACGGCTCCGGAACCGGAACGAGAGGTGGATGAGCAGGGCGAGCTCGGCGGCCACGACCCCGAGCGACGTCCACACGGGGCGGTACGGCACGAGGCCGGGCACGACGAGGGCCCACGGCGGGATGTCCACCGCGGTGTCGAGCACCAGGAACACCCCGTGCGCCGCGACCGCCAGCAGGGCGAGCAGCGACAGGTGCCGGTGCAGGTCGACCATGCCGGAGCCCTTCATGCCGGGCACCGTCGTGCGCGTGCGCACCAGGAGCCCGGCGACCATCGCGCCGCCGAACAGCACGAGCGCCGTGAAGCCGGTGGCGCGGGCGAGCACCCAGGGCAGCATGTCGGCGGTCATCGCAGGCCCCCCGCGAGGGTGAGGGACCCGTCGGCGCCGGCGAGCGCCGCGGGGACGCCCCAGGTGTCGGCGAGCCGCGCCGCCTCGGCGCGGCCGGAGACCAGGAGGGCCGTCGCGAGGGCGTCGGCCTCGGCGCCGGTGCCGGCGACCGCGGTGGCGCGCACGAGGTCCGTGGGGGCCGGCAGCCCGAGAGCCGGGGCGAGGGCGTGGTGCATCTCCACGCCGGCGCGCCGCCAGCGGCGCCGGTCGGTGCCGGAGGTGGCGAGGGCGCCGCCGGAGAGGTGGAGCACGGTGCCGTCGCCGAGCGCAACGGGCCAGGGGCCCTCGGCCCGCGGGCCGCTGACGCGCAGGTCGCCGCCCATGTTCACCAGGCAGGGACCGGCGGCGGCCAGGAGCGCGGACGCGCGGTCGGCGGCGTCCCCCTTGGCGATGGCGCCGAGGTCCAAGTGGACCCCGGGGCCGAGGCCCACCCATCCCGTGGCGTCGTCGATGGCCACCGTGCCGCCCGCGGGGCCGCCGTCCGGCGCCGGGCGGGGGTCGTCGGACGGGACGGCGGCGAAGGTGCGGTCGTACCCGCATGCGGCAACGGCCGCGCCGATCGTTGGGTCGAACCGCCCCCCGGTGCGGTGCCGCAGGGCGAGGGCCGCGCGCAGCACGCGCAGCAGGTCGGTCCCGGCGCGCATGCCGCGGACGCGGTTGAGACGGCTCAGCTCCGAGCCCGGCCGGAACCGGGAGAGCAGGTCCTCCAGCCGGGCCACCTCGGCCCGCGCTGCGGCGCAGGCGCGCCGGGCGGCCGGGCCGTCGGGGGCGTCGAGCAGCAGCTCGACGCGGGTGCCCATGGCGGGGAAGGCGTCGCGCACCATCAGGAGCTCCCGCTGCTCGTGACCGGGACGGCGGGAGCCGGGGCGACGGCCACCAGGGGAGGGGCCGGCGCCGGCGCGGGGCCGTCGGCGACGGCACGCAGGTGCCGCTCGGCACGGGCCAGGCGGCGGGCCGCCCGGGTCTCCAGGTCGCGCACGGCCGCCTCGGCGCCCGCGGCCGGTGAGGCGACGGGGGCCGGGGCGGGGTCCCCCGGGAGGGGGTCCGCGGCGACCGCCACCGCCACGCCGGCCGTCGCGGCCAGCGCGCCGGCCGACACGACGATGCGCAGGCGCCGGGGGTCCATCAGTCGTCGTCCCCGCCGCGGCCACGCCCGCGGCCACGGCCGGAGTCGTCGTCACGGTCGTCGTCCCCGCCACGGCCGCGGTGGTCGTCGTCGTCGCGCCCGCGGTCGTCGTCCCGCCCGCGGTCGTCGTCACCGCCGCGGCGGTCGTCGTCCAGCTCCGGGACGTGGACCCCGTCCTGGGTGTCGTCGATCGAGCCGTCGCCACGACGCTTCAGCGGCGCGGTCGGCGCCGGTGCCGGGGCGGTCACCGTGCCGGGCGCCGTCGTGGTCGTGCCGTTCGTGGTCGTCGTCCGGGCCAGGGCGGCGTCCGCCGCGCGCTCGGCCTCGGCCACCCGGGCGATGCGGTCCTCGATCGACCCGGGGGGCGCGGCGTCCGTCGTGGTCGTGAGGGTCGTCGCCGCCGTCGGCGCGGCGGAGTCGTCCATCGCCGCGCTCAGGCCGACCACCCCCGCGACGCCCGCCAGGGCCGCCGCGCCCGCCACGATCAGTCCCCTCATGTCCCGCCTCCTCCGCTCGTCGTTGACGTGGGTCACGCTCGCAGCGACGGGCTTCGGGGTGGGTCAGGGGCGATCCAGGATCCCTCCAGGCTTTGGTAAGGAAACGACAGGACGCCCGCGGGAGGCGGGATTCCGCGCCATGATCCCCGCCATGAGGCTGCTGGTGGTGGAGGACGACGACGGCATCGCGGCACCCCTCGTCTCGGGGCTGCGGCGGGAGGGCTTCGAGGTGGAGCGGGTCGCCACGGGCGCGGACGCGCTCGCCGCGGACGAGCCCGACCTGATGCTGCTGGACCTGCGCCTGCCCGACATGGACGGGTACGCGGTCGCCCGCGAGGTCCGCGCCCGCTCGCGGGTGCCGATCATCATGGTCACCGCGCGCGGTGAGGAGGTCGACCGCGTCGTGGGCCTCGAGATCGGCGCCGACGACTACGTCGTGAAGCCGTTCGGGCTGCGCGAGCTCATCGCGCGCATCCACGCGGTCATGCGCCGCGTGGGCGAGGCGCCGCCCGCCGCCGCCGAGGAGGCCCCGGTGTCGTTGCAGGTGGGCGACCTGGCGATCGACCGCCGCCGGCACGAGGCGACCCTCGCCGGCGAGGCCCTGGCCCTGACGCCGAAGGAGTTCGCCCTGCTCGACCTGCTCGCCACCGACCCGGGGGCGGCGGTCGACCGGCGGCGGATCCTGGAGGAGGTCTGGGGCACGCGCTGGTACGGGCCGTCCAAGACGATCGACGTCCACGTCTCCTCCCTGCGCCGCAAGCTCGGCGACCCGGGCTGGATCGAGACGGTGCGGGGGGTCGGCTTCCGCCTGCGCGAGCCGTGACCCGCCGGCTCGTCGCCACGTACCTCGTCCTCGCGGCCATCGTCCTGGTGGCGCTCGAGGTGCCGCTCGGGATCGTCAACGAGCGCAACCAGCGCCGCGACCTGCAGCAGCGGGTGGAGCGCGACGCCGTCGCCCTGGCCGCCCTCGTGGAGGACACGCTCCAGTCCGGCTCCGCGCAGCCCGGCGACCCGCTGCTGCGCCGGGTCGTGCGCGACTACGGCTCCTCCACCGGCGCCCGCGTCGTGGTCGTCGGGCCGGGGGGACGCGCGCTGGCCGACTCGGACGACGAGCGCGAACTGGGCCGCGACTTCTCCACCCGGCCCGAGATCGCCGACGCGCTCGACGGGTCCGTGGCCACGGGCACCCGCCGCTCGGACACCCTGGACCAGGACCTGCTGTACGTCGCGGTCCCGGTGGCCTCGGGGGGGCAGGTCCACGGTGCCGTGCGGGCCAGCGTGCCGACCTCGCGCCTCGACTCCCTCGTGCGGCGCTACTGGCTCATCCTGGGCGGCGTGGCGCTCGTGGTGCTCGCCGCGGTCGCGGTCGCCGGCCTCTGGCTGGCGCGCTGGGTCACCCGCCCGCTCACCGACCTGCGCGACGCCACCCGGCAGGCCGAGGCGGGCGACCTGAGCGTGCGCGCCGACGACAGGGAGGGCCCGGAGGAGGTGCGCGAGCTGGCGAGCGCCTTCAACGACATGGTGGGCCGCCTCGACGCGCTCGTGGGCACCCAGGAGAAGTTCGTCGCGGACGCCTCCCACCAGCTCCGCAGCCCGCTCACGGCCCTGCGGCTGCGCATCGAGAACCTGCAGTACGACGCGGACGCCGCGACCCGCGACGACGTGGAGGGCGCACTCGGCGAGGTCGACCGGCTGTCCCGGCTCGTCAACGGCCTCCTGGCCCTCGCCCGCGCGGAGCGGCGGGCCGCCGAGCGCGCGCCCCAGGACGTGGGCGCCCTCGTCCACGAGCGGGCCGACGCGTGGCGCGCGGCGGCGGACGAGGGCGGCGTGGACCTGCGCGCCGACGCGCCCCCCGGGCTCACCGCGTCCCTCGCCCCGGGCGCCCTGGAGCAGGTGCTCGACAACCTCGTGGCCAACGCCCTCGCCGTGGCGCCGGCGGGGACCCTCGTGGAGCTCGCCGCCCGGGCCGACGGGCGCGGCGTGGAGGTCACCGTCACCGACGCGGGCCCGGGGATGGCCCCGGAGGACCGGGAGAGCGCCTTCGACCGGTTCTGGCGCGGCCGCGAGGACCGGCGCGGCTCCGGCCTGGGCCTGGCCATCGTGCGCTCGCTCGTCGAGGCCGACGGCGGCGCCGTGCGCCTGGAGGAGGCCCCGGGCGGCGGCCTGCGGGCCGTGGTGACGCTGCCTGCCGCGGCGCCCGCCCCCGCCCTCAGGAGCTGACGAGCACCTCCAGCCGCCGCGGCCCGTGGACGCCCTCCACGCGACGCAGCTCGATGTCCGAGGTCGCCGACGGCCCGGAGATCCAGGTGAGGGGCCGCCCGGCGCGCACGGCCGCGTCGAGGGCGGCGATCGCGTCGGGCACCCCCTGCACGACCTGATCGGCGCGCACCACGCAGACGTGGAGGTCGGGCACCAGCGACAGCGCGCGGCGCCCGCAGGCCCCGGCGCCGTCCAGCACGATCGTCCCGGTGGCCGCGATCGCCACGGCGCAGCCGGTCACCACCCCGTCCAGGGCGTCGAGCTCCGCGGGCGTCAGGGCCGGGTCGTCCGGGACGGCCTCGGCGCCGGCGAGCGCCCAGGGCAGGGCGGGCGGCACGGCCACACGGCGCGCGCCGTGCGCCGCGAGCCGCTCCGCGATCGCGGCCTCCACCCCGTCCTCCGGCACCCGGTGCACCTCGGCGCGGTACTCGGCGGCGCGCTCGCAGAACACCGCCACCGGGTCGGCGAACCCGCCCGCCCCCGCGCCGGCGTAGTCACGCGGAACCGCCGGGACCTCCGGCGACGGACCGAGGGCGGCGCGCACCCGCGCCAGGACGTCAGCCCGCGCGTCGCCCACGCCACCACTCCCGGAACGTCTCCGAGGGCACCTCGGGCAGGTCGCGCATCGCCGTCCAGCGCGGCAGGAGCGCCGCGGCGACGGGCCCCTTCCCCAGCCGCGCCAGGCGCTGCGCCCGCTCGTACCGCTTCGGCGACCGGAACGTCGCCGCCACCGCGTCCATCGTGAGCCGCTCGGCCGAGATCCGCGGCGCCTCCTCCCGCACCACCCTCCCCCGCAGGTGCACGAGCACCGTGGGGATGTCGATCCGCACCGGGCACGCCTCGAGGCAGGCGCCGCAGAGGGACGACGCGTACGGCAGCGTGGGCGCCGCGTGGAGCCCGGCGAGCTGCGGGGTGAGGATCGCGCCGATCGGGCCGGGGTAGACCGACTCGTAGGCGTGCCCGCCGGTGCGCGAGTAGACCGGGCACACGTTGAGGCAGGCCGAGCAGCGGATGCAGTGCAGCGCCTGGCGCCCGCGCTCGTCGGCGAGGACGTCGGTGCGCCCGTTGTCCATCAGCACGAGGTGGAACTCGCGCGGCCCGTCGCCGGGGTGCACCCCGGTCCAGAGCGACGTGTACGGGCTCATCCGCTCGCCGGTCGCCGAACGCGGCAGGAGCTGCAGGAAGACCTCCATGTCGCGCCAGCGCGGCAGCAGCTTCTCGATGCCCATGACGGTCACGAGCACCTCGGGCAGCGTCGTGCACATGCGCCCGTTGCCCTCCGACTCCACAACGCAGACGGTCCCGGTCTCGGCGATGCCGAAGTTCGCCCCGCTCACGGCGACGGGCGTGGAGAGGAACTTGGCTCGCAGGTGCAGGCGGGCGGCCTCGGCCAGGGCGGCCGGCTCGTCCGAGAGCGTGCGCCCCTTCGCGATCGTCTCCTCGAACACGCGCCGGATCTCGGCCCGGTTGCGGTGGATGGCCGGCACCAGGATGTGGGACGACCAGTCGCCGGCGAGCTGGTTGATGAGCTCGGCGAGGTCCGTCTCGACGGCGGTGATCCCCTCGGCCGCAAGCGCGTCGTTGAGGCCGATCTCGTCCGTCGCGATGGACTTGACCTTGATGACCTCGCGGGCGCCGTGCGAGTGCGCCACCCGGGCGACGATCGCGTTCGCCTCGGCGCCGTCGCGCGCCCAGTGGACGACCCCGCCCGCCCGGGTCACCGACTCCTCGAGCTCCGCCAGCAGCTCGGGCATCCGCGCCATCGTCTCGGCCTTGATCGCCGCGCCGGCGTCGCGCAGCTGCTCCCAGTCGGCCACCTCGCCCACGGCCTGCGCCCGCCGGACACGGATCGTCGATGTGGCCCGCGCCATGTTCGCCCGCAGCTGCCCGTCGGCGAGGGCCTTCCTGGCCGCGACGGGGAAGCCGCCCCGGCTCACTCGCGCGCCGCCAGGATCTCGGCGAGGTGCATCGTCCGCACACCCGTCCGTCCCCGTTGCAACGCGCCGCCGATGTGCATGAGGCAGGAGGTGTCGGCCGACGCGCACACCTCGGCGCCGGTCGAGACGACGTTGCCGACCTTGTCGGAGAGCATCGCCATGGACGTGTCCGCGTTCTTCAGGGCGAAGGTGCCGCCGAAACCGCAGCACTCCTCGCGCGCGGGCAGCTCCACCAGGTCGATGCCGCGCACCGCGCCCAGCAGGCGCATCGGCCGGTCGCCCAGCGCGAGCGCGCGCAGCGAGTGGCAGGTGGGGTGGTAGGTCACCCGGTGCGGGAAGGAGGCGCCGACGTCCTCGGCCCCCAGGTCGTCGACGAGCAGCTCGCTCAGCTCGCGCAGCCGTGGCGCGAGGCCCGCGAGCCCGGCCACCAGGGCGTCGTCGCCCGCATCGGCGGCGAGCCGTGGCGCCAGCTCCCGCAGCCAGCCGACGCACGAGGCGGAAGGGCTCACCACCAGCGGTTCGCCGGCGAACACCTCCACCGTGCGCCGCGCCAGGCCGAGCGCCTGGTCGCGGTACCCCGAGTTGCCGTGCATCTGCCCGCAGCAGGTCTGCTCCTCCGGGAAGTCCACGGCGCAGCCGAGGCGCTCCAGCACCTCGACGACCGCCCTCCCCACGCCGGGGAAGAGCGTGTCGTTGAAGCAGGTGATCATGAGCGCGACGCGGGCGGGCCGCGACGGCGCGGTGTCGGCAGGGTGGGGCGTGGGGCGACCCTAGTGCCTCCACGCCCCGCCCGGCTCACCCCCCGGCCACGTCGGCGGCGTCCACCCGGCTCACCTCGTAGGTCACGACGACCGACGGCTCCGCCTCCGGCACGCCGCCCTCGAAGCGCAGCGGCACGCCGGTGCCGGCGTCCAGCAGCAGGCGCTCCTCGTAGCCGTCGCCGAACGCCTTCGAGCTCACCGCGAGCGCCCTCCGCCCGTCCACCTCGGCATCCGCGACCCCGGTGGAGGGCACGCTCGCCAGCAGGCGCAGCGCGCCGGCGCGCACGTCGGGGCGGCCGGCCCCCGCGATGAGCGCGTCCATGCAGGTGATCCAGAGCCTGTTCTGCTCGATGACCTCCGTGGGGAGCGGGTCGGCCACGGGCCCGGGGGGCCGCACCACCTCGCGCTTCGCCCGGGCCGCCTCGGCCGCCGGGGCGAGGACCGGGGGCGACCCGCCGATGTCCGCCAGCGCGGCCTCGCCGAGGGCGATCCGGATGACGCGGCGGCGCGCCGCGGCCATGTCGGCACCGGGCGCGGCGGCACCGGCCACGGCCGCCAGCACGCGCGCCGTGTTCTCCGAGGACGCGTTCCCCGCCGCGATCTGCGCGGGCAGCCCGGCGCGCGTGGGCGAGTAGAAGTAGCGGCCGTCGTCGAGGTAGAGATCCGCCCCGGTGAAGCCCGCGTCGTCCGGGAACGCGTGACGGCGCAGGACCAGGGTCGCGTCGCCGGCGGGAGCCGGGGTGGCCACGAGGGTCTCCGAGAGCGCCACGAGCGGGGCGGCCGACGCGGCGGGGAGCGCCGGGGCGACGCCCCCGTCGCCGAGCCGCGGGATGCCCGCGACGAGAGCGGCCGCCACCGCGGCCGCCCCGGCGAGCGCGAGGACCCGCGATGGACGCAGCCAGCGGCGGGCCGCCCGGGGGCGGGTGGCCGCGGCGGGCGCGGCCGTGGGGGCCGGGCGGCGGTCCCCGGCCGCGACGTGGGCGAGCAGGGCGGCGCGGGCGGCGGCGGTGGCCGCCGGGTCGGGCGGGGGCACGGCGGGCGCGTGGCGCGCCAGCCAGGCCAGGTCGTCGAGTTCGGTCATCGCGGGTCCTCCCCGGTCGGGATGTGGGCGCGCAGCCGCTGCCGCGCGCGGTGGATGCGGGAGCGCACGGTGCCGACCGGCACGCCGGTGGCCCGGGCGACCTCCTCGTAGGTCAGGCCCGCCCACGCGTGGAGCAGCAGGGCGTCGCGGTCGGCCTCGGGGATCGCGCCGAGGGCGGCGGCCAGCCGCGGCCCGAGGGCCTCGGCCTCCACCCGCCCGAGCGCGTCGTCGGCGTGGTCCGGGGCCGGGGCGACGTCGGTGCGCGCGAGGGCGCGGGCGGCGCGCCCCGCGCTGCGGAAGTGGCGGCGCAGCAGGTTGAGGGCGATGCCGTGCAGCCACGGGCCCGCGTCGGCGTGGACCGCCTCGTACCGGCCGCGCCGGTCGAAGGCGACCCGGAAGGTCTCGGCGGCGACGTCCTCACCCGCGGCCCCGGCCCGCGCCGTGCAGAAGCGGTGGATGGCCGGCCAGTGGCGGTCGAAGATGCGGGCGAACGACTCCGGGTCGGCCACGGACCGCCCGATGAGCGCGGCGTCGGTCTCCGTCACGCGCACGGGGGCGTGCCCCGCGCCGCGTGCGCGGGCCGCCGCGGCGTGGGCACGCGAGGTGGGATCGGACGGGGCCATCACGACACCATGCCCGCACCGGGCCATCCGGTTCGCGGCGGCCGGGTGCGCCCGGCCCCGGTACCGTGCGGCGCATGGGTGAGGAGCGGACGCTGAGGGTCGCCGTGGTGCAGGCGACGTCCGTCGTGCTGGACGGCCCCGCGTCGGTCGAGAAGGCCTGCGCGCTCATCGCCGAGGCCGGGCGCGCGGGGGCACGGCTCATCGCGCTGCCGGAGGGCTTCGTGCCGCTCATGCCGCGCCCGTGCTGGGGGCACCGCTACGGCGAGACGATGAACGCGGAGGCCGCCGTCCTGCACCGGCGCCTCTGGGAGAACTCCGTCGACCTGGATGGCCCCCTGGCCGCGCGGATCGCCGCGGCGGCCCGCGACGCCGGGGCCTGGGTGGCGATCGGGGTCAACGAGCGGACCGGGGCGCGTCCGGGGACGCTCTGGAACACGCTCGCCTGGTTCTCCCCCGAGGGCCGCCTGGCGGGGCGCCACCGCAAGACGGTGCCGACGATGCACGAGCGCTCCTTCTGGGGGGCCGGCCCCGGCGACGACCTGGACCCCGTGGGGGCGGACGGCCTACGCCTCGGCGGCCTCATCTGCTGGGAGAACTTCATGCCCGAGGCGCGCCGCCGCCTGCACCTGGCCGGGGTGGACGTGATGGTCGCCCCGACGGCCGACGACCGCGACCTGTGGATCGCGGCGATGCGGGCCTTCGCGTTCGAGGCCGGCGCGTTCGTGCTGTCGCCCACCCAGCACCTGCGGCGCGACGACTTCCCGGACGACTTCCCGCTCGCCGAGGCCCTGGCCGGCTGCCCGGAGACCCTGATGAACGGGGGCAGCGTGATCGTGGACCCGTGGGGCGAGGTGCTCGCCGGCCCCGTCTACGGGGAGGAGACGATCCTCTACGCGGACTGCGACCTGGACCGGATCCTCGCGGCGCGGCGGGTGCTGGACACCGCCGGGCACTACGACCGGCCCGGGCTGACCTCCCCGGAGACGGACACCGGCTGACCGGTGGTGTCGCGGGCGTGGACGAACCACGCCGCCACGGCACCGAGCCCCGCCGCGATCGCCCCGATCCAGAAGGCGGTGACGTAGCCGCTCTCGGCGGGCACCGGCCCCCCGCCCACGGCGCTCGCGGCCAGGATCGCCGCGCCGAGCTGGGCGCCGATGACGCCGCCGACGGTGCGGATGACCGTGTTCATGCCGTTCGCCACGCCGGTCTCGGAGGGGAGCACGGCGTCGGACACGAGGCGCGGCATCGCCGCGAACGAGAAGCCGACGCCCACGCCGCAGACCATGAAGCAGGCGCTCGTGGCGAGCGGGCTGCCGTGGAAGAGGGCGATGAGCCCGGATCCCACGCCCAGCAGGATCATCCCGGCCACGAGCGGCAGCCGGGACCCGTGCCGGCGCCCCAGCACGCCGGCCACCGGGCCGGCCACCACGATCACGAGCGAGGTGGGCAGGATCCAGAGCCCGGCGACGGTCACGGAAGTCCCGAAGCCGTAGTCGCCGAGGGCGGCGAGGTCGTCGGGGAGGCCGGACGGGAGCTGGAAGAACCCGGGCAGGATGACCCAGGTCATGTAGAGCCCGAAGCCGGACAGGAGCGCGGCGAGGTTCGTGAACAGCACCGGGCGGCGGGCGAGCATCCGCATGTCCACCATCGGCGCGTCGACCTTCAGCTCCGCCAGCCCCCAGGCCACGAACAGCAGGACCGAGCCCCCCAGCAGGCCGAGCACCGCCGGCGAGGTCCACCCCCAGCTCTCCCCCTCCGTGACGCCCACGAGCAGCGCCACCAGGCCGCCGGAGAGCAGCAGCGCGCCGAGGATGTCGGGCTTCGACGGCGCGCGCACCGGGGACTCCGGCACGAACCTCCACACCATCACGAGGGCCGCCGCGACGAGCAGGGCGCTCACCACGAAGAGCCACCGCCACGACAGGTGGTCGACGATGACCCCGCTCAGGGTGATCCCCACGCCGCCGCCGATGCCGAGGACGGCCGAGAGGGTGCCCATGGCGGTCGGGATGCGCTCGGGCGGGAACTCGTCGCGGATGATCGCGAAGCCCAGCGGGAAGGACGCGCCGCCGACGCCCTGGATGACCCGGAACGCGATCAGCACGCCCACGTTGGGGGCGACGATGGCGCCGACGGAGCCGACGAGGAAGACGCCGAGCGAGATCATCATGAGGCGCTTCTTGCCGTACTGGTCGCCCAGGCGGCCGACGATCGGCGTGGAGACGGCCCCGCTCAGCAGGTAGGCCGTGACGGTCCAGGTGACCCACGACGCCGAGGTGTCGAGCTCGCGCTCCAGCGGCCCCAGGGCGGGGATGAGGAACGTCTGCATGAGGGCGTAGGCCCCCGCGGCCACGATGAGGCCGGCGAGGGTGAGATGGAGGGCCTGGGACCCGTGCCGCGGCGCGGCGTCGTGCGCGGCGCTCACCCCGCGGCCCCGGGTCCCATGCGCTCGAGAACGCGTCCCAGCAGGTCCGCCAGAACGCGCTGCTCCTCCGGGTCCAGGGACCCGAAGACCTCGTGATCGAGCGCCACCGCCGCCCGCGCCCCTTCGCGGGCGGCGGCGCGGCCGGCGGAGGTGAGGGTCACCCGCACCGCCCGTCGGTCGTCGGGACTCGCTCCCCGTGAGACGAGCCCGTCGCGCTCGAGCCTGTCGACCATGCGGCACATGCTGGGCGCTTCCACGCGCTGCAGCCGTGCGAGATCGGCCTGGGTGACGCCGTCGCGCTCGAGGAGCCGGATGAGCAGCCCCGTGGCCTGCCCGCCGGCGCCCACCTCGTCGGCCATGCGCGTGTCGGCGCGCGAGCGGAACAGGCGGCCCGCGACGGCCAGACGCCAGCCCAGCAGGTCCTCCAGGGCAGTCGCGGGTGTGGTGGACGGCGTCATACCGGGAGTATGACTACCACCAAAGGTTCGCTACCTAACTTTTCCTGAACGCCGTCGTGGCGCGTCAGACCAGGCCGCGCTCCTTCGCCACCGCGAGCGCCTGGACGCGGTTGTGGGCGGCGAGCTTCGTGAAGAGGGAGCGGGAGTGGCTCTTCACCGTGTTCGGGGACAGGCCGATCTCGTCGGCGATCTCCTGCGTGGTGAGGCCGCGGGCGATGAGCAGGAGCACCTCGTGCTCGCGGCCGGTGAGCGTGCCGTCGACGCCGTTCGTGCCCCGGCGCGGCAGCATCGCGCCCGCGATGCGGGGGTCGATGACGGCCCGCCCGTGGACCACCTGCATGAGGGCCGACAGCAGCGTCTGCTCGCTCACGTCCTTGAAGAGGCACGCCGACGCCCCGGCCTTGAGGCACCCGCGCACCGCCATCTCCTCCGGGTGCGCCGTGAGGATCACGATCGCGATCTCGGGGTGGCGCTCCTTGATGCGCGTGCAGATCGTCGCGGCGGGGAGGTCGGGCAGGCGCAGGTCCAGCAGGAGCGCGTCGGGGCGGAACTGTTCGCAGCGCAGGATCGCCTCGGCGCCCGTGCGGGCCTCGCCGACGAGCTCGAAGAAGCGCGAGCCGGCGAGCAGCAGCCGCATCCCCGAGATGACGATGGGGTGGTCGTCGGCCACCACCACCGTGTGGGGCTTGCTGCGGTTCACCTGAGCGGCAGCCGCGTCCTCATCGTGGAACCGGCGTCGTCGTTGCGCACGAGCCGGACCTCGCCGCCGAGGCGGGCGATCTCCTCGCGCAGCATCCCGAGGCCGACGCCGTTCACCCGCGCCTCGCCGGACCCGGTGACGCCGACGCCGTCGTCCTGCACCACCAGCTCGACGGAGCCGGGGGCGAAGGCGAGGGTCAGCACCACCTCGTTCGCGGCGGCGTGGCGCTCGACGTTGCGCAGGCCCTCCTGCACCACGCGCACGAGCAGGTCCTCGCGGGCCTCGTCGATCGGCTCGGGCTCCCCGAGCACCAGGAGATGGGCGGCCACGCCGGTACGGGCCGAGAACGACGCCGCGTCCTCGCGCAGCTTCACCGGCAGGGCGCCCGCCGGGGCGGAGGGCCGGTCGAGGGCACGGAGGGTGTCGCGCAGGGCGGCGGACGCGCCGGCGATCTGCTGCTCCAGGCCGGCGAGGTGGGTCACGAGGTCCGGCCGCCCGGCCACGGCGCTGGCCCGCGCGAGGCTCTGCGTCACGCCGATGCCGAAGAGCCGCTGCCCGAACTCGTCGTGGAGGGCCCGCGCCAGGCGGCGGCGCTCGCGGAGGGCGGCGACCTCCTCCACCCGCGCCCGGTCGCTCGCCGCCGCGAGGGCCGCGCCGGCGTAGGTGCAGAGGCGCACCATGGCCTCGATGGTGGTGGGCGCGAAGCCGCCGTCGTGGCGCAGCCCGACGTGGAGCACGCCGCGCACCTCGCCACCGAACGACACCGGGACGCCGACCATCGAGGAGATCCCCTCCTCCCCCGACACCACCGCGACGAGTTCCGGGTCGGACTCCGCCAGGGCGTAGGCGCTCACGGTGACCGGCCGCCCGGTCTCCAGCACCCGGCCCCCGACGCCCGCGCCGGCCGGCAGGCGCAGCCCGGGCAGCCCCGGCCCGCGGTTGCCGAGCACGGCCCGCATCTCCAGGCGGTCGAAGCAGTGGTGCAGGTGGCAGGGCTGCGGGTGCGAGCACCCCGTCGCGCGCAGGGAGAAGGCCACGACGTCCGCGGCGATGAGGCGGCTCGCCTCCGACACGGCCCGCCAGGCGATGCGCGACACCACCAGCTCACGGAACAGGCGCTGGCCCGCGGCGTCGGCACGCCGCAGGAGGTTGATCTCGGCGGCGCCCGTCCCTGCCGCGGCCGCGACCCGGCCACTGCTCTCGATCAGCACACATCCCCCCTCGGGTGCACCACTCCGAGCCTACGGCCCGCACGCGCGCGCGGGCAACCGGCTCACCCGTTCGGGTGAGGGTTCCGGCGGAACGCTTGCGCATCCGTGGTGCCGCGGGCTCCCGTTGGCCTCGGGGATCCCGCCCCGCGGGGCGCTGCCGGGCCGCCCCGCGGGGGCCGGAGTGGGCGTTGTGGGGCCCCGGGGGCTCGTCGATCATCGACGCCACCTGTCACCGACCGGAAGGGGGATGCGATGCCGGAGACCATGAGGGCCGCGGTCTTCAAGGACGTCCGCGACATCCACATCGAGGAGGTCCCGGTACCGGAGTGCGGACCCACCGACGCGATCGTGAAGGTCACCACGACCACGATCTGCGGGACCGACTCCCACATCTGGCGCGGGGAGTACCCGGTCGCCCCGGGGCGCGTCGTCGGCCACGAGCCGGCCGGTGTCATCCACCAGCTCGGCGAGGCCGTGACCGGCTACGAGCTCGGCGACCGCGTCGTGGTGGGCGCGATCACGCCCTGCGGGGCCTGTTACTTCTGCCAGGCCGGCG
>VFQR01000511.1_pt1 | contig 51393 bp, 40 predicted proteins | sample 3512321 | NCBI WGS metagenome assembly VFQR01 (sample SAMN10412374, study PRJNA504923) | tailings metagenome | isolation source: Relicate 3 Philex TSF1 revegetated site | place: Philippines: Tuba, Benguet | collected 2017-08-29 | reverse complement strand
ACCAAAACCAGCGCCGGTCCCCGTTGAAGTCGCCAAGCCAACTGGCAACGAAAAAGTCTCGTTCATCAACGATGTCGCCCCGACTCTCGTCACCACCTGCGGACAGTGCCATTTAGGGAACAATCCGCGAGGTGGCTTCAGTGTCGCGACGTTTGAACGCATGATGCAAGGTGGTGAAAGTGGCCGCGTGATTGTCCCTGGCAGCCTCGAAGGGAGCCGGTTGTGGCGACTGGTCAATGCTGACGAAGCTCCCGTCATGCCGGCAGGGCAGGGCCGCATTACCAGAAAGTGGCATGCGGATTTGCGCACGTGGATTACAGAAGGCGCCAAATTCGATGGCCCCGATGCCAAACGACCACTGATGCAACTGGTCCCCACTCCAGAGGAAATTCGAGCTCGGGAACTGGCCAAGATGACTCCCGAACAGCTCCTTGAACGGAGACGCAAGGATACTAATGAGAAATGGGAGATGGCACTCAGTTCGACTCAACCGAATCTCCATGAGACGGAAGAGTTCATCATGATTGGGGATGTCGATACGGCTCGTCTGAAAGAGCTGGCTGAGTCGGGAAGTGAGTTTCTCAAGGTTCTCAAAACAACCTTTGGCTTTAAAGAGACACCTGTCTGGAAGGGTAAGCTGGCGGTGTTCGTCTTCAAAGAACGCTTTGGTTACGAAGAATTCAATCAGACAATCAACCGCCGAGAAGTACCAAAGGAAATCATTGGTCATGCTGATGTCTCACCGACACTCGAAACGGCACTTGTGGCCATTTACGATGTGGGCGACGATCCCACAGAAAAATCTCCAGGGGCAGTACTCAATCTGGCCGAGCAGTTAGCGGCTGCTGCATTACTCAAGGGGGGCGGAGATCTTCCTGACTGGCTCATCAGAGGAACCGGCCTATCGTTGGCAGCGTCCGGCCCGATTGGTAAAGGCAACCCGTATGTGATTGCCCTCAAGCCAAGGGCAGCCGAAGCGATGCAATACAGCATTCAGCAACCACAGGATGTGTTCCAGGATGGTACGTTCTCGCCAGCGGATGTCGGGCCTGCGGGCTATGCGATTGTTGAGTTCCTCATGCGAAATGGTGGCGCATCGAACTTCGGAAGTTTCGTGAAACGAATTCAGGGTGGAGATACTCCAGCCGCCGCCTTGCAGGCCGTCTATCGGCAGGATGCCCGGACATTGGGTGCCAGTTTCCTGAGTACCCAGGGTGCAGCCCCGGGAAATCGCAAAGCGAAGAAAAAGTGATTGTGGCATAGTTCCAGTCGCTTGATGCGACGAATCAATGCTTGTCAGACCCTTCGCCCACGCGAAGCACGGTAACCAAACTCAATGGCGAACCAGTTGGCATAACGTTCGCGGTCGATATATGAACGATTGCGATGGTCGTTCATATGGCCAATTTCGTGAATCAGAACGTTATTCAGATAGAAATCCTTAATCGTCTGTTCTGTCCACGTGAGTTGCCAGATACCGCCGACTTCTTCCCATTTCCCGCCGTACATTTCTGAGTCGATGCGAAACTGTGGCTTGGGCATACGTGCGTAACGCTCAATCAGACTCTCTTCTAACGGATAGAGATAGACATTCGGGCCCCATTGCATGCCGTAAAGCGGGAAGATCGCTCGTTTGCGCGTCATGCGGCTCAACTGCACCACCTGCAGATCGGTGACAAAGTGTTCGGGCAACTCGGCGAGGCGATCACGAATTTCCTGTTCCGTCACCACATGACGAAAGGAATCTCCGGCTGGTTCGATGACACATCGAAACTGCTGTTGTTCAACCGGATCATGCCAGGTCTCCGGGGCAGAGAATTGTCCGGCTCGATCCATGCGGCCAGTCGATCGACTGCGATGGGCTGCGGTTGGCCTCACGACCGATCTGGCCTTACGACCCATTGGCTGATGTCGCTCTGCACGTTCTCGTGCCTGAGGGACTGCCTTGCGAGCAGATTGATGATGATTAGAGAATCTCATAGACAGTCAACTTCTGGGCTGTTTTCTTGCCCTTAGGTTCTGTCGCTCCTCGCTGAGCGTTCTCGCTGGCCTCCTGCCTGCTCTCGGAAAGGCCGGAAACTTTTCCCAGCCACTCCCTCTATCCTCAGGGCTGAGAAGACACGTCGCAAGTGTACACTTTAAGTGACCAGCTCAATGGAATTTACGACGAGTCTGCCGAATCGGAGACCGCATCCAGGACCGCGTAGACATGTTTTTCTTGGCGTAACACGTTGCGGCAAAGTGGTTTGCGAGAATGACCATGAGGCGGAAGGCCTGTTCACCTGTCCGCAACCAGGGTCAGTAACGAGGAGAAGAGATTTACCGTAGTTCTTTACAGGGTAAGGAGTTACTGCGCAACAGCGCCGGTGTGATCCAGTTCTCGTTCCAATGCTTTATCTGTTGGCTTGGGGATCGATGGAGTCGCTGGAAGCAGGAAACCGGGATCAGCGGGTTCCATCGATTTGAAGCTGATTTTACTGCCGACACGGCTGCCACCCGACGCTGCCAGATCAATCACACCTGGGGCAGGTGAGGGCGGGAGGCGGTCAGTCACATTCCCTTGAGTTCTCCCTTCAGTCGCTTTCTTCCAGCCATCCGCACTGAAATTCGATTGAATACGAATCTCGGCGCCTTTCAGACCCGCAAACAGATTTCGTCTGATCGAAAGTGTCACGCTGTCTGAGCCGGGTTGTTCGGCAAAGACAACTCCCTGATTACCAGCGGCAATCGTATTATTGCTGACGGCAATCCCCAGCCATGAAGCTTCGCCGGCAAACTCGATCGCGTTTTCGCATTCGAAAAAACGATTCTCGCGAATCTGGATTTTCGAAGCAAAACTGGAGGCTTCAATCAGCACACCGGCAGCCATCGGGCCACGGAATCGATTTTTAAGCAAACTCACGTCCGCTAACGTTTCTTTAGCTTCCAGCCGCACACCGACGGCCTTCTCCGACTTCGTCGAAATCAGGCAATCATTGATTGTGAATTCCTTATCCAGAAGACCGGAAACATCCTTCCCAATGATGCCCGCGTTTGAAAAATCCAGAATGCTCAGATTGGTCAGGCGTGTCCCATAAAGGTAATCCCCGACTTCGATGGCAGTTTCGTGCTTCTCAGCATTGATTGTGATGTTTTCAAGTTGAAACCCTTGGACATCGCGAATCTTCACAATGGGATCACCAGTTTGTGTCCCACCCTGAATCACAACTTTTGCATTTTCTGCCCCAGCCACAGTGATGTTCTCAGGCCATTTTCGGCCACCTCCTCGTGAATCGAGCACAATTCGCTCGGGATAGATCCCCGCAGCGACCTCAATTCGAAATCGGTCTTTCTCTCCACCAGGTTTAAAGTTGGCTCGCACCTTGGCCAGTGCGTCAGAGATTCTTTTGAACTCACCTTGAGGCCCCACTGTCGCTTCACGTCGATCAATCCATGTGGGGTCGGGTCGGCTGTAATCGACCGCTTTTACAGGAGCATTACTACTACTGTAGATCGCATAGCCCACGCCGATGACCAGGACGAGGCAAACAGCGATGCCAGCCGGCATGGCCCAGGCGGGAAGTTTCTTCGCGGTTCCTTTGTGACGACTGGATTGTGAGCGTGAACTGCTGTTGCGGTTCGAAGTGGACGTATCTCGGATCGGCTGCTCGACGTCCGCCATGATCTGTGAGGGTTCGCTCTCCAGATCGGTAGGGGAAATCGGGATGGCTTCCAAAATGACTTTTGCGGGGGAGGGAGTTGTTGCCGCTGGCCGAATCACTTTCGCAGTACGTCGAACAGGAATGGCTTCAGGTATGGAATTGCCAGAACCTTCACGAAGAGGGATCGCTTCGAGAATGGGAGCTTCGCTGGTCGCCAGCATCTGTGGAGGGGTTGCGACAGGCTTGGCTTCTGGAGGTTCCAATGCGGCTTTCGAACTGCCCGCAGCTCGCTGTATCCCGGAGGCTGATTTGGGGGGAACGGGAGTTTCGAAACTCGTCGAACCCACGTGATCTGTGGGAGATTTTGCGGCTGTGGCATCGGCCGGGATCTGATTCGCTGGCAAAGTCTTCGATGAGGGGAGCTTGATCGACGATGGTGCCTTTGATGGGGCAGTGGATGCAGCCTCATTCCCAAAAACCGAGCTGGATTTCGAAGAATTCCCCTCGTCTGGCGAGTGACTCAGTGGCTCAAGAAACTGAAAATCATGGACTGGCTGACCCGTGCTGCTGGATGATTTTTTTCCTTTGGCCGAATCCGTCGAGGGCTTCGCGACCTCTGGCGTTTTTCGCTGCGGTACTGGTTCAGCGAGGGGTGTAGAAACTCCACCCGATAACGAGGTCAGGAACGCTGAGAGTTCATCTCCGGCAGGAGCCACACTCATATCCGTCGGGAGAGGTGCCTGAGGACTGAATTCGAGGCCTGCCATAGCCGCAGGATGAGCATTGTCCTGCTGTGCAACATCGCTTTCGGCAGAGACTTCGCCAGAAAAGACTCCACCAGATGCGACTCCACCAGAGCGATACTGCTTCAGCCAGTTTTCCAGGATCTCTGCCACCGCCTTGGCTGAAGCAGGCCGGTCGGCTGGAGATTTGGCCATCATCTTGCGGACAATGGCAGCCAGGTCGGCAGGAACATCCGGTCGCTTGCTCTCTATGGATGGCGGTTCTTTGGTCTGATGAGCCATCAATCGCTGCGCCAGAGTCCCTTCGGTAAATGGAGGGGAGCCCGTGAGCAGAAAATAAAGTGTGCAGCCCAAGCTGTAGATGTCAGCACGTGCGTCGACAGAGTGGCTGTCGAGCGCTTGCTCTGGTGCGAGGTAGTCGGCTGTCCCGAGAACTTTCTCATCATGCTGAATCGTGAGGGCATCGTCGCCAGTATCACTGAAGAACCTGGCGAGTCCCAGGTCGAGAACTTTCACGACGCCCGTGTGATCGACGAGCAGATTCCCGGGCTTGATATCCCGATGGACAAGACCGGCACCATGGGCATGGGACAATCCCAGAGCCGCCTGACGGATGTAGTCTGCGGCATCGGCAAATGGCACCTGACCAGATTTTAATACCAGTTCCTGCAGGCTCTGTCCGTCAACAAATTCCATCACAAGGAAGTGGATATCCGTATCGCGATCGGCCTGATGATCGACATCGTAAGCGCGGACGATATTGGGATGATCCAGTGAAGCCACCGCCTGAGCTTCTCGGTGAAATCTTCCGAGATACGACGTGTCAGAGACTCGTTTTTGCGGGAGCACTTTAATCGCGCACCGGCGGCGCATCACGATATGTTCAGCCAGATAGACCGAACTCATGCCTCCCCGGCCGAGGAGTGACAGCAGGCGATACTTCCCCAGGAAAAAACCCTTATGTTTTCCCTGAAGCAGCTTTTCACCCTGCCAGGCAGTCACCGCATTCCGGTTGACAAGAAATTGAGCCAGGTCTGTGGAATCCGCTTCACCGTTCAATCGTTCCGTGTATTCCGCATACAAAACGTTAAGTCGGTCGTCCTCAATGAGACCGCTACGGCGAATAGTTGCAAGGAATGATTCACTGGACAGTTTGGCGGGCATTGACTGATCCGCTGGTCTTTCACGAGAAAACGTCATCACCTACTGACAGAAAACTACGATGGCCATGACTGGCGGAGAAGTGTCCCCACCAGGCACGCAGGTCAAATGTGAGAGGGTGGAAAAATACGGATGTGATTTGTGCAAAAATTAAGCTAACACTCTGACTCATCCAGTTCTAGGGTCGAACAGCTTCTGCTGAAGAATTGCTCGATGGAAGTGGATCATGGGGCCTTCGGCATTATTGTCAGTGCGTGACTTTTCGACGATCAGGAACCGCTTTATGGAAGATGCATCTCAGGAGAGCCAGAAATCAGTGACAGCCACTTCATTGAGTTCGTGGCGAAGCATGGGCTGGTTTCTGCTGCTGTCTGGAAGTGTTTTGTTGCTTCTCAATGCACTGGAATCCGTGGAATCCTTAGATTGGATGCCTTCGATCTGGTTCATGAATCGCACTCTCTGGTGGATGATTGCCATCCTGATGGCCGGGGGCGGTCTGTACACCCTCAGTACTGTTTCGGTCGGCGATGAAGATGACGAGAATCCATCCGAGTGACTCTTTCCGACTCCCTGCTCAGGCAGGCTCACTGCATTTCGAAGATAGGGCAAAGTCGTTAGAATCTATGATCTTGCGGAATTTCAGGGTGTGAATTGTGAGCTCACTCGCACACCAGCGGCCTTGTGAAACCTTGCAGCTCGATGGGCAGCATCGCAATACTCATGCCGACTTACGAACTGATAATTGCGGATTAAAGTGATGACAATTGTTTCTCGAATCCTGATTGCTGATGACAATTTGCAGAATTGCGAGTTGCTCGATGCCTATCTTGCCAGCGATGAATACGAAATCGCCATGGCCTATGACGGGCAACAGACGCTGGAAAAAGTCCGGGAGTGGCAGCCCGATCTGGTACTGCTGGATATTATGATGCCCAAACTCAGTGGTTTTGAGGTCTGTGCCAAGCTGCGCAGTGAACCCTCAACAAAGTCTCTCCCCGTGCTAATGGTGACAGCTCTGAATGAGATGGGGGATATCGAAAAGGCCATTCAGGCAGGGGCCGATGATTTCCTGACCAAACCCATCAATCGACTCGAACTGACGACCCGGGTCAAGTCTTTGCTGCGTGTGAGGCATCTCACTAATGAACGCGATCGTCTGCTGGCCTATGTTGAAGAAGTTGACCAGCAGCAGGCGGCACTGCGTTCTCGGTAACTTTCTGAAACGGCCATTGGCTGCACTGTGAAAACAATCCGAAACAGCGACCTGATTCGTCAATTGGAAGTCTTCTGATATTCGTGAGTGGAGAAGGGCGGGGCGTTTGATTCGGGTTGTCACCAGTCGTCAATTTTCGCGAGGAGCCTCCCGGCATCCCTGGCTGTTTGATTCTGCCATCGACCGCGTGGAAGGTCAGCCACAAGTTGGTGATGAAGTTCTCGTGGTTGGGGCCAATGAAAAATTTCTGGGCTATGGCCTTTACAACAGTTCCAGTCGAATTCGAGTTCGCATCTATTCATGGAATGAAGATCAACCTCTCACCGAAGATTTCTGGCGGTCGAGAGTCCGCATGGCGTGCGACCTGCGCCGGAAATTCATGCCAGCTCCAACGGCTATGAATGGTGCACGGTTGATCTCCAGCGAGGCCGATTTTCTTTCGGGGCTCACTGTGGATCGCTACGGAGGCTGGTTGCTGGCTCAACTGGGCTCGCACGCTCTTCAATCCCGCATGGAATTGCTGGTTGATGAACTGATGCAGCAGACACAAGCCAGTGGTTGCTGGCTCAGGACAGAGAAGGGGATTCGTCAAGCCGAGGGCATGCCTCTGATGGATGGATTGTTTCGAGGCGAAACCCCTCCAGCGTTCATACCTGTCGAAGAGCATGGGCTGGTTTACCATGTGGATCTGGTCGACGGGCAAAAAACGGGGTTCTATCTGGATCAGCGAGAGAACAGATTCAGAGCTGCTCAGTTTGCCAGTGGTCAGATGCTTGATCTGTGCTGTTACTCGGCGGGCTTTGGCATGAACGCCCTGAGACATGGGCAGGTCACACATGTCATTGGTGTGGATACTTCGAAGATCGCTGTTGAGAATGCTACCGCAAACGTTATACGAAATGGTCTTGCCGACCGATACGAAGTCCGCCATGGCGATGCTTTTGAAGTATTAACTGAGTTTCGTAATCAGGGGGTCCGGTTTCAAACCATCGTCCTGGATCCACCCAAACTGGTGAAAAGCCGGTCAACATTGGATTCGGGTCTCAAAGGCTATCATTCACTGAATCGACTGGCATTGGATGTTCTTGAGCCAGAGGGAACGCTGGTAACCTGCAGTTGCAGCGGATTGGTAACTCATGACCTGTTTCAGCAGGTTCTTCGTGAAGCTGCCTGGCAGGCTCGGCGTGAACTGAAAATTTTAGAGGCGCGCGGCCCCTCGCCAGATCATCCGCAATCATTGCAATGTCCGGAATCCAACTACCTGAAGTGTTACATTACGACCGCCTGAGCCTGAAATTTTTGGCGCTAAGCGGCATGGGAATCTCAAGCATCCGTACCACGCGATCTCAAACAATCAACAGGTTCCGGCTGCAGACTCGATTCCGATCCAACAACCTGGAATCAATGAATACAGCGGGCTGACTCCCGATGGGCCCGATAGGAAAGAACTTCGTCATGAATTCGCCGCGCCGTTTACGAAGAGGGGAGGTGGCTCCCCAGTATGTCCCGAAGGTTCGACCAGCCGAACAATTAATGGTCGATGCAATGGCTGATGTTCAGGGCGAAAAAATCCTGTGCAACAGTTCCGGGCGGGCACAATTTGCTTTTGCACTCGCAATTGCAAGGCCACAAAGTCAGGTCACCTGCTGGTTTCTGGATGTTCATTTGCGTGATCAGGCTGCTTTGGCACCAGCGGGTGTGCCTGCCAATTTGCAGCTTGTTTGCGAACCCGATTTTCCGGGAGTCGAGTACCAGACCATCTGTCTGGTGCTACCGAAAACAGGTGAAGCGGAACTGACCAGAGATCTGTTACAGCAGGCATGTGTTCGTCTGGTCGATGGGGGAACTCTCATTGCGACAACTGATATGAGAGATGATCAGTGGTTGCATACGGAGATTCAGCGATTCTTCCCTAAGGTGACTCGAAGGCCCACTCGTAAAGGTGTGACCTATCTGGCAATCAAGACAGAGTCCCCGAAGAAGCTCAAAAACCATGACTGTGAATTCATGTTTCGAGACGGTGAGCGACTGATTCGCATGAAAAGTCGCCCCGGCGTTTTTGCCCACAGAAAGCTGGATGTGGGAGCACGCACGCTGATCTCGGTAATTGAACCGATGGAAAAGGGACAGATTGTGGATCTGGGTTGCGGCAGTGGTGGAGTGGCTGTTGCTGCCGCCTTGCGACATCCGGAGCTGGATGTGTTGGCAGTGGATTCGAATCCACGGGCCATTGAATGCACTCAGTGGGCTGCTCAGGAAAATGGAACCAGCCGAGTGCAGACTCAACTGGATGCCACCGGGAAGTCGTTGGAATCCAACAGCGTCGATGTCGTCTACGCGAACCCACCCTATTTCTCGAACTACAAAATTGCAGGGATTTTTGTTGAGACGGCGTTCCGCATTCTCATTCCGGGTGGTCGAATCTATATCGTTACCAAAGCACCCGCCTGGTATGTCGAATCGCTGCCGTTACTGTTTGAAAATGTGACCAGCGATCTGATTCGCGGCTACTCAATCGTCAAAGCGACGAAATCCATGAGTGGCAAGGTGCCGGCACCTGCACCTGAGTACGAAGAGTACCGTTCGGCCAAGCCTCGCCGCCGCAAACCGAAGCTTTATGAAGAATAGAGGCTTTGTTGGTCCTTGATTCTGGGCAGACTTTCACAACGATCCATTCGCTCTCGGAATTTTTGCAAGAGTGTTTATTGCAAAGATTCCTTCATCTCCTCGATTCAAATCGACCTGCGAATTGACTTTATGGAACGAGTCAACGTAGCGTTACCAGATGGAGAACTTCATGTTCTGCCAGTTGGAGAATTGATTTGTGAGCGCCACCGTTTGAAAGGCTGTCTTCATGGCGTTTGATTTAAGAGCACTCAGGCAGAGTGTTTCGCTGTCGATGATGGGGGCAACGTTCCTCCTGACTGATCCCGCACCAGGTCTCGCCCAGCCTCCCGCTGCTCCAGCAGCTGAAACAGGTGAGGCAAAGCCCATTGCCAGCCCTGGTGATCAGATTGTGATCAAGCGGGAAGGGGTGCAGTTGATCGACCCCCAGAAGTACCGCATCAACTTTTCTCTCGTACCAAAATCACGAGTCGAACTGGTTGCTCCCGCCGATGGCGTGATTCGATCGATCACACAAAAGCCTGGTGCTAAAGTCGCTGGACAGTCCGAAATTCTCCGTCTGGAGAATACACGGGCGAAATTGCAGTTGGATCGTGCCAAAGCACTTTTCAAAGTCGCGACACTTGAGCAGAAATCGGGAGATGGCTCAGAATCAGCCAAGGCCATCAGCGATGCCAGGCTCGAAGCTGCCAAGGCAGAACTCGATCTCGCACAACTCGTCTTTGATCAGACTTCGATTCGAGCACCATTTGATGGCGAGATCGAGCGATATCTCGTCGCGACAGGCGAGTTTGTGAGGGCAGGGCAACCAGTCGTCATTGTGGCCGATTCTTCCCAGGTTGTGGTGGAAGTTCCTGTCGAACGGGCCGCGGCGGAAGTCGGGAAAACTGTAAAGCTGAAAATTGAAGGGAATGAACTCGAAGGGAAGATCGAATCTGTTCTCCCATTGAATCCCAGGTTTGACAACCTGCGAGATCTATTCGAGACAGTCACAAGTGCGATTGTGATTTTCGAAAACACTGATGGAAAGTTGAAATCCGGGATGACGGTCTATCCCCCGATCATTCCAAGGCAGAATGTGGTCGAAGTTCCGGCAGCCGCAATACTCAATTCCGGTGATGGTGGCCGCAAAGTTCAGGTTGTGAGGCTGAATGTCATTCGTGATATCCCTGTCAATCTGCTGGCATCGGTTGGCACTGGTCGTCTGTTTGTCAGTGGAGCGTTCCTGGCAGGTGACGAGGTGGTTTATGAATCTTCTCACGCTCTCGGTGATGGATTCCAGATTCAACCCAGCCAGTTGACGACCAAACCAGGGGCGACACCTGCCACTCCCGGCCGCACCCCGCCACCAGGAAATTCTGACGTCGGCTTTTAATCCCATTTCCGGGTGCGACTTCGTGTGTCCGCAATGCTGACCCTTTCAGCGTTTTTTCAAAGCGAGGTATGTCAGTCAGCCCGAATTGAAGTTCCAAGGTGCTCAGGTTTTTTGACAAGTATTTCATGGCCAGAGTTGTGGTCGCTGGAAGGGCTCGCAGAGAGATTCTCTGCGAGCCCTTTTCTTTGAACTTGGTCATCATTTTTCCCAGCAGGCAATAACCTGCTGGAAATCTGCTGATCCGCATAATTATTCTAAGTGGAGGAACTTACCTATGTGGAATTTTCCGCGGAGTGGCAATTGGCCTATGCTGGATGGAATGGATTGACGGCATGTCCTGGTGCCTGAGTCTGTTTCACCAGAGGAAGCTATGATCGCCTATTCCTCAGGTTGACCTGTCGCTGTTGTATTTCCCGACCAATCTTCCATTCAGTGAGCAGACCCTTGAGTGACGACGACAGCAATATGATCGATGAGTACCAACTGATCAGTCCCATCGCGACAGGAAGTACGACTCAAGTTTGGGAAGTTCAGGAAGGTGGCCCGGGGGGCCGCACTCTGGCCATGAAGCTCATGCTCGCTAACGTCCCTGACAAAGCTGCTGCCAAAGCCACTTTGCGGATGGAAGCCGCCGTCGGCAAGACGCTCGATCACCCGAATATCATTCGCAACGAGAAACTCGTCATCGGGCGGGATCACTCCTATCTGCTGATGGAGTACTTTCGCGCCGTCAACGTGAAGCTGCAGATCAAGGGGGAGCCGGCCGCTCTGCAATCGCGAATTGCCAAGTACATTGAAGGGACTTGCCAGGCGATGGCTCACCTGCACCAGAAAGGCTGGATTCATCGAGATTTCAAGCCGGAAAACGTACTGATGAATCGGGCCGGTGAAGTGAAATTGATCGACTTCTCTCTGGCCATGCATCCGCCTGGTGCACTTTCAAAACTCATGGGTGGTGGTAGTGTGAAGGTCATTCAAGGGACGCGAATGTACCTCGCCCCGGAAACCATTCTGAAGCGTACGCTCTCATTCCAGACAGACATGTACAGCTACGGGGTGACGCTCTTTGAAATCGTGACTGGTGGAAAAATGCCATTCCAGGGTTCCACACCTCAGGAATTGCTGCAGAAGCATATTGCCATGGAACCACCCATGGCCTCGTCGCTCAATCCGAACGTCACACCCGAGATGGATCGTGTGATTCAGAAGCTGATGGCTAAGAAACCACAGAATCGATACAAGGATTTTCAGGAAATCAATTCCGAGCTCAGACGAATTCGCATCTTCAAGGAAGATGTCGTTCCTAAGGCTCTCGATAATGAAAAGCTGAGTGAAGAAGCCAAGATTATTGAGACGCTCGGGGAAGTGCAGGTCGATAGCCGCGCCGATGTCTTACGCCAGCAGATGATCCGCGATAACCCCGAACTGGGGGCTCGTCACGCGGCCGAACTTGAACGTCGCAAACAGGCGAAGGCAAAAAAAGCGGCTGCCGCACAAGCTCCACAAACAAGGCCCGGGAGTCCACCGCCCGCAGCTCAGCGGCCACAGCCACCGGGCGGAATGCCTCCACAGAGTTTACCGCCCGGCATGATGCCACCCGGTGCGATGCCTCAAAACCCTTATGCACCATCACCTTATGGACCACCCGGTAACTTGCCTCCCAATGCTTATCCACCCGGGATGACCCCTGCGGCCATGGTTCCACCGGGAATGGTACCTCCCGGAATGGTTCCACCAGGCATGATGCCGCCAGGTTCTGTACCACCTGGTATGCTGCCACCCGGGTCGATGCCACCCGGACTTATGCCACAACCGGGAATTCCTCCTCAAGGAGCCCCCCGCCCGGCACAACCGGGTTTCCCAGCCCAGATGCCGCGGCCAGCAGGATCGGCAGCTCCCATTCCGAATGCGCCACCGGCAGGGGTTCCCATGCCTTCCCAGAATCCGCCAATGGCTGGACGACCTCCTCAGGCCATGCCGCCAAAGCCACCCGGGCCAGGGCAGGTGCCTCCGCGGCCAAGCGCTCCCCATCCCACAGCTCGAGGTTCGGGTTCCAGCGATGATGATCTCGAAGTCATGACGGAATTGCCGGATGTGATCTAACTGATTAACTTAACGGTAATCCCAAATTGGGAGATTCGCTGAATTCTCCGTCATTGGGAGACCTCGGCATCCCTGTGAATTTTTGACGACCATTGACTTTCACCCAGTGATTGCGATTGGCCGGTCATGCGGAGCAACCCGCTGACTGGCAGCAGCGGAGCAATTGCCGTGTCTGTCATGCCATGGAAGTTTTATGTCACCGCAATTTCAGCTCCCGTTTGAACGCCCGATCTTTCAGCTCGAGGATCAACTCTCGCAACTGGAATCGCAGTCGAATCCCACGCCGGCGATTCTTGAATCCATCCGTACTGTCCGACTTGAGCTGGCGAGGATGAAGCGAGAAGTCTTTGAGAATCTTGACGCCTGGGATGTTGTCAAGAGACCGCAAACTCTCGATTACATCGAACTGATCTGTGATGAGTTCATTGAACTGCACGGAGACCGGACATTTGGCGACGACCGGGCCATTATCACTGGTTTCGCCAAACTGGATGATTACAAGGTGATGTTCATCGGGCAGCAGAAAGGTCGCACGCTCAAAGAGCGAAATGAATGCTTCTACGGCTGTGCTCATCCCGAAGGATATCGTAAGGCCCTTTTGAAGATGCAGATGGCCGCCAAGTACGGTCTGCCGATTGTGTGCCTGATTGATACTCCAGGCGCCTATCCAGGCGTCGGTGCCGAAGAGCGGGGCCAGGCTTACACGATCGCCTACAATCTTCGCGAGATGGCCCGATTGCCCGTTCCGATCATTTCCGTGGTGATTGGTGAAGGGGGGTCTGGTGGTGCTCTGGGGATTGGCATCGGGAACACGGTTTCAGTCCTTCAGTTTTCCTATTACTCCGTGATCAGTCCCGAGGGTTGTGCGGGGATTTTGTGGAAGCATGTGAAGTTTGCTGACAAGGCCGCCCGGGCACTCAAGTTCACCGGGAAAGATTTGCTCCGTTTCGGGATTGTCGATGAAGTGATCCCTGAACCATTAGGTGGTGCCCATCGCGATCATCGGGCCATGGCTACCAACTTGAAGGCGACCATCGTTCGACAACTGCGAGCACTCTTGCCGTTGAGCGGGCCGGAACTTCTGGAACAGCGATATCAGAAGTTCCGCAAGATCGGCGAGTTTGACGAAGTGGTCCAGGCCAAGATCAGCCAGGAAGCTCCCACAGTAGAGCAGACTCTGGTGGGTCACTCCAAATAAGAGGCAAGTTTGCAAGTAAGAGGCGAATCTGTTTGATAGACAGGATCAGCTTCAAGCCGCACGAAAAGACAGCCCGGAAGGCAAGCCGCCACCGGGCTGTCTTTTTTCATGAGCAGGCCAGCCAGTCCATTCCGTATCGCAAAAACACCCCCAACTGCAACGTCCGATAATGTCCGTTATGTTGCTTTTCGGAGCCGAAATCCAGTTGGAAATCGTTGTGCTGAATTTGCCGTTGGGTTTGAGCCAGTCGAGTGGCTCCTACGAGATGCTCCCCTCTTGATCGCTCGTTGAAGCGAAAGATCGATGTGGAGCTTTGCTCATCAACCCGAAAATTGTCCATATGGAACTCGGGCGGCTGACCAGGAAGAACTTGCCCGGCAAAACTTAAAAGAGTTTCTGGCTGTCGAGAAGCATGGTGACTGGCCCATCGTTGATCAGTTCGACTTTCATTTCCGTACGGAACTGACCTGTCTGCACGTTAAGCCCCCGATCACGGAGAATGGAAACGACCTGCTCGTAAAGTGGCTCTGCCAGTTCTGGTCTGGCGGCCATCGTGAAGCTGGGACGCCGGCCCTGACGAGCATCTCCCAGAAGTGTGAATTGAGAGACAGCCAGAACACTTCCCCCGATCTCAGCGCAGGCGAGGTTCATTTTTCCGTCCTCGTCTTCAAAGATGCGGAGACCTCCCAACTTGTCCGCCAACCATGCTGCATCAACCTCTGTATCATTCGTGCTGACACCAATCAGCACCATCAGACCTCGGCCAATCTCGCCCACGATCTTGCCCGCCACTTTGACACGGGCTTCTGTCACTCGTTGAACGACTGCTCTCATGCCGCATCCTTGATGGCTCGACTACGCCGGTTGTGCTAAGGCCAGTTCCGGAGAGATGGGAGGTAAACTGATCGCTGTCGGTTGCTGCAGGATCAACTGTCGGGCCAATTGGGCGGTGGCCGGAGACATCTGCAGGCCATGACGAAAATGTCCGGCAGCGATCAAAACCCGTTCATGGGCTCCGCACCCTGCTTCACTCATCCAGCCGATCCAGGGAGTTGTGGAACCATTCCATGGCCTCAGTCCGGCCCAGGATCTTTCCAGTTGGGCATCACGCAAAGACGGGACAAGGCGAGTGCCAAATGCAACCAGTTGCTGAATCGATTCCGGCTGAGTGGATCGATCGAATCCACAGTCATCTTCGGTGGAACCAATCAGCACATAACCATCACCCCTGGGAACCACGTACTGCTTGCCACATTCAATAATCGTAGAAAGCGTGGGGATGCTTTCCTTGAGTAAGGCAATCTGTCCGCGAATGGGGCGAATGCCCGGGTTTGTGACATCAGAGGAACGCCGCAGAAGATGTTGCGTCCAGGCTCCTGTGGCCAGAATCAGTTTGTCGCCGCAAATCACTTCGCCATTGGTAGTGGTTAAGCGAATCCCTTCAGAAGTGCTGATATTCCACTGAGCGACCGTCGTCTGAGATTTGATGATGCCACCGGCCTGCAGAAAGGCTGTCTGCAATGCGCGGAGATATCTGGGATTTCGTACCTGACCAAACTCTCGAATGAAAAAACCTGTTTCCTCGGTCGAGGACTGGCAGCCAAATCGAAACCTCAGATCTTCGCAGGAGAGTTTTTCAACGATTACCCCCTCCTGGGCATAATCATCAAATAGTTGACGCTGCGAATCCCCACTTGGTATCAGACCCACAGCACCTTGCCTGCGATAGCCAATATCAATCCCAGTTTCCGAGGAGAGTTGATCAGCCCAGGAATTCCAGAGCTGATGAGACATGGCTCTCAGTCGAGCTTCAGAGGAAGAGTGATCCAGTCGATAGCCTGGTGGGAGCATGCCCGCGCCTGCCCAGGACGCTTCTTGTCCAGGCAGCGATTTTTCAAGAACAATGACACCCAGACCCTGACGTCGAAGCTCGAGAGCCATCGATAAGCCCACGACTCCGGCACCAAGAATCACGATGTCACAACTCAATCCTTTCAAGTGCTGGCTCCCGTATTGAGCTGCGGAAATCTCTCAAACAGGTCGAGTCCGATGGCATGCTGTAATGCTCGATTTCGTCGCTGATGCCACCCTTCTCCCGGCATTCCATTTGTGGCCCAGGTGACAACAATCCCGGATTCCGGATCACAGAACCCAATCGATGATTGAGAACCACCATGACCAAACGTTCGAGGGGAAGTCCAGAGCCCATAACTATACGGTACTGCTTCCGGACCATAGGCCTTCGAGTTGATGATGAAACCCAGTCCAAAATCGACGACGTGCTGAAGCGTCAAATCAAACAGGCCGACTCGATGCCTGGCTGTCAGAGCAGCGATCGTCGTGGGTTGGAGGTAACGCGAACCATCAGCCGCCTCCCCTTCTTTAAGTATCATTTCATAGACGGCACCCAGATCTCGTGCTCGTCCACGGGTGTTACTCCCCGGCGAAATACAGATGGCTCTTGGAGGTTGATGCCAATCGAGAACTTGCAATTCCCCTTTGATACGAGCATACATCGGCGGCACCGACGACTGGTTCTCGATGTACCATTCCTCGGATAAGCCGATGGACAACTCGGGCAAGCCGAGGGGATAGCGAAGTTCCTGATCGAACAAATCCCGCACTGAGAGCCCGGTTGCCCGTGAGAGTGCTTCAGCCAGGATGAACCAGCTGCTGATGGTGTGATATCCCGCCGTGACACCGACCACCCAGTTGGCTTCGAGCGATGTCCGGCAGATTAACTCAATCACGTCCTGCCACGACTTTGTTTCCCAGCCCAGGTCGAGAACTCGAAAGCCGCCTGTATGAGTTAAAACATGTCGGAAGGTGATGGTTTCTTTTCCATGAGTACCGAATTCTTCAATCCAGTGGCAAATCGGTTCATCGATTCTTACCAGGCCACGTTCCCAGAGTCTGGCAAAGATTAAAACAAGCAGCGGCTTACCGGAAGAAAGCCAGAGCATACGGTGTTCGGAGCTGAGTGGCAGGCCCGGTTCAGCCTCTCCCAGTGCTGCTTCCAGGAGTGGCTGTCCATGTTGAGAGATATAAATCTGCAGGCCACGATGCAGGCCGGTCGCTACACCCTCGTCGAAGGCTTTGAGCAGGTGGGGCCAGTCTTTCAAATCGGTGGCAGACACATTGGATCCTAATGACTGATTCTCGGGATCATCATCCCTGAGTACGAATCCGTTCGGTGGCAACAAGGGCTTACTCGTCTTTCAAGCGAATATCGACACTTTGACTGTGAGCTGTCAGTCCTTCAACAGTCGCGATTGTGCGAACATCCTGTGCAGCATCATCAAGCGAGTCACGATTGAAGCGAATCACCGATGATCGCTTGAGGAAGTCATTCGAACAGAGCCCATTTGCGAATCGGGCCGTTCCCCCTGTGGGTAGGACATGCGATGGCCCGGCAAAGTAATCTCCCAGAGCCACGGGAGTATAATGCCCGCAAAAAATCGCGCCGGCATTTTGAATCCGCTCCAATAGCTGATCAGGCGATTTCGTCGACAGATGAAGGTGCTCGGGGGCAAGTTCATCGGTCAACTGGCAGGCCGTTTCGAGCGAATCGACCAGAACAATCGCGCCATAATCCCGCAGGCTCGATGAGGCCAGTTCAGACCTGGGCAAATCGGCCAGTTGACGATGAATCTCCGCTTGCACTTCTTCGATCAGCGGGCGATGCCAGGTGATCAGAATACTCGATCCGGGGCTGTGTTCGGCCTGAGAGAGCAGATCGCTGGCAACAAAGCTGGCTGTGGCGGAATCATCGGCAATCACGACAACTTCACTGGGGCCCGCAATACTGTCGATATCGACATCGCCATAAACAAGTTGTTTGGCCAGTGCGACGAACATATTGCCCGGGCCTACGATTTTATCGACCCGGGGAATCCCTTCGACGCCGTAAGCCAGTGCGGCAACCGCCTGTGCTCCTCCCACACGATAAACTTCTGTGATTCCCAGTTCAGCGCAGGTGGCCAGAACGTGGGTATTGTAAGCACCAAATTTTGTGGGAGGCGTCACGACTGCCAGTTCTTGAACTCCTGCGGCCTGGGCAGGGATAGCCGTCATAAGAATTGTCGAGGGATAAGCTGCGGCACCGCCAGGAACGCAGATGCCGACCCTTTTGAGTGGCAGATACCTTTGAGTCAGCTCGACCCGAGCCAGGCCGTCCTGTCTGACGAGACGGACATCCTCGTGAAGAATCCGCGACTGGAACTCAGAAACATTTTCGCGAATGCGGCGAATCGTGGACAGGAATTGTCGATCGACCGCAGCGTGAGCAGCTTCAATCTCTGCTTGAGGAACACGCAGATCGCCGTCTTGAAGATCCGGCTTATCGAGTAAGCGGGCATACTTCAGCAGAGCTGCTCTCCCCTGCTCTTTGATTTCAGAGAGAATGCGAGTTGCCACTTCACGGGGCGAAAGAGGGGCACCGAAGAGTTCGATGGTTCTTGCACGACCTGCATCGGAGACAATATCTCCACGCGGGCTCAATTTTTTTCGGAGAGTCAGTAAAGCCTCTTCTGCTGACTCCGTACCATATTCATAAACGGGAAGCCAATCGGCGCCAGGGCCAGCGGTCATGGGAGGTGATTCCGAGGTTAAATTTCAATCATCGCAGGAAGTCATCTGCCTGAGCTTTCGCTTTCGGGCAATGACTGGCATTCTCTTCGGTGCGATCCGATCTCTGTCCTGTCCGATCTCTGTCATATGTGATCAGTGAATCGAAAATGCATAATGTATGGTAGGTAAAGCGTCTCTTGAAGTCCACGAGAGCCCACCTCCTGAGTAAATTGTCTCTCCAGAGAGTGGATTGTGCTCGATGACAGGTGATTCGAAATCTAAGGGATCGTCGTAGTGAATGTCAGAAGAATCGATTTACGCAGCGATACAGTGACACGGCCGACTCCCGAGATGCGACGGGTGATTGCGGAAGCTGAAGTGGGCGATGATATGTTCGGCGAAGATCCGACCATCAATCGGCTCGAACAGCGTGTGGCGGAAATGCTGGGTAAGGAAGCAGCCGTTTATGCCTGCTCAGGAATTCAATCCAATCAGATGGCTTTGCGGGCACATTGCTCGAGTGGTGACGAAATCCTGCTCGATGGATCCTCACACATCTTTTATTACGAACAGGGAGCCCCTGCTGCCCTGCATGGTGTGACCTGTCGATTGATTGATGGCGAAGGGGGCATCTTTCGTCCAGAACAACTGGAAGGGATGATTCACGGCCACGATCAGCATGAATCGATCACCAAAGTGGTCTGCGTTGAGAATACAACAAATCGGGGTGGCGGCAGACCCTGGCCACTTGAGGTTTTTCGTGAAGTCGCCGACTGGGCACACGCCCGTCACCTGGCAGTGCATGTCGATGGCGCGCGTTTGTTCAATGCGTGTCAGGCTGCGGGTTACAGCCCACGGGAGTTTTGCGAGTTCGCCGATACCGTCTCGATCTGTTTTTCCAAAGGCTTGGGCTGCCCGATGGGTTCCATGCTGGTAGGAAGCCGGCCAATGATGGCCAAGGCCAGGCGTGCCCGAAAGCTCTTTGGAGGAGCGATCAGGCAAGGCGGAATGATGGCGGCTTCCGCGTTGTACGCTCTCGATCATCATGTTGAGCGATTGAAAGACGACCATGCGCATGCACGCTGGCTAGCAGAACAGATCGCCAGGATTCCGCAGCTCTCGATCGATCTGAAGTCTGTCGCGACGAATATAGTGATCATCGAAATTGCCAGGGAGTGGGGCCCTGCTGATCGATTCGTCGAACTTTTGCAGCGGAAAGGTGTCCTTGTGCTGGCCTTTGGCCGCCAGAAAATTCGTTTGTGCACACATCTGGATATTCCCGGCGATTGTTTGCCACGAGTCGTAGAGGCGTTTCAAACAGTGGCAGCAAGCTCTCGCGATTAACGCAGGACATGCAGATCAGGCTCCCGAGGGGAAGGAAATGTCCGCTGAACAGCGGCTGGATATCCTTTTGCCAGAGAGAGTTGGGAATTTTTGAACAAGTTTTCTACGGCGAGCCCATCGAGACTTCACGAAAGATCGTAGGAAAGATATTGTACTCGGAAATATCCGCAGTCTGGTTGATCTCAGACCGCGATGTACTATTGTGCATTTCAGGATTCATACTTCTCTCCTCAGCAGGTTTTTGCCTGATGATTCAGGGGATGTTCGAGAAGTCTGTTTTTTTGAAGTGGGAATTCAGTTGGGAAAATCGAGAATGCTGATTTGGGAAGTTCCTCCACCCATGTAGTTTCCGTGGTGCGCGAGTATCGGGGTTATTTTGAGGAGCCCTTCTCTCTCGTGCATCACGACAGTGGTCTGACTGATCACTGCGATTCAACTGAATGTTGCCCCGCACCGCATTGCTTATGCTAGCAATACCCGAACCCTAAGTTCTTTCTGCATCAGGGTTTTATCCTCAGCCCCAGTGATTGCAGGAATGGTTTTTCACTCACTTTCTGTCGATCAGATGGTTTGTTTCCTGAAGTTCCTCTGGCGGCTGATCTGCCAAGGCATACCAGGGTTTCGGATTATCTGGTTGTTTTCTGTCCCTTTCACGGATTTTTGAAATCATGGATCTATCCCGTTACCGCAACATTGGTGTTTCGGCCCACATTGACTCCGGCAAAACGACGCTCTCTGAGCGCATTCTGTTTTACTCCGGCCGTATTCACTCGATTCACGAAGTGAAGGGTAAGGACGGCGTCGGGGCTACCATGGATCACATGGAACTCGAACGCGAAAAAGGGATCACGATCACTTCCGCAGCGACGCAAGTCACGTGGAAGGATTACACCGTCAATCTGATCGATACTCCTGGCCACGTGGACTTCACCGTGGAAGTGGAACGCAGTCTGCGCGTGCTCGATGGCGCGATTCTTGTGCTCTGCTCCGTCGGTGGTGTGCAGAGTCAGTCGCTGACTGTCGACCGCCAGATGAAGCGATACAAGGTGCCCCGTATTGCATTTATCAACAAGATGGACCGCACTGGTGCCAATCCTGATAAGGTCATCGGGATGGTCCGCGATAAACTCATGGTCAACCCCTGCCCTCTGCAGATTCCCATGGGTCGTGAAGCCGCTTTCGAAGGCGTCATCGATCTTGTGGAAATGCGCGCCGCGTTCTTCGATGGAGAAGACGGCGAAGTTGTTCGCTATGAAGAAATCCCTGCTCAATACGCTGAGAAAGCTGCCGAAGCTCGTTTGTTCATGCTCGAGACACTCTCGATGTTCAATGATGACGTGGCGATGGCGATTCTCGAAGAGCAGCCACTCTCCGCTGAACAGCTCCGTCCGATCATTCGCGATTGCACGCTGTCACATAAGATCGTTCCCGTCATGATGGGGTCGGCTTACAAGAACAAGGGTGTGCAGGAATTGCTCGATGCAGTGACATACTACCTGCCCAGCCCGCTCGATCGCGAACTGTCGGCCATGGATAACGACATGAAGCCGCCTGCGGATACTTCGGCCCTTCAGCCAGGTTGGAACCGGGTACCGCTCTCGTCGGATCCTTCAAAGCCACTCGTCTGCATGGCCTTTAAGACCGTGGTCGAGCAGTTTGGTCAGTTGACTTACACCCGTATCTATCAGGGCAAGATTATTAAGGGCGATAGCTATGTTAACACCCGTACGGGCAAGCGAGTGCGCTTTGGCCGACTGGTGCGCATGCACGCCAACAGCCGTGAAGATATTGAATCGGGTGAAGCCGGTGACATTGTGGCTCTGGTGGGTGTCGATTGTGCATCGGGGGATACGTTCTGCGCAGAAGGCACGAACTATTCGCTGGAAAGCATCTTCGTGCCTGACGCCGTGATCCGTCTCTCGATCGAGCCAGTGAAGCGCGATGGGGCAGACAAGCTCGGCAAAGCTCTGGAACGCTTCCGCCGTGAAGATCCGACCTTCCGCGTTTTGACTGACGAAGAAACCGGTCAGACGCTGATTGCCGGTATGGGGCAATTGCACCTCGATATTTATGTCGAGCGCATCAAGCGAGAATATGGCGTCGAATGTATCGTTGGTCAGCCACGTGTGGCTTACCGCGAAACACCGACCAAGAAGGTGGAATTCAACTGGAAGCACAAGAAGCAGACCGGTGGTTCGGGTCAGTTCGCTCACATTGTGGGTTACCTCGAACCATTGCCTGAAGACAGCGTGCTGCCATATGAATTCGTGAACGAAGTTTCCGGTGGTCGTATTCCTAAGGAATACATCGCTCCGACAGATAAGGGCTTCCAGCGCGGGATCGTCAAGGGGCCTCTCTGCGAGTGCGAAGTGGTGAATGTCCGTATGGTTCTGCAGGACGGCAGCTACCACGACGTCGATTCTTCGGAAATGGCGTTCGACATCTGCGGTTTCGATTGTATGCGTGATACGCTCAAGAAGGCCGATATCGGTCTGCTCGAGCCGATCATGAAGCTCGAAGTGGAAGTTCCCGAAGAATTCCAGGGTTCAGTGACAGGGCAGCTCTCCAGCAAGCGTGGTGTGATCAATTCCTCGGATACCAACCTGGGAACTGCTGTCATCAGTGCTGAAGTTCCTCTGTCCATGATGTTCGACTACGCCAACGAACTCCGTTCGATGACGCAGGGTAAGGGCACGTTCACCATGGAATTCAGCCGCTACTCCATGCTGCCACGTAACCTGGTCGACGAAGTGGTCGAAAAACGCAAGAAGGAAAAAGCCGAACGTCTGGCAAAGGCGTAACGGCTCCTTCGAAATGAATTGAGGCCTCAAGCGAGCCCATCAGGAGAGATTCTGGTGGGCTCGTTGCTTTATGGCTGTTGACCTTGTGACATCATGAGGATTGCATTGGCCGGGCATAATTTTCCCTTGATGATCGGCGAAATGACCGACACAATAAGTAAAGAAAGTTTGATGTGATAATATTCGCATGAAACTCCTGCCGATGATTTGCCCTCCTGGCTTTGACTCTCCCCTGCCCTGCCGACGGTGATACCTCATGTTGACACTCCGAGAGCTTCGTCTGATCGAACCAGGCACGACTGGAAGCAATTCCAGGGGCCGCCATTTCGTGCAGTCCGCAGTCCTGCTCCTCCTGATGCTCGTTGCTCATTCGATACCTGCCTTCGTTCAAGCCGATGACGCGGCTGATCCCGTCCAGGTGGCGTTTTTTGAAAACCGTGTTCGTCCGCTCCTGGTCGAGCATTGTCTGGATTGTCACGGCCCCAAAAAACAGGAAGGCGATGTCCGCCTCGATTCCATCGTTTCATCGCGAGCCAAAATTTCTTCCGGCCATGTAATCCTTCCCGGTAAGAGTGCCGAGAGCCGACTCTTCAAGGTGATCGAATACCGCGACGATGACATTCAAATGCCTCCGAAAGGGAAGTTATCCGAAGCCGCGATTGCCGACTTGAAGCGCTGGATTGACGCGGGTGCTGTCTGGCCGAAATCAGAACAGGATGTGGCGCCCTCTGGTGATAATCTCCGCGATCCTCAAGTGGCTCGTGAAAAGCACTGGGCATTTCAACCACTCAATGAATCCCCTCCTCCCTCAGTAAAAAATCGTTCCAAGGTCAAAACACCTGTCGACCAGTACATTCTTCATAAGCTGGAGGGAGCGGGGCTCGATCTATCGTCCGCTGCCGATAAAGCGAAATGGATTCGTCGAGTGACCTTTGATCTGCATGGTCTGCCACCGACTTTTGCGGAAGTTCAGGCCTTCATGGCAGATCGTTCGCCGAGTGCCGAAGAGACTGTCATCAATCGATTGCTCGATTCTCCACGTTATGGCGAGCGGTGGGGGCGCCACTGGCTCGACGTGGCTCGATATGCCGATACCAAAGGGTATGTTTTCACAGATGAGCATCGTTACCCATACGCCTATACCTACCGGGACTGGGTCATTCAGGCGTTCAACAGCGACATGCCGTACAACGAATTCGTTAAATACCAGTTGGCAGCCGATCAGGTGGATGCCGGGCCGGACAAGATGCATCTGGCCGCATTGGGCTTTCTGACGACCGGCAGGCGTTATCTCAACAATACGCATGACATTATCGATGACCGCATTGATGTGACCATGCGTGGTTTTCTGGGCATGACAGTGCAATGTGCCCGGTGCCACGATCATAAGTTCGATCCGGTCTCGATCGATGAGTACTACGGGTTCTACGGCATTTTCCAGGCCTCTTATGAGCCGGAAGAGCTTCCCGAGATTGGCAAGCCAGGGGATTCGCAGGCCTATAAGGAATTTCTCGAAGAACTGGCAAAGCGGGAAAAAGTTGTCGATGAGGCCGAGCAGAGGTACTTTGAGAAAGTCCAGCACTCGATGAGGCATCGAGTGGGAGAGATTCTGCAATTGTTGATCAAGCAGTCATCCCCTGCACGTGATGACGCTCAGATGAAGATTGAAGGCGAGGAACCGCAGCCGCGCATGGTGAATCAGTGGCGCGACTGGTTGAACAATCATCGTGACCGAAATCAACTGGTGTTCGGTGTCTGGTACGACACCTTCGGGCTCAAGGCCGGCGAGTTTTCTTCCAGGCTCGATGAGCTGATCACAAAGGCGAAAGCCTCGGGTGAAGAAAGCAAGCCAGTTCATCCTCTACTGCTCAAAAAACTCGAAGAGAAAAAGCCGGCCAACCTATACGATCTGGCTCGCCTGTATGGCGAATTGTTCCGGGAGATTGACGGAGCGTGGCAGGAAAATCTCAAGCAGAATCCTGATTCCAAGGCCTTCGTGGATGGATCTCAAGAGCAATTGCGGGTGGTGCTCTATGGAGATGCCTCACCGACCAAATGGACAATTAACGAAGCTCGACAGGCTTTTGACCGTGCGATGAACGACGACCTGCGGGCCAAACGCCGCAAGGTGGAAGAACTCAAGGTCACTTCCCCCGGTGCTCCGCCCAGAGCGATGGTATTGCTGGATCGCGAGAAAATCGGTGGCCAGCGTGTCTTCCAGCGAGGTAATCCGGGCCGACAGGGAAATGAAGTTCAGCGGCAGTTCCTGAAGGTTTTGAATCCTGCGGGGGCACCCTTCACAAAAGGGAGCGGACGCCTGGAATTGGCAGAAGCGATCACAGGTTCTGCTCAGCATCTGGCAGCTCGAGTGATGGTGAACCGTGTCTGGCAGCAGCATTTTGGTAATGGACTGGTGCGTACAGCGAGTGATTTCGGAATTCGCGGGGAACCCCCTTCCCATCCGGAATTGCTCGATTATCTGGCCCGCGAGTTCATTCGTTCGGGATGGTCTGTAAAGAAACTGCATCGTCTGATTTTAAAGTCAGCCGTTTATCGACAGGCGAGTACACCTTCAGAAAAGTCGCTGACAGTTGATCCCGAGAATCGACTGCTCAGCTACATGCCCCGCCAAAGACTCAGCCTGGAGGCCATGCGCGACTCGATGCTGTTTGTTTCACAAACCCTGGATGAATCTCGTGGAGGGCGGCCCTTTGGCAGCCTGACAGACCCCAAAGAGCATCGAAGAACGGTCTATGCACTGATTAACCGTAATGATCTACCGGGCACTTTCCGGGCTTTTGATTTTGCCGATCCTGATGCCAGTGCTCCCGCTCGCCCGCAAACGACGGTTCCTCAGCAGGCGTTATTCTTCCTGAATTCCGAGTTTGTGGCCGATCAGACCCGATTGCTGGCCGCTTCAATCAAGGTCCCCGCCAACGATGGAGATAAAGCGGTCACCGAGCTTTACAAGCGGGTTCTCAGCCGGGTCCCTACACCTGAAGAAAAGAAACTGGCCGTTGAGTTTGTGATGACAGGTTCCACTGGAAAACCTGCCGAGAACGCAGAGAAAAAAGATCAGCATCTCACGCCATGGCAGCAATTGGCTCAAGTACTACTGATGACCAATGAGTACGTGTTTGTCGATTGAAAAATCGTGGTGTTCAAAAGCTCTCAACTGGTATGTCGCCCAGTCAATGAATTGAGAATTTACGTATCAGAAGTGGCGAGAAGTAATTTCGCAGCCCTTGATCGATAAGGCAGGTTAACCATGATTTATTCATCACGCCGCGAGTTTCTGGCTCGATCGGGTTGTGGCTTTGGTGCACTGGCTCTGGCAGGAATGACGACGGAGCAGGCCATGGCGGAAATTTCTGCCGGGCCTAAGCAGTTTTCATCCCCCATGCAGCCCCGCCCTGCCCATTTCCCTGCGAAAGCCAAGCACGTTATCCACATTTTCTGCAATGGCGGGCCATCTCATGTGGACACGTTCGACTATAAGCCTGAGCTACAGAAATATGGTGGCAAGCCACTCCCCGTCGAGACGTTAAAGACAGAGCGCAAAACAGGCGCTGCCCTTGCCTCGCCGTTCAAGTTTCAGCAGTACGGCCAGAACGGGGTCTATGTCAGCGAACTGTTCGCCAAGACGGCCAAACACATTGACGATATGGCCATCATTCACTCGATGCATGCAGATGTTCCCAATCATGAGCCATCATTGATGCTAATGAATTGTGGCGATGCCCGCCTGCCCCGCCCCAGTCTGGGAGCCTGGGTGACCTACGGCATGGGGAGTGAAAATCAGAATCTGCCGGGCTTTATTGCGATGTGCCCCAATGGTCTACCGATCACTGGCACACAAAACTGGCGATCGGCCTTTTTACCGGGTGTCTATCAGGGAACTCACATCGATACGCGTCATCGCGATATTGAGAAGCTCATTGAGAACATTAAAAGTCATGTCGCTTCACTGCCTGAACAGCGCCGGCAACTCGATTTGCTGCAGAAGCTGAATCAATTGCATCAGGCGAAGCGAGCGGAAGATGCCGCTCTGGATGCACGCATTCATTCCTTTGAGCTGGCGTATCGTATGCAGATGGAGGCGACGGATGCCTTCGATATTCAGAATGAACCCAAGCACATTCTCGAAGCTTATGGGGATTCTGTGCAGGGGCGTCAATTGTTGATTGCCAGACGCCTGGTGGAACGGGGTGTGCGATTTATTCAACTCTGGCATGGCGAAGGGCAGCCCTGGGATAATCATGATGATCTCGAAGAGGGGCATCGTCGTCTAGCAGGGCAGATTGATGGCGGGATCGCCCAGTTGTTGACTGATCTGAAAGAGCGTGGTTTGTTTGACGAAACACTGGTGATCTGGGGTGGTGAGTTTGGACGCACCCCGGTCGTCGAGATGCCGACGGCTGGCTCAAATGCCGGTAAGATCAATGGCCGGGACCATAATCACTGGGGCTTTACTGTCTGGATGGCAGGTGGTGGAGTCAAAGGTGGTCAGGTTTATGGAGCCACCGACCCCTTCGGATTTCAGGCGGTTGAGAAGAAGGTTCACGTCCATGATCTTCAGGCCACAATCCTGGCCCTACTAGGGTTTGACCACGAAAAGCTGACTTACCGCTATGCCGGGCGAGATTTCCGACTGACGGATGTTCATGGAACCGTCGTTAAAGATTTGATCGCCTGATGATTTGCGCCGGTAAACAGTTTCGCCCATCAATGTGTTGATGCTGCAATTTGAACCGGTTCTTTTTCAAAAGCATGCATTTGGTGCGAAACCGCGTTCAAAGATAGGAATTGAATGACTACGAGTTGCTCAGCAGGTTGCGATCGCACTGCTGCCAGCTATGAATCCAATTCCTTTCTGGAACAGGCGGAGTCTCGTGAGCATTACCCATCAACTTTTCTTGATGATCGCTGTCTTGTGTTCGATTTCCTCGACCACACTCACTTTACCGGCTGCGTCAGGTGCTGATTATTCGCCACTGACAACAAGTGGAAAAGTTTCGACCGAAACTTATTCGCTTGTTGATAAGACGCGTTCAAGAACGATTCCCTTGCGCTTCTATCTGCCGGAAAAGATCGAGCCTCAACCAGTTGTACTCTTCAGTCATGGATTGGGCGGCTCGTGTGATAACAATCGCTACCTCGGGGAACATCTGGCTGGGCGCGGTTATGTCTGCATATTTCTGCAGCATCCCGGAAGTGATGAATCGGTCTGGAAGGGAAAGAAGCCAGCCGAAATCATGCCCGCCATGCAGCAGGCCGCCAATTATGAGAATCTCAAACTTCGCTGTGAGGATGTCAAAGCCCTGGTCGATTCGTTAGCTCAGTGGAACAAAATGACTGGCCATCCCCTGAAAGGCCGCATGGATCTGGGGCGAATTGGGATGTCGGGGCATTCCTTCGGAGCACAGACCACGCAGGGAGTTCTGGGACAAGGGAATGCACGGGTGGGAAATCAATTCAAAGTGCCTGAAATCACAGGCGGGATTGCCTATAGCCCGTCGATCCCTCTGGCAGGTTCACCCGAGGAGGCCTTCCGGCGAGTTGATCGTCCAATGCTTCTGATGACGGGAACCAAAGATGATTCTCCCGTGGGTGGGCAGACGCCCGAATCTCGTCGGAAGGTCTACCCTGCCCTGCCCGAGGCCATCGACCGCTATGAACTCGTTCTCGATGGAGCAGAACATTCGGTCTTCAGTGAGCGAGAGCTGCGAGTTCGTACTTTGAGAGGGACGGGGCGGAATCCCAATCATCACAAGGTTATTCTCTCGCTGACGACCGCTTTCTGGGATCATTACTTGAGAGATGATGAGCAGGCCAAAAAATGGCTGCAGGGTGACGGAGCGAAAGCCGTTCTCGAACCGGCCGATCAATGGCAGTTCGCCACCAGGAATTGATTCCTCTCGCAATGCTCGGCCACTGTTCTTCTGAAGATCGATGGGAATCAGCGGATTGCACATCGATCATGAGGAATTGAAATCGTAATCCTGCTAGACTTTGGACGCATCGTGAACGACTGATGTGTTGCGAGGAGTCCAAAGATGACAGGTGTCGTGTTGAGCCGATGGATGAAAACCGCGTGCGCGGTATTTGCAGGTTTCGTACTGCTTGAAAGTCTGGTTTCTCATGCAGCATCTGCTGCCGATGTTCCTAAAGGCGAGGTGACGAAGCACCAGTTTCGTTCCAGCAAAATCTTTCCGGGAACTGTACGGGATTACTGGGTCTACGTTCCCCAGCAGTATACGGGCGAGAAGCCTGCAGCACTCTATGTGAATCAGGATGGAGTTCAATACAACGCACCGGCGGTGTTTGATCAACTGATTGCTTCAGGCGATATGCCAGTCACGATTGGTGTCTTCGTCATGCACGGGAAGGTCCCCGCAGTCAACGGGGAAACACAACTCGATCGCTTCAATCGAAGCTTTGAATATGATGGCCTCGGTGATGGTTATGCCCGATTCCTGATTGACGAATTGTTGCCGGAAGTCGAAAAACTGAAAACCAGTGATGGTCGGCCGATCAAGCTTTCGAAAGACCCGCATGATCGTGCGATTGGTGGTTCCAGCAGTGGGGCTATTTGCGCCTGGACAGTCGCCTGGGAACGCCCCGACTCCTTCCGCCGCGTCTTCAGTGCCATTGGAACTTATGTCGGTCTGCGCGGAGGGCAGAACTATCCGACATTGATTCGCAAGTACGAACCGAAACCTTTGAGAGTCTTTCTCGAAGACGGCACAAACGATCTGAACATTTATGGCGGCGACTGGTGGATAGCCAATCAGGCCATGGAGCGATCACTCGTTTTCGCCGGGTATGAAGTGAACCACTCCTGGGGTGATGGCGGCCACAATGGCAAACACGCAACAGAGATTTTTCCCGAGGCAATGAAATGGCTCTGGAAGGATCACGCCGCAGGTATCAAAGTTGGCAAGGGCTCTCCGCAATTGCAGGAGATTCTCATTCCCGGCGAAGAGTGGGAACTGGTGGGCGAAGGCTACAAATTCACTGAAGGTCCGGCAGTCAATGCCCAGGGCGAAGTCTTTTTCAATGATGTCCCGAACTCGACGACCTACAAAGTTGGCACCCAGGGTGTAGAAGTCTTTCGCAAAGAGACCAATAACGGAGACGGACAGGCCTTTGGCCCTGATGGCAGACTCTATACCGTCGCTGGAAAATCTCAGCAGATTGTGGCGACCAGTCCTGATGGGAAGGTGACAGAGATCGCCAAAGGATTCCGCGGCAATGATCTGGTTGTCCTGAATAGCGGCAATATCTATGTGACAGAGCCGGGCTGGTCAGGGACTGAGCCGAGCAAGATCTGGTTCATTCCCAAGTCAGGTGAAGCCAAAGTGGTTGATACCGGACTCAAATTCTCCAATGGAATTACCGTCTCACCGGATCAGGGCCTGCTGTATGTCTCGGACTCCAAATCACACTGGGTGTACAGCTACCAGATCCAGCCGGATGGAACACTCTCGTACAAACAGAAGTACTACCATCTGCACATGCCAGATACTGCTGACGACAGTGGTGCAGATGGCATGAGAACCGATAAGAACGGCCGATTGTGGGTCGCCACTCGCATGGGGCTACAGGTCTGCGATCAGGCGGGTCGGGTGAATTGCATCATTCCTTCACCCAATGGGAAAGTCTCCAATCTGACTTTTGGCGGCCCCGAGTTTGATACGCTGTTCATCACGGCAGGTGATCGGGTTTACAAGCGGAAGATCAAAGTCTCAGGGGCCAATGCCTGGCAGACACCCATCAAACCGGCAGCACCTCGGCTGTGATACGAATTTCAGAATTCAGATTGATTTGTGTGCCATGCTTGCGGCTCTGAGCAAGCATGCGACTCTTCTCCTTCACGCATTATTAATCTCGGGGATGCCCATAGCTTAAAAAGTTGACGTGAGATATTTGCTAACGAAAACAGCGTCGGAGGGATGATGTTCAAATCATCTTTCCGACACTATTCACATTCAGTAACCATTTCAACCAAGTCGGCTGAAGACCATCAGCGTGATGTCGTCGTTCTGGGGGCGGTCATTGGCATGGCGGCGGACATCCTGCAGGAACAGCTACCGCACACAGACTTTATACGGATAAAAACTATCGCCTGGTTGACCATCCACCGGATCGCAAGGGCCAGATAAAGACATTCAACGCCTGCCACCCCATCTCCAACCAGCCATTTCCCAGCGACACTTCTAATCAGCAAGCCTTCAAAGTTGGCTGGAAATGATAGTCGCAAGTATCGCACACAAAGTGAGGTTCAATCGTCGATCCCCCCTTACATCCTGCGAAATCGACCTGGCAGGAAAGTGCGGCCTACAAACCAGAGTTTCTGCCAGACGGGTACTCGAATTCGCTGTTCGAAAACACGGAATTCGGCATGTTCAATCCGTTCCAGCAAAGTCTGGTAAGTATCGAGCATCACTCGAAGAATCGGCCTCCCCGGTGGCTCCAGTTCACTCACCAGCAGTGCGGCCTCCATGTAGTTAGCCCTGGTCACCTTGGCAAACTCCCGCATCGCACTGACAAACGGTGCCGTGTACGCCCTCTGTTTCAAATCATCGAGAGAATATTGATGCTGACGCAGTAATTCTTCTGGCAGGTAAACTCTCCCCAGAGCGAGATCACTGTTCACATCGCGCAGAATGTTGGTGTACTGCATGGCTCGGCCACAGGCGAGCGCCCGGGCGTGTGCTTGATCCCCTTTGAATCCCCAGATGTGAATACAGCACAGCCCCACAGCTCCCGCGACATGATAGGCATACTTTTCCAGCTCGGCCCAGCTTTTGAGTTGTACTGGATGTAAATCCATCTCGACTCCAGTGATCACATCATGCAGATAACTGGCCGGGATTTTGTACCTGGAAATCGTGTCCACCAGAGCCGGCATTAAAGGATGTGGCTGACTCTCGCCAGCAAGGGCAGCGTCCAGCATTTTTCGCCAGGCGATCAGTTGCTCAGTTCGCTCAGAGATCGATAGCCCCTCGTCATCCCCCAGGTCATCAGTCAGCCGCATGAAGCTGTATAAGGCTTCCATGGCCTGTCGCCGCTGACGATCCAGTGTGAAAAACGACCAGCGAAAATTGGATCGGGATCGCCTGGTGACCTCTTCAGCCCAATGGAAAGATTCCGCCAAACTGAGCGGGCGGGCAGACTGCGGTAAACTCTCGGATGCAGGGGCAGGAGCCATAAAACCTCTGGATTTCCGCAGACTGTTTCCCAAATCAAAACGATAATCGCGCAGGAGTACAAATGAAAATTTGTTTCTCTGCTGAGGATGACCCCCTGGAATCTAAACTGCTTCTTGATGGTTGCGTGCTGGCTTCCTGGGATGAGAGCTGTTCAGGAGAATGAACGCACAAGTCCCTACCCTGATTTGAAATCACGCCTGAATAACCGATTCAAAAAACTTCGCCCCAGCGCCATGATCAGCAATCGTCCACCATCCCACTTGGTGACTTTGGGCCTGGTTTCCAGAACCCGATAGTCGATCCTGGTAATCTTATCGAGAATGCATTCTCCGCCGCGAACAAACAAATCGACGTCCAACCGCAAGTCGTTGGTGACATGGTTCACAAGCGGCTTTCCCTTTTCAAAAAAGAGACGCGTTCGCTCCACTTGAAAAGTCATCAACTTTTGGAATGCTTCCGTCGAAACTCGCTCTCGAATCGTCTCCTCAGAAACACCAAACTCTTTCATCTCTGCCACCGGAAGGTAGATCCTGCCAATCTGATAGTCTCGCGCAACATCCTGCCAGAAGTTTGCCAGTTGCAATCCCGTACAAATCGCATCTGACCAGATGAAATTCTGCTCCGAAACATCCCGGCCCAGATACAACACGAGTCTCCCGACAGGGTTCGCACTTCTCTCACAATAGTTCAGCAGATCCTCAAATGTCTCATATCTCGTCTGGCACTGATCCTGCTCGAACGCAGATATCAGATCAACAAACGGCTGTAACGGAATTTCGAATTCTTGAATGGTCTTTTGTAGAGCAATCATCACTGGATGAGTGAGAGAGATTTCCCCGGATAACTCCTGGCCGCTGGCTACCTGGTGGCATAAGACCATCTGCTCGCGCCACCACTGGAGAAGCTGCAATGATCGAACGGGATTGTTGATTTCGTCTCCGAGATCATCCGACCAGCGGCAAAAGGCATAAACATTAAAAAATGGCTGATGCAGTTTTTTAGGCAAAAGCAGCGAAACAAGTGGGAAATTCTCGTAATGTCCCGTGGCCAGCTTTCGACAATAGCTCTCCGCCTCTGCCAGAGAACAGGCGTTTCGAGAACCTTGAGGTCCCCACTCCCTGATCTCTTCGTCGAAAGATCGCCACCGTTCCCGACTCTCAGGCATAAATCGTCCACCCAAAAGGAAAATTCGCTCTTCAACCTGTTCGCTGAGTTTTCCACCAACCGCTCTCGCTGATTCGATCCGGGTTGACAGAATTGCACGAATGCCTGGCAGATTCGCAAGCCCAGACGAGATTCTGACTTCGATCGGACCGAATCACAAATCAGCCCGGCAGATGCGAAATTCGTATCGATTCGTTATTCTTCACGAATATGAGTTGTCTGATTCACCTTTGCATTGATTGCATCTTCTCCCGTTGGATCAGACGATAATGCACAAATCGTTACGAAAGCGGCCACGAAATCAGATGGCCGCTTAAAGAGTCAACGATTGGTTTGTCGAGAACCGACTCCTGCGGAAAGTGCTCGCGCGATTTCCAGAATTTGTCTGCTTTAGTGCTCGAAGTGAAACTGTTTTATGTCGATTCCCAAAGTTGCTATCGTCGGTCGACCCAATGTCGGCAAAAGCTCAATTCTCAATTGGCTGGCCCAGAAGAGAATCTCGGTGGTTGACCCTACCGCCGGTGTCACACGTGATCGCGTCATGTATCTGATGCATGAAGGGGATCGTTATTTCGAACTGGTGGATACCGGCGGAATTGGAATTGTCGATGTGGACGACCTCAGTAACGAGATCGACTATCAGATCAACGTGGGGATTCAGGAAGCGGATCTGATCCTGTTTGTCGTCGATGGTTCAGCCGGTTTAACGGCACTCGATCTCGAAGTGTCACGACGGCTGCGGCCGATTTCAACACGCAAGCTGGTGGTCGTTAACAAGTGCGATTCGCCGAAGCTCGATCTTGAGTTGGGGCCCTTCTACGCTCTGGCCGACGGCCCGATTGTGGTCACGAGTGTTAAAGGAAATCGAAATCGCAATGACCTGATGGCTGCCATCCTGGAGAATCTTCCGGATGCCAATGCCGACGAACAGCAGGAGGGAGAGCAGGATACCGCCGAACCCGAGCTGAAACTGGCGATTGTTGGTCGCCGGAATGTGGGCAAGAGCACGTTTGTGAATTCGCTGGCTGAGACGGAGCGAATGATCGTCAGTGAGATTCCCGGTACGACGCGCGACAGTGTCGATGTGCGATTTGAACTCGATGGGAAATCGTTCGTCGCAATTGATACACCCGGCGTTCGCAAGCGAAAGTCTCTGGCGAACGATATCGAGTGGTATGGCCTTGCCAGAGCCAAACGCAGTATCCGCCGTGCGAATGTCGTGCTCATGTTCTTCGATTGCACACAGCCCATCTCACGCGTCGATAAACAACTGGTGCATGAGATCTACGAGTATCACAAACCCTGTATTTTTGTGGTCAATAAATGGGATCTGCATGGCGACCAGGAAATGGAAGCCTGGAATGAGTACCTGCTGCAGAACTTTGCCAGCATGCGGCATGTCCCTCTGGCCTTCATTACCGGGATGACCGGGAAGAACGTCAAAAAGCTGATCAATCTTGCACAGTCAATCTTCAAGCAGGCATTGATGCGTATTGGCACAGGCGAACTCAATCGGCTGGTCAAAAAAGCGGTCAAGAACTGGCCGCCACCGATGCGGCAGAATCGTAACGTTAAGCTGTACTATGCGACTCAAGTGGCTGCTGAGCCCCCCACCATCGTCTTAAAATGTAATGACGCTAACCTGCTGGATGACAGTTGGAAGCGTTACCTGCTGGGCGTCTTCCGAGAAGAGCTTCCCTTCAAGGAAGTTCCTATCAAGCTGTATTTCCGTAGTCGAGAGACAGACTCTGCAGGTCGACTTAAGCCGCAAAACCAGGATGACCGCAACGAAATGCAGGAAGTTTTTGATTCCGAAATCGACGATTTCGAGGATGAAGAAACGCTCTATGATGGCGAACTCGATTTTGATGCAGGCCCTGCCAGCGCACATGATGAACAGGATTAAGCCATGCATCCTGCAACCAGCAAATCCTCCGTTGAAGAGATCCGGAATCGCTTCGATCATGATGTCGAGCGATTCTCAAACCTTGAGACAGGCCAGACGTCGACGATCGATGCGGCGTATTGCCTTGATCTGATTGCACGCGTCGCTCAGGTGACGACACCCCATGCGCAAGAGCTGCTCGATATTGGCTGTGGGGCTGGCAACTTTTCTTTGAAGTTGCTCCAGACGATCCCCAGGATGAACGTGACCCTAATCGACCTGAGTGAACCGATGCTCCACCGGGCATGCTCTCGACTGGAAACCTCCACCGCTCAAACGATCTCTTCGATCCAGGGTGATATTCGAGAGCTGGAGCTGCCTCCACAGAAATTTGATCTCGTGGTCGCTGCGGCCGTCCTGCATCATTTACGAACTGATGACGAGTGGGCCCTCGTCTTCCGAAAAATCTATAACGCGATGCAGCCTGGCGGCTGGTTCTGGATTTTTGATCTGGTCGACAGTTCGACGCGTGAAATCGAACTCGTCATGAAGTCGATCTACGGCGATTATCTCACCCAACTAAAAGATGCTGCCTATTGCCAGCATGTTTTCGATTACATCGCCAAAGAAGATACGCCCAAACCCGTTGTCGATCAGCTTTTCAAGCTGAGTGCTGCCGGCTTTGAATCACTGGAGATTCTGCATAAGAACGTCTCGTTTGCCGCTTTTGGCGGCCGCAAACCACTCTCTTCAGCCGTCACTCAACTCTGATTTTTAGAGGCCAGTTTGGCCAGCCGCTCCTGCACTCTCGAGAAGTTATGCAGCCAGCGGTCGTAATCCTGCGTTTTGAACTGGAAGAACTCCAGAACTTCCTTGTGCGGCAATACAAGAAAGCGATTGAGCTCAATCGCTTCAAAAGCGGCCTCAGCGACCTGCTCAGCCGTCAAAGCACTCATGTGCAGGAACTGATGAATCGGGTCATCCAGGTCCAGAAAGTCAGTCGCGACTCCTGCGGGACAAAGGCAGTGAAGCTGCACCCCTTGTCGTCGGTAATGAACAGACAGCCATTCGGCAATGGCAATGCTCCCATGTTTGGTGACGGAGTACGCCAAAGAACCAATTTCCGTCAGAACTCCAGCCGCTGATGCTGTCACAACAAAAGCACCACTCCCCTTTTGAGCCATGTGAGGAATGGTCAATCGCGCCAGCTCGACATGCGAGAGCACATTGATCTGCCAGAGCTTGTTCCAGTCGTCCAGAGAGGTTTCAAGTCCACCCTTGGCTGTTGCACCGGCATTGGAAAAAACAATATCAATCGAACCGTACTTCTCGATGATGTGATCTGTCAGTTTTGCTAATTCTGAGGATACGCAGACATCACAGCAGATCGCTTCAGCGGCAGACTCGCAACGTGCAGAAACAGATTCTGCAAAACTCTGGTCTCGATCTGCCACAATCACCACACGAGGGGATTGCTGGGAGGCTTTGATCGCCAGAGCCTCACCAATCCCTTTTCCTCCACCCGTGACCAGTACGACCTGGTTAGATATCTGCATTCCTGACTCCCGGGGCCCACGCTACAAAAATGCAGATTCAGGCCTTACTCCACCTTCGAGCTCGATCTTTGAAGATAAAAAACAAATCTTGCTTTTCTGTAAAGACAGTTTATCAAAAATGAAAAAGCCCGAGATTTCTCCCGGGCCATTCGCAGTCAGTTGAGATCGAATGCAGACGGATTTTCTAAAGGCGATCCTTCTCTCCTTGCATTCTCGTTCAATGGCATGTTCACCACAGGAACGCCAGTTCGAGTATTCCGGATCGCTACAGCTTCCGACCAAAGTTCACACGCACTCGTGTCCCCAGGGGAAGGTCGGGCCATTCGCGTCCACTCGCTTCCACCCGTACATCGATCGGCACATCATGCACAGAGCTGGCCACGACGCTTTCAGCCCTTAAAGGAATATCGACAACCGTTCCTTGTCGTATCTGATTGCCGGGGAAAATCAGCTCGACTTTGCTCCCCTTCGAAACCTGTGAGATATCCTTTGATGGAATCGACGCCAGCAGGTATCTGCGATCCTGATCAACAAGATCCAGCAGTTTCTGGCCCGCAGTCACGATATCTCCTGCTTTGAGATTCAAATCACTGACTGTTCCATAATTCTCACTGAGAATGGTGACTCCCTGCTTTTTCGCAGTGAGGTCAGACAATTCAAACTCAATTCGCTGAACTTTAGCCTTCGCGACTTCTACACCATGAGCTTTTTGGATTAACTGAACCAGATCTTTATCCAGCTCTTTGAGATCGATTAAACGCTTCTCACAGATCTGCAATTGAACAGAAATGGCCTCCACAGTGGTCGCTGCGGCATCCTGAGCCACCAGTGCCCGGAGACGTTCTTCATCAGGAAGCGATTTGTCAAAAATGATCGACCCGGCTTCGGCCTTCAGACTGACTAACGTCGTCACCGGATTCAATCGCTTCAGGTAATCCTGCCACGCCACATGCTCCACCTGCTTTTGGAACTGAGATTGCAGCAGCTCGGCGGCTCGCAATTGAGCATCGAACTCGGCAGCTTTGAGTTCTCTTCGGCGCCATTCGAGATCGACAGCCGCTTCGGCCCTGGAGCGTTCCACTTCGGCTTTGGCCTCAGTCAGTTGCTGCTCAAGTGTTGCAATTCGCTCAATCACATTCGGATCAAGCACAGTGATCAATGGTTGACCAACGGCAACGACAGCCCCCGGCGTGACGTGTACTTGCGAAATCTGTGCAGAACGTTCGGCACGTACGACCGAAATCTGCGCTTCAAGCGCCCCCTGGCAATGCTTTGACTCCATCAGATCTAAACCGGCAGTCAGCGTTGCTCCCGCACCTAGCACGAGAAAAGCCATCAGAGCCAGCCGGATGGTGGGCACGGGAACCGGTGGCTGAACAGTGATATCCACCGAAGATTGAAGTGTTGTCGTCGCAGCCGTCATAAAGTCCTCCTCGTTGCCTGAGAGGGGAATCGGCACGCAGACCAACAACTGATTGCTGAAGTCACAACCGTTACGAAGAGAATTTGAAGAGTGACCGTTAAAGTTTACCTAACCGGAACGTCACACGGGAAAAGCCAGCTCCCAGACCTGATCTCTGGCAGCAAAAACTGCCGTTTTCATGATCCCGGGAGATCCGAAGCAACGCCTTATGGCTGCAACAATCGTTGGTGCTGAGTATTTTGATGCTTCGGAAAGGATTTTCTTTCCTTGCCTTAAACTTTTTCCACACCTCGGATCAGAACAGCATCACCTCGGCCAGAGCCTCTTCAGGGAGTTCTTGAAATGATGGTTGCGAACTCAACTTCGTCCGACACTGATTTCCCGATCATCGATACGCACCAGCATCTGTGGGATCTCGATTTATTCGAACTGCGATGGCTGAAAAAGGATCCTCAGGCTTTAGCCGCAGCACAACCTCTCGGGAAGAGCCATCGACCACACGATTATGAGGCAGCAGCCAAAGGCTTAGGGATCGTCAAAAGCATCTACATGGAAGTAGATGTCGTCTTTGAGCAGCAGACCCAGGAGGTCGAGTATGTCACAGCGCTGTGCGAAGACCCGCAAAACCTGATGTGTGGTGCCGTCGTCTCAGGTTGCCCAGGCACACCGGGCTTTGAAAAATGGGTGACCTATTTGAGCAAAAACCGCTGGATCAAGGGGGTGCGCCGAGTCCTGCATGCTGATGACACACCCCGAGGAACCTGCACTCAGCCTGAGTTTATTCGCAGCATGCAGCAACTGGGTCAGCACAACCTGAGCTTCGACTTTTGTATTCGACCCGGTGAATTGAAGGATGCGGCGCTGGTCGCCAAAGCCTGTCCAGAGACTCGTTTTATCCTTGATCATTGTGGCAACATGCCCGTCCACGGAGCCAGCCCCGTGTTGCGAAACCTCTGGCAGGATGGCCTTAAAGCTCTTGCCGATCAGGAAAACGTCGTCTGCAAGATCTCAGGAATCGTCGCGAGTACTCAAGATGAAAACTGGAGACCCGCCGACCTGAAACCAGTCATTGAGACCACAATTGAAACTTTTGGAATTCATCGGGTCATGTTTGCCAGTGACTGGCCCGTCTGTACGACCAGATCATCTCTTGGGCGTTGGATATCAGCCCTTAAGGAAATTGTCGCTCATCGCCCTACCGAACAGCAACGACGCTTGTTCCATGACAATGCCCTGGCCTTTTATGGTTTGGCCGATTGATTCTTGAGAATGAGCAGTAAACGGACACGATCGGGATCAGAAACCTCCTGAGGCAATGTCGTCTCCACCCATCTCGAACGCGAATTTTCTCCAGACTGGTCTGCCGTGACGATGCGGTTCTCAGGAGCCAGCGCACTGATGGTCTCGGAAATGCTCCCCGCAGCCAGCGGTGTCGCTAAAGGGACAGGCAATGCCGCTGCCATAGGAGCATTTGGCCCAGGTAATTGACCTGCTGAAGGCTCAGCGTGAAAATTCATCGTTGCAGAGTTTCTTGAACGCTGGGTGTGGTTCTCTGATAAAGTCCGATACGCGTCCGACCCGGGTTCTGGCATGCGAAATTCAACAGCTTGCCGATACGCATACCCTGAATCCAATTGTGGTGACTTTGGTAGAGCAAAAGATTGCCGCGTCGTCTGATCGTTCCAAACTCCATTCGAAGAGGTGTTCAGATTCGCTTCAGATGGAGATTGTTCTTTAGCAGCCACCGGGCTTTCAGCCAGATGTTGGGGATCATTTCTCTTCGCCAGCGGTGGCTGATTTGGCGCCGCCATTCCTGCACTTGGACGAGGCAACCCGGCGTGGCTTTCTGAAGCAATCCCAGACTCTGGCCCAGTCGAGTAATTCAATTGGGGAAGCGGGATCGGTACGGCCTCAACCAACAGAGGAGCATGAACGCGTTCTTGCTCAGGTTTCTGATCTTCCGTGATGTCGTTCTGAACATGTCTCAACATGCGCTCTGGAGAATTTGCAGACTTCATGGAATTGGTTGTTTGTGCGGATTGATTCTCGGTAACTGCCAGAGCGAGACCATGCTCTGGAGATCCACTAATTTGCTGAGTAAACCAGCGCTCCGTCAGATTCAGAAGACCTGCTTGAAAATGCTCTTCTTGAGCAGGTTGCATCTCACTCAGTGACTTCTGGACATTCTCGGTTTCAAGGGGCTGCCCTGCTCTTGCAGGAGCTCCCATGGCAATCGCAGCTTCAGCAACAATCTGAGGGTTGGATTCACTTGGTGCAACGGGTGTTGCCGGCTTCAAATCAGCAACAAAATCGTTGTCAACCGGTGTTCGCACGCTCCTGGTCAGTTCCAAGGTTGGCTCCAACTCTAAAGGTGAGCGGAGTCGAGCCTCGGCGAGTAATCCGTCCTGTTCGAGTTCAGTCAACACTCGAGCCAGGCTCGATTTGGTCACATCGAGATAAATGGCCACGATCGCACTCGATTTTTCATTGACTGGCGAAACTTCCGGAGATTCAACAAGAACTCGGTAGGGGCGCGCATTCGGCAACGGCTTGTCGAGCACATTCGCATCTGCTGCCATGCTTGAAACTGCATTCGCTGCAAAATTCTCGCTACTACCAAACGCTGACTGATGGTCGACATCTGAGGCATGCACCGGTTGATGCATGATCATCTGATTCTGCCTGATCTCTGCAGCAGAATCGCCAACAACAATCGAGTTCTCAGCCAGCCGATCCAAAACTTTTAGCGACATGGCTTCCGGTTGCCTGGCATCAACTTCCAGCACTGCCACCATCCGGGGAGCTGCCGCCAGATAGGGGACCAGATCACCAATGGAAACCCGATTGACCGGGACACGATCCTGCTGATTTTGCGTTAATACCTGATTGGATTCTCCCGCTTTTCGAGCAGTCTGCTGATCCATGAAAAATGAGTTAGATGCACTGGTCGAATCCTTGGTAACAACCGAAGGCGGCTTTATCGCATGACGTGAAGCTGCCAGGGAATGGGCGACTTGATCCTGCTTTCGACTGGCAGCGGGAGCATCCTGCTCGGCAGGCTTGGCCGACCCGACTTCTACGGAGAATGATTCCAGTCTTCCCACCCCGCCACGGGCCAACGACTCTGAATCACCTTTGATCCATTGACCTTCAAGTCTATCCAAAAAGCCGGAAGACGCAGGAGAAACCTGGTTATCGGCAATCACGCCTTCGGCAAAAAATGAAGACCCCGGAGTGTTTGGCCGAAATCCAATTGCAAACACAGCCGCAGTTGCCAGCGACGCACACAAGGCCGCCCACGCTTCGCGCGACCAACCCGACTGCTTCCACGATACTGTCGAGAATTGCGGCTTCCATTGAAATTTTTTGCCCTGAAGGATCGCATCGTCCTTGAGGAGTGACTTCTGGTGACGAAAGACCTCAGCCAGGTCGCGGGCTTCGGCCGAACTGCTCAACAGCTTCTCGACTTCCAACGACTCCATGGAGGAGGATTCACCATCCACCCAGGCGGAGATTGCTTCAGTTTCTTCCGGTCTCAACATGCTTCTGTTTCCAACCCAACTGCCAGTTTTAACAGGCTCTTTGTTCCTGCCTTAACAGTCGCTCCATTCGACCTCGAAATTCTTGTCTTGCCCGATGAATCCGGCTGCGGACTGTCCCGACCGGGCAATCCACGACACGAGCGATTTCTTCATAACTCATCTCTTCCAGATCGGTGAGCACCAGCACTGTTCGAAACGACTCTTCCATGGCGTCCATGGCTGCCTGCACGACCCGTTGCTGATCTCGCACCTGCATGCTGTGACTGGGATCGACATCGGCACGTTGATCTTCCAGATCATCGCCGATCGCGTCCCGCACGGCATCCAGTGAGACCGAAGCCTTCAATTGCCTTTTGGATGAGCGCAACAGATTCAAGGCAATTCGAAACACCCACGAATAAAACTGCGATTCGCCACGGAATTTGGAGATCGCTCGCCAGGCGCGCGTAAACGCTTCCTGGCAAATATCTTCAGCATCCTCCGGAGAGCCCGAAATTCGCGTCATCGACCGGAAAAGACGCTGCTCGTACCGTCTCACAAGGAGGGTAAAGCCCTCCGTATGACCGGTTTGTGCGGCTTGAATCAATTCTTCGTCAGTGAGCGTCTGCACGGAACTCAATCAATCCAGAAAGGAACTGGAGCAGTCGTCATTACCGATCACGACACAGCCGTGAATTCAGCGTGTCTGGAATGTGAGTCTTGAGATTCCCCAGAGAAGTTCCAGAGAAACCACTCGTGGCCGTACGATTTAGTCAACTTGATAAAAACTCAACTGGGAACTGACTCTGTGAGTCTTTTTCGCTGCAACTTTTGTGCACAGAAGAACACATACACTAAAAGTGCGCAAACACAAATTCCTACACCTAAACTCACCCATTGCGAAATCGTCAGCGAGGTCGAAAATTGCCCCTCTTCGTCGCTTCTCAGGAGTTCAATCAGATAGCGTGTGATGGAATACGTCAGCACCGCCAGGCCAAACACAGCGCCATGCCGGGTGCGGTACGGGTAGTACAAATACGCTGCCAAAGCGATGATAAATCCATCGATCGCACTGTAGATTTGTGTTGGTTGCAGCCAGGGAGTAGCCAATTCAACAGGACTGATGACACCCCGGTACAAGAATTCGCTGTAGGTCACACTCGAGCCTGGAAACTGAATTCCAAAGGGGAGATGACAGACGTCTCCGTAACAGCAACCATTGAGCAGACAACCAATCCGGCCAAAACCGACGCCCACAAAGATCGATGGTGTGATGATGTCAGCCAGTCGAAGTGGATTAATCCGGTTCCAGTAGCAGAACACAAAATAGGCGACTGTTCCCATCAGTAACCCGCCAAAGAGGACAATTCCTCCTTGGGATAAATTCACAAACGACAGCACATTTTCCAGCAGTGTGTTCCCCGTGAAGACTTTCCCGGGATACTGCACGGCAAAGAAAAGACGGGCGCCAATTAACCCGGGAATAAAAATCGCCACCGCCAGATCCCAGATTTTTTCAGGTGGTAACCCCTGCTCTGCCGCTCGCCTGGTGGCCAGGAACACGGCCGTCGTAAAGCCGATAAACAGCATCAGGCCATAACCAAAAAACGGGATCCCTTCGGGCGCAAATCTTGGCCCAATCGTGGGAGCCATCCAGATCGCCACTCCCGCAGCTCCCCAGATTCCCACTGCCAGTGGATCTCGAAGCAGGTCAGAGACCCGGCCTTGCCACGCCATATGGCCAACAATAGCCGTTCCCAATAAGGCCCAGATGAAGAGCACAATCCCCAACCCAAAGGTGGGAATCTCCACGCCCCCAATCGTCAGATGATCCCAGGGGATACGGAACAAGACCTGGAGCATGGTTCATCTTTCAGAAGGCCTGGATGTTCTTAGCAGAATCGAAGGAAGCAGAGAAAGTGTATCAATCACTCTCAACGATCTGTTTCGCATTCCCCAGGAGCAGATTATCAATCAGCCGGGTGGTTCCTAACCGGCAGGCCACCAGGGCAACAGCTCCCGTATCAATCGTCTCCAGTGGTTTTAATGTTTCGGGATCGACAATAGCGACATAATCGATGTCGAGAGCCGGGACTTCGGCGATTGTTGTTTTAATGGCATGTTCCAGCACGGCTGGGGATCGTTCACCAGCCTGCCAGAGGTTTTCGGATTTCGCGAGACCACGATAAATCTGAGTTGCCTGAGATCGCTGCTCGCTGGTGAGATAAGCGTTGCGACTGCTCATTGCCAGGCCATCAGATTCTCGAATCGTGCTGCAGGTACGGATTCTGACAGGCTGATCCAGATCCTGCACCATCCTCCGAAGAATCGCCTGCTGCTGATAATCCTTCTGGCCAAAAAAAGCGCATTGGGGCTGAACGATATTGAAAAGTTTCGTCACGACCGTGGTCACACCCTGAAAATGTGTGGGCCGCAATCGCCCCTCCCAGAGAGTGGTCAAAGAAGAGACCGACACCGTGGTCTGAGAAAGCGGCGGATACATTTCAGCGACAGTCGGCACAAAGACCAGATCCACACCACTCGCTCGACACAATTCCAGATCATGTTCCAGCGGTCGCGGATAACGACTCAAATCTTCCGTGGGCGCAAACTGAGTCGGATTGACAAAGATACTGGCGACTGAAATCTCCACCTGCGGGCGACAGATCTCCATCAAGCTCACATGGCCGGCATGGAGCGCTCCCATGGTGGGTACGAACCCGGTTCGTCCTCCAAATTGCCGCAGCTTTGACAACTCCTTGCGACACTCGGCAATCGTCTCGACAACCCTCACTGATCGCCTTCCTGAACTTTACTCATCTATGTTTTCATTCGACGAGAGCTGCTTGCGCAGCATACTGATTGGCAAATCCATGAACTCTCGGGATGGTTCAAACGAGAGGTCACTTGAATTTGTACTGAGGATTATCCACCGAGAAATCAATGTTTTTCAGACCCAGATTCGTTCTCAACGAAACATAGGAGTACTCTTCGACCAGCGGTGGAGACTGATCTCCCGACTGAGGAAACCCGTACTGCTCAACACGAAGTGGCAGCCTGGTGGCTTTATCGAGAAACAGCCTGGTCATGTGAAATCGAAACTGATTCCGAGGCTTGGGGTGAGTTGACTCAATGACTTCCACATTAATGTCTTTGCCCAGTTTGGCATTCCGATAAAAATTGACTTCGACCTCACCGTATCGGGCTTCACTCTCCCACTGTTTGATGACCTGATCCAGCAGGCTGTGAATGCCGAGCATGGTAATCGGATAGCGATTTTCAGCCATGGCGTCGGGACCATCAATCGGGAGTGAAACCGTCCCGATCATCGACAGGACGCCCGTTTCATGGCCTTGCAGCATATTCTTGTTCTGCCCCTCGACGAAGATCACCTCACGCCCTTCATTGGGCTTGATGAACTTCATATAGACACTGAAAGGCTGCTTGCGAATGCGAACATAGCAGACTTGTGGCTTCAGTTTTCCGTTAATCAATTCCCGCTTGCTGAATGTCGCGTCGTAATCCACCACATCCTTCAGCGCTTCGCGAGATTCATAAGCGAGCTTTAAGGCAGGTGCCAGAGGGTGGGCTTCACTGATTTCTGTCGGGGGATTGACTGCCGCCGGGGCTTGCTGTGCCAGAGTGCGACCTGAATCTGCCAGCAAGAGTAATCCCGCACAGCCAGCCAGCAGACTGGCCCTGACAAAACGAGCGTTTGACGGTCTATCGATATCCAACCACATGCCAATCCCTCCGTGGTGGAAATTGCTGCCTTGCAATTTCCACAATATCAGTCCTATTGGCACGTTATACGCTCAGAGGATTTTGGGCAATCGAAGTTTCGATGAAGCTTGCTGCAAAATGAAGTTGTTCAACTCGAACAAGGCATCATCGCCTGCCCGAAATGCACTTTTGCATCGACCAGTCGCGAATGGACCAGATGGTCATGACCTGGCAATGATGGGGGATTCAACGGAAATGTTGTGCATACAAACTGCCCCAGTTGCCAAGCTGAGCTGGAAATGCCTGACTGAATGGCTGGGGGACGCCCCCATCACTGATGGTCTCAAAGTAATCATCGAGAATCTTGCGGGCTGCCGGTGGCCCATGGAGCATGAAGTGCACAACAGACCATGCATCTCGATAATCCCCCCCATCAAACTCGGAGAGATTTCTCTTCTTTTCCAGAGCGGCCAGATCAGGACGACCACCAAATCGGCGAATCCATTTGATCGATGAATGGTGTGGATTCTGCGACTTACGCTCCGCTTGCCTGACTTCAAAATACTCGGCAAATCCCTCATCCAGCCAGAGTGGCACGAATGGCAGGCAATTATGCAAAATCGCGTGGGTCGCCTCATGCCTCACATCGATATCCATGTTTCGATGACGATAGGCATAGATGCGCCCAGCGTCTTTTCCTTGCACATACAATGCCTGCCGATTGACGGCATTGGGTACGCGGACCGAAACGTGATTCACGTACGACCCGCGACTGGCAAAAAGATAGATTTCGATCGGCTGATCATTGGCCTTGAGCCTTAACGTCGCTTCGATCTCTCCCTGAAGTGAAGCCAATTCATCCACGAGCCCCTGCACATCTTTTAAGGGAAACTCGGCGAAAATGGAGAGATTCCCGGCTTCATGACGAGATTTCCAATCATCGCCGCGCAGCACCGTGGGAAATAAGCCTGCCAGCCAGCAGACCATGCAGGTATAGCAGGCGAGCCAATAAGGCCGAATCATCCCTGACCCCGCTCTTGAATCCATCAAACCAACTGACGCTACATACCCACTCTTTATGGAGCCACGATCGTCGGCGAGTTTGCAGAATTCGTCAACAGCAGCCTGCTGAGGCTGCGCTTCAGGGTGCTTTCTGATGAAAAACTCAGTTTCCAGCGGCAGGCATCACAACCTCTCGCAACCCCGACTGTGGGTCAGAAGAGGGGGGCAAATGCCATGCGGTCCACCAGGCGCAGCCCACCATCATGGCCACCAGAATCACGAAGAAACCTCCCAGCAACTGGCCGACAAGCCGACCTGCCGCCTGATCCTCTTGTGCCAATTGAGCCACTTCCTGTGCAGAAAAATGGCCAACACTCTGGGCAATTGATGGATGTTCCGACATTCTTCCCGCCTCAACCCTGCAGAGATTTCGCCAATAACAGTTGATGTGAGTAACTCATCATCAAATCATTCCGACAGGGAGTCTATTTTGTGATCAGTACCAATCTCATCGACTGAGACACTCATCCCGCCAGCGTAACGTAAATTCAAATTTACCAAGGAAAGAACTTCATTGTAACAAATCGGCAGTCTGAATCTCGAATTTCAACAAGTTGCTTCCCGCTTTGAAATTGAGTTTGGTCCAGCTTTGTATTGCTGCCGGTTTTTCAGTACCTTCCGGAGAATTGCATTTCAAAAACCAGCAGAGTTTTACTTGAAGACTCAAAATCTCGCGAGGGCCTCATGGGGCCATTGGAATCAGGACGATTGGCAACGCGAAGTTTTCAAAGTACCGGAGATTGGATTGATCGGGTTGTGTTTGCAATTCGCTTCCTTCCCTCTGTGGCTGGAATTGCGTTTCATCCCAACATCCTGGCCATTGCGCTCGTTGCAAGCCTGATCTTGCAAGGTTTCTCACTCAACCTGTCCGTTCCTTCGCAACAAAAGACATCGGGATCGTTGTCCCTGGAGAGTCGGCAACAGCGACCCCTGATTCCTGCGCCCAATTTTCCAGGAGGCATTCATCAGCCTGCAGTATTCCGAGAGGATGTTACGAAACTTCAAAACAATGCCACTTCGCCGGTTACATCGAACTTCCTGGCCATAAACCTCTTAGAAATCGCATTCCCTCCCCTGGCCTATCCACTATTATGGCCCAATTCCTCCTCATGGTTGGCATGGGTGGAAGTTTTTTTGAACTGGGGGATCTCCGGTTTCACAGGACTGATGATTGCCAGATCGACCTCTCGAAAGCTGGCACTACGTGACGTCGGATTCATCCCGCTTTTACGGGAAGCGGCCCGGGGCTGGTGGACGCTCTTCGCGGCGATCAGCCTTCTCTTGCTGACGTACTTCGCCTGCCAACTGGGACTCTCAGGCCTGGCTTTCATGACCAGAATTCCAGTGGCGGGAGCCACGATTTCTGCTCTGGAATCGCCTTTAACTATTGCTGTCAGCCTGATTGCGGGTGGTGTCCTGCTCCTCGTCGCTTATGCCTGGCCAATTCTGGCAACATGCTGGGCTGCTGATGATTGTGACGGATTTGGAGCAATCAGCCGCTCTGTCAGTTATCTGACAACGGGTTTTTTCCCGGCAGTACTCATCGGCCTGCTCGCTGTCATCATGGCCTGGACCGTGATGTTCTGCGTCCAGTTGTTAATCGCCAGCGCAATGGCTGCAGGCATGGCCTGGGCAACACCCGCAACAGCGAATTCCGTCTCGACCACCTGGGAGCAGACATTGTCATTCGGATTGCTGATTGTCAATCACGCGATCTTTCTCGCTGTGTTCTGGACAATATTAACCGGATGGACGCTTTCCGTCCGTCAGTTTGTCGACGCCATGCCTGCAGACAGCCCGGAGGTCTTTGACCGTGGGCTGAAGCCACGAGAAACTTACCCCGTTGTTGGCCTGGCCGCTGTGGCGCCCCAGTTAGCTTCAGGCGATCTACCGATGGAACAAAAGCCTTTGTCTACAGACGAAAACGCTTAATTCATCGGCCTTTTCAGGATTCGATATGTCTTCGATGACCATTGAGAACATGGATCTTTCACACCATGGGATTACTGTCAAAACGGTGATCCGAAATGCCAGTCCATCTCGCTTGTACGAAGAGGCCATACGCTTTGACCCGGGAACATCCATCAGCAGCACTGGCGCGCTGATGGCTTACTCCGGAGATAAAACCGGTCGGTCCCCGCAAGACAAGCGAATTGTCAAGCACCCGCAGTCGGAAGCCGATGTCTGGTGGGGCCCGGTCAATTTTGCTCTGGAAGAGCGGGCCTATCTGATCAATCGCGAGCGAGCCATCGATTATCTGAACACCCAGTCGAGGCTTTATGTTGTCGATGCCTATGCGGGCTGGGATCCCCGGCAACGACTGAAAATTCGCGTCATCTGTTCGCGGCCCTACCATGCCTTGTTCATGCACACCATGCTCATTCGGCCGACTGACGAAGAGCTGGAGACCTTTGGGACGCCCGATTTCGTGATCTACAACTCCGGGCGATTCCCTGCCAATCGCTTCACCACCGGGATGACGAGTCGGACAAGCGTTGACCTGAGCCTCGAACGGGGCGAAATCGTCATTCTCGGTACGGAATACGCCGGTGAGATGAAAAAAGGCGTTTTCACAGTCATGAACTATCTGCTCCCCCGGCGGGGAGTGCTTTCGATGCATTGCTCAGCCACTGAAGACAAAAAGACAGGGAGTTCCTCTGTCCTGTTCGGTCTCTCTGGCACGGGAAAAACAACTCTCTCCGCAGACCCCAAGCGTCTGTTGATTGGCGATGATGAACATGGCTGGGGCGACAAGGGGATTTTCAATATCGAGGGTGGGTGCTACGCGAAAGCGATCTACCTTTCGAAAGAGAGTGAACCCGAAATCTTCCAGGCCTTACGCTTTGGAGCCGTGCTCGAAAACGTCGTTTACGACGATGCGCACCGGCACGTCGATTTCGACAATGCCAGCATCACTCAGAACACCCGCGGTGCCTACCCTCTCGAATACATTGAAGGGGCCAAGATTCCCGCGATGAGTGGGCATCCCGAGCACGTCATCTTCCTGACCTGTGACGCCTTTGGTGTCATGCCTCCTGTCAGCAAGCTGACCACAGAAGAGGCGATGTACCATTTTATCAGCGGTTACACGGCCAAGGTGGCTGGGACTGAAATGGGTGTCAAAGAACCCCAGGCGACATTCTCGCCTTGCTTTGGCGGGCCTTTCCTCGTCTGGAAGCCTGCTCGTTATGCAGAACTTCTGGCTGATAAAATTCGCAAGCATTCCGTGAAAGTCTGGCTCGTCAATACAGGATGGGCCGGTGGAGGCTATGGCGTCGGCAAAAGAATCAAGCTGGCCTACACCCGAAAAATCATTGATTCGATTCATGATGGCAGCTTGAACAATGCCCCCACGGCTGCAGATCCGTTCTTTGGGATCCAGGCTGTCACGCACATTGAAGGACTGCCTGACGAACTGCTGACACCCCGGCGGATCTGGAACGATGAGGTGGCCTACGAAACCGCCGCCAGGAAGCTCAAGCAACTGTTCGATGAAAACTACCAGGCGATTTCCGAGGGGAGAGTTTCCTCATCCATGGAAGGTTGATGCAAAAAAGTCTCCGGGAGCAATTGCTCCCGGAGACTTTTTTGCTTTGTGCAGTCAGAACTTCGAGCATACTTCTAAAGCGCAGGCTCATCGTCGACAGGACGTCTACGCGGCCTGACTCTGATTTGATACACACTCATCGAGATCGACGAGTTCACCAATATTTCCTCGCACAGGGACAGATTCAAACTTTCCGTCCTGTGCTTCAATGGTCATGGGGACTGGAGTAATCGGCCCGAGCATTGTCGAAATGACTTTGCCACTGATTTCCGCATAGGGCTGAAGCTGGAATTTGAAGCGCGACAAGAGCATGGGCATGACGGTTTTAAGGATCAACATGCCGAGTGCGGCTCCGATACACATGCGGGGGCCGGCACCAAAAGGAAGATAGGCATAAGGACTCGGGCTGATCGACTTCCATCGCTCGGGCTGAAACGCGTAAGGATCGACATACAGATCACTTCGATGATGAGTCATGAACTGACTGAAAATGACTGTCTCACCCGTGCAGAGATCAAGATTCCCGAGCTTCTGCTGGCACGTCGAGAACCTCTGGGAATAGGCCGATGCGGGCAGGCACCGCATGCTTTCCTTAATCACCCGCTCTGTCAGGTCGAGCCGATCAAGTGCTGCCCCGAGTGGAGCGGCACCTTTTAACGTTTCCAGTTCGTGATGAAGATCTGTCATGACCCGAGGATGTTGCGAAAGCAGAAAAATCGTCCAGGCAAAGGTGTGGGCGGTCGTTAAATGGGAAGCGGCAAACAATAAGGCGGTATGGCCAATCAACTGCTCATCGGTGATGGAGCCTTCGCCGTCATGAGCCGCCAGTAACATCGAGAGTGCATCATGGCTGGAGGTCTTTTTATGGCGACGGAGATCGATCATCGCCGCAATTTCAGCATCCAATTCAGCAGCAAAACCGAGGAGTTCATTGTAGCGCTCGGCTGTTTCCGGGCTGGAAATCATCGCTCCAATCCCGGCTTCGTGATTCATACGAACCCATTGATCCGTCATACGACCAATACGGTATGCCATTTCCGGATTGTCGACACCAAACAGAATCGACGAAGTCACACGCAGCATGAACTCCGTCATTTCGTGATTGATATCAACCGTTTGACCGGGTTCCCATTTTGAAAGCAGTTCTTCGGTCAGATTGACAATCGTCGAGGCATAAAGCGGTACTGCCCGTTTACTGAAAGCGTCCATCACCAGGCGGCGATTCCGACGATGCTCTTCGCCATTCATGCTCAACAAACCGCTGGAAAGTCGACGCTGTGGAGAGTTGCGGCCACCCCGCAAGGCAAAGAATCGGGAATGGAAGTTGACGGGGTCACTTAAGACCTGGTGATTCCCCTCGGCACAAAAGACAAAACTGAGCTTCTGCCCATCGCCATGCAAAGTCGCATAATCGCCCTGCTCTCGGAACAACCTCTGCATGCAGGCAATCGGATCGGCAGGGAACTCCATGAGTGTTCCGGAGGCCAGACCATCCTTGAGAGAATTGGCATGGGTCGGCACGAA
>VFQR01000510.1_pt1 | contig 51425 bp, 36 predicted proteins | sample 3512321 | NCBI WGS metagenome assembly VFQR01 (sample SAMN10412374, study PRJNA504923) | tailings metagenome | isolation source: Relicate 3 Philex TSF1 revegetated site | place: Philippines: Tuba, Benguet | collected 2017-08-29 | reverse complement strand
GAGGATCAGGTCGGCCGCCGTGGCGCGGACGCGGAGGTCGTCGCGGCTGATGCCGGGGCCGAACTCGATCACATCGGCCGGCGATTCATTCGACCAGCCATTGTCGGAGACCACGTCCTGCCCGAAGCCGACACCGAAGCGGTAGAGATCGCTCTGGTTGCCGCCGCTCAGCAGATCGGTGCCGGAGCCGCCCGTCAGCGTATCCGCGCTGTCATTGCCGAAGAGCGTGTCGGCGCCCGCGCCGCCATCCAGCGCATTGGCGTCGTAGCTGCCATCAAGGCGCTGGTCGGCCGTGGCCGGCGCCCAGGCCATGGCGGTGAGCTCCGCATGGCTCAGCGTGCTGCCATCGGCGAAGCGCAGCGTCTCGATGCGGAAGTTGGCGTTGTTGATCGTGCCGGCGATGCGGATGGTGTCGTCGCTGCCGACGAAGCGGAGGATCAGGTCGGCCGCCGTGGCGCGGACGCGGAGGTCGTCGCGGCTGATGCCGGGGCCGAACTCGATCACATCGGCCGGCGATTCATTCGACCAGCCATTGTCGGAGACCACGTCCTGCCCGAAGCCGACACCGAAGCGGTAGAGATCGCTCTGGTTGCCGCCGCTCAGTGAATCAGGGCCGATCTCGCCGGCCAGCGTGTCCGCGCCGTCATTGCCGAGGATCGTGTCCGGGCCCCAGCCGCCGGCGAGGCTCTCGGCCGTGTTGTTGCCGGCGATCGTGCGCGCGGCGGCCGACTCGAAGGGGGCGCCGTTGAAATTGCCGAGCGTCAGCGCGGTCAGGCTGACGCCCTGCAGCCGGATGAGCAGGCGCGCCTCGCCCAGATCGTGAACGCCCGCATCCGCGAAGTAGACATAGGTGTCGGCGCCTTCCCGCCGCGCGACGACCTCGCCCACCAGGTCGCGGGCCAGCCGGATATCGAGCTTGTCGCCGAGATCGCCGGTCTCGAAGCCCGCGATGGTGACGAGCCCCGCCGCATCGTCCAGCAGCGGCACGAAGAACTCGAACACCTCCACCGTGCCGGGAGTCGCGGTGATGAAGCGCGGCAGGCTCCCCCCCTCTCCGGGATCGCCGCCGCCGCCAGGGTCGCCCCCGCCGCCGCCCGGATCGCCGGCGTGCTGGCGCGCGAAGAGCGGATCGGTGAAGGGATCGGTGTCTGGAAGACTCGGATGCAGCAGACGCTGGGCCGCTTCCTCGCTGACCAGGAGGGCCGCCATCTCGGCCGCGGCAAGCACTGGCCCGCCCTCGAAGGCGAAGCTCTCGATCGGCGTGGCGGCGAAGGCGAACTGGTTGCGCACCAGCACCTGGTCCTCGCTGCCCACGAAGCGCAGCAGCAGGTCGTCCCCGCGCCGGACCGCGACCAGGGACTCGGCCGCGATGCCCGCGCCGAAGCGCAGCGTGTCGGTCGAGCCGCCGAAACTGCCGGCCTCGACGATCTCGTCCCGGCCATCACCCGCATTGAAGAGGTAGGTCGAGTCGCCGCGTCCGCCGGCCAGGCGGTCATCGCCCCTGGCGCCCGCGAGAACCAGGTCGAAGGCGACGGCGCTTCCGACGTCAATCGTATCGTCGCCGGCGCCACCGGTGGCGGCCCGCTCCAGGATTTCGCCGAGCGACCAGACCGTGCCGTCGGCGAAGGCGAACTCCTCGATGCGCGGATCGCGGCCGATGGCCGAGAACATGTCGCGGATCGTGATGCGGTCATCGCTGCCGGCGATGCCGATCACCAGGTCGCGCGGACCCACCGACAGGATCCGGACATCGTCCGCCGCGATGCCGGCCGCGAAGCGGATGCGGTCCAGGACGCCGTTCGCGACAAGCTCGACATCGGCGATCGTGTCCTGCCCGTCGCCGCGGGCGAAGAAATAGGTATCGCCGCCGCTATGGCCCTGCAGCAGGTCGCTGCCGCGCCCGCCGGTCAGGATGTCGGCGCCCCGCCCGGTCTCGAGCCAGTCATTGCCGTCGAGCCCGAACACCTCCACGCCCGAGCCGCCGCCGGGATTGGTGGAACCAGAGGCCACGATCATGTGGTCGTCGCCGGCGGTCGCCGGGATCGCCGCGGAGACCGCGGCGATCGAGAGAAGGCGCCCATCGGCGAAGGCGAGGGTGCCGATGATCGCATCGGGATCGCCGGTCGGGTCCACCAGCACCAGCCGGTCGTCGCCGCCGGCGATCGTCAGGATCAGGTTGCCCGCGGCGTCCCGCTTGTAGGCCACATCCTCGAGCGCGATCGTGCTGCCGAAGCGGATGGTGCCGAAGCCGTCCGCGGCGCCGCGCGTCTCGATGCGGTCCTGCCCGTCGCCGCGCGCGAAGGCGTAGACATCGTTGCCGGTCCCATCCACGACCACGTCGTTGCCGAGACCGGGGCGGTAGCTCTCGTCGCCGCCCGTGCCGATCAGCAGGTCGTCCAGATCCGAGCCGACGGCATTGACGAGATCGAGCAGCGCATCGCGCGTCCAGCTCGTGCCGTCGGAGAAATCCACGGAGTCGATCGCGGCGCCGCGGATGATGACCACGTCGCCGCTGTCGGCGAAGGTCAGCAGCAGATCATCGCGGCCGGTGGCGAACCGCTCGACGCGGACCTCATCCGGGCGATAGCCGATCAGGGCAAGCCGGTCGAAGCCCTGCTCGTCCTCGATCACGTCCTCGCCATCACCGCGGGTGAAGCGGTAGAGGTCGCTGCCACGGCCGCCGCGCAGCTGGTCGTCTCCCCGACCGCCCTCGATGGTGTCGGCGCGGTCGCTGCCTCGCGCGACGTCGTCGCCGTTGCCGAGCTGCGATTCGATCCAGGCCTGCACCAGCTCGGCGCCACCCCAGGACACGCCGTCGCCATAGGCAAGCGTCGGCAGGGCGCCCGAGCCGAGCGCGCCGGCGATCACCAGCTGGTCGCCGGAGAGGAGCGTGACGATCAGGTCGTCGCCGCTGCCATCGGCGAGGCGTGTCGTCACGGTGTTGCTCGGCGTGTCCGGCAGCAGGATGGTGGCCGCCGTCGCGCCGCCTGCCATCTCGAAGCGGTCAATGCCGTCGCCGGGGGTGAAGACGACCACGCTGCCCTGGGCGAGGAGGACGCGGTCATGCTGCGCGCCGGCCGCGAGCGGGCGTCCAGCCGCGAAATCCCCCGTCTCAAGGATATCCTGGCTCTCATTCGATCCGGCCGCGCGGATGATCTCCCGCACCTCGGCGATGGAGAGCGCGGTGCCGTCCTCGAAGGCGAAGGTCTCGACGGCGCCGGTCCGGTAGCCGCCCAGCACGGCGATGCGCTCGCCGGTGCCGGCGAGCGTGACCAGCAGGTCGCCGCCGATGGTCTCGAAGGTGACGAGCTCGGCGGTGAGGCCCGGGCCGAATTCGAGGCGATCGTCGCCGGCGGTGTCGAGGATGCTGTCCGTGCCGTCGCCATGACCGAAGCGGTAGGTGTCGTTGCCCCCGCCGCCCACCAGCGCATCGGACCCGCCGGCGACCCAGATCGTGTCGTTGCGGGCGTCGAGGCCGAGCAGCTGCTCGTCCCCGGCGCCGCCCGTGAGCATCCGGTCGATGATCGCCTGGAGCGTCAGCACCGTCGCGTCGGCGAAGCGGAACTCTTCGATGCCGGCGCCCGCGAGGCCGTTCACGATGGTCAGCACATCCGACCCGTTGCCGAGGTCGATGACGAGGTCGTTGCCGTCGCGGCCCACCTTCAGCACGTCGCGGGTGACGGTGGCGCCGAACTGCACGATATCGGCGACACCCGGCGCGTCGGGCCGCTCGATGATCCGGTCGAAATCGTAGTCGGCGCCGAAGGCGTAGATGTCGGCCTGGTTGCCGCCGATCAGCGTGTCGTCGCCCTGCCGCCCGTCCAGGACATTGGGCTGGTCGAGGCTGCCCGTGATGACGTTGTCGCCGCGGTTGCCGCCCTCGATCGCCAGCGCCTCCTCGACGTCGGAGATCAGCAGGAAGCCGCCATCGGCGAACTCGAAGCGCTCGATGCCGTTGTCCGGGTTGAGGAACTGGTTGCGGATGCGCAGCGTGTCGGTGCGGTCGGCGACGGAGATGACGAGGTCGTTGCCGTCGCGGGTGAAGACCACATTCGCCTGGGTGATGTCATCGCCGAAGCGGACGATGTCGTCCTTCGGCACGATGACGCCGCGCCGGTCGTTCCAGGCCGCCCGCACGCGCACGTCGCTGATCGTGTCCTGGCCGTAGCCGACATCGAACAGGTAGGTGTCGCCGCCGTCGTGGCCGATCATGAGATCGTTGCCGGCGCGGCTGTCCAGCGTCTCGCCGAAGTTGGAGCCGACGATGGTCTCGGCGGCGTTGGTGCCGACGAGGTCGATGTCCTCCGGGTTGAAATCCGTGAAGACCAGCGTGCGGTCGCCGAACTGGAACAGCTCGACGGCGAATTGCTGCTGGCCGTCGCGCACATACTGGTTCTCGAGGATGATCCGGTCGCTGGTGCCACGGATCGTCATGACGAGGTCGAGCGCGGTGCGCGAGAACTCGATATCGGTCGAGAGCAGGTTGAGGAACTCGATCCGGTCGTCGCCATCGGTGTCGAGCACGGTGTCGGTGCCGTAGCCGGCGGCGAAGACGTAGGTGTCGCCCGCGCTCATGCCTTCGAGGCGATCGTTGCCGAGGCCGCCCTCGATCCGGTCGGCGATGGTCTCGAAGCCGTAGATCGTGTCGTCGCCATCGGTCCGGGCGATGTCCACGTAGTGCTGCAGCAGCTTGAGGTAGTTCCACTCGGTGCCGTCGCCGAAGACGATGGTCTCGATCAGCTGGATGTAGCCGACGAGCAGGATCTCCTCGAGATAATCCGTGAGGATGAGCTGGTCCGTGGTGCCGGAGACCTGCAGGCGCAGCGTGTCGCTGCTGCCGTCGCGGAGGAAGTCGAAATCGGTCCAGCGGAGGTCGTCGGTGAACTTCAGGATGTCGAGCTTCGGCCCGAACAGCGAGGAGCTGAAGTCGTTGTCCAGCACCACGTCGGAGCCGTAGCCGCGGCCGTAGAGATAGGTGTCCACCCCCGAGCCGCCGGTCAGGAAATCGTCGCCCGCGCCGCCATCGAGCGTGTTGTCGTTCAGCATGCCGTAGATGGCGTCGTCGCCATCCGTCCTGGCATTGGCGATCACGCGCTCGACGATCGTCGCGTAGTCGAGCGTCGAGCCCTTCTCGAAGATGATCTTCTCGATCAGGTTGGGCGCGATGAAGTCGAGCCCGTCATCGGCGCCGATCAGCTCGCTGAAGGCACCGAGGTTGAGCCGCACGCCGCCGAACTGCCCCACCAGCTCGATGCTGTCCCCGGTCAGGTTGCCGTCCGCGTCGAGGACCCAGATGACCAGGTTCTCGCTGGCGCCGTCGCGCGTGAGCCGGACCGTGTCCTCGGTGATGTCCCCGCGGAACATCAGGAAGTCCATCCCGGCCTGGACCGGCCCGAAGGAGAAATTGCCGAGATCGTCTATGACATCGTGGCCGTCGCCCGGCTGGTAGATGTAGGTGTCGCCGCCGGCGCCGCCGCTCAGGTAGTCGTTGCCGCGCCCGCTGAAGAAGATGTCCCCCGAGCCCGAGCCGAAATAGGCGTCGGCCTCGTCCTGCGCGGCACGCTCGAAATCCACCACCGCGAAGGCCATGCGGTAGCGGTTCCACACCACGCCATCGGCGAAGACGATGTCGTCCACGCCGGTCTGCAGCCGCGTGCCGTTGTCGAGGATCGGGTTCAGCTCGCCCAGGAACTGGTCCACGATGCGGATGAAGTGCGCGCCCGCATCGTAGTAGAGGATCAGGTCCTCTCCGTCGCGGACGGCCCGCACCTCGTCGGAGTCGACCAGCGCGAAGCGCAGCTGGTCAGTGTCGCCGAGGTCGAGGTCGTAGATGGTGTCGTCGCCGCTGTCGGCGCCGACATAGTAGATGTCCGCCTGGACATCGCGGCCGAATTCCTGCGTGCCAGGATCGTAGCTGCCGATGAGGGTCTGTGCGCCTTCCGACAGCACGAAGAAGTTCGGGCCCTCATGCCCGCGCACCACGGTATCGGCCGGCAGGTGCTCGACGATCTTGCGTTCCTCGATGCCGAAGGCATTGGCGACGGCGATCAGGTCGAGATCCACGGGCACCGTCTCGTAGGCGGCCAGTAGCATCTGGAAGACGAAGGGCTGGTCCACGCCGAGCTTGGTGTCGAAGATGTAGTCGGGGTCGCGCGGGCTGTAGTCCGGATAGACCTGCGAGAGGATCAGCGCCCAGGCGGCGAAGTAGTCGTGGACGGCGTCGTTCTCGTTCGTCGCCGGCGCGCCCTCGAAGATCGCCTGGAACATCGGGGCGAGCTCATGCTCGCCGGTCGGGCGGTACTTGTCGGTCTCGACGTCGTAGGTCAGCTCGCGGGCGAAGTCGGATAGCCCGCCCTGCAGCGCCATGCGCACCGCGAGCCGGCTGGCGGCGAGCAGATACTGCGTCATCGAGAGGCCGACCATCTCGATCATCGGGGCGATGACCGACTGGTACTCCTCGGTCGAGCCCGAATAGCTGCCGCCCGCGACGACGCGGTAGTCGATGAGGCCCGTGGCGCTGTCCAGCGTCGCGGTCAGCATCTCCGGCCGGAAATCGAGCCCGGCCAGGCTCGTGGCGAAGTGGAACTGGCCCGGCGTCAGCAGCTCGACCCGATAGGTGCTGTCGTCGCTCGTGCCGACCTCGTCGAGCGTGTCGAAATCGAGCGCGTAGTTGCGCAGGTTGAACTCGCGCGAATCGCCGGTCTTGAACTGGAGCTCCAGCGCCCGATCCAGGTTGCGGGCCCAGACGAAGAAGCTGCCGTCCTGGTCGGTGACCTCGACGGAGTAGTCCACCGTGATGCCATCGGTGATGCGCACCGCGATGACATCCACCGGCAGGTCGGCGTAGGGGTTGAACCCGATCGCCTCGGTCCGCCACTCCTGTCCCGTGGCGCGGGGCTGCGCGAGGATGTCGGCGACGCTCGGCGCGGCGATCGGATTGCCGCCGGCGTCGAGGATGTCGCGGCCGCTCGCCAGGCGCCAGCTGCCATCCGCGTTCCGGATGCCGTAGTCGTCGATCACCGCGCGGCCGGCGACGATGTGCGTGAGGTAGGGCACCGGATCGCGGAACTGCAGCTCGGCGCCGCGGCTTGCCGGCGACCAGGCCTGCTCGAGCTGCCAGTGCTGGCCGCTCGCGGCCCCCTGGGCCAGCACCTGTTCGAGCGTCGGCCGCGCGAGGATGTTGCCCTCGCCATCGCGCACCGGCGCGCCGCTGGCGAGCGTCCAGAAGCCGCCGGAGGCGTCCTCGACATAGACGCCGCGGTCCAGCAGCGTCACCTTGCCGGCGCCGTCGGTGCCGAGCAGCACGGGCATCAGCTCGCGCGTCGTCTCGAGCGTCTGCCCCCAGTAGGAGAGCACCGGGCCCGCCTGCTGGCGCAGCAGCAGGAAGTCCGGCTCGGTCATGGTCGCAGCGGTCTGCGCCAGGATCTCGCCCAGCTCGATATCGTTCGCCGCGGCGATGGCGAGGTTGGCGACGGACCCGATGCCCTTCGCGTCAATCCTCAGGTCGGACTGCCACGCCGCGCGACCGCCCTCGCCGGCATAGCGGCTGTAGCTCTCGATCGTCTCGAAGACCGCCTCGTACATGCGGCGCGTGCCGCCGCTCGCGAGCTCGACCTCGGTCGTGCCGAGCAGCCGCGCACCCTGGGGCGTGACGATGTCGAGCGCCTGCGCGTCGAGCCGGAGCGCGACGATGCCGAGCGCGTCGAGCGTCAGCAGCTCGCCGTCATCGGTGATGGCGTCGCCGCTGCGGTCGCGCCAGACCAGCAGCTCGGACCAGATGGCGTCGGCCGCCGTGATCCGGCCGTCTCCGTCGCCGCCATGCGCCGCGAGGTCGTATTGCGCGAGGGCCTGGTAGCCGCCTTCGAACTGGTTGCCGAACATCTCGCCGATGTCGTCAACCCGGCCGTTGTTGTTGAGGTCGCGGACAAGGAAACCGTCGTCGCGGCTGACCCAGCCGGTCAAGCTGGAGAACAGGTCCCGGTCGAAGTCGAAATAGACCTGGCCGTCATCCACGGCCCGCGTCTCCAGCCCATCGCCATCGAGGTCGATCACCAGCGGGTCGGCGCCGGCGGCCCAGGCGAGGTTCTTGGCCAGGCGCACGGCCGCGCCGCCGAGCCAGGCGGCGGAATCGGCCAGCGCGACCTTCTCGTAGACCGAGACCAGCATGCCGATCGCCGGCGTCAGCTTGATGATCTCGGAGGCCGCGCCGAGGGCGCCCATGATCACGCCGAAGATGCTGGGGAAGTTGAACAGCATCCCGAAGCTGCCGGTATCGTTGGCGAGGGTTCGGACGAAGGTGCTGGTGCCGCTCAGCTCGTCGAAGAAGAGGCCGTCGCCCAGGCCGAAATTACCGGCCTCGAAATCGAAGTTCCGCACCACCTGCACGCCGGTCAGGGAGGTGCGGTTGTCGCCGAAATCCTGCTGCGTGGGCAGCGCCGCGCCGCCGGTGGCCAGCCGGAACAGAAGATCCGTCTGGTTGATGATCGCCATCTTCACCCGGCCGTTCTGGTCGGCCGTCTCGGTGACGAGGTAGACGATGTTCGGCAGCCAGGTGTCGAAATAGGTCTTGAGCAGGCCGAAGGTCGAGCCCATGACGGCGACGGAGAAGAAGCTGAAGCCGCTCTGGATCGCACCCGATATCGCGCCGGTCGGCCCAGCCAGCGCCCAGGCCACCGAGGTCGCGCTCGCATCGCCGCCGGTCAGCGGCACGCCGTAGAAGGAGAGGATGTCGTTCTTCTGCGGGTCGAGGATCGTCGTGCCCGGCGCGAACCAGAAATGGTCCGCGTTCTCGCTGGTATCGGGCACCGCCGTGACGGTGCCGTTCGCATTGACGAGGGTGCCGTTGACGAGGTCGCCGTAAAGCTGCCCACCCTCGCTGGTGTTGATGATCACGTCCCGGCCTAGCCCGCCGGCTGTGACCACCGCCTGGCCATCCGTGACGATGATGATGTCGTTGCCCTCGCCCGCGTCGAGGGTGAGGTCGCCATCGGCGACGTTGCTGACGTAGAAGACGTCGTTGCCCTTGTGGCCCTTGATCTCGCCGCTGCCCGAATGGCTGCCATCGTCGCTGCTGTCGAGGACGAAGCGGTCGTCCTTGTCGGTCAGCTCGACATTGTCCACGCCGACGAAGCGGACCCGGTCGTCCGGCACGAGGAGGTCCTCGCCCAGCAGCAGCCCGCTCACCGCCAGCGGCTGGCCCGCATAGAGCAGGTTGGTCGCGGAATAGAGCAGACCGGAGCCTGGCACCGCGGTCTGGACATACCCGTTGCGGTAGTAGACGCCCTGGTCCTCGAAGAAGAGCAGGTCGCGCGTGCCGAAGCGCAGGATGTCGCCATCGCCGCCTGCGCCATCCGGACCGCCGAGGTCGATGACGACGGGATCGCGGAACAGGTCGAACTGGTTCTCCTTGATGACGAGCACGTCATCCGCGCCGTCGCCGACCCCCAGCGTCTCGGTGCCGAAGACGATGTCGTCCAGCGGCTGGCCGGCGGAATTCACCCCCTGCACCTGCACCTGCACGGTGAGCTGGTCGATCAGGCCGAAGCCCTCGTCGGCGATGTCGGGCGAGATGATGATGGTCAGCACATTGCCGGCCGCGCTGCCCTGGTAGGTCACCGTGTCGTTGCCGTCGCCGCCGATCAGCAGGTTCTTGCCGCCGCCGCCGGCGATGCTGTCGGCGCCGTCGCCGGCCTTGATCACGTCGATGCCGTCGCCGGCATCGATGCTGTCGGCGCCGCCGGAGCCGAAGATCAGGTCGTTGCCGGTCGTCCCGCGGATCGTCTCGTCACTGTCGCCGCCGACGAAGATGTCCACGCTGGCACTGTTCCCGGTGCCGCTCGCGGTGCCGAGGGTGCGCTCCGGCAGCGTGATCGTCGTCACGTCGTCGCGCGTGCGCATGTGGTAGCGGTCGAAGATGTCGGCGGTGTCGGCCTGCCAGCCGACCTTGGCGAGATCCTCGAGCGAGCGCAGCCCGGTCCAGCGCAGCAGCGTGCCCGTCCAGCCCTCGTCGGTCTGCGCGAAGAAGGCGTCGCGGAAATTCTTCAGGTTGATCGGCTCGACCGGGCTGCCGAGCAGGCCTTCCCAGCGGGGCTTCGAGGCGTCGAAGGTGAGGATGGCGCCATCGTCCGAGAGCGCGAGGACGCCCTTCTTCGCCTCGTCGTTGCCCTCGATGTCCTGGATCGCCAGCGCGCCGGCGTACTGCACCAGGAAGTCGGCCAGCGTCTGCTTGACGTCCTTGTAGATCTGGATGCCGCCGAGGCCGATGCCCACGTCGAACTGGACGAACTTGTCGAAGAACGCCGCGGGCCGGTCGCCGATCACTGTGCCGAGCTCGTCGGCATCGCTGAACATCGCCCAGATCGCGGTATCGCCGAAGGGCCGCTCGCCGCTGTCGAGCGCCGAATAGGCGATGGCGGACTGCATGACCGCGTCGGGATTGCCGAGGGGCCCGATGAGCGCCGCGGGGATCGTCAGCGTCGCGGTGATGGCGCTGTCGAAATAGGCGTCCCACAGCTGCTTGCCGATCGGCTGCCAATCGGTGCGCCCGTTGTCGCGGGCCCAGATAAGGTCCACGAGCAGCGCCATCGAATGCAGCGTGACCGGATTGCGCAGGCCGCCATGGCTCGGGATGCTGCCGGCCAGCGAAAGCCGCAGCGCCGAGAGCACCTCGCCCTCGGTGGACAGCCACTCGATGCCGGCGTCCGACGAGGGCCAGCGTTCCTGCCCCTGGAAGAAGCGATCGAGCAGCTCCTGGTCGAAGATCCCCTTCACGTACAGGCTGAGGAGCGCCGCGGCGTAGGGCATGTGGTCGAAGAGCAGCCCGTCGCGATTGTAGGTCTCCGCCACGAGGCCCGCGAGGCCGCCGCCCAGCGAATGGCCGGTGGTGGTGATGCTGGCGCTGCGCAGGTCCGCGCCAGCCCCGGCTGCCGCGACATACAGGTCGAGCGCGAGCGACGCCTGGCCCGATGTTCCGCCGCCGAAGACGCTCCAGCCGTTGACGATGTCGCGCCAGCCTGGCGAGGCGAGGCCATCGGGCTCCGCGGAGAAGTTGAAGTTCGTCCCCCGGTAGGCGAGCGTGACGTTGGTGCCGACCGAGGTTCCGCCGGTGTCGTAGGCGACACCGTGGAAGCCCTGGCTCCTCCAGGTGTCGAGGATCGCGGCATCCATGCCGAGATCGTCGGTGCGCGAGAGGATGCGCACCTCGCCGATCTGCGTGCCGCTCAGGTTTACGACCTGTTCGTAGTCCCGGTTGTAGGAATCGAGGGCGAGGATGGCGAGGTAGAGATCGCGACCAACGGCCATGTGCGAACGCCCCCAGGATCCGCAGGAGAGCGCGCCGGGCCGGCGCGCCCGCCGCTGGTCGCCACGCGGATAGTCACATCGCCAGCCGCCAAGGCTCCGGCGCGCTCCCTGTCAGGGGGGCGCGGCGCGGAACGGTCTGCCGATCGCGACTTTAGTTTGTCGTCGTCCGGGTGGTCAACGAATCCGCTGGGCGGCCAGCGGCAGCCTCCGCTTGACAGTCTCCGCCCGCCGAATTCAGGGTCTGACATCATGTCAACACCAGGCGCGCGGATGCGCTCGAGACGCTGCGTATCGTCGGCGTCGCATCCCGCCGCCACGCAGCCGGACGGGCAGGGCGGATGAGCGCAGGCAGGATGAGCGATTCCACGGGCCAGCCTGGCGAGCGCGCCGAGGCCGCCGATGCCGGCCACGCCGAGGCGCCGGCGGCACAGCAGCCCGATCCCGAGGTCGCGCGCAAGATCGCCCAGCTGCGCGCGGCGGTGCGCGAGAATTTCGGCAAGGTCGTCATGGCGATGATGATGCTGCCGCGCTACCGCACGCAGATGCTGGCCGATCTCCAGCATCTCGTGCTCGACCCGCTGCTGCGGGACCGCCTGGCGATCGCCTACCCCGCGAAGCCGGGCACGGCGCCGGTGCCGGACATGGCGGGCTTCGCCATCTGGGCCAGCGTCTCGGAGGAGGTGGATGCCCGCATCCGGGAGCAGGTGAAGGCCGGCGTCTTCCCGGTGCGCCTCAAGAGCGAGGATTGGAACAGCGGCAGCATCAACTGGCTGCTCGACGTCGTCGCCACCGACAAGGCCGCGACGGCCGCGGTGATCGCCGGCTTCCGCCAGGTCGCGAAGACCGGCGAGCTCCGGCTCCATCCGCTGATCACCCGGCTGATCGAGCCCGAGATCCTCGAGAAGATGGGCGCCCGCAAGACGGAGGCGGCCGCGGAGCCGGGCTGATCACGCGCCGGCCAGGCGCGCCAGGTAGGCGGCGTGGTCGGCCAGCCCCGCCACCTGCTCGGCCGTCTCGCGTTCGTTCATCGCGATGAAGCGGGCAAGATCGGCCGCCGAGGCCGCGTCCACCATCGGATGATGCGCCTGGGGCCGGAGGCCCTGGCCCCACATCACCTGCAGCCAGCTCGGCGTGTCGAACAGCTCCATGTTCTGCCGCACGATCCGTCCGGAGGCGCGGAACATCGCGAGCTTCTCCCGCAGGCCGTCGGGGATCGCCATGTTGCGGCAGTAGCGCCAGAACTCGGAGCCGTCGCGCTCGGTGACGTGGTAGTGCAGGATCAGGAAGTCGCGCACCGCGGCGAATTCCCAGTCGAGCTGCCGGTTGAACTCCGCCGCCAGCACCGGATCGCAGTGGCGATCGGGGAACAGCGCGAGCAGCCGCGCGATGCCCGCCTGGATCAGGTGGATACTGGTGGATTCCAGCGGCTCCAGAAACCCGCTGGCGAGCCCGAGCGCGATGCAGTTCCGCTTCCAGATCACGCGCCGCTTGCCCGTGACGAAGCGCAGCGGGCGCGGCTCGGCCAGCCGCTCGCCGGGCAGGTTGGCGACCAGGACGCGATGCGCCTCCTCGTCGCTGGTGAAGCCGCTGGCATAGACATGGCCGTTGCCCGTGCGATGGCGCAGCGGGATGTGCCATTGCCAGCCCGCATCGCGCGCGGTGGAGCGCGTGTAGGGATCGAGCCTGCCATCGCCGGTCGAGGGTACCGCCAGCGCGCGGTCGCAGGGCAGCCAATGCGACCAGTCCTCGTAGCCGGAGGCCAGCGCCTGCTCGATGATCAGGCCGCGGAAGCCGGAGCAGTCGAGGAACAGCTCGCCCTCCACGCGCCCGCCATCGGCGAGTTCGAGCGCGGTGACGAAGCCGCTCTCGCCGTCGAGCCGGACCTGCACGACCTTGCCCTCGCGCCGCGTGACGCCGCGTGCCTCGGCATGGCGGCGCAGGAAGGCGGCGTAGCGCGAGGCGTCGAAATGATAGGCCGAGGCCGGCAGCCTGGCGGCGACGGCTTCCGCAGGCACGCCGTAGCGACTCTCGCGCGCCGCCATGGTGTTGGGGCTGAACCGGTCGAGCGGCAGCCGCCCGCCTTCGCTCCGGTAGCGCAGCCAGTAGTGGTGGAAGGGCACCAGCCCGATGGCCCGGCCGATCTCGCCGAAGCCGTGGAAGTAGCGGTGGCCCTCGCGCCGCCACCCGACGAACTCGATGCCGAGCTTGAAGGTGCCGAAGGTCTCGCGCAGGAATTCGCGTTCGTCGAGGCCGAGGCCGGCATTGAACAGCCGGATCTGCGGGATCGTCGCCTCGCCGACGCCGACGATGCCGATCTCCTCGGATTCGACGAGGGTGATGGAGAGCCGCCGGCCAAAATACTGGGCCAGCGCCGCCGCCGCCATCCAGCCGGCCGAGCCGCCGCCGGCAATCACCACGCGCATCGTTTCGTTCATCGCCATCCGCTCGACCGAGGCCAGCATGGTGCCCGAGGCGCGGCGTCGGTTTCAACTTGCGTCGTGGCGGCGAAGCGGCACACCGTCCGCAGGCCATGAGCTTCGCCTTCGCGCCAGCCCTGACGATCGACGTCGTGCCAGTCGGGAACGCCCGCGAGCCGGTGCTGGTGATGGACGACGCGCTCGCGGAGCCCGGGGCGCTCCGCGATGCCGCCCGCGCCGTGCAGGCCTGGCGGGCGATGCCAGCTGGTGGCTTTCCTGGTCTGCGCGCCGGCCTGCCGGCCGCCTATGCGCGGGCGCTGCTCGCCCGGCTGCACGGCCCGATCGTCGCGAGGCTGCTCGGTGGCCAGCCGATGAAGGTCGCGCGCTTCGAGTGCAGCTTCTCGATGGTCTGCCTCCCGCCGGCCGCGCTCACGCTGCTGCAGCGCGTGCCGCATATCGACGTCGCCCGGCCGGACCGGGTGGCGATCATGCATTTCCTCTGCGGCCCGCCCTTCGGCGGGACCGCCTTCTACCGCCAGACGTCAACCGGGCTGGAACAGGTCGGCCCCGAGGCGCGCGAGCGCTACATCGCTGCCCGCACCGAGGGTCTGGCGCTGTTGCCGCCCGGCGGCGGCTATCCCGGCGGCGAGATCCCCGGCTATGTCCGCACCGCCCAGATCGCCGCGCGCTTCAACCGCATCATCGCCTATCGCAGCTGCACGCTGCACAGCGGCGTCATCGAGGATGCCGCGCTGCTGTCGTCCGACCCCGCGAAGGGCCGGCTCGTCACCACCTTCTTCGTGGACTACGCGCCGGCATGATGTCGGTGCGGTCCCGGTCCTCGCGTCTCCGCCCGGCCGAGACGGGTGATCCGGATGCCGTCACGGCGTCCGCCGCAGCAGCAGCAGGCCGACGATGAAGGCCGGCACGGTGCTCAGCGCGAAGCCGAGCCCGTGCCGGCCCGTCAGCGCCAGCGTGACGGAATAGACGAGCGGCAGCAGCAGCGCGCCCACCTGGCCGAAGCTCAGCACGCCGCCCGTCGCCTGCGCGCGCAACCCATCCGGCGCGAGGCGCGCCGCCTCCGCCAGCAGCACGCCGTGCCAGGACAGCACCGTCGCGCTCAGCACCGTTGCCAGCGCGCCGATCACCACCAGCGGCCAGTCAGGCCCGGAAAAGGCGAGCACGGCGGCCGCCGCCGACATCCCCATCGCGAGCCAGGCCAGCAGCCGCCCTGGCTCGACATGCGCGCCGGCGAGCCAGCCCCAGCCGATGCGCCCCGGCACCGCGATCAGCGTGGTGATGGAGAAGACGAAGCCCGCGGTCACCAGCCCATGCCCCAGCGCCGCGAGCCAGGTGACGAAGTAGGCGATGAACACCGCTTGCAGCCCGTTGAAGGCGAAGCAGGCGATGGAGAGGTTGCGCAGCTCTCTCCCGCGCATCGCGACCTTCACCGTCGCCGCGAAATCGCCGAGGCGGAACATCCGGCTCGGCACCCTGTCGGAATCGAAGCGCGCGCGCAGCGGCTGCATGACGATGGCGAAGACCAGGCAGCCCAGCGCCGCCATCAGCATCGCGCCGCGCCAGCCGATTAGCACGACCATCCGCGGCCCGAGGATGCCCGACAGAAGCAGCCCCATCGGCACCGCCGTCTGCTTGATCGAGAAGACCAGCGGCGCCTGCTTCGGCGTGGAATAGCGGCCGAGCAGGTGCGAGCTGGCCGGCGTGGACAGCGCCGCGCCGCTGCCCGCGATGATGGCCGACAGCGCGAAGAAGACGAGCGGCCCCGCCGCCGCCGCGGCCAGCCCGATCGCCAGGAGCACCAGCGACATCTGGCTCATGCGCAGCGCACCGTAGCGCACGATGAAGCTGCCGCAGCCGAGCTGCGTGAGCAGCGCCGCGCCGGCCGAGACGCCGACATACACGCCGAGCCAGGCGGGATCGAGAAGCAGGTCGTCCATGATCGCCGGCGCGATCACCGGCGGCAGGTTGCGCCCGATGCTCGCGAAGGTCTGCTGCACGAACATCGTGCCGAGCACGAGCAGCAGCAGCTTCGCGGCCGGGCTCGAGGCCATCAGAAGGTGCGGCGCATCAGGCTGAAGCTCTGCCCGGTCGGACCCGGCGCCGGATGGGTGGCGAGGAACATCGCGAGCGGCACCACATCCTCGGGCTGCTTCAGCCACTCGACGGGGTTGTTCACGACGCTGCCGGCGCGCTGCGGCACGCCGGTCATCGCGGTCTGGACGGGGCCCGGCACCAGCTCGTTCACCGTGATGCCGTCCGGGCGGAGCTCATCGGCCAGGATGCGCACCAGCATCCACACCGCCGCCTTGGAGCAGGAATAGGCCGCATGGCCGTGCGTGCTGGAATGGCCCATGCCGGAGCCCGTCACCACCATCCGCCCGCCGCCGCGCGCGCGCATCAGCGGGATGGCGAGCCGCGCGCCGTGATAGACGGCGGTGAGGTTCACCGCGATCGTCTTCTCGAACGCGGCTGGATCGCTTTCCTCCACCTTGCGCTGGTCGAGGCTGACGCCCGCGTTGAGGAAGAGCAGGTCGAAGGGCCCCGCCGCGGCATAGACGCGCGCGATCTGCGCGGGATCGGTGACATCGGCCGGCACCGCCTGCGCCCGCCCGCCGGCCGCCGTGATGCGCGCGGCGACCGCCTCAACCTCCGCCGCGCTGCGCGCCGTGCAGATCACGCGCGCGTCAGCGCCGGCCAGCGCCGTGGCGATCGCCGCGCCGATGCCGCGCCCCGCGCCGGTGACCACCGCGACCTTGCCGCTCAGAGCGCCGCTCATCGTCATTCTCTCCAGGACACGGAAGCCTAGGCCCGCACGGCGCGGCCGCCAATTCCTTGACGCCCTTGCAAAGCTGCCGATAGCCTCGCGCCGGGAGCCGACCGCGCCGAAGCGGCGGCCACAGGGGAGGAAGGCATGATTCGTCCGCCGATCGGCCGCCGTCATCTCATGCTCGGCGCCGGCGCGCTCGGGCTCGGCACCGTCGCCGCGCCGCCGGTTGTCGGCCAGGCGCGGCCCTTCGCCGGGCAGACGCTGAACGGCGCCGCCTTCCAGAGCACCTTCTTCGAGTATCTCCGCCCGCTCTTTCCGGAATTCGAGGAACGCACCGGCGCGCGGGTGAATTTCAACACCCAGGCCTTCCCCGTCTACAACCAGCGCACGGACCTGGAGCTCTCCACGCGCGGCTCCGCGCTCGACGTGATCAACGTGACCTTCATCTATTCCGGGCGCTGGATCGGCGCGAACTGGCTCACCAACCTCAGCGAGTTCCTCAACGACGCGAACCGCACCGATCCCGCCTGGGACGCCGCGGATTTCGTCTCCGGCGCGCAGTCGGCGATGCAGGATGCCAACGGCAACACCTATGGCTTCGCCTGGGAAGCCGGCGCGATGCTGATGGCCGCGAGCCGCGCGGACCTGCTCGACCGCGCCAATCTCCGCATGCCGACCACCTTCGATGAACTGATCGCTGCCTGCGAGGCGGTGCAGGGCCGCGAGAACATGGCCGCCTTCGTCGCCGACCAGCTGCATCACTGGAACTGGATCCCCTACCTGATGGGCATGGGCGGCAAGGTGTTCCGCGACCCGCCCGCGAACCTGACGCCGATGATCGCGACGCCGGAAGCGATCCGCGCCGCGCAATGGTATGCCGAGCTGCTCTCGAAGTTCGGCCCCTCCGGCGTGCTCTCCTTCTCCGACGATCAGGCGATGCGCACGCAGATTGCCGGGCGCGCCAATTTCCGCACCCAGGCGATCACCTGGCTCGTGCCGCTCGCCAAGCATGCCGACAGCACCGTGAAGAACACCGTGCGCTACGCGCTGATGCCGGCCGGGCCGCAGGGCAATTTCCCGGGCTCCAACAGCCACGGCCTCGGCATTCCCGTCGGCTCCCGCCGCAAGGAGCTGGCCTGGGAGTTCATCAAGTGGGCGCTGTCGAAGGAGATGCTGAACCGCATCGTCGCGCAGAACGGCTACCCCAGCGTCTGCCGCCGCAGCGTGATCCTCGGCGACGCCTTCAAGTCGGCGATGACGCTGAACGGCCAGGATGTCGCCTCGCTCTATCTCCAGGTGCTCGAACTCGGCGGGCGGTCCGGCTACATGAAGTACCGCACCGTGCCGGTCTTCCCGCAGGTCGGCGACACGATCAACCGCGGCATCGCCCGCATCGCCACACGCCAGCAGGATGCGCAGGCCTCGATGCGCCAGGCGCAGCAGGATGCGGTTCAGGTGCTGCAGCGCGCCGGCGTGACGATTGACGCGGGCTGAGGTGTCGGCCGCCGCCGGCGCACTCGCCTTGCCCGAAGCGAAAGGCCGCGCGCGGCCCCGGCTGAACCGCGCGCGCGACCGCTTCTACATGCTCTGCGTGGCGCCGTCGCTCGCGGTGCTCGCGGTGATCACGCTCGCGCCGGCGCTCTACCTTCTCGTCACGAGCTTCACCCCGCTGGACCTGACGCGCCCGGACACGGCGTGGAACTTCAGCCGGCCCTTCGCGAACTACCGCGAGATGCCGGCGGATTCCCGCTTCATGAACTCGCTCTGGGTGCAGGCCAAGCTCTCCTTCTGGACGGTGCTGCTGCAATTGCTGCTCGGCTTCGGCTTCGCGCTGCTGCTGAACATGCGCAGCCGCTTCCTGGAGGCGCTTCGCACCGTCTTCCTCATCCCCATGGTGCTGCCGCCGATCGTCGTCGCGATCATCTGGAAGGTGATCTACACGCCGGACATCAGCCCCGCGCATTGGGGCGTTTCGCTGCTCGGCGTCACCGTGCCGTCGCTCATCACCGACCCGGACTGGGCGCTGACGGCGATCATCGTCGCCGACACCTGGCAATGGTTCCCCTTCACCATGCTGATGACGCTCGCGGCGTTGCAGATGATGCCGCAGGAGATGGTGGATGCGGCGAAGGTGGATGGCGCCAGCGCCTGGCAGATGACCTGGCACGTCACGCTGCCCTTCCTGAAGGGCGTGCTGCTCGTCGCCGGGCTGTTCCGCCTGATTGATTCCATCAAGGCCTTCCCGCTGATCTTCATCCTGACGGAAGGCGGGCCCGGCAGCGTCACGGAGGTGACGAACTACTATTCCTTCCTCCAGGCCTTCAACTTCTCCTTCCTTGGGTATTCCAGCGCCATCACCGTGGTGCTGCTGACGGCGACGATCCTGATGAGCTGGGCGATCATCCGCCTGGTCGGCTGGGGGCAGCATGGCGACTAACACCGCATTGGCCCGCGAGCGCCGCTTCATCCAGATCCTCGCGGTGGTGCTGGCCCTGCTGGTGATGGCGCCCTTCCTCTGGCTGCTTCAGATGTCCTTCAAGACCAATGCCCAGGTCTTCCAGTTTCCGCCGCCGCTGATCTTCACGCCGACGCTCGAGAACTACCAGGCGCTCTGGACCAGCGGTTTCCGCCAGAGCTTCTTCAACAGCCTGATCGTCGCCACCGCCTCCACCATCGCACCGATGCTGATCGGCGTGCCCGCGGCCTATGCGCTCTCGCGCTGGCAGGCACGCATCGCGGACCGGATGAGCCTCTGGATCCTCGCCTCCCGCATGGCGCCGCCGATCGCCTTCACCATCCCCTATTTCCTCGCCTATCGGCACCTGGAGCTGATGGATACGCGCACCGGCCTCGTCATCATCTACATGACCTTCAACCTTTCGCTGGTCATCTGGATGATGCGGCCCTTCTTCGACCAGCTGCCGCGCGCGCTGGAGGAGGCGGCGTGGATCGATGGCGCGACCACCGCGCAGGGCTTCCTCCGCATCATCCTGCCGCTCTCCGCGCCGGGCCTCGCGGCCACCGCGATCCTCTGCTTCCTCTTCGCCTGGAACGACTTCTTCTTCGCGCTGATCCTGACGCGCACGGAAGCGATGACGGCGCCCGTCGCCGTGGTGAACTTCATGAACTACGAAGGCTGGGAATGGGGCCGCATCGCCGCCGGCGGTACCATGGTGATGCTGCCCGTGCTCGTCTTCTCGCTGCTGGTGCGGAAGTACCTGGTGCATGGCCTCACCGGCGGCGCGGTGAAGGGCTGAGCATGGATCCCGCCGCACGCCGCACACTCGGGCGCACGCAGGTTCCCGTCACCGCGCTCGGCTTCGGCGGCGCGCCGATGGGCGGCTTCCGGGCCACCATCTCCGATCGCGAGGCGGTCGGCATCCTCGATGCCGCCTGGGAGGAAGGCGTCCGCTTCTTCGACACCTCGCCCTTCTACGGCTATGGCCGCAGCGAGCTGCGGTTCGGCGCGGCGCTGCGCGACCGGCCGCGCGAGGAGTTCACCCTCTCCACCAAGATCGGCCGCGTGCTGCGCCCGCTGCGCCCGGGCGAGGCGATGCCGGCGGGCTCGCGCGCCGGCGGCCTGCCCGGCTTCGCGCCGCGCTTCGACTATTCCTATGACGGCGTGATGCGCTCCATGGAGCAATCCTGCCTGCGGCTTGGCCTTGCGCGGCTCGATGTCGTGCTGGTGCATGACGTGGACCTCCGCAATTGCGGCGATCTCTTCGAGCAGCGTTTCGGCGAGGTGATGGAAGGCGCCCATCGGGCGCTCGTGGAACTCCGCGATGCCGGCGTGATCGGCGCCATCGGCTGCGGCCTGAACGAGACCGAGGCGACGCTCCGCTTTCTCCGCGCCGGCGATTTCGACTGCATGCTGCTCGCAGGCCGCTACACGTTGCTGGAGCAGGGCGCGCTGGCGGAACTGCTGCCGGAATGCGAACGCCGGCAATGCTCGATCATCCTCGGCGGCCCCTTCAATTCCGGCCTGCTCGCCGGCCCCGTCCAGGACGGCGCCTGGTACGACTACAAGCCGGCCCCTCCCGAGATCATCGCCCGCGCGCGCCGGCTCGAAGTGGTCTGCGCGCGCCACGGCGTGCCGCTGCCAGCGGCCGCGCTGCAATTCGTCCTGGCGCATCCGGCCGTGCCCAGCGTGATCCCCGGCGCGCTTTCGGCGGCAGAAGTCCGCGAGAATGCCGCGCATCTGCGCCGCGTCATTCCCGTCGCCCTATGGGCGGAGCTACGCCACGAGGGCCTGCTGCACCCCGACGCCCCCGTCCCGACCTGAAGGAGGCCACCATGCGCAACACGCGGATCGCGGTCGCGCCCATTGCCGGCGCACTCGGCGCCGAGATTCACGGCGTGGACCTCGCCACGCTGGACGACGCGACCTTCTTGGAAATCCGCCAGGCGTTCCACGACCACAGCGTGATCTTCTTCCGCGACCAGCGCATCACGCCGGAGCAGCACATCGCCTTCGCGCGCCGCTTCGGCCCCATCAACGTGAACCGCTTCTTCACCCAGGTCGCGGGCCATCCGGAGATCGCGGAAGTCCGCAAGGAGCCTGACCAGAAGAAGAACATCGGCGAGGTCTGGCACACCGACCACAGCTACGACCAGGTGCCTGCGCTCGGCTCCATGCTCGTCGCCCGCGAGGTCCCCGACCATGGCGGCGATACCATGTTCGCGTCCATGTATGCCGCCTACGAGGCGCTGTCGGAGGGCATGAAGCGCACGCTCGAGACGCTCCGCGCCGTGCATTCCAGCCGCCACATCTTCGGCCGCGACGCCGCCTATCACGGCAACGATCTCAAGGGCCGGCTGCACAATCCGGACGCCGCGACGCAGGACGCGGTACACCCCGTGGTGATCCGCCACCCCGACACCGGCCGCAAGGCGCTCTACGTCAACCGCAACTTCACCATCGGCATCGAGGGCTGGACGCGGGAGGAGAGCGCCGGGCTGTTGGAGTTCCTCTATCGCCATGGCGAGCGCCCCGAATTCACCTGCCGCTTCCGTTGGGCCAATGGCTCCGTCGCGCTGTGGGACAATCGCAGCACCTGGCATTTCGCCATCAACGACTATCACGGCCAGCGCCGCCTGATGCACCGCATCACCATCGAGGGCACGCCCTTGCATTGAACCCGCTCTGCCTCCATCCGCTCGTCTTCCTGCCCCGCTGGACCCGCGAAGCCGGCGCGCAGGCGATCGAGCGCACCGCTGCCGCCGGCTTCGACCTGATGATCGTGCCCAGCCGCGACCCCGCCGAGCTGGACATCCCCGATATCGCGAAGCGCGCGCAAGCCGCCGGCATCGGCCTGATCTGCAACACCAACCATCCGCCCGATGCCGATCCCGCCAGCGACGATTCCGCCATCGCCGCGCGCGGTGCGGCCCGCCTGCTCGACACGGTGCGCATCGCCCGCGATCTCGGCGCGCTTCAGATCGGCGGCCTGCCGCATGCCGCCTGGGGCAAGGCCGCCGCACCCGTGACGCCACGCGGCCGCGCCCATGCGGTGCAGGCGCTCGCCCGGGCGGCGGACCTCGCCGCCGCCTCCGTGCTCCGCATCACGCTGGAATGCGTCAATCGCTTCGAGAACCCGCTGATCAACACGGCGCAGGACGCACTCGCCATCATCGCCGAGACGGGGGCGCCCAATATCCTTGTCCATCTCGACACGCATCACATGCTGATCGAGGAACCCAGGCCCACCGACGCCATCGCGCAGGCGAGCCAGAAGCTCGGCTTCCTCGAATTCAGCGAAAGCCATCGCGGCGCCCTCGGCACAGGCAATGTGGACATCCCCGCGATCCTCGCCGCGGCGCGCGGCTACACCGGCCCGATCGGCTTCGAGGCCTTCTCCGCCGCCATCCTCGCCCCCGCGATGGCCGCGCATCTCTGCATCTGGCGCGCCACCTACACCGATGCCGACACCGTGGCGCGCGACGCCTGCGCCCTGCTGCGCCGGCTGCTCAAGGGAGACTGACCATGCGCGGCCCCGCCGTGATGCTGAGCCAGTTCATGGGCGATGCCGCGCCCTTCGACAGCCTGGAAGGCGTCGTCCGCTGGCTCGCCGGCTTCGGCTATGTCGGCGTGCAGATCCCGATCCACGATCCACGCCTGATGGATCTGGAGCGCGCCGCCACGGACAACGCCTATTGCCGCGACTACAAGGCGAAGCTCGCGGATTGGGGCGTCGAGATCACGGAACTCGCCGCGCATCGCGCTGGGCAGATGCGCGCCGTCAATCCCGCCTTCTCCGACATCAACGACGCCTTCGTCCCGCCGGCACAGCGCGGCGATCCGGCAAGGCGCCACGTCTGGGCGGAAAGCCAGATCACGCTCGCCATCGAGGCCGCGGCACGGCTCGGCCTTACCCGCGTCGCCACCTTCTCCGGCGCGTTCGTCTGGCCCTATTTCTACCCCTGGCCGCCGGCGCCGCCGGGCCTGATCGAGACCGCCTTCCGCGAACTCGCCGCGCGCTGGAAGCCGATCCTGGATCATGCCGACAAGGCTGGCGTGGATATCTGCTTCGAACTGCATCCCGGCGAGGACCTGCATGACGGCGTGACCTTCGACCGCTTCCTCGACCTGCTCGATGGCCACCCTCGCGCGCGCATCCTCTATGACCCGAGCCACATGCTGCTCCAGCATATGGACTACGCGGGCTTCATAGACCTCTACGCGGACCGCATCGCCGCCTTCCACGTCAAGGATGCGGAATTCGCCCGCAGCGCCCGCAGCGGCACCTATGGCGGCTTCCAGGATTGGGCGCAGCGCCCCGCGCGGTTCCGCTCGCTCGGCGACGGCCAGGTGGACTTCAAGGCCGTCTTCTCCCGCCTCGCGGCCGCCCGCTACCAGGGCTGGTGCGTGCTGGAATGGGAGTGCTGCTACAAGCGCAAGGAGGATGGCGCGCGCGAGGGCGCGCCCTTCATCGCGCGGCACATGATCGAGACCACGCCCGCCCCCTTCGACGCCGCGCTTCGCCGCGGCCTCGATGACGCGGCCGCGCGCCGCATCCTCGGGATCACGCCATGACGGCTTTCGAACAGCTTGGCCGCCCGCTCCGTCTTGGCTTCATCGGCGGCGCCGCGCCGTCCATGATCGGCCAGGTGCATCTGCGCGCCGCGCTGATGGACCGCCGCTTCGCCGTCGTCGCCGGCGCCTTTTCCCGGGATGCCGCGCGCAGCCGTGCCGCGGCGCCCGACTACGGCGTCACGCCCGACCGCGCCTACGGCAATGTCGGCGAGATGATTTCGCAGGAAGCCGCGCGCCCCGACGGCATCGAGGCCGTCGCCATCGTCACCCCCAACGACACGCATCACCGCTTCGCGCTGGCCGCCATCGCCGCGAACCTTGACGTCATGGTGGACAAGCCGCTCACCAACACCGTGCCGGAGGCCGAGAAGCTTGCGAAGGAAGCCGCGAACCGCGGCGTCGTCCTTGCCGTCACGCATGGCTATTCCGGCTACCCGATGATCCGCGAGGCCCGCGCGCTCGTCGCCGCGGGCCGCATCGGCGCGCTGCGCAGCGTGCAGGTCGAGTATCTCGGCTCCGGCCTCGCCACCCAGGTGGAACTGCTGCCGGATGCGCAAAAGCGCTGGCGGCTCGATCCCGCGAAATCGGGCCCATCCCTCGTGCTCGGCGATATCGGCACCCACGCGCATCACCTCGCCACCTATGTCTGCGGCGAAGGCATCGCCGCGCTCAGCGCGGAGGTCGGCACGCTCATGCCCGGCCGCCGCGTGCATGATTATGCCCAGCTCCGCTTCCGCCTCGCCGGCGGCGCGCGCGGCGCGATGACGCTCTGCCAGGGCGCCGCCGGCGTCGAGAACCATATCCTGCTGCGGATCATCGGCAGCGACGGACACCTCGAATGGCGCCACGCCGCGCATAACGAGCTGAAGCTCGCGCCGCTGGAAGGCTACCCGATGACGCTCTCGCGGGGGCACGCCACGCTCTCGCCCGCCGCGACGCACGCCACGCGCTTCCGCCGCACCGGCCACCCCGAGGGGCTGCACGAGGCTTTCGCGAATCTCTACGCCGATTTCGCCGAACTCGCCGCCGCCCGCCGCCTCGGCGTCGCGCCCGATCCGCTCGCCACCACCGTCCCCGGCCCCGCCGAAGGCGTCGCGGGACTGCGCTTCGTCGCCGCCTGCCTCGACTCCGACGCGCGCGGCGGCGCCTGGGTCGCGCTGCCCTCGGCCTGAACCCCGACGCCGAGATGCTCGGCGAAGGCGCGCGCCGGCGCGGGCAGCCGGTCCGGCCGCCACACCAGGAAGATGCTCGATGTCGCCGCGACACTGGCAAGCCGGCGGTACGCCACGCCGCTGAAGCGCAGTTGCCGCACGGACTCCGGCACGACGGCCACGCCCATCCCGGCGCCCACGAGCCCGATCAGCGCATGCATCGGCGAGACCTCCTGGTCGATGCGCGGCTCGAACCCCGCCGTGGCGCAGACCTCCAGCAACTGCCGATGAAAATCCGTGCCGTCCTGGCGGGGGAAGGCCACGAAGGCACTGTCGCGCAGATCGACGAGCGAGAGGGTCCGGCGCGACGCCAGCGGGTGCCGACGTGGCAGGGCCGCGACGAAACTCTCGGAAAAAACCAGCGCGCCGCGCATCCCGTCCGGCACGCGCGCTGCGCGGCGCAGCGCGAGATCGCAGGCGCCTTCCTCCAGCGCCTCCACCTGCTGGGCGGCCGACATCTGCCGCAGCACCAGGCCGATGCCCGGCCGCGCGCGGCGAAAGCTCTCGATCGCCGCGGGCAGCAGCGCATAGGCGCAGGAGCCGGAGAAGGCGAGCGTCAGCGTGCCGCTCTCGCCAAGCCCCGCCTGGCAGGCACGGCGCGGCGCGGCCTCGGCCATCGCCAGCATGCGCCGTGCATCCTCGAGCAGGCAGGCGCCGGCTTCCGTGAGCGCAACGTCGCGGCTGGTGCGCGCGGCGAGCCGCGCGCCCACGGCGCGCTCCAACGCCTGCAAGGCGCGGCTCAATTGCGGCTGCCCCATGCCGAGCCGTGCGGCGGCGCGGCCGAAATGCCGCTCCTCCGCCAGCGCGACGAAGCGCCTGAGATCGCGCAGCTCCAGCATCCATGCCTCCGAAGGCATCAATCCACGCCGAACAATGCATTGGACATCAGGGCAGGGCCAGCCCCAGGCTGCCCGCAACGCGGCCAGGCAAGGCCGCGATGGAGGAACCGCATGTCCGCCATCCCCCGTCGCATGCTGCTCGGCGGCCTCGCCCTGCTGCCCGCCGCCGCGCAGGGCCAGTCCGGCTATCCCAGCCGACCCGTGCGCATCCTCGTCGGCTCCGCGCCCGGCGGCGCCACCGACATCACCGCCCGCGTGCTGACCGAGGCGATGGGCAATGCCTTCCCGCGCGGCTTCGCCATCGAGAACCGCACCGGCGCCGGCGGCAACATCGCCGCCGAGACGGCGGCGCGCGCGCCCGCCGATGGCTACACGCTGCTGATCAACGACGGCGCGATGATGGCGATCAACCCCGTGCTGTTCCGCAACGTGCCCTTCGATCCGGCGGCGGATTTCACCGCCATCGCGCATATCGCGGAATTCCCCTTCGTCTTCGTGCTGCATCCCTCCGTGCCCGCGCAGACCTTCCCGCAATTCGTCGCCTGGGCGAAGGCGCAGCCCGATCCCGTGCTTTTCGCGAGCCCGAACCCCGGCAGCCAGCACCACCTGGCGATGGAGATCGTCGCCAAGCGGCTCGGCTTCCGCGTCACCCATGTCGGCTTCCGCGGCGGCGGGCCCGCGACGACCGCGATGCTCGGCGGCCAGATGCTGGTCGGCTCCATCGGCCTCCCGCCGCTCGTGCCGCATCTGCGCGAAGGCCGGCTGCGTGCCATCGCCATCAGCACCTCCACCCGCTCGCCGGTCATTCCTGACGTGCCGACCATTGCCGAGGCCGGCCTGCCCGGCGTCGCCTTCGCCGTCTGGTACGGCGTCGTCGGGCCCCGCGGCGTCGCGCCGGAGGTCGTGCGCTTCGCCAGCGAGGCGCTCCGCGAGGCGCTTGCCCGGCCCGACGTGATCCAGAAGCTCGGCCAGCAGGGCCTCACCGCACGCTACATGCCGCCCGCCGAGTTCGACGCCTTCATGGCGACCGAACGCGCGAGCTGGGGCGAGGCCGCGCGCGCCTCCGGCGTTGTGATCGAATAGGAGAACCCTGTTGCTCGACCAGCGCCCCAACATCCTCTTCATCACCACCGACCAGCAGCGCGGCGACGCGCTCGGCGTGATGGGCCGCAAGGTCCGCACGCCGCACATGGATCTGCTCGCGCAGGAGGGCGTGCTGTTCACCTCCTGCATCTGCCCCAACCTGGTCTGCCAGCCGACGCGCGCGTCGATCCTCACCGGCCTGCTGCCGCGCACGCATGGCGTTTGCGACAACGGCATCGACCTGCCGGAAGCGCCAGCGAGGCGCAGCTTCGCGGCGGAACTCTCCCGCGCGGGCTACGACACCGCGCTGATCGGCAAGGCGCATTTCGCAACCGCGCACACCTTCGCGCCCACCGGCACGCCGGAATGCCGCCACAGCATGCACCTCTACGGCCCCAACTGGACCGGGCCCTACATGGGCTTCCAGCGCGTGGAACTCGTGGTGGAGGGCCACAACACCTTCCCGCCGATGACGCCGCCCTACGGCCAATCCTACGAGGCCTGGTACCATGGCGACGGCTATGGCGAGCTCAAGAACCGGCTCTACAAGGAGAATGCCGGCCCCGACGTGAAGGGCGCGCCGCAGACCTGGCATTCCGCGCTGCCGCCGGCCTGGCACAACTCCACCTGGATCGCCGACCGCACCATCAGCTTCCTGAACGAGCGGCGCGAGCGGCCCTTCTGCGTCTGGGCCTCCATCCCGGATCCGCACCATCCCTTCGACTGCCCGGTGCCGTGGAGCCTGCTCCACAAGCCGGAGGATGTGGACCTCCCGCCGCACCGCGCGCTCGATCTCGACAAGCGCCCCTGGTGGCATCGTGCCAGCCTGGAAGGCGTGCCGAACCTCGCCGATCCGAAGCTGCGGGAGTTCCGCGCGAAGCACAGCCGGACACCCGTGCTGACGGACGAGCAGCTCGCGGAAGTGATCGCGAACTACTACGGCATGATCGCGCTCGCCGATCACAACATCGGCCGCATCCTGACCGAGTTGCACCGGCTCGGCCTGCAGGAGAACACGCTCGTCGTGATCAGCAGCGACCACGGCGACTGGCTCGGCGACCACGGCCTCGTGCTGAAGGGGCCGATGGCCTATGACGGGCTGCTGCGCGTGGTCTGCATCATGCGTGGCCCGGGCCTGCCGAAAGGCGCGCGCACGGACCAGCCGGCCTCCTCGCTCGATTTCGGCGCGACCTTCCTCGATCTCGCCGGCGTGGCGCGGCCCGAGAGCTGGCACGGCCGCTCCCTGCTGCCCGTGGCGCGCGGCGAGGAGCGCCGCGACTTCGCCTATTCGGAATGGGACCTCGCCGACAGCCGCTGCGGCGTGCCGCTGGAACTCCGCACCGTCCGCACCGCGCGCGACAAGCTGACGGTCGAAGCGATCAGCGGCGCCGCCGAGATGTACGATCTGGCGCGCGATCCCCACGAGACGACGAATGTCGCCGACGATCCCGCCTACGCCGCCCGAAGGCGGGAGCTGCAGGCGATGATCGACGCCCGCCCGCAGGACGCGCGGCAGGAAAGGCTGCCGGCCGTGGGGATGGCCTAGCGCCACTCCCTCCCCCGTTTCGCGGGGGAGGGTCGAGGTGGGGGCATGGTCACCGTGCCCTCACCCTCCAGCAACCACCACCCGAAACCCGTTCCCGCGCCAGAACCCCTCCGGTTCCAGGCTTCCGCGATAGGTGCAGCACGCCTTCTCGCGGCCCGAGGAGAAGCAGCCGCCGCGCAGCACGCGCCGCACGCGCGGCCCCGCCCCGGCATCCTCGCGGCCGTCATCGGCGTAAGGGTATCGCAGGCGCGGCGCTGCCATATCCTCGCCCCAGAGCGTGCTGCACCACTCCCAGATGTTGCCGGCCATGTCCTCCGCGCCACACCAGGTCGCGCCGGCCGGGAACAGCCCGACCGCGCAGGTGTCGTTCAGCCCGCCCTCCTCGGAGTTGCAGCGCAGCGCCCGCCAGCCGCCGTGCCAGGGATAGACCATCCCATCTGCGTCGGGCTGCGCGCCGCGCGCGGCATATTCCCATTCCGGCTCCGTCGGCAGCCGCGCCACGGCATCCCCCGCGATGCGCCGCTCCAGCCGCCAGCGGTCGGTGAGCCAGGCGCAGCACGCCCGCGCATCATGCCAGGTCAGGTCCACCGCCGGCGCGTTGGCACGATCCGCGCGCCGCCCATCCTCCGACCGCCACGGGCGCCCGCTCTCGGCGATGAAGCGCGCATAGAGCCGGTTGGTCACAGGATACCGCCCGATGCGGAAGGACGCGACGTGGACGACATGCGGCGGCGTCGAATTGGGATGCGTGCGCGACCCCATGACGAAGGAGCCGCCCGGCACCTCGCACAGCGCCTCGAGATCGCGCGGGTCGCCGTGCCGCGCGAGTTGCCGTCCCGCCGCGACGCGCAGCGGCAATGGCAGCGCATCGCCCGCGGCGGCTTCGCGCAGAGCGTGGGCGAGGGCCGGCGACGGCGCCGGAGAAAGCTGCGCCGCGAGCAGCGCGGCTTCGGGCGGGCAGGGCGGTGCGGCGAGGGCCGGCCCAACGGCCTCGCCCATCAGCCACACCGTCCGCCGCCATCGGCCGGGATCGGCCTTGAACAGCGCGGCCGCGCGCGCCGGATGCCCGGCCAGATGCAGCGCCGCGAGGTGGTCGAAGGCGAAGCGACGGTCGAGCATCGCCGGCGCATCGTCCAGCCGTGCGGCGCCGTCGCGCACCGCCGCGAAGCCGGCCGCGAGCAACGCCTCGCGCCGGGCCGGCGCATGCTCTGCGATCCAGCCCGCCACCGCATCCGCGTGCGGCCTCGTCTGCGCGACGGCGAAGGAGAGCAGCCCCGGATCACCCGGGAGCGCGCCGGCACCGCCGCAGCGCGCGCGCCACGCCTCGCGCTGTGCCGGCAGAAGGGGCTGCAGGCGATGGCGCCGGAAGCCCGGCGGCAAGGCCCAGCCGCCGCACGCATCCTCGTCGCCGAGCGCCAGCACGCGCAGGTCATCGAAGCCATCGAGGCCCTGTGCCTCCGCATCGTCCAGGATCAGCAGCAGCGGCGCGCCGGTCGCACGCAACGCGTCGAGATCGGGGCAGGGCAGCAGCACCGGCACCGGCGCCTCGCCCGTCCATTCCTCCAGCAACCCGACCGCATCATCCTCGCCGCGCGGCACCAGGCCGCGCAACGTCGCCAGGTTGAAGCGCGCATCGCCAATCCGGTCGCCCGCGAGATGCAGCGCGAGCCGCCGCGCGAACACCGTCTTGCCGCAGCCGCGCGGGCCCACCAGAAGCAGTCGCGGCGCCTCCGCCGCGAGTTCCAGCGCGGTGAAGTAGCGCGGCGCCTGCTTCGCGGTCGGCGCCGCGCGCAGCCCCTTCGCCGCCTTGTCCTCGAAGGAATAGTCGCTGAGCAGCGGCAGCGCGCCATCGGCGAGCGTGAGGCGCACGCGCGACGTCTCGACGAGGAAGGTCGCCGCGCACTCCGCGACGATCCGCGCGCAATGCGCCGCGATCACCGGTAGAGGGCCGTCACCGCCGGGTCGGGAAAGCGCTGGATCTGCAGGGCATAGCCGGCTGGATCCTCGAAGAAGAAATGCTCGGTGAAGGTGCCGCGGCGGATGTCGGTGAGCTTCGGCACGCCGGCCGCCTTCAGCTTCGCGTGCCACCCCGCGACATCCTCCGAGGAGATGGTCAGCAGCGCCGCGCTCTTCGGCTGGGTCTTCAGGTGCCCGAGCTTGCCATCCACGATGCCGAAGAAGTTGTTCGGCGCGACGCGATAGACGCGCGCCATCTTCTGGTCCTGCACCAGTTCGAAGCCCAGCACCTGTTCGTAGAAGGGCGCGATGGCCAGGATGTCGTCGTAGTAGAAGAAGGTGATGGCGTAATCGATCTTCATCCGTCTTTCCTTCGGCGGGGATTGAACCAATCGGCGAGCGCGTCGCCGATCAGGTTGAAGGCGAGCACCGCGAGCAGGATGCTGCCGCCCGGCGCCAGCGCGGCCCAGGGCGCCTCGCGCAGGTATTGCAGGTTGGCCGCGACATCCGCGCCCCACTCCGGCGCCGGCGGCTGGGCGCCGAGCCCGAGGAAGCCGAGGCTCGCGGTCTGCAGGATCGCGCTGCCGATCGCGAGCGACGCCTGCACCAGCAGCGGCCCGATCCCGTTCGGCAGCACATGCCGCCAGATGATCGCGCGCGATGTCGTGCCGGCCGCGACCGCGGCCTCGACATAGGGCAGCACCGCGATCGCCAGCGCCTGCGCGCGGGCGAGCCGCGCAAACTGCGGCGCGAGCGCAATGGCGACGGCGAGCATGGCATTCGCGAGGCTCGGCCCCAGCGCCGCGGCCAGCGCGATCGCCAGCACCAGCGAGGGGAAGGAGAGCAGCGCATCCACGAAGCGCATCATCACCATGTCGGCCCAGCCACCCGCGAACCCCGCGACCAGCCCGAAGGCCGCGCCGCTGACGAAGGCGAGCGTCACCACGCCGACGCCGATGGCAAGCGTCGCCTGCCCGCCATGCAGCACGCGGGAGAGGATGTCGCGCCCGAAGAAATCGGTGCCGAGCGGATGCGCAAGCGACGGCGGCTGGAACTGCTGCGCCATCGCGACCGCGATCGGCGAGGATGGCGCGAGCAGGGGCGCGGCGACCACGCCGAGCAGGATTGCTGCCAGCAGCGCCGCCCCAAAGGCGGCAAGCGGGTTGCGGCGCAGGAAGTGCCAGGTCTCGAGCATCACATCCGCCGCCGCACCCGCGGATCGAGCACGCCATGCAGCAGGTCCACCGCCAGCGAGACCAGCATGAACATCGCGGCGAAGACCAGCGTCGCGCCCTGCACCACGGGATAGTCGCGGTTGCGGATCGCCTCGAACATGTAGCGGCCGATGCCGGGCCAGGCGAAGACCGTCTCCGTCAGGATCGCGCCGCCGAGCAGCTCCGCCGATTTCAGCCCGAGGATCGTGACGGCGGGGAGCAGCGCGTTGCGCAGGCCATGCACGAAGATCACGGTGCGCGCCGGCAAACCCTTGGCGCGCGCCGTGCGGATGTAGTCCTCGGCCATCGCCTCGATCATCGCGTTGCGGATGAAGCGGGCGAGGGTCGCGGCGAGGAAGGCGGCGAGCACCGTCACCGGCAGCACCAGGCGCAGCGCGGCATCCCAGGCGGATTCGTAATCGCCCCACAGCAGCGCGTCGGGCACCGCGAAGCCGGTGATGGGATCGTCGAGCACATAGGGGCTGGTGCGGCCGGAGATCGGCAGCCAGCCGAGCCAGATGCCGAAGACCAGTTGCAGCAGCACCGCCAGCAGGAAGGCCGGCATCGAGACGCCGGCCAGCGACACGACGCGCACCGCATGGTCCAACGCCGTGTTCGCGCGGATCGCCGAGAGGACGCCCACCGGCACGCCCACCACCACCGCGAACAGCGTCGCCAGCACCGTCAGTTCCAGCGTCGCCGGCAGCCGCGCCGCGACCTCCGTCAGCACCGGCGCGTTGGACTTCAGCGATCGCCCGAGATCGCCTGTCAGCACACCGCCGAGATAGTGCAGGAACTGCAAGAGCGCCGGCTCGTCCAGCCGCAGCTGCGCCCGCAGCGCCTCGATCTGCTGCGAGGTCGCGCCGGGGCCGAGCAGCGTCACCGCGGGATCGCCGGGGATCAGCCGGGTCAGCGCGAAGGTAATGACCAGCACCAGCAGCAGCACCGGCAGCAGCGCCAGCAGGCGTTGCAGCAGGAAGCGGGCCATCAGCTCACGTCTTGCTGACCCCGAAATACTCGTTCAGTGGCGGCGCCGAATTCACCACCAGCCCCTGCACGCCACGGCGGCGGAACACGATCAGCTTCGGGCTGAACAGGTAGGCCGCCGGCACGCGCCGCATGATCTCCGCCTGCACCTGGTGGTACAGCGCCTTGCGCGCGTCGAAATCCACATTCCGCTGCGCGCGCAGGATCAGCCCATCCAGCGCATCGTCCTTCGGCATCCGGAAGGTCATCGCGGTGTCGGCGAGCGACGACAGGTAGCCGATGGTGATGTGCGCGTCGGGATCATTGTACCAGGGCTGGCGGCCATCCAGCAGGATCTCGAACCGCCCGGCGACATGCAGCGCGCGCAGCGCGGGGAATTCCGTCTGCGCGACCGTCGCCTCGATCCCGACCGCCGCGAGGTTCGATTGCAGGAAGGTCGCGACGGCGCCCCAGAGCGGGCCCTGGAAGGAATACATGGTGAGCTTGAGCTGCCCCGGCTGGATCCCGGCCTCCTGCAGGAGCCGTCGGCTGAGCGCCTGGTCGAAGCGGGGCGCAATCTCCCGCATGCGCGGGTCGAAGGCCCAGTTGTTGGTCGGCAGCGGCCCATAGACGCGATCCGCCGTGCCGCCGAACACGCCGGAGAGCAGGCCATCATAGTCGATCGCGTGCACGATCGCGCGGCGCACGCGGATGTCGCTGATCGGGCCGGAGGTGAGGCTGTTGTTGAACTCCAATTGCCGGATGATCTGGCTCGGCACCTCGATCACCTCGACATTCGGGTTCTGCCGCAGCGCGCGCACGTCGCCCGCCGGGATCGCCGCGAGCTGGCCCGACTGGTGCACGATGTCGAGACCGCCATTCTCCAGCTCCAGCCGCCGCGTCGAGGCATCGGGGATGATGCGGTAGATGATGCGCTGGAGCTGCGGCGCGCCCCGGAAATAGTCGGGGTTCGCGTCCAGCACGACATCGGTATCGGGGCGGTAGCTGCGGAAGCGGAAGGGGCCGGTGCCGACGGGGTTCACGTTGAACGCATCGCCATGCCGCCGCGCCGCCGTCGGGCTCACGATCGCCGCCTGCGGCTGCGCGAGCAGCGAGAGGAAGACGGGCATCGTCTCCTTCAGCGTGATCCGCACGGCGAGCGGGCCGGTCACCGCGATGCTCTCGATCGGGTCGAAGCTCGCGCGCATGAAGGGGTTGATCGCCTTGGTGCGCTCCAGCGCGAACTTCACCGCCTCCGCGTCGCAGGCCGTGCCGTCGTGGAATGTGACGTTCGGGCGCAGTGTGAAGTCGAACACCTTGCCGTCCGGCGAGACGGCCCAGCCGCTCGCAAGGCGGCCTTCGAGCCGTGAGAAGTCGGGCGGCGTCCAGGCGACCAGCGTGTCGAAGACGTTGAGGATGATCTCGCTGCCGATCGGCTCGGCGCGGTTGGTCCCGGGTTCCAGATTGGCGGGATCGCCGGCGACGCCGACGACGAGCACGCGGTTGCGTGCGACAGGCTGCGCCTCCGCCGCGCGCGGCAGCGCCACGACGGCGAGGAGGGAGGCGGCGTGGCGGCGGCCGATCCTCATCGTATGCAATCCCTTCGATCGATTGTGCGGCACGCTACGCGCGGGTTTTCGGGGCGGCAAGTTGATCCCGCGGCATCCCTGCGCTTGAGTGACACGCTGCCAGGGAGCGCCCGCCGATGCCCGAGCTCTGCGATCTCACCGCGACGGGGATGCTCGCCCGCATCGCCGATGGCGCCGCGACGGCGCGGGACGTGCTCGAAGCCTGCCTGGCGCGCATCGCCGCGCGTGAGCCGGCGCTGCATGTCTTCGCGCATCTCGACGCGGAGGCGGCGCGCGCGGCCCTGCCGGCTGCGCAGGGGCCGCTCGCCGGGCTGCCGATCGGGGTGAAGGACATCCTCGATGTCGCGGGCATGCCGACCAGCCACAACTCGCCGATCTGGGCCGGCTACACGCCGCGCGCCGACGCCGCCTGCGTGGCGCTCGCGCGGGCCGCGGGCGGCGTGATGATCGGCAAGACGGTGACGACGGAATTCGCCACACGTCACCCGGGCCCGACCGCCAACCCGCACAACACCGCGCATACGCCGGGCGGCTCCTCCTCCGGCTCGGCGGCAGGTGTCGCAGCGGGGTTCTTTCCCTTCGCCTTCGGCACGCAGACGGCCGGCAGCATCATCCGCCCCGCGGCCTATTGCGGCGTGGTCGGCTACAAGCCGAGCTACGGGCTGATCCACCGCGCCGGGATGAAGGTGATCAGCGAGGAACTCGACACGATCGGCGTGATGGCGCGCGGCGTCGCGGATTGCGCGCTGATCGTCGGCGCGATGACCGGCTTCGATCTCGGCGATCCCGACAGGCGTCCCGGCCGCGCGCCGCGGCTGCTGATCGTCATCGGCCCGGAGGCGCGCGCCGCGGAGCCGCCGACGCTCGCGCTGATGGCGCGCGCCGCGGATGCCGCGCGCAAGGCGGGTGCGACGGTGCTGGCGCGGGAGATGCCGCCCGAGGTCGCGGCCGCGCATGCCGCCGCGCCCCTGGTCGCGCATGCGGAGGGCGCGCAGGCGCTGGCCTGGGAACTGGCCACGCATCCCGACCAGCTCAGTGACGGGCTGCGCACGCGGCTGACCGAGGCGCGCGCGCAGGGGGCTGCGGCACTCGACGGCGCCCGGCAGAGCCTCCGCGTGGCGCGGGCGGCGATGCCGGCGATCTTCGAGCATTACGACGCCATCCTGACGCCATCCGCGCCGGGGGAGGCGCCGGAGGGGTTGGGATGGACCGGGGAGCCGGCCTTCAACGCCTTGTGGACGGCGCTGCACCTGCCCTGCGTGACGGTGCCGGCGGGGGTCGGGCCGCATGGGCTGCCGCTCGGGCTGCAGGTCGTCGGGCCACATGGCACCGACCGGGCGACGCTCGCCTGGGCCGAGTGGGTGCGCGCCGCGGTGGCGGGCTGAGGGAGGGCGCTGCCCTCCCTCACGCAACGCCTACTTCAGATGCGCGGCGAGATGCTTGTTCATCTCGAACATCGACACCTTGTCCTTGCCGAAGATCTTCTTCAGCGCGGGGTCGGCGACGATCTGGCGCTTGTCGGTGGGGTCCTGCAGCTTCTTGGTCTTGATGTAGTCCCAGATCTTGCTGACGACCGCGGCGCGCGGGATCGGGCCCTCGCCGACGATGGCGGCGAGTTCGGCCGAGGGGGTCAGCGGCATCTGCAGGGCGTTGGTGGTCTTCCCGGCGGGCTTGGCGGCCGCCTTGGCAGCCGGTTTCGCGGGGGCCTTGGCCGCCGCCTTCTTCGGCTTCTCCGGCGTCTTGGTGGGCATGGGCGATCTCCAGGATGGGCGTCGAATCGGAACGGGGCGCGCCGACTCGGCGGCGGCCGGAAAATCTGCACATGGCACGAGGGGTGCTCGCAAGCGGATTGCGATGCCGTGACACGCTTCGGCCGCCGAGGCGGGCAGGGGTGCAACAGATTCCCGAGTCGCGGGGCGTTGGCGCGCCCTGTTCATGCCTCCACCACCACGTAATCCTGCTCGACCGAGACCCGGAACGTCTCGGCGACCAGGCCCTCGGCGGCGAGTTCGGCGCCGGGCGCGACGCCGGCGGGCCATTGGCGCACCTTCATCCGGGCGGGGTCGCAGACGGAGCGGCCGGTGCGCAGGTCGAATTCCCAGGCGTGCCAGGGGCAGCGCAGGATCTCGCCCTTGCGGCTGTAGCGGTAGCTGCCGGGCCGGTCGCTCTCGACCAGGCCGGTGAGCACGCCGGCCGCCAGGCTGCCGCCGCCATGCGGGCAGCGGTCGTTGATCGCGAAGTATTCGCCCCCGATGTTGAAGACGACGATGGCGCGCTCGCCGGCCCGGACCAGTCTTCGCGAGCCGGGCGGCAAGTCACTGACGGGGGCGACGACATGCTTTGCCATCACGCCCCCCGCGCGAAGCGATAGACCGCCGCCGCATTGCCATGCCGGATCGCCGCCTTGGTGGCGGGGTCCAGCACATGCGGGAGCGCCCGGTCCGGGTCGTCGAAATCCCAATGCGGGTAGTCGGAGGCGAACAGGATGCGGTCCCAGCCGATCCAGCCCATCGTGTCGAGGAGATGCTGGAGCTTCGGCGGGTCCGGTTCCTCCATCGGCTGGGTCGTGACCCAGACATGCTCCCGCAGGATCTCGGAGGGCGGGCGGGTCGCATGCGGCACTTCCGCGCGGTTGCGCGCCCAGGCCGCGTCGAGCCGCCAGGCGAGTGAGGGCAGCCAGGCGAAGCCGGCCTCGATCAGGATGAGCTTGAGGCGCGGAAAGCGTTCGAAGACGCCCTCGAAGACGAAGGAGGTGAGCAGGGCGGAGCAGCTGGTGCCGTGCTCGGCCATCTCCTCGATGTAGAAGCTCGGCCAGCCGGTGGAGGTCGCGGCGTAGCCGGCATAGCCGAAGACATGGATGCCGATGGGCAGGCCGGCGGCGCAGGCGGCGGCGTAGATCGGCCAGTAGCGGCGCCGGCCAAGCGCCTCCGCGGTGCGGGAGAGCAGCAGCACCTGGCAGAATCGTTCGTCGGCCGCGCAGCGCGCGATCTCGGCGACGCTCGCCTCGGGGTCCTCATAGGGCACGCAGATCGAGGGGTGCAGGCGCGGCTCGTGGCGGGCGAAGCGCTCGATCTGCCAGTCGTTGATGCCGCGGGCCAGCGCCGCGGCGTAGCCGGGATTGCTCTCGCCGGCGCCGGTGGGGGAGAGCACGTTCATCACCCCATGCGTGACGCCGCAGGGGTCGAGATATTGCGCGCGCATGAAGTCGAGATCGCTGCCGGGCATCGCGCCGCCGGGGGGGAAGCTGTCGCGGCGCATGCCATCCACCGGATGCGCCTTCGGATAGGGATGGCCCTTCACGAAGCCGTGGCGGACGCGGCGACCATAGGTGATGTGATGTTGCCACCAGCGTTCGGACAAATACGGCTTGAGGTCCTCGGGGCGGGCGAGGCGGGGGTGGATGTCGCAGTCCACCAGCGGCGTGCGCGTGGCGCGCAGCGTCTCGGCGCGCGTCTTCGTCTGCTCGTTCATGCCGGCACCGTGGCGCTGAGGCGCGGATAGGTCGCGAGGGCGTTGTCGCGGGCGCTGGCGGGCGTGAGCAGCGGCGGCGTCTCGCCCTCCCACTGCCAATGCGGCCAGTCGGAGCCGAACAGAAGCAACTCCTCGCCGATCTGCGCGATCATGTTTTCCCGAGCTGCATCAGGCACGTCGAAGGGCGTGGTGGTGAGGCGGATGTGGCGGCGCGCGATGAGCGCCGGGCTTTCGGTGAGCCAGGGCACCTCGCTCCGCACGCCGCGCCAGAACTTTGCCAATCGCCAGAGATAGCTCGGCAGCCAGGTGCAGCCGGATTCGATCAGCACGACCGTGAGGTCTGGGTGCTGCTGAAAGACGCCCTCGGTGATGAGGCTGCCGAGCTGGGATTGGAAGCCGAGGGATTGCGCGGCGTAGTCCTCGGCGTGGTAGCTCGGCCAGCCGAGCGAGGTCGGCGGGTGGCGATAGGCGCTGCCGGCATGGATGGCGAGCGGCAGCCTGTGCCGCGCGCAGGCCTCCCAGATCGGCCAGAGGGCGCGGCGGCCATAGGGCACCTCCCACATCGCGGGGACGAGGACCTGCACGAAGCGCGGATCGGCGGCGCGATGCTCGATCTCGGCGACGGCGTCGGGGATGGATTGCAGCGGGACGAGGATGGAGGCGCGCAGCCGCGGGTCGCGGTCGAGGTATTCGGCGGCGATCCAGTCATTCGCGGCGCGGGTGAGCGCCACGGCCATGTCCGCGTTGAAGATGAGATGCGTGCCGATCAGCGGGTTGAGGATGCCGGCGGCAAGGCCCCAGCGATCCAGCGTCTCGCGGAGCCCTTCGGGCCCGGTGCGGCCGCGACGGTCGGGGCGCAGGCTGATGGGGGCGCCGGGCGGGTAGGAGGCGCCCTCCAGGCTTTCGATGCCGCGCTCCACCATCGCATCGGCCCAGTGGCCGTCGAGGTAGGGGAGCAGGGCGGCGACCGGCGGGATGTCGGGATGCAGGTCGCAATCCACGGCGCCGGCCAGACTGCGCATCGGGGTGGTCACGCCGTCGTCCTCCACATGCGCGGCATGCCGCAGGCGATCTTCAGCAGATGAAAATAGGCGTCGAGCAGGGGCTCGGGGAGGGCGAAGAAGGCGTCGCCGCCGAGCTTGTGCAAAACGCGCTTGATGCTTTCGGACAAATTCGGACGCGGCAGGAAAAGCGGGTCGGCGGGGAGCGCGTCGGCGAGGCCGAGGCGGCGGGCGAAGGCGATGGCATGGGGGGCGACCCGGAAGGCGCGGCGGAAGGACCGCACGATGAACCAGGCGATGGCATGCAGGCCCGACCCGCGCATCAGGCGGTGCGGCGAGACGGCGATCAGCATCTCGTGCAGGCGAAGGCCGTGCGCGGCGCGGCGGAGCGCGCGGTGGGCGGTGTCGGGCTTGCCGAAGCGCTCGGGCATGTCGGCCCAGCGCCCGTTGGAGCAGGCGACCCAGAAGATGCCGTCCCAGAGGCGGCGGGCGTCCGGGCTGCGGCGGCCGGGGCCGCCCTGGCGGAGGCAGCCGGCCAGCGCCGCCCATTCGGCATCGGTCATCGGGCGCCAGGGGAGGCGGGGGGTGTGGCGCAGGACGAAGGCGGGGGGTGCGGGCATCCGGCCAGTATATAGGAATAAATTGCTTGATGCGACTCTTTTTGGCGTCGCGAGCGTAGCGGCGGCGCGGCGTGGCTTCATCGGCGGATCGGCGCGCGCATCTTTCGCGATGCGCGAAAGCTGAGCCGGCCAGAGGAGGCTTGTTGACGCGCGGCGCGCGAGATAGGCGCGGCATGGACTGACAGCGGAGGACGCGCATGGCCGTGCAGGCCGAACCCTCGACCGCGACGCGGCTCATCCGGCGGACGCCGAGCCCGACCACCATCGTGGAGGCGGATATCGCGGTGATCGGGGCGGGCATCGCCGGCATCGCGGCGGCGCTGACGGCCGCGCGGCTCGGGCGGCGCGTGGTGATCGCGGACAGCCTGCCGCTGCTGGGCGGGCAGGCGGTGAATTCCGTGATCGGGCTCTTCGCCGGGCTCTTCTCCAACGGGCATGATGGCTACCAGCTCACCCGCGGCTTCGTGGACGGGATGCTGCGCGACCTCGATGCGCAGGGTGCACTGCATTGGCGGCGCGGGCCGCCGCACAAGGTGGTGCTCTATGACGAGGTCGCGCTCGCCCGCTGGATCGAGGAGGCGGTGCGCAAGGCGGGGATCACCGTGCTGCTCGGCGCCGTCATGCGCGAGGTGGAGGTCGAGGGGCAGGGGCGCGTGCGCAGCGTGCGCTTCGCGCATCGCTGCGGCGATGTGGAGCTGCGCGCGAAGGGCTTCGTGGATGCCTCGGGCGATGCCGCGCTCTGCTGGCAGGCCGGCTTCGCCTGCCGCGAGTTCGGCGACGGGCCGATCTATGGCAGCCAGATGGTGGTGCTGGAGGGCGTGAACGAGGCGGCGCTGCCGACGCGGGAGGAGATCGCGGCGCGCCAGGCGGAGAAGGCCGCGAGCTATGGCATGCTGCGGCATGACGGCTTCGCCTTCCCCTTCATCGGGCGCGGGCTGGCGCTGGTGAACATGACTCATATCGAGACGCCGATGGAGCCGCTGGCCTTTTCCGCCATGCCGCTGGAAGGGCGGCACCAGGCGGACAAGGCGGTGGTGTTCCTCAAGGCCGAATATCCCGAGGCCTTCGGCGCGACGCGGGTGCGCACCTATGGCTTCCCCGGCATAAGGCAGACGCGCTGGATCGTCGGGCGGCAGCAGCTCACGGCGGATGAGGTGCGCGCGGGCGTGCGCTTTCCCGATGCCATCGCGCGCACCGCCTGGCCGATCGAGCTGCATTCGCACGCGGAGGGCTATATCTGGCAGCCCTTCCCGCCGGAGCACATGCATTACGTGCCCTTCGGATCGCTTGTGCCGGCGGAGGCGGAGAATGTCGTGGCCGCCGGGCGCTGCATCGATGGCGACGCGGCGGCGCTCTCCTCGGTGCGGGTGATGGGGCCGGGGATGGCGATGGGCATGGCGGCGGCGCATGCGCTGGACCTCGCCGGCGCCGGCAGCGTGCAGCAGATTGACGTGCCCGCGCTGGTCGCGCGGGTGCGCGAGAATGTGGAGGGGGAGGGGCCGCGATATTGAACGTCAGCGCACCCTCACCTGCATTGATGATTCCCTCCCCCGCTTGCGGGGGAGGGAGAGGGTGGGGGTTCGAGGCTAAGGGTGCGCTTCTGATTGGAACCCCCACCCCGGCCCTCCCCCGCAGGCGGGGGAGGGAGAAGCAAGGGCGGGGCAGCGAGGGCTGACGCCATGCATTTGACGGACGCTGAGAAAGCCATGCTCGACGGCGCGCGCGGCCCCGCGCATCGGAAGGCGATGGAGCTGCTCGTGAAATACGGGCAGGCGCTCGGGGCGGAGCGGCTGGTCGAGACCAACAACGTCGCCGGGACCTGGTCCGTCGCGAACCCGCTGGTGCGCCCCTTCGCGGGGCGCGGGATGGATGCGGTCTTCTCCGAGTTCAACCTCGACTCCGACGAGGTCGTGCCGACGCCGCCGATGGAGACGATCACCTGCCAGCTCATCGGCGGGCTGGACCGGCGGCATGCGGATGTCATGGGCATCGCGCGCGACGTCGTGGAGCTGAACGACGAAGGCGAGCGGTACTTCGGCGGCAAGGGGGTCGCGATGCACGCGACCTGCACGCCCTACCAGGTCGGCATCGTGCCGGTGTTCGGGGAGCACCTGGCATGGATGGAATCCTCCGCCGTGATCTATGCGAATGCGGTGATCGGCGCGCGGACGAATGTGGAAGGGCGCGAGAGCACCGGCGCGGCGGCGATCACGCGGCGCATCCCGTATTGGGGGCTGCATATCGCGGAGAACCGGGCGGGGACGCATCTGGTGGAGACCGCGATCGAGGTCGCGCCGGACATGCTGGATTGGGGCCTGCTCGGCTACTGGATCGGCGAGGCGGTGCAGGACGAGATCCCCGTGGTCTCCGGCGCATTCGCGCGGCCGCAGGCGATCCATCTCAAGCATTTCGGCGCGGCGGCGGCCTCCTCGGGCGGCGTCGAGATGTACCACGTGCCGGGCGTGACGCCGGAGGCGCCGAGCCTGGAGGCGGCGTTGCGCGCGCGCGCACCCCGGGAAAGGCTGCGCTACGGCGCGGCGGAGCGGGATTGGGCGCTGGCCGCGCTGAACAGCGCGGCGGATCGCGCGGTGGATTTTGTCATGCTCGGCTGCCCGCACAACGCGATCGAGCAGGTCTTTCGCATCGTGCGGGCGCTGGAGGGCAGGCGCGTCTCGGCGTCGTCGTCGCTCTGGGTCTTCGCGCCGCGCGCCATCGCGGAGACGGCGGAGGCGAGCGGGTATGGCGATGCGATCCGCGCGGCGGGCGGGCATCTGCTGGCGGATACCTGCCCGGCGATCAGCCGCGTGATGCCGAAGGGCACGAAGGTCGTTGCGACCGACAGCGCGAAGCAGGCGCATTACCTGCCGGCGATCACCGGCGTGACCTGCTGGTTCGGCACGGTGGAGGATTGCGTGGAGGCCGCCGTGACGGGGCATTGGAAGGCATGATCGTCCTGCGCGGCCGCGCCGTGACGCCGGGCCTCGCGGAGGGCGAGGCGCTCGTCACGCGCGACACGATCTCCGGCTGGGGCGGCGTTGATCCGCGCACGGGGACGATCACCGAACGGCGGCATGAGCTGGTGGGGCAGGGCTTCGCGGGCAAGGTGCTGGTGTTTCCGGGCGCGAAGGGGAGTTCCGCCTGGTCGCACTACTTCCACCTCGCGCGGCTGCATGGGCGCGCGCCGGCGGCGCTGGTGTTCAACCGGATGACGACGAAGGTGGCGCTCGGCGCGGTGGTGCTGCGGGTGCCGGCGATGACGGAACTGGACCAGGACCCGCTGGCGGTGATCGAGACCGGCGATCACGTGGTGGTGGATGCGGGGCGCGGCGAAGTCCGCGTGACGAAGCGGCGCTGAGAGACCATTTGAAAATGCCCGCGGGTCGGCTGCGCGGTGGCTTTCCGCCCCTGCGGCGTTACGAAGCTTGCCGATGCAACCAGCATCGGCTGCACTTCGCGCCTTGCAGGGACGAAAACCCCCTCGCGCATCCTCAGCCGCTGGCATTCTCAAACGGTCTCCGAGCCGGCAGGATCGCGGCGCATGGCCACGCCGCTGCCGACCTTCGGGACGCTCCGCACCGATGCGCTCTACCGGCCCGACCACGTCGTGCTGATCGCCGACGCGGCGGAGCCGAACGCGGCGCTGCTGGCGCGCAACCTGGCCGCTGGCGGATTCCGCGGCCGGCTTTCGACCATCGGCGCGACGCAAGCGGAGATCGCGGCGCTGCCGGAGGCGCCGGATCTCGCGGTGCTCGCGGTGCCGGAGGCTGCGTTGGACGGCGCGATGGCGGCGCTCGCGGCGCGGGGCGGGCATGCGGTGGTGGTGCCCGGGCCGGCGCGTGATCTCGCGGCGCTGGCGGCCAGGCACGGGCTGCGCGCGCTGGGGCAGGGAAGCTTCGGCGTGGCGGTGCCCGCGATCGGGCTGAATGCCACGCTGAGCCATCTTCCGCCCCGGCCGGGGCGGCTCGCGCTGGTGACGCAATCCTCGGCGATCGCGCGCACGGTGCTGGACTGGGCGGAAGCCGAGAGCGTCGGCTTCAGCCACATCATCGGCATCGGCGGCAATGCCGATCTCGGCTTCGCGCACGCGCTGGATTGGCTGGCGCGCGATGCGGGGACGGCGGCGATCCTGCTCGACATCAGGCGCATCAAGAACCGGCGGCAATTCATCTCGGCGGCGCGCGCGGCGGCGCGCACGCGGCCTGTCGTCGCGATCCGCGCGGGGGTGCGCTTCGAGGATGCGACGGGGCAGGCGGATGCGGTGATGGATGCGGCGCTGCGGCGCGCCGGCGTGCTGCGGGTGGAGGGGCTCGAGGACCTGCTGGCGGCGGCGGAGACGCTCGGGCGCGCCAGGCTTTCGGCGCGCGGCGGGCCAGGGGATCGGCTCGGCGTGGTGGCGAATGCGACGGGGCTCGCGCGGCTGGCGGCGGATGCGGTGCTGGCGGGCGGCGCGCGGCTCGCGCCGCTGACGCCGGAGGCGGTGGCGGCACTCGGGCTCGCGCTGGCCGATTGTGTCGCGCCGCAGAACCCGCTGGTGCTGCCGCCGCGCGCGGGGATCGCGCTGGCGGAAGCGGCTTCGATGCTGGCGGCGCTGCCGGAGGTGGACGGCGTGATCGCGCTGCACGCGCCGCTGGCCGATGAGGCGGCGGGCGCGATCGCGGCCGCGCTCACGGCGGCGGCGAAGGCGACGCGGGCGGCGCCGGTGCTGGTGTGCTGGGCGGGCCAGGCGACGGCGGGCGCGGAGCGCGCGGCGCTGGCGAAGGCGGGTGTCGCGGTGTTCGCGACGCCGGAGGCGGCGGTGCGCGGCGCGCTGCATCTCGCGCAGGATCGGCGCAACCGGCGCGCGGCGGCGGAACTGCCGGGGCGGGAGGTGCTCTCGCTCGTGCCGGATCGCGCGGCGGCCGGCACGATCATCGCGCGGGTGCGGGGCGAGGGGCGGCTCGCCTTCATGGAGGATGAGGCACTCGCGCTGCTCGCGGCCTATGGGATGCCCGTGGTGGCGACGCGCGTCGCGCCGGATGCGGAGGCGGCGGTGCGGGAGGCGGCGGCGCTCGGCTTTCCCGTGGCGCTCAAGCTGCGCAGCGCGGATGTGGCGCGCAAGACGGAGATCGGCGGCGTCGCGCTCGGGCTCGCGGATGCCGATGCGCTGCGCGCGGCGGCGGCGGCGATGCTGGCGCGCGCCGCGCGGGAGCGGCCGGAGGCGCGGGTTGCGGGGTTTCTGGTGCAGCTTATGGCCGCGCCCGGGCAGGAGCTGCGGCTGCGGCTCGGCGAGGATGCGATGTTCGGGCCGTTCATCGGCTTCGGGCTTGGCGGCACGGCGGCGGAGCTGATCGGCGACGAGGCGCTGGACCTGCCGCCGCTCAACGATGCACTCGCGAAGGCGCTGATCGCGCGATCGCGCGCGGCGCGGCTGCTCGCGGGGTGGCGCGACCATCCGGCGGCCGACACGGAGGCGGTCGAGGCGGCGCTGGTGCGGCTATCGCAGATCGCGGTGGATTTCCCGGAGATCGCGACGATCGCGATCAATCCGCTGCGCGCGCGCGCCGATGGCGTGGAGGCGCTGGATGCGCATGCGGTGCTGCGGACAGAAGGCGCGCGCGCGCTGCTCGCGATCCCGCCCTATCCGGATGAGTGGGTCTCGGTGTGGAGGACGCGGGGCGGGGAGGCGCTGACGATCCGCCCGATCCGGCCGGAGGATGCGGAGGCGCAGGCGGCGTTCTTCGGGCGGCTGACGCCGGAGGATATCCGCTTCCGCTTCTTCAGCGCGATCCGCGAGCTGGCGCCGCAGCAGGTCGCGCGGATGACGCAGATCGATTACGATCGGGAGATGGCTTTCGTGGCGATCCACGCGCCGCCGGGCGAGCCAGAGGAGATGCTCGGCGTTGCGCGGCTGATCCGCGAGCCCGATGCGCCGCGCGGCGAGTTCGCGGTGATCGTGGATGCCGCGATGAAGGGGCAGGGGCTCGGGCGGCACCTGATGGAGCGCATCTTCGCCTGGGCGCGGGCGCAGGGGATCGCGGAGGTGTTCGGCCATGTGCTGGCCGACAACGCGCCGATGCTCGCCTTCGTGCGGCGGCTGGGATTCGAGGTGGCGCGCAGCGCGGAGGATGAGGAGGTGATGGAGGCGCGGCGCGCCCTGGATTGAAGGCGCGCTGTCCCCCCCACCCCGGCCCTCCCCCGCGAGGGGGAGGGGGAGGGTCGGTCCTACTCCGGCTGCACGCCGGCGGCGCGGAGGATGGCGGTGTATTGCTCGACGCCGTCGGCGACCAGCTTCATCACCTGGGCCGAGGTCTCGAAGCCGGCGCGCGGGGAGACGCCGGCGAGCTCGACCAGCTTGCCGGCGTTCTGCTGGATCGCGCCCTGGAAGGCGGCGCCGAGGGCGGCGACGATGTTCGCCGGCGTCCCGTTGGGCGCCAGGATGGGGAAGAACTCCTCATGGATCACGCGCGGGATGCCGGCCTCGACGGCGCTCGGCACGTTGGGCAACGCCTGGCTGCGGTTCTCCGCGAGCACGGCCAGCGCCCGCAGGCCGCCGCCGCGCACCTGGCCGATGCTCGAGGCCATGGTCGGGAGGCCGAACTGCGATTCGCCGGCGACCAGCGCCGCGACGGCCGGACCGCCGCCGCGGTAGTGCACCATCTCGACCTGCACCTGGGTGATCGAGCGGAACAGCTCGGCCGCGACATGCACGCCGCTGCCGATACCGGCGGTCGCCAGGTTGTAGCGGCCCGGATTGGCCTTCAGCAGGTTCACCAGCTCCGTGCCGGTGCGCGGCGGGAAGTTCGGGTTGACCACGAGGACATGCGGCGAGAAGCCGGCCACCGCGATTCCGACGAAATCCGTGACCGAGTTGTAGGGCACGCGCGCGACGATCGCCGGCACGGTCGCATGCGCGCTGTTGATCAGCACGGTATGGCCATCCGGCGCGGCGCGCGCGGCGGCCTCGGCGCCGATGACGCTGCCGGCGCCGGCGCGGTTCTCGATCACCAGGGGCTGGCCGAGTGCCTGGCCGACGGACTCCGAGATGATCCGGCCGACGATGTCGTTGGAGCCGCCGGGGGCGAAGGGGACGATCATCCGGACCGGTCGCGAGGGGCGCCAGGCGGCCTGGGCGAGGGCGGGCAGGGGCAGCAGCCCGGCGGCGAGGGCAAGCGACAGCGTGTGGCGGCGGGTGGGCATCGAGGACGTCTCCCAGGGTCGGTTTGGCGGAACCATAGCGGGATCGGCGAGGGATGCCAGAGCGGGAGGCGTGGGCGCGTCAGCCCAGGGAACGCCGCCCCCCACCCCTCCCCCGCAACAGGGGGGCCAAGGGCGGATACCTCGCCGGCGATGCGGTCAGGGGAGGCGCGCTAAGCGGTGGCCCTGATCAGGTCGCGGACGCGGGTGGCGGCGGCGGCGCCCTTCAGCGCGTCGCGCCAGGCGGCCTCGGCGACGCGCTGATGGGCGGCGACGGCCTCGTCGGCGGCGGTGATGGAGCTCACGCCGATGCCGCCCTGGGGCGGGGTGTCGCCGGGGAAGGGGGAGGCGACGACATGGGCGCGCTCGCGCCCGCGCAGCACCATGAAGGAGCCGGCGGGCTCGACGGCGGAGGCGAGGCCGAGCTGCACGCCGATCGGCACGCTTTCCATCATGGTGGCGATCGCCTCTGCTTCCGCGCGGGCGGCGGCGAGGCAGCGCTGGCGGGTACGCTCCGGCACCGGCAGGCCGGCGGCGACGCCTTCGCGCAGCAGGCGGACCAGGGCGCCCTCGCCCAGGATGCCGATGATGGTGGGGCGGCGCGCGGCGTGGAGCTTCTTGCGGGCGGTCAGCAGGCCGAGCATCTGGTCGGTGGCGGCGCGCGCCACGGCGCGGTCGGCGGCTGCGTCGGCGGCCTCGGTCCAGGCCTCGGCGATGGCGCCGTCATAGGCGTCGGTGGTGGTCTGGTAGCAGACGGCGCCGCCGACGAGCAGGATCTGGTCGGCCGCTTCCTCGACCTGGCGGAGCCGTTCCTGGAAGGCGACGGGGCGGGAGAAGTATTCGACGCCGATCCCGAGCAGCGACAGCGGCGAGATCTTCAGAAGCTCGGCAAGTCGACGAATTGTGTCGAGCTTGATGACCTCGCCCTTCTCGTAGCGGTAGAGCGCGGCGCGGGAGACGCCGAGGCGGGCGGCGATTTCCTCGGCGCGGAGGCCGCTTTCGAGCCGGTAGGCGCGGAGCTGCTGACCGATATCGGCGAAGCGCATGATGGTCCCCGCTGGTGCGATGGGCGTCCAGACTTTGGTCCGGGAGACGGAATCTCATCCCCTGGATAGCGTGGACAATTTGCGGGACGTGCGTCGTCAATGCAACACGGAATCGTCGCAGGAAGTGGGATTCTCGCGATCAGTTCACCCGGGGGTTGTGGGGGGCGAGAGCGGCCGCGCCCCACCCTCACCCCGGCCCTCTCCCGCGCCACGCCGAAGGCGTGCCTCCGGCAAGACGCGGGAGAGGGAGAAGGAGCAGAGGTCAGGCGTCGGGGGCGACCTTGTGGGCGGCGAGGGTTTCGAGCGCCTTGACCATGCCGGAATGGTCCCAGCCCTTGCCGCCGAGTGCGGCGCAGGCGGCGAAGAGCTGCTGGGCGGAGGCGGTGCCGGGCAGCGCCACGCCGAGCTCGCGGCCGGATTGCAGGGCGAGGTTCAGATCCTTCTGGTGCAGCTCGATCCGGAAGCCCGGGTTGAAGGTACGCTTGATCATCCGCTCGCCGTGCAGTTCCAGGATGCGGCTGGTGGCGAGGCCGCCCATCAGCGCCTGGCGGACCTTGGCCGGATCGGCGCCGGCCTTGGAGGCGAAGACGAGCGCCTCGGCGACGGCCTCGATGGTGAGGGCCACGATGATCTGGTTGGCGACCTTGCAGGTCTGGCCGGCGCCGTTCTCGGTGCCGACGAGGGTGATGTTCTTGCCCATCGCCTGGAACAGGGGCAGGGCGCGGTCGAAGGCGGCCTGGGGGCCGCCGACCATGATGGTCAGCGTCGCCTGCTTCGCGCCGACCTCGCCGCCGGAGACGGGCGCGTCGAGGTAGTCGGCGCCGAGCGCGTTGACCTTCTGGGCGAAGGTCTTGGTGGCGGTCGGGCTGATCGAGGACATGTCGATCACCAGCTTGCCGGCCGAGAGGCCCTCGGCGACGCCGCTCGCGCCGAACAGCACGGCCTCCACATCGGGGGTGTCGGGGACCATGACGATGGTGACCTCGGCGCCAGCGGCGGCGGCCTTCGCGTCGGGCGCGACGGCGAAGTTGCGGCGATCCTCGGCGGTAAGCGACTTGCGCTCCACCACGGTCACCTCATGGCCGGCGGCCTTGAGATGGCCGGCCATGGGGCGGCCCATGATGCCGAGGCCGATGAAGGCGATCTTGGTCATGTCGTTCTGTCCTTACCGCTTGTAGGGCGCGAACCAGCCGAGGCCGGCCACCGTCTCGCCGGCGGGGCGGTATTCGCAGCCGATCCAGCCGCGGAAGCCGAGCGCGTCGATCCTGCGGAAGACGAAGGGCCAGTTGACCTCGCCGGTGCCGGGCTCGTTGCGGCCGGGATTGTCGGCGACCTGCATGTGGGCGATCAGCGGCAGGTGCTTCTCGACCCGCTTGACGATGTCGCCCTCGGTGATCTGGCAGTGATAGAGGTCGAACTGCATCCCGATCTTCTCGGGGCCCACCGCCTCGATGATGGCGGCGGCCTGGTCGGTGGTGTTGAGGAAGAAGCCGGGGATGTCGCGGTGGTTGATCGGCTCGATCACCGGCTTCACGCCGGCGGGGGCCGCCTGTTCCGCGGCCCAGGCGAGGTTGGCGGCGAGCGTGCCGGTCATCGCGTCATGCCTCGCGCCGGCGGGGATGAGGCCGGACATGACATGGATGCGCGGGCAGCCGAGCGTCGCGGCGTAGTCGAGCGCCTTGCGGAACCCCTCGCGGAATTCCAACTGGCGGCCGGGCAGCGCCGCCTGGCCGCGCTCGCCCTTCGTCCAGTCGCCCGGCGGCGCGTTGAACAGCACCTGCCGGAGGCCGGTGGCCTTCAGCCGCGCGGCGATCTCGGCGGCCGGGAAATCGTAGGGGAAGAGGAACTCGACGGCCTTGAACCCGGCCTTCGCGGCCGCGTCGAAGCGGTCGAGGAAGGGCAGTTCCTGGAACATCATGGAGAGGTTGGCAGCGAAGCGCGGCATGGCGGGTTTCGTCCTTCGGGCCCTCATGGCGGTGTGCCAAGCCCGGACCGGCCCGGCAAGCGGGCCCGCCGGGCGGATGCGCAAGGGGCGGCGTTCCGGTAAGGAAGCGAGATGGATCCCCGAGACCCGTTGCAGCCCGCCCGCCTCATCGGCCTGATGGCCCTGGGGGGGCTCGGCTTCGGCTGCATGCTGGTGCTGTGGCCCTTCCTCTCGGCGCTCGTCTGGGCGGCGATCCTCGCCTACACGACCTGGCCTCTGTTCTGCGCGCTGCGCGACCGGCTGAGGCTGCCGCCGGGCTTTGCGGCGCTGGTGATGGTGATCGCGGAATTCCTGCTGATCGGGCTGCCGCTGGTCTTCGCCGCGCCAACGGGGAGCGAGGATGTGCAGGGGCTGCGCAACCTCGGCGAGCGGCTGGTCACGGAGGGCATCCCGGCGACCTTCGCCTTCCTGGGCAGCATTCCCTACATCGGCGAGTTCCTCTCGGGCTGGCTGAGCGGGCTGGATTCGACCTTCGCCGGGCTGCTCGACCTGATCCGGCCCTATGCGGGGACGCTCGCGCAGTTCGGCTGGGCGGCCGTGCTGGCGGTGCTGTCGGGCATCGCGGAGCTGCTGCTGGCGATCGCGCTCGCCTTCTTCTTCTATCGCGACGGGCCGGCGATGGCGCAGCGCGCGCAGAAGGTGATGGAGCGGCTCGCCGGCGAGAAGGGGCGGCGGATGCTGTCGCTGACCGCCGATGTGACGCGCGGCGTGGTCTACGGGCTGCTGGGCACGGCGGTGGCGCAGGGCGTGCTGGCGGGGTTCGGCTTCTGGATCGCGGGCGTGCCGCAGCCGCTGCTGCTCGGCGTGATCACCGGCGTCATCTCGGTGCTGCCGGTGGGCGCGCCGATCATCTGGATCCCGGCGACGATCTGGCTCTTCGTGCAGGGGAACTGGGGGTGGGGGCTGTTCATGGGGCTGTATGGCGGGCTCGTCATCTCCTCGGTGGACAACATCATCCGGCCCTGGCTGATCAGCCGCGGGGCCGACCTGCCGCTGCTGCTGACGCTGCTCGGCGCGATCGGCGGCGTGCTGGCCTTCGGCATCCTCGGGCTGTTCCTGGGGCCGGTGCTGCTCGCGGTCGGGTATACGCTGCTCAAGGACTGGGCCGAGGATGGCGTGCGGCGCGCGGGAGGCGCCGATCCGGGCTGATATCGGCCTTCCCCGGGCGGGCGGCGCGCGATATGGACGCAGAGGCGGGGCGATGCGGGCGGGATGACCCGCGGCCGACCGGGGAGACGAGGGATGCGAAGACTGGTTCTGGCGGCGGCGGCCGCCCTGCTCGCGCTGGGCACGGGCCTGGCCCCTGGGCTTGCGGAGGCGCGGACGGTGCGCTGGTCCGCCTCGGGCGATCCGAACACCATGGACCCGCACAGCCAGAACCTCGGCACCGTGACCATGGTGCTCCAGCAGATCTACGACCCGCTGATCCACCGCAACGCGGACCTGACGCTGCGGCCCGGCCTCGCGCTGCGCTGGGAGCAGGTGGAGCCGACGCGCTGGCGCTTCACGCTGCGCCAGGGGGTGCGCTTCCACGAGGGCGAGGCCTTCACGGCCGATGACGTGGTGTTCTCCATCACCCGCGCGCTGCAGCCGACCTCCAACTACGGCATCTTCGTGGACACGGTGGACCGCGCGGTGAAGGTGGACGAGTTCACCGTGGACGTGATCACCAAGGTGGCGGATCCGATCCTGCCGAACAAGTTCGCCAGCGTCTTCATGATGTCGAAGAGCTGGGCCGAGCGGCACAACGCGACGCGGCCGCAGAACACCCGCCAGCGCGAGGAGATGCACACCGTCCGCGCCACCAACGGCACCGGCGCCTTCCGCCTGTCCGTGCGCGAGCCTGACGTGCGCACCGTCCTGACCCGCAACAACGACTGGTACGGCTGGAACGAGCCCGGCCAGACACCGGGCAACGTCACCGAGATCATCTACCGCCCGATCGGCTCGGACGCGACGCGGATCGCGGCGCTGCTCTCGGGTGAGGTGGACTTCGTGCTGGACCCGCCGCTGCAGGACCTGAACCGCCTGCGCAACGCGGCCAATATTCGCGTGCTCGAAGGGCCGGAGGTGCGGACCATCTTCTTCGCGATGGACACCTTCCGCGACGAGCTGCTCTACAGCGACGTGCGCGGGCGCAACCCGCTGAAGGATGTCCGCGTCCGTCAGGCGCTCTATCACGCCATC
>VFQR01000509.1_pt1 | contig 51438 bp, 47 predicted proteins | sample 3512321 | NCBI WGS metagenome assembly VFQR01 (sample SAMN10412374, study PRJNA504923) | tailings metagenome | isolation source: Relicate 3 Philex TSF1 revegetated site | place: Philippines: Tuba, Benguet | collected 2017-08-29 | reverse complement strand
CCTTGTTGATGACGATGCCGGCCACGCCCACGTTGCCGCCGAGCTTGCGGAAGTATTCCACCGCCGAGCAGACGTTGTTCGCGACGTAAAGCGACTGGAGGTCGTTGGACCCGACGATGATCACTTTCTGCGCCATGTCGCGCGCGATGGGCAGGCCGAAGCCGCCGCAGACCACGTCGCCCAGGAAGTCGAGCAGCACGTAGTCGAAATCCCAGTCGTGGAAGCCGAGCTTCTCGAGCAGTTCGAACCCGTGGATGATCCCGCGCCCGCCGCAGCCGCGGCCGACTTCCGGCCCGCCCAGTTCCATCGCAAAGACGCCGCCGCGCTTGAAGCAGACGTCGCCGATCTTCACCTCTTCGCCCGCGAGTTTCTTGCGGGTCGAGGTCTCGATGATCGTGGGGCAGGCCTTGCCGCCGAAGAGAAGGGACGTCGTGTCCGACTTCGGGTCGCAGCCGATGAGCAGCACGCGCTTGCCCATCTCGGCCATCATGTGGCTGAGGTTGGCGAGCGTGAAGGACTTTCCGATGCCCCCCTTGCCGTAGATGGCGATGATCTGCGTCTTCTTGGTCGGCTCGGCCTGCGGAACCTCCAGCGTCGGCTCCTCGTGCGCCTCGTCGCGGAGCCGCTGGTCGAAATCCTTCAGATTGGGAATGTCGAGGGTCATGCCTGGCCTTTCCAGTCGAGGATCATCTTGAGGCAGGCCGGATCGCCGAAGGCTGTCTCGTAGGCCCTGGGTGCATCCGCTGCTGCGGCCGTGTGGGTGATGAGGCCGCCAAGCGACAGCGCCCCCGACTCGATGAGCGCCCGCGTGGCGATCAGGTCGGACCGGTCCCACTCCGCCGCGATGCGGAGGCGGGCCTCCTTCATGAAGGCGGGCGGGAAGGCGAAGGAGATGGCCTCGGTGTAGAACCCGGCCAGCACGACCTCGCCCCCCTTGCGGATGTGGCCGATCAGCTTGTTCAGAAGCCCCGCGTTGCCGGAGGCGTCGTAGATCGACCCGTAGTCCCGGCGCGCATCGGCATCGGGGTGGATCACCTCATAGCCCGTGGCACCCCGCGAACGCTCCGCGTCGATCTCCCACACGGTCGGCGCAGGCGCGCCCGCCGCGATGGTCAGCCGCGCGAGGAGCCGCCCGAGGACGCCATGCCCCACGATCAGGTCCGGCGGCGCCTTGTCCATCCCGGCCATCGCGTGCCGCGCCGTGGCGGCGAGCGCCAGAAGCGCCCCCTCGGCCCCAAGGCCCGAGTCGATCTTCGTCACCCGGTCGGCGGCCGTGACGAGCCGCCGCGTCGATCCGCCGAACAGCCCGAAGGCCCCTTCGTAGCAATTCGCGCCCGGCACGAAGACCCGGTCGCCCACGCGGTAATGCGTGTCCGACCCGGCCTCAACGACTTCGCCCGCCGATTCGTAACCGGGGACAAGCGGGTAGCCCATGCCCGGGAAGGGCGGCATCGTGCCGGACCAGAAAAGCTTCTCGGTCCCGGTGGAAATGCCCGAATGCGTGATCTCGACCACCAGGTCGCCGGCCCCCGGCGCCTTGAGCGCCACCGTCCGAAGACCGAGCTCTTTCGGTCCTGACAGGATGACGGCGGTCGTGTGCACTGGTGAGCTCCCTTGGTGTCCCCGGTCCGATGCGAGACTCAGAACGGTCCCACGGCGAACATGTGTAAGTCTAACCTGACAGTTCTAAGTGTCAATCTATTTAGACACTTCTTTTTCGCCCGGCTGTCTGGCCTCGACGACACTCGTGACGAAGGGACGTCTCGTGGTCCGGACCGCGACGTCGGCGAATCCCGCGGCCTTCAGAAGGATCGCGATTTCCCCCGGCGCACGCGTCCGGCCCGTCCCCATGGACATCGTGTAGAGCGCGAAATACGTGTCGCCCGGCCGGCTCGGCCGCGCGCCCCCCGTCATCGGCTCCGAGATGATCACCCGCCCGCCCGGGGGCAGCGCCTCGCGCACCCGGCGCAGAAGCAGCGCCACCGTGTCGTCCGCATGATCGTAGAGAACCCGGACAAGCGAGATGGCGTCGGCGCCGGCGGGCAGCGCCTCCTCCCGGAAGCTTCCGCCCGTCACGGTGACACGGCCCGCGAGTCCGGCGCGGCGGAACCGCTCCTCGGCGGCGGGCACGACTTCGGGAAGATCGACCAACGTCGCCTGAAGCTTGGGGTAGGCCGTGGCCACGGCGGCGAGAAACGCCCCGGACCCACCGCCCACGTCCATGAGCCGCGCGATCCCGCCGAAGTCCACTGTCCTCAGCGTCTCTTCGGCCACCAATGCCTGACTGTCGGCCATGAGGTCCGAATAGGTCCGCGCGACCTCCGGCTCGATCTCGGCCGCACGCCCGAAGACGTAGGGCCAGAACCGGGCAAGTTCCGTGTCCTGCCCGTCGCGCAGGAAAGCGACCGGATCCTCGAGATCCCGATAGAAGGCCCGGTGGTGCAGGATCATCGCCTCGAGCCCCGGCACACCCAGAAGCGCCGCGCCCCGCCGCGACAGCGCGAATCGCCCGTCGCGCTTGAGCCGCATGAGCCCGAGCGCCACGCCTGCCCGCAAAAGCACCTCCGCCCGCCGCGGGTCGAGATTCGTCCGCCCCGCCACCGCCCGCGCCGTCGCAGGCGCGTCGAGGAGCATGTGGAGCACGCGCAGCTCGACGAGGGCGTGAAGCACCTGCGAGTGGACGAACCCGGCGACGAGATCGAAGATCGCCTCGCCTTCCCGCTTCGCGATCCCGCGCGTGAAGGGAAACCGGCTCGCCCAGGCCTGGAACCCGCGCGAGGCGGCAAGGCGATTGCCCCAGGCCGAGACGCTGAACCGCGCCCGGCGGGGTCGGTGGTGGGAGTCTATTCCGGCCTCACTCACCCGGAACCGTCCGACGCACGGGCGTCATCGGCGTGAGCTTCTCGGCTGTCTTGCGGACCATGCCGGCCAGCATCGCCTCCCCCGGGCAGGACGGGATCGAGGCGATCGCCCCGGCGAGGATATCCTTCAGCCGCCCTATCGCGCCTTCGACGCCGAAGGCCGCCACGGCGTTCGGCCGGTGGTGCAGGTCATCCTGCCCGGCGGGCTTCCCAAGCTCCGCCTCGTCGCAGAGCGCGTCCCGCAGATCGTCCGCCACCTGGAACGCCTCGCCGATGCGCGCGCCCAGTTCCTCCCACGGCTCCGCCTCCTGCCCGGCGGCCACGGCGCCCATCTGCGTCGCCGCGATGAACAGGGCCCCGGTCTTCGCGCGGTGGTAGGCGGACAGGTCCACCTCAGGCTCGCTCTCCCACCCCTGCCCCGCGCAGATGCCGCCCGGCATCCCCGTCCGCTGGCTGAGGATCAGCGTCAGCTGCAGCGCGCGCGCAGGATCGCGCACGCCCGCCCGCGCCAGCACCTCGAAGGCCAGCACGATGAGGCTGTCCCCGGTCAGGAGCGCGAGCGGCTCCGAGTACGCCCGATGCACCGACGGCTTTCCGCGCCGGATGTCGGCATCGTCGAAACACGGCATGTCGTCATGGACAAGGCTCGCGCAATGGATCAGCTCCAGCGCCGCCGCCGCCGCATCGGCGATCTCGGGCCGGTCGTCGCCGCAGGCGGTCGCGACCGACAGGAGGATCGTGGGCCGGATGCGGGCGCCGCCGGGCGTCACCGCGTAGTCGAGGGCCGAGGCGAGTCGTGGCGGGGCGCTACGCCCCTGCCCCGTCGCGATGGCCCGTGTCATGGCTGCTTCGATGCGCCGCTCGAGTCCCATGCGATGGCTCCTCGCGTCCCGGGGTGTGTCAATCTATTCTGACACGCAGGTGTAAATCATAGTGGACATATGGCCGCGTCAAGTCAAGAATTCCGGGAATGACGGGAACGGATGAGAAGGTCGTCGTGATCGGCGCCGGCATGGGCGGCCTTGCCGCCGCCATCCGCCTCGCGGCGGCGGGCCTCGCCGTGACTGTCGTGGAGGCCCACGGCGCCCCCGGCGGCAAGATGCGCACGGTGGACAGCGCCGCTGGCCCCGTCGACGCAGGCCCCACCGTCATGACGATGCGCGGCGTCTTCGACGACCTCTTCGCCGCCGCAGGCAACACGCTCGACGCCCACGTGACGCTCCACCGCGAAACAGTGCTGGCCCGCCACTGGTGGCCGGACGGCTCCACGCTCGACCTTCACGCCGATCCGGAGGACAGCGCCGCCGCGATCCGCGCCTGGGGAGGCCCCCGCGCCGAGAGCGACTTCCGCCGCTTCTCCGCCCGCGCCGCCCGTCTCTTCGAGGCCTTCGACGCCCCGGTGATGCAGGCCGCCCGCCCCACCTTCGGCCGCCTCGCGGCCCACGTCGCGGCACGCCCCGCCCTCATCCCGGCGATGGACCCCGTCTCGACCCTCGCGCGCTCCCTGTCGCGCCAGTTCCGCGACCCCCGCCTCCGCCAGCTCTTCGGCCGCTACGCCACCTACGTGGGCGGCTCCCCCTTCGCCTCGCCGGCCGTCCTCGCCCTCATCTGGCACGCGGAAGCGAAAGGCGTCTGGCGCGTCGAAGGGGGCATGCACCGCCTCGCCCGCGTGATGGAGACGGTCGCGACCTCCCTCGGCGTCACCTTCCTCTACGACGCCCCCGCAAGACGGATCGAGATGCAGTCGGGCCGCGTCGCCTTCGTCCAGCTCGCCTCCGGCACCCGCCTCCCCGCCGCCCGCGTCGTCTTCAACGGAGACCCCCGCGCGCTCGCGACGGGCCTCCTCGGCGACGGAGCCCGCCCCGCCGTTCCGCAGACAGCCGTGGACCCCCGCAGCCACTCCGCCAACGTCTGGACCTTCGCCGCCCGCCCGCGCGGCCCGGACCTCCATCACCACAACGTCTTCTTCGGCCCCGACCCGCGCCGGGAGTTCGGCCCCATCGCCGAAGGCCGCCTGCCGGAAGACCCCACGCTCTACGTCTGCGCGCAGGATCGCGGCACGGGACGGAACCCGCCGGAACTCGAGCGGTTCGAGATCATCATGAACGCCCCGCCCCTCGCCGAGGGCCAGACGGAGGACATCGAGACATGCCGGACACGCACCTTCCGGACGCTGGCCGCGCATGGCCTGACCTTCGGGCCGGAGCCGTCGGACGCGACGCTGACGACGCCCGCCCGTTTCGAGGCCCTCTTCCCCGGGAGCCTCGGATCCCTCTACGGGCGGAGCCCGCACGGCCTGACGGCGGCCTTCGCGCGGCCGACGGCGCGGACGCCCGTCCCGGGGCTCTACCTCGCGGGCGGGGGGACGCATCCGGGGGCGGGGGTGCCGATGGCGACTCTCTCCGGCAGGCACGCGGCCGAGGCGATCTTGACGGACCGAACTTCAACCTCGAGGTCCCGCCCGACGGCTACGCCTGGTGGTACGTCGACGGCATCTCCGACGACGGCCGCCGCGCCCTCTCCGTCATCGCCTTCATAGGCTCGGTCTTCTCGCCCTGGTACGCCTGGTCGGGCCGGAAGCGGCCCCACGACCACGTCTGCATCAACGTGGCGACCTACGGACCCGGCGGGCGCTTCACCATGACCGACCGGGGCGAGGCCGCGCTCCGCCAATCGCGCGAGCGCTTCACGGTCGGGCCGTCCTCGCTCACATGGCGTGGCGACCGGCTCGAGATCGACGTGGACGAGGTCTCCTCCCTTCCTCTCGTTTCCCGCGTCCGGGGCCGGATCACGGTGACCCCCTCCGCCGTCACGTCGGTCGAACTTCCACTCCTGCCGGACGGCAGCCATGTCTGGCGCCCCTTCGCGCCCTCCTCCCGGATCGAGGTGGACCTCGGCCCCGGCTGGCAGTGGTCCGGCCACGGCTACTTCGACGCCAACTTCGGCACCCGTGCGCTCGAGGCCGACTTCTCCTACTGGACCTGGGGGCGCTATCCGCTGTCCGGCGGCGCGGCCTGCTTCTACGACGCGGTCCGCCGCGACGGCAGCCACCTCGCCGCGGGTGTCCACTTCACGGATGACGGACGGGCGGAGACGATGGCGCTCCCGCCGCTCACGCCCTTCGCCCGCTCCCGCTGGACGGTGCGGCGCGAGACGCGGGCCGACACGGGCTACCGCCCCCGCCAGGTGCTCCCGATGCTCGACGCGCCGTTCTACACGCGCGCGGGGGTGCGCACCCGGATCCACGGGGAAGAAACGGTGGGCGTCCATGAAGCGCTCGACCTCGACCGCTTCGCCTCGCCCCTGCTGAAGCCGATGCTCGCCGTGCGCGTTCCGCGCCGGTCCGGATGGCGGTTCGAGGACTGATGTGGGAACGAGGGGGCTGTCTGCCCCCTCGTGCTCCCCCGAGGATATTTGGAGGTCGATGGAACCAGGGAGCGCTCGCCAGCTTCATCTCGGCCCAACTACTCCCGCCGGAGGCGACCCGCATGAAGCGCGCGGGAACCGCGCGCGGAATGCCAGAAGGACTGCGGCGAAGCCGCGCCGCTCAGTTCGGCTGCGGTTCGGGGTTCAGCCGCCAGACGGAGTAATTGAGCGCCCCCGCGATCGTCACCCACAGGAGGTAGGGGAGGAACAGCATCCCCGCGATCCAGTCGAGCGTCCAGAACGTGCCCATGGTTGCCGCGACGGCGATCCAGAGCGCCACGAGCACCACCATCCCGGCCCCCATCCGCTTCAGCCCGAAGAAGACGGGCGTCCAGAGCGTGTTGAGCGCGATCTGGAGCGCGAAGAAGGCCATGGCGTAGTGGCTGCCCTCGAGCGGCGCCACGCGGGCGGCGGCGCCCGCGATGCAGAGATAGAGCGTGGTCCACGCCACAGGGAACACCCAGTTGGGCGGCGTCCACGACGGTTTCGACAGGCGCCGGTACCATTCTCCGGGCTCGAAGAGCGCACCGGTGGAGCCCGCGGCGAAGCAGGAGGCGAGGAAGATCGCGAAAAGCACCCAGTCCATGATGATCAAGTAGATCGGGCGCCGTTCCGTTCCAGTGTTCGCATCGCGCGGTCCCGCGCCTCGAGGTCGGCGAAGAGGCCGAGCAGCCGGTCGGTGCGCCCCTGAGCCTCCGGTGCCGTCCGCGCCGCGGCCTCCACGAGGAACCGCGTCTCGTCGAGCGGCTGGGCGTAGAGGACCGCCGATCCGGGCATCACCGTCGACACCGCCGCCCGTGCGAGAGACAGGCCGAGCCACCCCATCTTCTGCGCCCTGTAGGTCCGCGCCCGGTAGCTCACCGTGTCGAACCCGTTCCGTGCAATGGCGCCGCCGATCCCCGCGTAGACGTGCCGGGCGGCATAGATCCCGGGCCGCGCGTCGAGCGGCAGGGCCGGTATCCCTGCCTCCGCGCGATGGTAGAGCCGTTCCGCCTGCAGGAGCAGGCGCCGCACCATGTCCCGGATGCGGGCATCCGGCAGTGGATCGGCAAAGATCGCCTCGGGGTGGAGACCGGCCTCGTGGAGCCAGTCGAGCGGCAGGTAGATGCGCCGCGCCCGGGCGTCCTCGCCCACGTCACGAGCGATGTTGGTGAGCTGCATCGCGACGCCGAGGTCGCAGGCCCGCGCGAGCGCATGCGCGTCCCGCACGCCCATGAGCACGCACATCATCGCGCCCACGGCCGCCGCGACCCGCGCCGAATAGTCGAAGAGTTCGCTGAGCGTCCGGTAGCGCCGCCCCATCGCGTCCCAGGCGAGGCCCTCGAGCAGCGCCTCGGGCAGGGCGCGGGGCATGTCGTGCTCCGCGATCACAGCCGCGAAGGCGCGGTCGGCGGGCGCGTTGCGCGGCGTCCCCCGGTAGATCAGGTCGAGCCGATCGCGCAGCCTGAGCACGGCCGCGGGCTTCTCCTCGTGCAGGTCCACCGCATCGTCCGCGAGCCGGCAGAAGGCGTAGAGCGCCAACGCCGGGTCGCGCACCCGCGCAGGCAGCAGGCGCGAGGCCGCATGGAACGACAGCGACCCGTGGCGGATCGCTTCCCGGCAGTGATCGAGGTCGTCCTGTCTCATTCCGCCGCCATCCTCACCGGCACCGTCGCCGCGTCGGGGATCATCTTCGCCATCACCTCGGCCGAGGACACGACGCCCGGGAGCCCCGCCCCCGGATGCGTCCCGGCGCCGACGAGGAACAGCCCCTTCGCCTCCTCGCTCACGTTGTGCGGCCGGAACCAGGCCGACTGGAGGATGCGCGGCTCGATCGAGAACCCGCAGCCGAGCGGCGAGAGGTAGCGGTCCCGGAACGTCTCGGGCGTGAAGACGAGCGAGGCCGAGAGGTGCCGCTCGAACCCGGGGATCAGTCCCTCGAGCACGCGGGTCACCTTCTCCATGTAGCGGGGCGCCTCCTTGCTCCAGTCCACCGGCCGGTCGTGGCCGAGGTGCGGCACGGGCGACAGCGCATAGAACGTGTCCCCTCCCTCGGGCGCCACGGTCGGGTCCGTCACCGACGGGCGGTGCACGTAAAGGCTCATGTCGTCCGCAAGGCGCCCCTTGATGAAGATGTCCCGCAGCAGCCCCTCGTAGCGCGGCCCCGACAGGATCGTGTGGTGCCCCACGTCGGGCCACATGCCCCTCGTCCCGCGCGTCCCGAAGTACCAGACGTAAAGCCCCATGCTCCACTTCCGGCTGCCCACCTTCGCGTCCGACCACCGCCTGCGCGGCAGATTGCGGAGCAGCCGCGTGTACGTATGCCCCGCATCCGCGTTGGAGATGACGAGCGGCGCCCGCAGGATCTCGCCCCCGGCAAGCCGCACGCCCTCGGCCGCGCCGTCGCGGACAAGGATCTCGTCCGCCTCGACGCCAAGCCGCAGCCGCCCCCCCTGCCCATCCACGACCCGCGCCATGGCGTCGGCGATCGCCTGCACGCCGCCGATCGCGTAATGGACGCCGTATTCCTTCTCGAGATGGCTGACGAGCGCGTACATCGACGTGACATGCATCGGGTCGCCCCCGATGAACAGCGGATGGAACGAAAGCGCCATCCGCAGCCGCTCGTCCCGCACCCGCGCCTTCGCGTGGCCCAGGATCGACCGGTCCGCCCTCAGCCGCGCGAACTCCGGCAGGACCTTGATCGTGTCCCACAGCCGGTGCATCGGCTCGGCCACCATCCCCTCGTAGCCCACGACATAGCGGCGCTGCGAATCCTTCAGGAACCGCAGGTAGCCCGGCACGTCGCGCGGCGAGAGCCGCCGCACCTCCTCCACCATCGCGGCCGTGTCGCTCCGCGCGGTGAAGTGCGACCCGTCCGGCCACCGGATCTCGTAGAACGGATCGAGCGGGCGCAGCTCCACATCCGCGTCGAAGTCCCGGCCGCAGGCGGCCCAGAGCTTCCGGAACACCTCCGGCACCGTCACGATCGTCGGTCCCAGGTCGAAGCGATGGCCCGCCTCCGTGATCGACGACCCCCGCCCGCCCGCACGGTCGAGCCGGTCGATCACCGTCACCCGGTAGCCCTTCGCGCCAAGCCGCATCGCGGCCGCCAGCCCACCGAGACCCGCGCCGATGACGATGGCTTCGCTGCGCGGATCGGGAACGGGCTTCATGCGGCGGGGTCTCCTGTTCTCCGACAGCCTACAAGTGTCAGGCCAGATTTACAATTCAAGAGTAGCGCCGGTTTGCCGCACGACAACTTGCCTTTATTTCGCGCGCTGCCCATGTCAAACTAAGTTGACACCATGGGAGTCGAACCCATTCAGACCGTCAGTCTCAGCGTCTTCCGTTTCGACGCCGCCAGCGCGCGGCTGTGGGCGTTCGCGCAGATGACGCTCGCGCGAATCGACTTCATGCGCGACCGCGACGTGGGGTTCTGGAAGCTTTGCGGCTCCGGCCCGCGCGGTCGCTTCACCCCCGGCACCGACGGCTCCGTCTGGGCGATCCTCGCCACCTGGCCCGACGTCGAAACCGCCCGCGACCGCACCGAAAACGCCCCGGTCTACCGGCGCTGGCGGGCGCACGCTTCAGAATCCACGACGCTCCTCCTCGCCCCCGCCGCCACCCGGGGCCGCTGGTCCGGGCGCGAGCCCTTCGACGTCGCCGACAAGGCCCTTCCCGGCCCTGTCGCCGCCCTCACACGCGCCACCATCAGGCCCTCCCGCCTCGTGAAGTTCTGGACCGAGGCGCCGGACGTCCAGGGCGCCATCGACGCGGACCCCAACGTGCTCTTCAAGGTGGGGCTGGGCGAGGTGCCGTTCCTGCACCAGATGACCTTCTCCGTCTGGCCCGACACCGCCAGCATGGCCGCCTTCGCCCGCCGCGACGGGCCCCATGCCCAAGCCATCCGCGCCGTCCGCGAAGGCGCCTACTTCTCCGAGGAACTCTACGCCCGGTTCCGCGTCCTCGACGCCACCGGCACGTGGGAGGGCGCTCCGCCCCTCCCTGAAAGGATCGCCGCATGAGACAGCCCTTCCCCTTCTCCGCCATCGTCGGCCAGGACGAGATGAAGCAGGCGATGATCCTCACCGCCATCGACCCCGGCATCGGCGGCGTGCTGGTGTTCGGCGACCGCGGCACGGGCAAGTCCACTGCGGTCCGGGCGCTGGCCGCGCTGCTGCCGGAAATCCAGCAGGTCGAAGGCTGCCCGGTCAACTCCGCGCGCCCCGAAGACTGCCCCGAATGGGCTGAAATAGGGTCGAAACGCATCGCCAAACGCCCCACCCCGGTCATCGACCTCCCTCTCGGCGTGACGGAGGACCGTGTCGTCGGCGCGCTCGATATCGAACGGGCGCTGACGCGGGGCGAGAAGGCTTTCGAGCCGGGGCTGCTGGCCCGCGCGAACCGTGGATACCTCTACATCGACGAGGTCAACCTGCTCGAGGACCACATCGTCGACCTCCTCCTCGACGTGGCCCAGTCCGGCGAGAATGTCGTTGAACGCGAAGGACTTAGCATCCGCCATCCCGCTCGCTTCGTCCTCGTGGGCTCCGGCAATCCGGAGGAAGGCGAGCTCCGCCCGCAGCTCCTCGACCGCTTCGGGCTGTCGGTCGAGGTCGCCTCCCCCCGCGACATTCCAAGCCGCGTGGAGGTGATCCGCCGCCGCGACGCCTACGAGACCGACCACGACGCCTTCATGAAGCGCTGGCGCGCGCAGGACACCAAGCTACGCAAGCGCATCCTCTCGGCCCGCGACGGCATCCGCGCCCTCTCCACTCCTGACGCGACACTGACGGACTGCGCCGAGCTTTGCGTCGCCCTCGGCTCCGACGGCCTCCGGGGCGAACTCACGCTCCTCCGTGCCGCCCGCGCGCTGGCCGCGTTCGAGGGCGACACGCAGGTCACCCGCAGCCACCTCCGCCGCATCGCGCCCTCCGCGCTCCGCCACCGCCTCCGCCGCGATCCGCTGGACGAAGCCGGCTCCACCACCCGCGTGGCGCGCACGGTGGACGAGCTGTTCGGCCCCACGGCCCTGGCCGCCGAGTGACCGACGCCGTCCCATACGACGCCTGGGGCCGCGCGACGCTCGCCCTTTCCCTCCTCGCCGTGGACCCGGAGGGCCTGCGCGGCCTCTGGCTCCGCGCCCGCTCGGGTCCCGTTCGCGACCGCTACGTGGCCCTCCTCGACGCCCTCCCCCTGCCCCGCCGCAAGATCCATCCGGGCATCACCGACGACCAGCTCTTCGGCGGCGTGGACCTCTCTGCCACCCTCTCCACCGGCCACCTCGTCCGCGCCCGCGGCCTCCTCGCCGAGCCCTCCGCCCTCGTCCTTGCCATGGCAGAACGCTGCCCTGCGGGCCTCGCCGTCCGCCTCGGCCAGACGCTCGACGGCCGCACCCATTGCCTCGTCGCCCTCGACGAAGGCGCCGAGCCCGACGAGACGCTCCCCCCTGCCCTTGCGGAGCGCCTCGCCTTCTTCGTCGCTCTCGACGACGTGCCGCTTTCGGCCTCCGACTTCGCCACCGTCGACCACGACCTCATCGAAGCCGCCCGCGCCCGCCTCCCATCGGTCACCATGGCCCCCGAGCAGGCCGAGGAGCTCGCACTCGTCGCCGCGCAATGCGGCATCGCGAGCCTCCGCGCCCCCCTCCTCGCCATGGCGGCGGCCAGGGCCTCGGCTGCACTCTTTGGCCGGATCAGTGTCTATTCCAGCGATCTCGAACGCGCCGCCGCCCTTGTCTACTCGCATAAAGCATTGATAAATAAAGATTTTACTCCCCAGCCGGAGGAACCCCCTCCCCCACCCGAGCAAACCCCCGATCAGGAGCCCGGCGACAGCGACACCACCGGAGACCTCACCCTCCCCGAAGAGATCCTCCTCGAAGCCGTCCGCGCCTCCCTGCCGCCCGACGTCCTCGCCCGCCTCGCCGCGGGTCGCGCGGCTCGCGCCAAGTCCGGCGCCTCCGGCACCGGCGCCTCTCGCCGCGGCAACCGCCGCGGCCGCCCCCTGCCCTCCCGCCCCGGCAAGCTCGATGGCACGTCGAAGATCGACCTCGTCGCCACCCTCCGCGCCGCGGCCCCTTGGCAGCCCATGCGCAAACAGGCGTCCCCACGGGGACACCTCGTCCACATCCGCCCCGAGGACATCCGCGTGAAGCGCTACGAGGAGACCTCCGACCGCCTCCTCGTCTTCACCGTCGACGCCTCCGGCTCCGCCGCCATGGCCCGCCTTGGCGAAGCCAAGGGCGCCGTGGAGCTGCTGCTGGCGGAGGCCTACGCCCGCCGCGACCACGTGGCCCTCATCGCCTTCCGCGGCGAAGGGGCGGAGCTCCTCCTCCCCCCCACCCGCTCACTCGTCCAGACCAAGCGCCGCCTCGCGGGCCTCCCCGGCGGCGGCGGCACCCCCCTCGCCCACGGCCTGCAAGCCGCCATGGAGCTCGCCCACCAGGCCCGCGCCCGCGGCATGACGCCGACCCTCGCCCTCCTCACCGACGGCCGCGCCAACATCGCCCTCGACGGGACCGCGAACCGCGAACGCGCCGCCGACGACGCCAGCCGCCTCGCCCGCGCGCTCCGCGCCACCGGCACCCCCGCCGTGGTCATCGACACGGCCACACGGCCGCAGGAGGCCCTGAGAGCCATCGCGGGCGCCCTCGACGCCCCCTACATCGCCCTGCCCCGCGCCGACGCGCACCGCCTCTCCACGGCCGTCTCCGCGGCTCTGGCGGACTGACCCCATGGACTGGGCCCGCGACGGCCGCGACTGGCCGAACCGCGAGCACTCGCGCTTCGTGGACGTCCGGCCTCACCGCTGGCACGTGCAGGAGGCCGGATCCGGCCCCACGATCCTCCTCCTCCACGGCGCCGGCGGCGCCACGCAAAGCTGGCGCCACCTCCTCCCCCTCCTTGCCCGTGACCACCACGTCGTCGCCCCCGACCTCCCCGGCCAGGGCTTCACGAAGGCCGGCACCCGCCAGCGCAACACGCTCGCGCGCATGGCCGAGGACATCGCCGCGCTCTGCCGTCACGAAGGCTGGGACCCCGGCTTGATCGTCGGCCACTCGGCCGGCGGCGCCCTCGCCCTGGAGCTCGCCGCCGTCTTGGGTCCCCACGGGGTCGTCGGCATCAACCCCGCCCTCGGCACCTTCGAAGGGATGGCCGGCTGGCTCTTTCCCATGATGGCGAAGCTCCTGTCGATGAACCCTTTCGTCCCGCTGCTCTTCAGCCGCATGGCGACGAGCGAGAGGCGGATCGGCGAGCTCCTCGCCTCCACCGGGTCCCGTCTCGACGCGCAGGGTGTCACCCTCTACCACCGCCTCGCCTCCGACCGCGGCCACGTCGACGGCACCCTCGCCATGATGGCCCAATGGGACGTGGAGATGTTGGCCGAACGCCTGCCGTTCATCGACACGCCCTGCCTCTTCCTCGTGGGCGAGGATGACGGCACCGTCCCGCCCCGCGTCGCCCGCGCTGCCGCTGCCCGGATGCCGCATGCGGAAGTGAAGGGCTGGGAGGGGCGCGGCCATCTCCTCCACGAGGAGGCGGCAGAGGAGGTCGCGAAGGCGACTTTGGCCTTCCTGACCTCACTCGCCGAAGCGCAAAAAACGATGTCCCCGCGGGGACATGTTGAAAATCAATGACTTGAGCGGACCGCGCCTGGCTTCATCTCGGCTGAAATACTCCGGGGGGAGCCGCGCAGCGGCGGGGGGGGAGGGCAGAGCCCCCTGGCAGGCTAACGGTCGAGCGCGTCCAGAAATGCCTCGATCGCCTCTTCGAGCCGCGCCCGGTCGATGGCCGAGAAGTCCCGGGCAAAGCGCAGCTCCACCTTGCCGTCCGACGCGGTGCACTTCGCGACCCCCTCGGGCCGCGCGAGCTTCAGCGTCGTCTTGCCCACCGCCCTGGACTTCGTCGGGGTCCGCACCGGTGGCGGAGCGCGGTTGTCGAGCGCGGCGCGCAGCACGGCGAGCTCGTCCTCCGGCGAAGCCGCTTCGGGCAGGAAGTTGAGCTGCGCCGCCACGACCGGCGCCAGCCCGTCGTCCTCCTCGAACTTCCGGACCAGATCAGACCCTAATGCACGCGGAATGGCCTCCGGATGGCGCAGGGCGTGGCCGATGTCCTGCATCAGGCGGACGAAGGTGCGGATATGGCTCCGCTTCTGCCGATTTGCGCTTGAATAGAGTCTTTCCGTGACCCCGTGGGCGTCGTCCGCCTCGGCCGGATGATCCTCGAGGTAGTTCAGCACCAGCATCCCCATCTCCGCGAAGGAAATGTCCCGGCGGACGAGGTTCTCGTCCACCATGCGCCGATACAGGCTGTCGAGGCTTTCGCCCCGCGGCAGAAGGCCCGCCGGGATCGCCGCAAACCGCTCTTCGCCGGTTTCGGCATGAAGCTCCCGAAAGGCCATGAGCCGCCGGAAGCCCTGCACGAGTTCGAAGCCGTCCTCCACCTGCTCGACCCGGATCGGGTTCGACAGGCCGATGGCCCGGATCGAGGCCTTGAGCTCGTCGAGCTCCGGATCGCGGTCGGGCCGGCGGTCACGGGTCAGCTTGCCCACACGAATGGCATCGACCGGGACAAGATCCGTAATCAACCCGAGCTTCTTCAGCCGGACATGCTCATGCGCCAGGCGGTCGTTCTCGGCCCGGATCGCGGCCTCCGCCGTGGAGCGTTCGGCCAGTGCATCGGCGTTCTCGACGATGGCGGCGGCCATCGGGCCGCGGCGGTGGTCGGTGGACGGGGCAGGGGCAGGGGCTTCGGACGGCGCCGAAGCGTCGGCGGGGAAGTCGATGTCGAAGACTCGGCGCTTGGTCATTTCTCGGCCTCCATCGCTTTCCAGGCCACGGTCAGGTGGCCCCTGAACTCCTCGTAGGCGCGGTCGAAGGAGGCGCGGGCGCGCCGCCATGTCTCCCGCGTCATCTCGCGGTAGTCGGTCTCATAGATCGACGACAGGAACCGCCCGGACTGCTCCACCGCGCGGGTCATCTCGATCGGGTGTTCAGTCATCCTGTCTTCGAAGACCTTGATGAACGCCTGCCGCATCGCGCGGTGGAGGTCGTTGCCGGGCTCGTAGCGTGTCAGCAGGAACCGCACGTCGCGGAACGCCTTCGGCAGTTTCAGCGTCCCCGCGGGGACGAGGTTGGAGAAGCGGGAGAGATCCTCGAGCGCCTCGGCCAACTGGCCGATGAAGGACGTGGTCGAGTCGTATTCCCAGTAGCCGGGGCCGGAGGGGATGTAGAGCACGTCGGCCGCGAAGACCGCGTTCATCGACTGGTAGCCGATGGCGGGCGGGCAGTCGAAGAGGATGAGGTCGTAGGCGTCCGCCGGGATCGCATCGAGATAGCGGGAGACGGCGGCGAAGAAGGACCATTCGGGATTGAGGTGGCGGTACTGGGCCGAGGCGAATTCGACGAAGGCCGCGTTGGCGCAGGAGGGGACGATGTCGATCGTGGGCCAGCAGGTGGGCTTGATGAAGTCGGTCACGCGCAGATCGCCGAGGCCCATGTCGGTGATCGCGGCCGGCAGCTTCCGGCGGGGCAGGGCGGCGCCCGATTCCGCGCCGGTGGCGGCGGCGTTCATCCGCTCGGTCTCGCGGATGAGGTCGCGGGCCATGATGCCCCAGACGGTGTATTCCTCGGCCACGTCGGTGAGGCCCATGGAATGGCTGAGCGTCGCCTGCGGGTCGAAGTCCACGACGAGCACCCGGTAGCCGTCGAGCGCCGCGGCATGGGCGAAGTGGAGGGCGACGGTGGACTTTCCCGCACCGCCCTTGAAGTTGGCGATGGCGGCCCGGATCGCGCGGGTGTTCTGGGGCCGGTAGGGCATCAGGCTCTGGCGGTTGACCTTGAGCCGGCGGCGGATCGCGTTGATCTCCTCGAGCGTGTACCAGCGCTGGCGCCCGTCCTCCTCCACGAGGCCCTGGGGCAGGGAGGGGTCGGCGGCGAGGCGGCCGCGGAGGGTGGACTGGTTCACCTTGAAGATCAGCTCGCCCACCTCCCAGGAGGAGAAGCGGCGGAGCTTCTTCTCGTTCTCGGGCGAGTAGGTCTGCTGCCGGATCCAGCCCTGCATCTTCAGCGATTGCGCCTGAAGACGGGCGAGGTCGGTGTGGGTGTACATGCCTGCTCCTGTCCGCTTCGGGAACGTTAATTCCTGCCTGATCCAGATTTACGCGGATTTTGCGGTGAAAGCAAAAGCGATTATCATCAGGGGCGGAAAATGATGTCCCCGCGGGGACATGAGCGAAATCAAGGGCCTGCCGATTCGCAGGATGCCGGTGGGGTAGGGGACCTGCCCTGAAAATCGGGCTGCGGATTGGGGGACAGGCCGACGCGCCCCACCACATATTGGGTGACATTCTGCGTTGACTGGGGGACACCCTGCGTGACACCCAATACCTGATCTGACCGGATTCCGTTCCGGAATTGGGATGCGCCGACTGCCTCGAGCACCCTCCCGCTTGACAGAATCGGAAAAGCGGACGCAAATCGCTGACAAGGAAGAAAAGACGCCGAGTTCGCTCCAGGGTCGATCGGCGCAACGGGGCGGAGACTCCGGTAGATTGAGGCGGAGTGGGGCGCTGTGCCCCGGCAAGGACAAGGGCATGCAGATCGCGAGACCCGTGGGCCGGGGTGCGGCCGCGCGCAAGTACGACATCCTCACAGCCATGGGCGCCCATGCCCTGGCGCAGGGGAAGGGGCCTCAACGGCTGATCCTCCGGCTGATGACGCTGATCACCGCGCGCTACAACTGGGCGCGGGACGAGCTGGCGGTAGGGCAGCGCGAGATCGCCCGGCTCTGGGACTGCGACGAGAGGACGGTAAAGCGTGAGATGGCGAAGCTCCGGGCGATGGGCTGGCTCGAGCTGCGCCGGCAGGGCGCGCGGGGCAGGGTGGGGGAGTACGCCCTGGGGGTGGAGCGGATCCTCGAGGACACGCGGCCGCGATGGGACGCCGTGGGCCCCGACTTCGCCCTGCGCATGGGAGAGGCGCCGGCGCCGGAGGTCGTGGCCCTGCCCGTGCGGGGCGTGGTGCCGCCGCCTGACGTCACGGCAGGGACGGAGTGGGCGCTCGCCCAGGCCCTGCTCCATGCCGAGGATGCGGGCGTCTACGGCGCGTGGCTGAGGCACCTCCAGCGGCGCGAGAGGGCAGGGGGGCGGCTGACGCTGGCCGCGCCCAGCCGCTTCCATGCCGCCTATGTGGAGACGCACCTGAAGGGCCGGGTGCTCGCCGCCTGTCAGGCGGTGGACGACGACGTGGCGGAGGTCATCGTCGTCGGGTGAGGGGCAGGACGTCCCTCGGCTGCCAGTCGCGCGGTCAGGGCAGGGCGCGGCCCGGAGCAGCGAGGAGAACGGCGACCGGCCAAAGAGAAACCGCCGGGGGGCCTCCCCGGCGGTTCATGTCTCGGCCGTGAGGGGCTGCGATCAGCCGCCGGTGCCTTCGGCCTCTTCCTCGGCCGCGCCGTGGGTGGCGAGGAAGGCGGCGAGGTTCGCCGCCTCGGCCGGGTCGCGCACCTGGAAGGCCATGCCGCTGCGGGCGTTCTTGCCGAGCGTCTCCGTCAGGAAGGCGCCGGGGTTCTGCAGGTAGGCGGTGAGAGCCACTTCGTCCCACACGAGCCCGCCTTCGCCCGCCGCGACGATGTCGGGGCGGTAGCGGAAGCCTTCCAGCGAGCCCGCCTGGCGGCCCACCACGCCGTAGAGGTTGGGTCCGGTCCGCACGTTCGCCCGGCCGGCGATCACGGTCCCGTCGTCTGCGACGATGGCATGGCACGTCGCGCACTGGTTGAACGCGGCTTCGCCCGCCGCGGCGTCACCGTCCTGCGCGAAGGCAGGGGCGGCGAGCATCGCGCCGGTCAGAGCCGCAATCCAGAGTTTCGTCATGGTGTTTCTCTCCCTTCAGAGCCAGGTGGAGGCTAGCGTGAAAACGTTGGGCGTAAAGTCCAGAAATCGGGCCGTTATGCAATAGCGCGCGAAAGCGCACAGCGGCTCCAGAGCGAGGACAGCGCCCCCACGAGCCGGTCGATGTCGGCATCGCTGTGGAGCGGGCCCGGCGTGATGCGCAGCCGTTCGGTGCCCTTCGGCACGGTCGGGTAGTTGATGGGCTGCACGTAGATGCCCCAGTCCTGCATCAGCCAGTCCGAGATCATGCGGCACTTCACCGGGTCGCCGATCATCACGGGGATGATGTGGGACGGATTGGGCATGTGCGGAATGCCCGCGGCGTCGAGCTTGGCGCGCAGGCGCGCGACCTGGCGCTTCTGCCGGGCGCGCTCGATCTCGGATGTCTTGAGGTGCCGGATCGAGGCGGTCGCGGCGGCCGCGACGGCCGGGGGCAGGGCGGTCGTGAAGATGAACCCGGAGGAGAACGACCGGATGAAGTCGCAGAGCGCATGGCTGCCGGTGATGTAGCCGCCGAAGGTCCCGAAGGCCTTGCCGAGGGTCCCTTCGATGAGGGTGATCCGGTCCATCAGCCCTTCGCGTTCGGCCACGCCGCCGCCGCGGGGGCCGTACATGCCGACGGCGTGCACCTCGTCGAGGTAGGTCATGGCGCCGTGCGCTTCGGCCACCTCCACGATCTCGCGGATGGGAGCGATGTCGCCGTCCATCGAATAGACGCTCTCGAAGGCCACGATCTTCGGACGGTCCGGGTCGATGGCCGCCAGCTTGCGGTCGAGGTCTGCGGGGTCGTTGTGGCGCCAGATCGCCTTGTCGGCGCGGCTGTGGCGGATGCCTTCGATCATGGAGGCATGGTTCAGCGCGTCCGACAGGATCACCGCGCCCGGAAGGCGGGAGCCCAGCGTCGACAGCGCCGCCCAGTTCGACACGTAGCCCGAGGAGAAGAGAAGCGCCGCCTCCTTCCCGTGAAGGTCCGCGAGCTCCCGCTCGAGCTCCCGGTGGTGCCAGGTATTGCCGGAGATGTTGCGCGTGCCGCCCGCGCCGGTGCCGCAGGCGCGCGCGGTCTCCACCATCGCCGCCACGACCTTCGCGTTCTGGCCCATGCCGAGGTAGTCGTTCGAACACCACACCGTGACCTCGTCCGGCCCCGCGCCGTGGTTGCCCGCGCGTGGGAAGGCGCCGCATTTCCGTTCGAGCTCGGCGAAGACCCGGTAGTTGCCTTCCGTCTTCAGCGCGTCGAGCTGGCTCCGGAACAGGGTGTCAAAGTCCATGGGGGTCCTCGCTAATCTTCATTTTTTCGCTGGGTTTGGGCGCGGGAATCATCCAGCGCCAGAGTTTCTCGTCAGGGAGCGGCAGCACCATGAACCAGTGCTCGAGCAGCGCGAGCGCGGTCATGGCCGCCAGAAGCGCGAAGCCCACGTCCTGGGCGGGGGCCTCGACCGAGTAGAGCCGTTCCATCCAGCAGGCGAGCGCGAGCGTGAGCAGCGTGACGGAGAACGGGAAGAAGGCGTTCATCTTCGACACGCGGAAATGGCTCGGCAGGTGGCGGAGGGGTTCGGGCAGGAATTCCGTGTTGATCTTCGGGACCCCGAAGAAGAGGTTCAGCTTGGCCGTCACGCGGGCGAAGAACAGGACCGCGAAGGTCCAGAAGCCGAAGATGTTCTCGGCCCCCCACGACAGCCAGGCCATCAGCCCGAGCGTCGCGGCCAGCAGGACCTCGTGGTAGGCGATGGTGCCCCAGGCACGGATGAACCGCTCCCACTCCGGCGCGTCGACGGGGCAGTCGTAGCGGTTCGGACCGGTGACGACGCCCGACAGGAAGGCAAGCTCGATCCAGCCCCAGATGGCCAGCGCCGAGAGAAAGCCCCAGTAGACCCCCGCGACCGTCGGATCGGTCAGCGATCCCATGAACCCCACGGCGCCCGCGAAGAGCACGGGAAGCCCGAGGAGCACGGACCAGACATGGGCGTCGCGTCCCTCCCGGTCGGCCCGCTTCACGACGAACAGGATCGCGCCGGTGGCGAACCACCAGATGAAGAGCGCAAGAAGCGCCGCGGTCCAGGGGGAGGAAAGCTCCATCTACTTCATCTCGGTCCAAATACTCCGGTGGGGGTCCGGGGGAGGCAGCGCCTCCCCCGGCGCTTGACGTCAGTAGGCCGGCACCAGCCGGGTCGATTCCGGCACCACATGCTTCTTCGCCGGGATCGTGAGAAGCGACACGAACGCCGCCGTCGCCCGCGCGCTGCCCCAGGCCCTGGCGAGCGCGCCGCCGATGCCGCCCTGCTTCCTCGCCCGGTCGATGTCGGCCGAGGCCCGCTGCAACCGCTTCAGCCCCGGCATCCAGCGCGGATGGTCGATGTCGAGCGTGATCGGGAACACCTGTTTCGAGATCTCGGAGGTCTTCCTGAACACCTCCTGCCCGTACCAGTCGGGATCGACGCCGAGTGCTGCGTGGAACAGCGGGCGCTGGTGGTCGCGGACGTGCATGGTCGAGTAGACGGCGGTGAGGAAGAACTTGATCCAGAGGACGTTCTTGCCGGAGGTCAGCTTGGGGTCGGTCTTCATCAGGAGTGCGAAGGCCTCGCCGTGGCTGAACTCGTCGTTGCACCACTCGCGGAACCACTTGAAAATCGGGTGGAACCGGTATTCCGGGTGCGCCTCGAGATGGCGGTAGATCGTGATGTAGCGGGCGTAGCCGATCTTTTCGCTGAGGTAGGTGGCGTAGTAGATGAACTTGGGCTGGAAGTAGGTGTACTTCTTGGCCTTCGTCAGGAAACCCAGGTTCACCGACACGCCGGCCTCGCGCAGCGCGTCGTTGATGAAGCCCGCGTGGCGCGCCTCGTCCCGGGACATGTAGCTGAAGAGCTCGCAGATGTCCTTGTTGGACCCCCGCCGCTTCATCTCCTTGTAGAGCACGCAGCCCGAGAACTCGGCCGTGCAGGAGGAGATGAGGAAGTCGAGGAACTCCTTCTTCAGCCCCGGCTCCATCCCGTCCCAGTCGACGTGGTCCCAGTCGGCCGTCTTCTTGAAGTGGCCCTTGTTCGGGTCGGACTTCATCTGGGCCAGCAGCTCGTCCCAGTCGCGGCGGACGGAGGAGACGTCGATCGCGTCGAGTTCGTCGAAGTCCGTGGTGTAGAACCGCGGCGTGAGCAGCGTGTCCTGCATCGCGAGCGCGGTCGCGCTTTCGCTGTCGTGGACGGCCTGCGCCTCCTGGATGGCAAGGCCCTCCTCGGCGGTCGTGGCGTCGGCGGTGTGCTTGAGGGAGATGTTCACAGCGTGGCCTCCTCGCTGAAGGAGAATTCGCAGAGCTCCATGAACTCGAAGTCGCCGGTCAGGCGCGTCCAGAGCCGTTCCAGTTTCGAGGCCCGGGTGATCCGCGCCACGCGTTGTTCGATCACCACTTCGCCATAGGGCGCCATGACGGGCGGGCCCTGGACCAGTACCTCGTCGCCCGGATAGACCACCGCGCCGTTGTCGAAGCGGACGTGGGCGTGCAGGCTTTCGAACCTGTGGCTGACTTCGACGGTGCAGGGCGCCGTCTCGTAGTCTCTCGTGAGCAGTCCCATGTCGGTTCCCTTTCTTTTATTGGTTGAGCATCGTGAGGAAGGTCCCGAGGTTTCCGGGACCGAAGGACGACAGCTCCACCTGCCATCCCGTCGCGGGGTCGCTGAGCGACACCCGGCCGTTTTCGTATTGTGTGATCGTCACGGGCGGGTTGCCGTAGACGCGGCCCACGAGGCGCGCGCGCTCGAGCCCGTCGAGCACGACCGAGATGAAGCCGCCGTTGCCGTCCAGAAGGACGCGGCCTGTGTCTTCGACGATCCGGACGTGGTTGCCGTCGCCTTCGATCGTCATCGTCTGCACCCGGTAAACGGGCGCGTCCTTGGGCTGGCCGACGTTGGGCAGGCCCAGGTAGACCGCGAGGCTCACGAGGACGAGCGCGATGCCCGCCAGGCTGAACATCGCAATGATGAGGCGCGTCGGGATGAACTCCTTCCTGCGTCGGGCCTGGGGGCGCTTCTCGGCGTCGTACCAGAGGCCGGAGTTTGTGCGCTGGTCGGTCATGGACGGTCCTCCCTCACTCGGCCGCGACGGCCTGCGGCCGGATGGCCACCGTCGGTTGCGCCATGCGGGTTTCCACCGCCTCGCCGATCATCCGCGCGACGCGCTCGGCATCGGGGATGCAGCGCAGCGCGGGTTGGGGGTGCCTCGCGTGCCAGGGCCGGACGTGGGGCCAGAGCACGAGGTAGGAGAGCTTCGTTTCTCCCGCCGTGCGGAAGGCGATCGTGCCGGTGCCGGATTTCCTGAGGTCGAGGTCCGCCGCCTCGATCCGCGTATAGGGCAGGTTCAGCGTGATCGTCAGCGCCGCGCCCACCCGCATGGCGACGCGGGCCGAGGTGACGGTGTAGACGGTCGCCTTCGCCTGAACCCAGGCGATGAGGAAGATGATTCCCGCCGCGACCGCTCCGATCACGAGGAAGGGGACCGCGTGGGACAGGGCCTCGCCCATCGGGTAGTCCGCGGCCGAGGCGGCCACGCGCCAGACGGCAAGGAGCACGAAGTAGCCCACGATCCACCAGAGGTTCAGCGCCTCGCGCGCCAGCGCGAGCGTGTCAGGACGCCCCTGCCAGAGGATGACCTCTCCCGCGGGGGGTTTCTCGGGCAGGCCCTTCACGGGCTCCACGGCGAAGTCGTCATGTTCCATCGGTTTCGTCCCTTATGGTTCCCGGTGTGTGACCGGCGCCCTGGCGAGGGGCGCCGGGTCGTGATGCGTCAGGAGTAGAGGACGCCGCCGGCGTAGTAGGCCGACACCTTGTCCTCCTCGAGCTTGGTGATCTGGCGGTCCGACGCGATGCGCGGCACGCCGTTGAAGTGACCGGAGCGGAGCGAGGAGACCTCGACCCACTTCTCCTTCACCCGGGCCATCCCGATCGGCACGAGCCGGCGGCCCTGGCCGTATTCGGGCTCGAGCTCGAGCTCGAGGTAGCGGACGAGGTGTTCCGGACCGTCGACCCACATGTCGGTCACATGGGCCACGACCTGATCGTCCTTGGCGAGAACGGGCAGGCCGCGCGGGTCACGCCCGGCGGAGACGAAGAAGTCCGGATGCCCGGCCATCGGCGTGATCTTGGCGTGGCCGTGCGCGTCGAGTTCCGGCGCATCCTCGCGGTTCGCCCAGGCGGCGGGGCCCACGCCGTCGGCGAGCGGGTCGCCCGTCGGGATATGGGGGAAGCCTTCGTGGGCCACGGCGCGCTTCAGCGCGACATCGGCGCGGTCAGGCCGCTGGCCCGACGGGACGGTGAGCGTTCCCCGGCCGTTCGGCAGGTGGAAGGTCTTGTCCTGCGGAAGCGGGAAGAGCCCCTGATTGGGCGAAGGTTTTCCGTCCTCGTCCTGGAGCGGGAAGCCTTCGCGCATGTTCTCGGTCTGCAGGTAGTAGATTAGACCGGCGAAGAAGAGCCAGAAGAGCCAGATACTGAGGCTCGCGAGATCGAAGTTGCCGAAGAAGTTCACGCCGACCATGTCAGTTACCTCCGAGGGTCAGGTTGGAAAGTCGGCCAGGCCGAACTTGCCGCTTTCCGGATTGTCGGTCCGGGGTTTCAGGAAGGAGAGGCGCACCAGAGGCCCGAGGGCCACGAGGGTCCCGAAGAGGAGCGCGATCTCCAGGTGGTAGACGACCGAGTAGCCGGTCGAGGGAAGGGCAAGCGCCTCGCCGAGGCGCCCGGAAAGGGCGAGGTGGTTCACCGCGTCGCGGATGCCGCCGCCGAGCGCGATGGACAGGCCCGCCGCCGTCGCCTGCGCCGCGCCCCAGGCGCCAAGCGCGAGGCCGCGGCCCGCGAGGCCGTCGGTGGGCATGGTCATCGCCGCGGTGAGCGTCGAGACCGAGAAGAGCCCGCCGCCGAGGCCGATGAGGAAGGCGCCCGCGAAGAAGAGCGCATGAAGGCTCAGCGGGTCCGCGAAGATCACGGCCGAAAAGGCCGTGATGCCGAAGAGGATCCCGCGCGCGGCCATCCGGTAGGGGTCGAGCCCGCGCTTGAGCCATTTTGCGGCGAGGCCGAAGCCCACGAGCGCGCCCGTGGCCCACAGAGCGGTGAGAAGCGTGGTGGACGACACCGACAGGCCCAGGATCTCGCCCCCGTAGGGTTCGAGCAGCACGTCCTGCATGTTGAAGGCCATCGTGCCGAGGAACACGACGAGGAGGAGGCGCCCGGCGTCACCGCCCTTGGCGAAGTCTGCCCAGGCGTCCCGGAAGAGCGGGCGGGGCTCCTCCCGTTCCGCCTTGGTCATCGGGCGGACCTTCTCCTGCTTCCAGAGCGCGATCAGGTTGAGGATGAGGGTGGCGAGCGCCGCGCCCTGCACGACACGGACGAGCGTGAGGGGTTCGAAGTCGCGCAGCAGCCAGCCGAAGATCAGGGAAGAGACCAGCATCCCGGCGAGGAAGGCGACGTAGAGAAGCGCCACGACCCGGGGCCGCGTCTCGTCCGTCGCGCGGTCGGCGGCGAGGGCGAGGCCCGCCGTCTGCGTCATGTGCATGCCCAGACCCGCCATGAGGAACGACAGGGCCGCGAGGAGCTCGCCCGCCCATTCCGGGCCGACGGTCTGGTCGCCCGACAGCACGATCAGCGCGAAGGGCATCACCGCAAGCCCGCCCATCTGCCAGAGCGAGCCGAACCAGAGGTAGGGCACGCGCTTCCACCCGATGGCCGAGCGGTGCGTGTCCGACCGGAAGCCCAGGAGCGCGCGGAACGGGGCGGACAGCACCGGCAGCGCGATCATCATGGCGACGACGAGCGCAGGGACGCTGAGCTCCACGATCATCACGCGGTTCAGCGTGCCGAGGAGCAGGACGGAGCACATCCCCACCGACACCTGGAACAGCGACAGGCGCAGGAGCTGGCTCAGCGGCAGTTCGTCCGACGCGGCATCCGCGAAGGGGAGCCAGCGCGTCGAGATGGCCTTGATCTGGGAGCGCGTGACGATCACGGGAGATACTCCAGGCATTCCGAGATGTAGAAGCCGCGCGAGACGCGCCCGACGCGGTCGAGGCGGCCGGGCAGGGGGCGGGCAAGCGCGCGGTGGTCGTGCGGCTGCATGACAGGCGAGCGGTCGGAGCGCGGGAAGAGCTTGCCCATGCCCCAGAAGGCCATGAGGAACGGGGTGCGGGGTGCGACGGTGAAGACGATCGCCTGCCGGGTGCGGGCGCCGAGCCGGAGGAGGGCCGCGTCGATGTCGGAGGCGCTGTAGTAGATCAGGCTGTCCATCGCGACGACGTAGTCGAAGGAGCCGAGGTCGTCCGACAGCATGTCGCCCGCGTGGAAGGTCACCCGGTCGCGGTGATCCTCCGGCAGGCGTTTCGCAGCGATCTCAACGAGTTGCGGAGAGATGTCGGCCGCCGTCACGGTGGCGCCGCGCGCCGCGAGTTCGGCGGTCATCACGCCGGGGCCGCAGCCCGCGTCGAGCACGCTGAGGCCAGTGAGGTCCTCCGGCAGCCGCGACAGCATGGTCGCGCGCATCCGGTCGCGGCCTTCGCGCACGGTCTGGCGGATCCGGGACACGGGCGCGTCCGAGGTCAGCCGCTCCCACGTGCGGGTTGCGGTGCGATCGAAGTAGTCTTCCACCCGGGCGCGCGTGGCCCCGTATGTGGTCGTGTCGCTCATCAGTCGAATCCCAGGAGTTCGAAGATCCGCCGGTCTTCCAGCGGCTCGGGCGCCAGACCCTCGGTCCCGTTGTAAAGGGTCTCGGCCAGACGGATGTATTCGGCCCGCGCCATCACGATGTCCTCGTCGTCGGGCATCTCGAAGAGCGTCTTCTTCTTGAGCCGCGAGCGACGGATCGCGTCGATGTCGGGCATGTGGGCGATGCGCTTGAAGCCGACCTCGGCGCAGTAGCGGTCGACCTCGTTGGTGTCCTTCGACCGGTTGGCGACGCAGCCCGCGAGCCGCACGTTGTAGTTCTTCGACTTGGCCTGCACCGCCGCGATGATGCGGTTCATGGCGTAGATCGAATCGAAGTCGTTGGCGGTCACGATCACCGCCCGGTCCGCGTGCTGGAGGGGCGCGGCGAACCCGCCGCAGACCACGTCGCCCAGGACGTCGAAGATCACGACGTCGGTGTCCTCGAGCATGTGGTGCTGCTTGAGGAGCTTCACCGTCTGCCCCACGACATAGCCGCCGCAGCCGGTGCCAGCCGGCGGCCCGCCCGCCTCCACGCATTTCACGCCGTTGAAGCCGTCTGCCACGAAATCCTCGGGCCGCAGCTCCTCGGCGTGGAAATCGACCTCCTTCAGGATGTCGATCACCGTCCGCTGAAGGTGGCCCGTCAGCGTGAAGGTCGAATCGTGCTTCGGATCGCAGCCGATCTGCAGGACGCGCTTGCCGAGCTTCGAGAATGCGACCGACAGGTTCGACGAGGTTGTGGACTTCCCGATCCCGCCCTTGCCGTAGACGGCGAAGACCTTGGCGCCTTCGATCTTCATCGAGGCATCCTGATGGACCTGGAGCGATCCTTCGCCGTCCTCTCCCTTCAGGATCGGCGGCGCGCCGAGATCACGCGCGGCAAGCCCTTCCCGCTCGCGGGCGTTGGCGCGGGCTGCGGGGGGGTGCTTGAGGTCGAGCGGGCTCATCGTCTCTCCTTCCGGGCCTATTCGGCCGCAATTCCTTCGAGGCGGTCCTCGAGCTCGTCCGCCGCGTCCTGAAGCGCGGCCAGCGTCGCCGCGTCGGGCTGCCAGTAGTTCCGGTCGTGGGCCTCGAGGAGGCGGTTCGCCATCCGGGCCGAGGCCTTCGGGTTGAGCGCCGCCAGCCGGCGCCGCATCTCGTCGTCGAGCACGAAGGTCTCGGAGAGCCGCTGGTAGACCCAGGGTTCGACCTGCCCCGTCGTGGCGGACCAGCCGACGGTGTTCGTCAGCTGCGCCTCGATCTGGCGGACGCCTTCGTGGCCGTGCTTCAGCATTCCCTCGAACCATTTCGGGTTCAGGCTGCGGGTGCGGGTTTCCAGCGCCACCTGCTCCTTGAGCGTGCGCACCTTGGCCGCGCCGCGCGTCTGGTCGCCGATGTAGATCGCGGCGTCCTCGCCCCGGGCGCGCTTCACCGCGCGGGCGATGCCGCCCAGCGTGTCGAAGTAGTGGTCGACCGTGGTGACGCCGAGTTCGACCGATTCGAGGTTCTGGTAGGCCACGTCCACCTCCTTCAGCGCGCGCTGGAGGAGAGGCGCGTTGGCGGAGGCCTTGCCGTTGCGCCCGTAGGCGAAGGACTTCCGCGCCTCGAAGGCGTCGGCCAGTTCGTCCTCGTCCCCGAAGGCCGAACTATCGACCAGACCGTTGACGTTCGACCCATAGGCGCCTTCGGCGTTCGAGAACACCCGCAGGCTCGCGGTTTCCAGATCGCAGCCCATCGCCTTGGAATGGGCGAGCGCATGGGCGCGGACGAAGTTGAGCTCCAGCGGTTCGTCGGCGGTGGCGGCCTTCCACGCGGCTTCGGCCAGCATCCGGGTCTGAAGCGGCAGGAGATCGCGGAAGATGCCCGACAGCGTCATCACCACGTCGATCCGGGGGCGACCGAGTTCTTCCAGCGGGATCAGGTCGGCGCCCGAGAGCCGCCCGTAGCCGTCGAAGCGCGGCACCGCGCCCATCAGCGCGAGCGCCTGGCTGATGGGGACGCCGTCCGACTTGATGTTGTCGGACCCCCAGAGGACGAGGGCCACGGTCCGGGGCAGGGTTTGATGGGTTGCAAGCAGCAGATCCGCCTGCCGTCCGCCGTCGCGGAGCGCGAAGGCGGTTGGCATCCGGAAGGGGTCGAAGGCGTGGATGTTGCGGCCCGCGGGGACCACGTCGGGCGACCGGATCAGGTCGCCGCCCGGCACCGGTGCCACGTAGCGTGCGGACAGCGCCCGCATCAGCCCGTCCATCTCGGCGTCGAGCGCCAGCGCCGCCGCAACCCGCTCCCGCGTCTCGGGCGCCTGATCGGCCAGCACCTCGAGATGCTGGGCAATGGTCGCCGCGTCCATCGGGCGGCCCACAACGTGCATCCCGTCCGGGATCAGCGCGTTCTCCGTCTCGAGCAGCGTGAGCCACAGCCGGTCGGGGTCGCGTTCGGCCAGGTCCACCGCCGCCGCCTGCGCGTCGATGAGGTCTGCCAGTTCCGCCCGCTCCGGCGCCATCGGGTCGAGCCCGCGCCAGCGGCTCAGGCTGTCCTTGAGCTCAAGCAGACCCTTGTAGAGCCCCGAGGCCGCGAGCGGCGGCGTCAGGTGCGTGACCGTCACCGCGTTCGACCGGCGCTTGGCCAGCGTCGCCTCGGAGGGGTTGTTCGAGGCATAGAGGTAGACGTTCGGCATCTCGCCGATGAGCCGGTCCGGCCAGTCCTTCGCGCCAAGGCCCGACTGCTTGCCCGGCATGAACTCAAGCGCGCCGTGCATCCCGAAGTGCAGGATCACGTCGGCGGCGAAGCTGTTGCGGAGCCAGAGGTAGAACTGCACGAAGGCATGGGTCGGCGCGAAGCCGCGTTCGAAGAGCAGCCGCATCGGGTCGCCTTCCCAGCCGAAGGTCGGCTGGACGCCCACGAAGACGTTCCCCATCTGCTGGCCGAGCACGAAGACCCCGCGCCCGTCCGACTGGACGCGCCCCGGCGCCGGGCCCCAGACCGCTTCGACGGCCTTGAGGTGCTGGGTGTTGCGCACCATCGTGTCGGCGTCCACATGGGCCGCGACGTTGGCCTCCTGGCCGTAGGTCTTCGCGTTGCCCTCGAGGATCGCCTCGCGCAAGGCATCGACGCTCTCGGGTACCTCGACCGTGTAGCCTTCGGCCTTCATGCGGGTGAGCGTGTTGAAGAGGCTCTCGAAGACGCTGAGGTAGGCGGCGGTCCCGACCGCGCCCGCGTTCGGCGGGAAGCCGAAGAGCACGACGGCGACCTTCTTCTCGGCGTTCCGCTTGCGCCGCAGCACCGCAAGGCGCTCGGTCTTCGTCACGAGGCTCTCGATCCGCTCGTGGCAGGGCGCCATGGCCTTCGTGCAGGAGGCGGACGCGCAGGCATGGGCGCAGCCCTGGCAGCCCGCCTCGCCATGGCGGCCCGCGAAGACGGTGGGGTTCGTGGCCCCGTCGATTTCGGGCAGGGCGATGAGCATGGTGGCCTCGACCGGGCCGAGGCCCTGCTCCGAAGCCGCCCATTGGCCCAGCGTCTGGAACTCGAGCGGATGCGCGGCGACATACGGCACGTCGAGCGCCGACAGCGTCTCCACCGCCGCCGCCGTGTCGTTGTAGGCGGGGCCGCCGACGAGGGAGAACCCGGTCAGCGACACCATCGCGTCCACGCGGCCCGCGAAGAACCGCTCCACCGCCGGCCGCCCGTCGAGCCCGCCGGCGAAGGCCGGGATGCAGCGCACGCCCTTCGCCTCGAAGGCGCGGATGACGGCGTCGTAATGGGCGGCGTCCGAGGCGAGGATGTACGACCGCAGCATCAGGAGCCCGACGGTCGCCTTCGGCCGCGCGGGGGAGGGCAGGGCGCCCACCTCAGTCACGATGCCGTTGCCGGGCAGGTCCGGGTGGTAGAGCCCGACCTCGGGGTAGTCGACCGGCGCCTTCGCCTCGACCTTGTTCCACACGCGATTCTGCGAGTAGCGCGAGACGAGATAGCGGATCATCTCCCGCACGTTGTCGTCCGACCCGCCGAGCCAGTACTGCATCACGAGGAAATAGGCGCGGAGGTCCTGCGCCTTGCCCGGGATGAAGCGGAGGATCTGCGGCAGCCGGCGCAGGATCTTCATCTGGCTTTCGCCCGAGGAGGTGCGCTTCGTCTTGGGCTTCAGCTTCTTCAGGATCGCCATGACCCCCGACGCGGGCTTGCCCATGTCGAGGTCGCCCATCTTCGTGAGGTTCACGATCTGGGTGTCGGCGATCACGCCCACCATCGCGTCGCACTGCGGGCGGCGGGCCTCGAGATCGGGCAGGATCGCGGCAATGTGCTCCTCAAGGAACAGCAGGTTCGCCACCACGATGTCGGCGTGCCGGATCGCGTCCTTCGCGCGGTCGAGCGCGCCCGGGGTCTCGGCCCATTCGGCGGCGGCGAGGACTTCGACGGACAGCCCCGGGAAATCCTCGGCGAGCGCCGGCGAGACGCGCGCGGCGGGGCCCGCGGAATGCGCGTCGAGCGTGAGGATCACGACCCGGTAGCCGGGGATGTATCCGTCATCGCGCATAGTGGGCCTTCGCCTCGTAGAGGGTCTCGACGCTGATCCGCGCGACGCCGCGTTCGGCCGCGTAGGCCTCGGTGTTCCGCTTGGCCTTGCCGCGCACGAAGAACGGGATCTTCTTCAGCTCGCGCTCCGCATCGGGGAGCCAGACGACGGTGCCGTCGGTCTGGACGACGGGGACGACCGGCTCCTGCTTCATCTCGGAAGAAATACTCCGGGAGGAGTCGATGCTTGCATCGACGGGGGGCTGGCCCCCCTCTTCGGCAGCCCGTGGGGCGTGCCCGCCATGGTGGCTCGGGCCTGCGCCATCGTGGAACTCGAAGTCCTCGCGGAACATCGTCAGGAGGTGCTCCTCGAGCCCCATGACGAGCGGGTGCACCCAGGTGTCGAAGATGACGTTCGCACCCTCCCAGCCCATCTGGGGGGAGTAGCGCGCGGGGAAGTCCTGGACGTGGACAGGGGCGGAGATGACGGCGCAGGGGATGCCGAGGCGCTTGCCGATGTGCCGCTCCATCTGCGTGCCGAGGATCAGTTCGGGCGCGGCCTCGGCGATGGCGGCCTCGACCTCGAGGTAGTCGTCGGTGATGAGCGCCTCGAGCCCGTACTCCTTCGCCAGCGCGCGGATCGGCCGCGCGAATTCGCGGTTGTAGCAGCCGATCCCGCAGACCTCGAAGCCCATCTCCTCCCGCGCGATGCGGGCGGCGGCCTTGACGTGGGTCGCGTCGCCGAAGACGAAGACGCGCTTGCCCGTGAGGTAGGTCGAGTCGACCGACCGCGAGTACCACGGCAGGCGCAGGCGCGAGGTGTCGGTCGGGGCGGTGACGCCGGTGATCGCGCGGACCTCGGCAATGAAATCCTGCGTCGCGCCGACGCCGATGGGGACGACCTTCGTCCAGGACTGTCCGTGGGTCTTCTCGAGCCAGCGGGCGGCGGCCTCGGCAGTCTCGGGGTACATGAGCACGTTGAAATGCGCGGCGGGGAAGCGCGCGATGTCGGAGGGCGAGGACCCCATCGGCGCGACCACGTTCACCCCGATCCCGAGGTCGGCGAGGAGGCGCGTGACCTCTGTGATGTCGTCGCGGTGGCGGAAGCCGAGGCCCGTGGGGCCGAGGAGGTTCGCGGTGATCTGCTCGGTCCGCTCCACCGGGTTCGCGGCGAGGTGGCGGACGATCTGGAAGAAGGTCTCGTCCGCGCCGAAGTTCTCCTTGCGGGAGTAGCTCGGCAGCTCGAGGGCGATGACCGGGATGGGCAGGCCCATCGTCTCGGCCAGCCCGCCGGGATCGTCCTGGATGAGTTCCGCCGTGCAGGAGGCGCCGACGATGATGGCTTCGGGCCGGAAGCGTTCGAAGGCGTCGCGGGCGGCTTCCTTGAAGAGCCCGGCCGTGTCGGAGCCGAGATCGCGGGCCTGGAAGGTCGTGTAGGTGACCGGCGGGCGGTGGCCCCTCCGTTCGATCATCGTGAAGAGGAGGTCGGCGTAGGTGTCGCCCTGCGGCGCGTGGAGGACGTAGTGGAGGCCGGTCATGCCGGTTGCCACGCGCATGGCGCCGACGTGCGGCGGGCCTTCGTATGTCCAGACGGTGAGCTTCATGGCTGCCGCAGGACCGGGGGCGCTTCGCCCCCCGGACCCCCCGAGGATATTTGAAGGTCGATGGAAGCTGGGGCCGCGAGCCTTTCGAGTAGGCCGCGCCGCCGCAGCGGGCGGGAGAAGAGGCCCGCGAGGTCGCCCGCCTGTTCGTAGAAGTGGACCGGCGTGAAGACGAGCTCGATGGCCCATTTCGTGGCGAGTCCCTCGGCTTCCAGCGGGTTGGCGAGGCCGAGGCCGCAGACGGTGAGGTCGGGGCGGGCGGCGCGGACGCGGTCGAGCTGGCGGTCGACGTGCTGGCCCTCGGAGATGACCGGGCCTTCGGGCAGGAGGTCGAGGTCGGGGCCGAGGAGCGTCTTGTGGAGGAAGGGGATGCCGACCTCTACGGCCGCCATCCCGCACTCGCGGGTCAGGAAGCGGGCGAGCGGGATCTCGAGCTGGCTGTCGGGGAAGAAGAAGACGGACCGGCCCCGGAGTTCCTTCGCCTGCGCCTCGATCGCCTTGCGGGCGCGGGCGCGGGGGGCGGCGGTCACGGCCTCGAAGCGGTCGCGGGAGACGCCGAATTCGGCGGCCACGGCGGCGAGCCAGGCTGTCGTGCCTTCCTCGCCGAAGGGGAAGGGGGCCGGGATGTGGCGCGCGCCGCGGCGGGTGAGCGCGGCGTGCGTGTCGCCGAGGAAGGGTTGGGTCAGGGCGAAGACGGTGTTCGGGCCCACGCCCGGCGCCTCGTCGGCGCGGCGGGCTGGGAGGACGCGGACGGGGCCGATGCCGAGGTCTGCCAGCAGCTTCAGCGCCTGGTCCTCGACCACGTCGGGCAGCGCGCCGACGACGAGGAGTTCGCGCGCCTGCGTTTCCGGCAGGACCGGGACCATCGCGGCGAGGCAGGCGTCTTCGCCTTGCGTGAAGGTCGTCTCGATGCCGGACCCTGAGTAGTTCAGCACCCGCACATGCGGCGCGTGCGCCCGCGTGAGGCGTTCGGCGGCGCGGTGCAGGTCGAGCTTGATGACCTCGGACGGGCAGGAGCCCACGAGGAAGAGCTGCCGGATGTCGGGGCGGCGGGAGAGGAGGCGCGCGACCTCGCGGTCGAGCTCCTCGTTCGCGTCGGCGAGGCCGGCGAGGTCCTTCTCCTCGAGGATCGCCGTGCCGAATCGCGGTTCGGCGAAGATCATCACGCCCGCGGCGGACTGGAGGAGGTGCGCGCAGGTGCGCGAGCCCACCACCAGGAAGAAGGCGTCCTGCATCTTCCGGTGGAGCCAGATGATGCCCGTCAGGCCGCAGAAGACCTCGTGCTGCCCGCGCTCCTTCAGGACGGGCGTGTCGCGGCAGCCGGAGGCGGGGAGGGGGGCGAGGTCGGTCATGCCGCGGCCTCGCCCTCGAGCCGCGCCATGCGCAGCTTCCAGAGGAACTGGGCGGCGTTCACCACGTAGACCGCGTAGGCCGCCAGCGCGATCGCCATCTGCTCGGCGGGCGGCAGCGATCCGCTCAGAAGCGCCCACAGATACAGGGTGTGGAGCGCGATGACGACGAAGCTGAACACGTCTTCCCAGAAGAAGGCGGGGGCGAAGAGCCACTTGCCGAAGACCACCTTCTCCCAGATCGAGCCGGTGACCATGATCGTGTAGAGCACGAAGGTCTTGAGGACGATCGAGACCGTCGCGGCGGTGTAGCCTTCGCCCGTCCAGAGATAGCGCAGGACGAGGGCGAGGGAGACGAGGAAGACGAGGAACTGGAGCGGCGCGAGAATCCCCTGAACGAGCGTCCACACGGTCGCGTCGCGGCGGGCGCGCTCCTCCGGCGTGTAGAGGCGCGTGGGCACGCGTCCGTTGGCCGTCCCGTCCGTCATGAGGGCTCCCCCTTTGGTGCCATGAAGGGGAGGTTAGACCTTGGCGTCGGAAAGTGTCAACTAAAACTTACACTCATGGGGCCTTGCTCGGCGGCCCGTCCGGCGTCGGCAGCAGGTTGGGGATGTGGGCGAAATCTTCAATGTTTCCGGACAATATCTCTATGGTAGGGCAGGGCGTGCGGGAGAGGGAGGCCGCGATATGTCAATTTTCTTTGACATTTTCTATTCGGGAGACGACAGTATACTGACCACCCGGTTGCGAGACGTCCGACCGCAGCCCGATACGGGGACAACCGACATGACGGACAGCACCGACAGGGTGACCCGGGGACGGAACGGCGGAGACGTCGGCGCCTCGGTCGAGACGCTCGCGTCGCGGGCGCTTGGCGTGCTCGCGTCCAAGCGGACGTCGGCGGCGTCGCTCCTGTCGGAGCGCTTCCTTGACGCGCTGGCGCGCGCCGTGCGCGGACCCGACGATCAGGAGTATCGCGCCGTCGTCCGCGACATGATCGAGGCGCGTATCCGCCCGGAAGACATCACGGATTTCTACATCCCCGAGGTCGCGCGCCGCCTTGGCGCCGCCTGGTGCGAGGATGGGATGAGCTTTGCCGACGTCACGATCGGCACCGCGCGCCTTCAGGGTCTTCTGAAGGAGGTCGGGGGCCGGTGGGCTGATGACATGCGGCTCGATCCGGATGCCCCCGGACTTCTCGTCATCGTGATGGCGGACGAGTTCCACACGCTGGGGGCGATGGTGCTCTGCGGTCAGCTGGCCCGCATGGGGGTATCGGTGAAGCTTGCCATGGGGCAGGCCGAATCGGATTTGCTCGCGGTTGTTGCGGGAGGGCAATTCGACGCCATATTGATCTCGGCGGCGCAGGGAGAACGGCTTGCACCGCTGCGGAAACTGGTTGAAAAGATCAGGGCTGCCGCGGTCCGGCCCGTGCCGGTCGTGATCGGCGGCTCTGTCGTCACGAGAGTAACGGACATCAAGACACAGACCGGTGCGGACCACGCCACGACAGATCCCCGAGAGGCCCTGCGCGCATGCGGTCTGAAGATTTCAGTCCACAGCGCACGGCGTATCGCGATATCGGAGTAGCCGATAATGAGCCCGCGAATGACGGAGCCGAGGCCGTGAGTTCCCGCGGCACCAGATACTGGAACAGCGGTGCCATTCCCCTGATCGGCCCCGATGTGCTTGGCGACATCATCGCCAACGCTTCGGACATCGCGGTTGTGATTTCGGACGTGGGTCAGATCCTCAGTGTGCTCGTGAACCCGCACCATGGCGGGTTCGGCCGGCTCGACACGTGGGAAGGCCGCGACATCCGCGAATTCCTCACCTCCGAAAGCGTGCCGAAGCTGGAGAGGCAGCTTGCGGAGATAACGCAGGGGCAGGGGAGCAGTCGGCCCATCGAACTGAACCATACGAGCGAGCTCGAATGGGAGTTCCCGATCCGATACACGCTCCACCGAATCGGGCCGGACGGGACGCTCCTGATGCTGGGCCGCGACCTGCGGCCGATCGCCGAGATGCAGCAGCAGCTCGTCAAGGCGCAGATGGCGCTGGAGCGCGATTATGAGGCGCAGCGCGAATACGACACCCGGTTCCGCGTGCTGATGGAGGCGACGCGGGACGCTGTCGTCTTCGTCGCGCTGGGGACGGGGCGGATCATCGAGGTGAACTCGGCCGCCGCGACGCTTCTGGGCGCGACGGTGGAAGAGCTGAAGGGGCTCGCCTTCGCGCAGGAATTCGAGGCGCGGCGGCGGGGGGAGTTCATGTCGAACCTCACCGCCTCGGCCATCGCCGAGACGACGGCGCCGCTGGAGCTCCAGGCGCGGCGGTCGCGCAAGCGGCTGTTCGTGACGCCTTCCGTCTTCCGCGCGGCGGGAGAGCGGATGCTCTTCGCGCGGATCGAGAATGCCGAGGATGCGGAGCAGACCTCGGACGAGCTGACGGAGAATCTCCAGGCGCTTTATCAGGAGGGCGTCGACGCCATCGTCTTCACCGACCGGGACGGCATCATCCGGGCCGCGAACGAGGCGTTCCTCAACTTCACCGACGTGGCCCACGTGACCATGGTGAAGGGCAAGCCGTTGTCCGATTTCCTCGCGCGCGGGCTGATCGACACCAAGGTGCTGATCGACAACGCGGCGCGCACGGGCCAAATGAGGCTTTACGCGACGAAGCTGCAGACCGAATTCGGCAGCCAGATCGCGGTCGAGATCTCGGCCACCTACCTCAACGACCGTGCCAAGCCCGCCATCGTCTTCGTGATCCGCGACGCGAGCCGGGCAGAGGCGGTGCGCAAGTCCGGCGGCGCCGTGACCGACGACGGGGTGAAGAGCGTCATGGAACTCGTTGGCTCCGCGACGCTTAAGGACATCGTGAGCGAGACCACCGACGTCGTGGAGAAGATGTGCATCGAGACGGCGGTGGAGCTGACGAACAACAACCGCGTCGCCGCGGCCGAGATGCTTGGGCTGAGCCGGCAGAGTCTCTACGTCAAGCTGCGCAAGTACGGCCTCATCAACAAGGACGCGGACTGACGCCGTCCCGCGGCCGCCGGGGCCGGGAGGGCCCTGACGACGCATGAACCTCCACTGGACGATCTCGCTCCTCGGCCCGCTCTTCTACGTCGCGGCCGCCTTCGTGGCCTTCGAGGCGATCAAGCGCGCCCGCACGCCGCAAGGGGCCGTCGGCTGGACCGTCTTCCTCTTCGCCTGGCCCATCTTCGCCGTGCCGCTCTACCTCCTCTTCGGTTACGCGCGCGTCCAGTCCTATGCCGAGGCGCGGCGCGAGGCGGACATGAACCTGCCCGACGGGTCGGAGGCCGTGATCCATCCCGAGGCCGAGGACGCGGCGCGGCTCGAAACGATCCGGGCGGTGTCGCTCCACCCCGTGTCGCGTGGGAACGCGATGACGCTCCTGCCCGATGGGCAGGGCGCCTTCGAGGCGATGATCGGCGCGGTCGAGGCGGCGGAACGCTACGTGCTCGTCCAGTTCTACATCCTTCGCGACGACCGGATCGGCCGGCGGCTCGGCGAGGCGCTGGTCGCGGCGACGGCGCGGGACGTGACGGTGCGGGTCATCTACGACGGCTTCGGGTCCTTCTTCCTGACCCGCCGCTATCGCCGGATGCTGACCGAGGCCGGGATCGAGACCTACGTGCAGCGGGGGCCCGCACGGCCCCTTGGCCGCATGGGGCTGAACTTCCGCAATCACCGCAAGGTCGTCGTGGTGGACGGCGCACGCGCGTTCACGGGCGGGATGAACGTCGGCGACGAATACCTGCACGAGTTCCGCGACACGCAGGTGGAGGTGCGCGGGCCGCTCGTCGCGCAGCTTCAGGCGCAGTTCCTGCAGGACTGGTTCTGGGTGTCGGGGCAGCGACTCGACGACGAGCTCCTCTGGAAGTCTGAGCCGCAGTCCGAAGACATGACCGGCCTCGTCGTGGGCGCAAGTCCCACGGACCCGCACGACAACGGCGCGCTCTACTTCGTGGCGCTGGCGCAGACGGCGAAGCGGCGACTCTGGATCGCATCGCCCTATTTCGCCCCCGATCCCTCGGTGCTGGCGGCGCTCAAGCTCGCCGCGCTCCGGGGCGTGGAGGTGCGCATCCTCCTGCCCGAGGTGCCGGACCGCTGGACGCCGTGGATCGCCGCCTTCGCCTTCTTCGACGAAGTGCGCCACGCGGGCTGCGAGATCTGGCGCTATCAAGGCCGGTTCATGCACCAGAAGGTCGCGCTGGTGGACGACGACATCGTGTCAGTCGGAACCTTCAACCTCGACATCCGATCCTGCCTGCTGAACTTCGAGACAACCGTGGTCATGCGCGACACCCGCGCGGCGACGGACGTGGAGACGATGCTTCTGGCCGATTTCGCCTGCTCGATCCGGCTTGACCACGACCTGCGACGGCAGCGGTCCTGGCTGAGGCTGGCCGCGCCCGTCGCGCGGCTGATGGCGCCGCTTCTCTAGCGACATTTTGACCGGCGTCCGGGGAAGCTGACGCTTGCCAGACTCAAGGTGTCAAGCTAGCTTGACAATATGACTGTCGCCGACACCTTACACTCCCGCCGCCTGCCCGAGCCGTCCGCGTTGCTCGAGCTGATCAAGCCCATCACGTGGTTCCCCCCGATGTGGGCGTATCTCTGCGGCATCGTCTCCGCAGGGGTCTGGCCGGGGGAAAACTGGTGGCTCGTCGTCCTCGGCGTGCTGCTGGCCGGTCCCGTGGTCTGCGGGATGAGCCAGGCCGCGAACGATTGGTGCGACCGCCACGTGGATGCGATCAACGAACCGAACCGCCCGATCCCGTCGGGCAGGGTGCCGGGGCGCTGGGGCCTCTACGTCGCGCTCGCCATGTCGGTCCTGGCGCTGGTCATCGGCTGGTTCCTCGGGCCGTGGGGCTTCGGCGCGACGATCCTTGGCGTCATCGCCGCATGGGCCTATTCGGCCGAACCCGTCCGGCTCAAGAGGTCTGGATGGTGGGGCCCGGGGCTCGTGGGGCTGTCCTACGAGACGCTGCCGTGGTTCACCGGCGCGGCCGTTCTCGCGACCGGCGCCCCGTCCTTCTTCGTCGTGACCATGGCCGTCCTTTATGGGCTTGGCGCGCACGGCATCATGACGCTCAACGATTTCAAGGCGCTGGAAGGCGACCGGCAGACCGGTGTGCGATCGCTTCCCGTCGTCCTCGGCCCCGAGGTCGCGGCCAAGATCGCCTGCATCGGCATGGCGCTGCCGCAGATGATCGTCGTGGCGCTCCTCGTCGTCTGGGGTCGCCCCTGGCACGCGCTGGTAGTGGCGGTGGTCCTCCTCCTCCAGTTCTGGGCGATGCGCGTCATGCTGAAGGACCCGCGCGCCAAGGCGCCATGGTACAACGCGACCGGCGTCTCGCTCTACGTCACAGGCATGATGATCACGGCCTTCGCCGTCCGGACGCTCGGTGGCTGAGGTGGCGCTGTCTTGGTTCCAGATCGTCCGGCTGGGGTTCGTGCAGATGGCGCTCGGCGCGATCGTGGTGCTCACGACCTCCACGCTCAACCGGCTCATGGTGGTGGAACTCGCGCTCCCCGCCGTGCTGCCGGGGATGCTCGTCGCGCTCCACTACGGCATCCAGATCACGCGACCGAACTGGGGCTTCCTGTCGGATACCGGCGGGCGGCGGACGCTCTTCATCATCGGCGGCATGGCGGCGCTCGGGGCGGGGGCGCTCACCGCCGCGCTCGGCATCGCTGTGTTCGAGGAGAGTTTCGCCGCGGGCCTTGCCATCTCCATCGCGGCCTACGTGCTCATCGGCCTTGGCGTCGGCGCGTCCGGCACAGCGCTTCTGGCACTCCTCGCCACCGCGACCGAGCCGCGCAGACGCGCGGCGGCGGCGACGATCACGTGGCTGATGATGGTCTTCGGGATCGCGGTGACTGCGGGGACTGTCGGCGCCGTGCTGGAACCCTACAGCCCGGCGCGGCTCCTCGAGATCGTGGGAACCGTGGTCGCCGTCGCGCTCATCGTCACCACGCTGGCCATCTGGGGCATCGAACGCCGCGTGACCGCGCGGCCCGAGCCCGAACAGGGCCGGTTCCGGGACGGGATCGCCGAAATCTGGGCCGAACCCCGCGCGCGGATGTTCACCATCTTCGTCTTCGTCTCGATGACGGCCTACTTCATGCAGGAGCTGATCCTCGAGCCCTACGCGGGCCTCGTCTTCGGCTTCTCCCCGGGGCAGTCGACCTCGCTCTCTGGCGCGCAGAACGGCGGCGTGTTCCTGGGCATGGTGCTCGTGGGCGTCGCGGCGACCGGCTTCCGCTTCGGCAGCCTGCGCGGCTGGGTCGCCGCCGGATGCCTCGGGTCCGCAGCCGCACTTTGCATAATCTCTCTTATTGGCCAGACCGGCGCCGCGCTTCTCCTCCCCGCCGTCGTCCTCCTCGGCGTCTTCAACGGCATGTTCGCCGTCGCCGCCATCGGCTCCATGATGGCGCTCGCCGGCGAAGGCCGGGGGCAGCGCGAAGGGACGCGCATGGGCCTCTGGGGCGCGGCGCAGGCCATCGCCGCCGGGTTCGGCGGGCTCCTCGGCGCCGCCGCCGTGGACGTGATGCGCACCGTCGTCTCCGACCCGTCCGCCTTCGGCGCTGTCTTCCTCGCGGAAGCCGTGCTGTTCCTGTTCGCCGCCGTCATGGCGCTTCGCATCATGGACCGCGCGCCCGCGCGGTCCCCGTCCTCGTCCCTCGTTCCGGGAGAATGACCATGCACTACGATGTCGTCGTCGTCGGGGGCGGCCCGTCCGGGGCCACCGCCGCCTGGGACCTTGCCCGCGCAGGAAAACGCGTGGCCTTCATCGACCGGGCGGGCCGGATCAAGCCCTGCGGCGGCGCGATCCCGCCCCGGCTCATCAGGGACTTCGAGATCCCGGACGATCAGATCGTGGCCCGGATCAACACCGCGCGCATGATCTCTCCCACCCAGCGGCAGGTCGACATCCCGATCGAGGGCGGCTTCGTCGGCATGGTGGACCGCGAGCACTTCGACGAGTTCCTGCGCAGGCGCGCCCACAAGGCCGGCGCGCATCGCTACACCGGCACCTTCAAGCGGATCGAGCGGAATGCCGAGGGCACCCACGTGATCTACCGCGACAAGGTCAGCGGGAACGAGCTTTCGCTGAAAGCCACATACGTGATCGGTGCGGATGGCGCGCGGTCCGACGTGGGGCGGCAGGAGGTGCCGGGGGGCGACAAGATCCCCTACGTCATCGCCTACCACGAGATCATCAAGGCGCCCGACCGCAACGCCCGCGACGGCGAGGCGCTGAGCCCCCGCGCCTACGACCCGACGCGCTGCGACGTGGTCTATGACGGCGCGATCAGCCCCGACTTCTATGGCTGGGTGTTCCCCCACGGCGACTCCGCCTCCGTCGGGATGGGCACAGGGCTCGACGGCTTCGACCTCAAGAAGGCCACCGCCGACCTGCGCGTCGTCTCGGGCCTCGCGGACTGCGAGACGATCCGGAAGGAAGGCGCACCGATCCCGCTCCAGCCGCTCGACAAGTGGGACAACGGGAAGGACGTGGTCCTTGCCGGCGATGCGGCGGGCGTGGTCGCCCCCTCTTCCGGGGAAGGCATCTACTACGCGATGGCAGGCGGCCGCGTGGCCGCCACCGCCTGCCTCGCGGCGCTGGCTTCGGGGCGGGCAAGGGACCTCCAGGTCGCGCGGAAGCTCTTCATGAAGGAGCACAAGAACGTCTTCAAGATCCTGCGCATGATGCAGGACGCCTACTACAAGTCCGACGACCGGCGGGAGCGCTTCGTCTCCCTGTGTCATGATGTCGACGTGCAAAGGCTGACGTTCGAGGCGTATATGAACAAGTCGCTAGTCAAGGCACGCCCGCTCGCGCACCTGAAGATCGGCCTCAAGAACCTCGCGCACCTCACTGGGCTCGTCCCGAAAGTCTATACATGACCGACATGATCCCCGCCTGGGTGGACGGAAAGCTGACCCCCGTCGAGAAGCTCGAGGTCCACCAGCGGGGGCTCCGCCACAAGGCGGTGTCGGTCTTCGTGATGTCGGGGGACAAGGTGCTGATCCAGCGCCGGGCGCTGGGGAAGTATCACACTCCGGGCCTCTGGGCGAACACCTGCTGCACGCACCCGCTGTGGAACGAAAGCGCGGCCGACTGCGCGGTGCGGCGGCTCGAAGAGGAGCTTGGGATCACCGGGCTCTACCCCTCCTTCCGGGATCAGGTGGAGTATCGCGCCGCAGTCGGCAACGGGCTGACCGAGCACGAGGTGGTCGACATCTTCATCGCCGATGCGCCGTTGTCGCTCAAGGTGACCCCTAATCCGGATGAAGTTGCCGAGGTCCGCTGGATCGACCTCTACGACCTCGCGGCCGAGGTGCAGCGTTGGCCGGAACGGTTCACGCCCTGGCTGCGGATCTACCTTGACGAGCACAAGGACCGCATCTTCGGGACGCTGGTTCGCGTGTGACCCGGCGACGCGGCCTCAGGCCAGCGCCAGTGGTCGCGCCACACGAATGCGCAGGCAGGTTTCGCGCACGAGGATCGGCAGGATCACCCCCGCAAGGATGCCGATGAGGAGATGCGGAGCGGGCGCCGCGATGCCTCCGGCGATCAGGACCTCCCTGATCCCGGCCGAGAAGATCGTGTGGAGCACGTAGATCGCCATCGCGCTCGCGCCGAGGTAGGCGAGTACCTTCGTGACCCGCGGAAGCGCCAGCAGCGGAGCCGCCGAGAACCAGACGCCGAGGCAGACGAGGAGCGACGGCAGCACATATGACCCGGTGAGCGCCCTGAGCTGCGGCGCGAACACGAAGGAGCCGAGCGCCACGGCGGCGGCGATCAGGCTCGTCCGCCTGTCCTGGCGGCTGGGCACGCCGTGCACAGCCACGAGCACGCCCAGCAGGAAGTACGGCAGGTAGCGCATCGCCATGCCCAACCACTCTTCCAGTCCCGGCGGAAGCCGGGTCGTGGCGCCGGCCAGCGACACCGCGAAAAGGGACATCAGCACCATGGACCGACGGCGCTCGGGCGTGATCGCCCAGATCGCCGCAAGGGCAAGGTGCATCAGGAACAACGCCCAGAGGAACCACAGGTGCAGATGCCCGGGGATCGGCGAGGTCAGGAGCACGTCCCAGGCGACGGGCTCGTTCTGATAGGGCCCGGCCAGGAGCTTCGCGCCGAGGAACACGTAGGTCCAGATGATCATGGGCCAGAGCAGCGCCGGGAACCGGCTTCGGACCAGCGCGTCAGGTCCGCGTCGCCGGAGGCTGCCCACCACGACAAGTCCCGAGACGAAGAACAGGATCTGCACGTGGACCGCGTAGAGCCGCACGTCCAGGAACCCGAAGATCGGCCCGGTGGAGATCCCCGCGCCTTCGACCCCGCGCAGCGCGTGTCCGCAGACGACGAGCAGGATCGCCAGACCCCGGAGGGTGTCTATCCAGATGTCTCTTTCATCGCGGGCGGCCATTCCCTCGAATTAGCCGCACTTCGTAAACAAATCACTTACGGGCTCGCTACCTCACGGAGGCAAGCGCCGCCTTGCCGAACGTCGGCACGGATATGCCGAGCGCCTCGAGCGCCGTGGCCGTGATGTCGCCCACCGTCAAACCGGCATCGGCATACATCGCCTCGGGGCTGGCGTGGTCGATGAAGCGGTCCGCCAGCGTCATCGTGCGGACCTTGAGCCCGCGGTCGAGCCCGCCGGAGTTCGCCAGATGGTGCAGGACATGCGCGCCGAAGCCGCCCGCTGCCCCCTGCTCCATCGTGATGAGAACCTCGTGGTGGCGGGCGAGCTGGGCGATCAGCTCCGTGTCCAGCGGCTTGGCGAACCGCGCGTCCGCGACCGTCACGGAAACGCCCGCGGCGCCCAGATCTTCCGCCGCCTTCAGGCACTCCGACAGATGCGCGCCGAAGGAGAGGAGCGCGACGCCCGTCCCCTCGCGCACCACCCGGCCCCGCCCGATCTCGAGCACCTCGCCCCGCGCCGGCATCTCGACGCCGACGCCCTCGCCGCGGGGATAGCGGAACGCGATGGGCCCCTCGTCGTAGGCCGCCGCGGTGGCGACCATGTGCACGAGTTCCGCCTCGTCGCCCGCGCCCATGACGACGAAACCGGGAAGGTTGGCGAGATAGGCCACGTCGAAGGCCCCCGCATGGGTCGCTCCGTCGGCCCCCACGAGCCCCGCCCGGTCGATGGCGAAACGCACGGGCAGACCCTGAAGCGCCACGTCATGGACCACCTGGTCGTAGCCGCGCTGGAGGAAGGTCGAATAGATCGCGCAGAAGGGCTTGAGCCCCGCCGCCGCCATGCCCGCCGCGAAGGTCACGCCGTGCTGTTCGGCGATGCCCACGTCGAAGACCCTCGCTGGGAAGCGCCGGGCGAGGATGTCCAGCCCGGTGCCCGACGGCATCGCCGCCGTCACGGCGACGATGCGCGGGTCACGCTCGGCCTCCTGCGTCAGGGTTTCGCCAAACACCTTCGTGTACGCCGGCGCGTTCGACTTGCCCTTGGCCTGCTGGCCCGAAGCCACGTCGAACTTCGCCACCCCGTGATACTTGTCTGCCGACGTCTCGGCGGGTGCATAGCCCTTGCCCTTCTTCGTCAGCACGTGGATCAGCATCGGCCCGGACGCCCGCGCCCGCGCCGCGCGCAGCACCGGGAGGAGCTGCCCCATGTCGTGCCCGTCGATCGGGCCGACGTAGGTGAAGCCCAGCTCCTCGAACAGTGTCCCTTGCCCTCCCGCGGCGCCCGTCACCAGCGCCCGCGCGCGACGGGCATGATCGCGGAGCGGGCCGGGCAGCGCCGCCTCGAACCCTTCGGCCATCTTGACGAGAGGGGAGTCCGCGTAGAGCCCGGAGAGATACTTCGACATCGCGCCCACCGGCGGGGCGATCGACATCTCGTTGTCGTTCAGGATCACGAAGAGCCGCCGCCCCTCGGTCCCGGCGTTGTTCAGCGCCTCGTAGGCCATGCCGGCCGAGATCGACCCGTCGCCGATCACGGCGATGGCGTCGCCCGTAGGCTGGCCCATGTCCCGCCCCACGACGAAGCCGAGCGCGGCCGAGATCGAGGTGGAGGAATGCGCGGCGCCGAAGGGATCGAATTCGGACTCCGACCGCTTGGTGAAGCCCGACAGCCCGCCCTGCTGGCGCAGGGTGCGGATCCTGTCCCGCCGCCCGGTCAGCACCTTGTGCGGATAGCACTGGTGGCCCACGTCCCAGATCAGCTTGTCGAACGGCGTGTTGAAGACGGCATGGATCGCCACCGTCAGCTCCACCACGCCCAGCGACGATCCCAGGTGCCCGCCCGTTTCGGAGACGGCCGAGATCACCTCCGCCCTCAGTTCATGGGCGAGCCGTCCGAGGTCGGCGTCCGACAGGGCCTTGAGGTCGGCGGGGCCGGCCACGCGGTCGAGGGTTGGGGTGTTCGGGCGGGTCATCGTCGTCTCTCCCTCAAGTCGAAAAAAGGCACCGCGAGGAGTCGCCTCCAAGCGGTGCCAGGTTCCTGTAGCCAACAGGAAGGGAACCGGGGTGTGGAGGCCCCGAGATTCGGGCGCGGCTAGGCGCCCGAACCGGTTGCGGGTGGGCGGCGTCACGCACCGCCCTTCCCTCATGCAAGGGCGCTGAGCGCCCGGATGCCCGTCTCGAGAGCCGCGAAGGGGTTCTCGGGCAGGAGGAACGAGACCGCGCGGATCACCAGGATGAACGCGATCAGTCCGAAGATCACGATCGCGGCGTAGATCGCCCCGAGCGCCATCTGGTTGAAGATCCAGAACCGCAGGCTCGGCTTCTTCGTGCCTTCGAGGTACCAGTCGTCCTTGTGTGTCATGAGATCACCTCACTCAGTTCGCGGGCGGAAGGTAGGGCACGACGTCTTCCGGCGTGGCCGGGATGACGTAGTTCTGCGCGGCGCCATAGCCGTGGTCCTGCGCCCAGACGAACCAGTTGTCCACGACCGTCCCGGTGAGAAGGATGCCGATCCCGCCGGTCAGCGTCGTCAGCACCGCGAACCACCAGGCCCAGCGGTGGATGCCTTCCATCGTGGCGTTGAAGCCCATGGTCCACCGCCAGAAGAGAGCCGCCCGCTCGGCCGCCGTCCCACGGTCGGCGATCTGTTCGAGCTCCCGGTCGCCGCCGAAGCGTGTGACCGCGAGGATCGTCGCCCCGTGCATCGCGAAGAGAAGCGTCGACCCGTAGAGGAAGGCGATGCTCAGCGCGTGGAAGGGGTTGTAGAAGAGGTTGCCGTAGGTGAGCGAGAAGAGGTTCGTCCAGTCGAGGTGCGGGAAGATCCCGTAGGGCACCGCCTCCGACCAGCTCCCCATGAGGATCGGCCGGATGAGGCCGAGCACCAGGAAAAGCCAGATGGCCGAGGCGAAGGCCCAGCAGATGTGCTTGCCCATGCCCAGCTGTTCGGCCAGGACGTAGGAGCGGATCCACCAGCTGATCACCGACACGAGCAGGAAGAACGAGGCGATGATCCAGAGCCCGCCTTCCCAGAGCGGAACGGACAGGCTCAGCCCGTACTGCGGCGCCGGCGGCTCGAGCGCCATGTAGAACAGGTCACGCACGAAGACCGCCGGATTCCACCCCGCCTGCACCCAGAAGCTGATGCCGACGAGGAAGAACCAGATGAACCCGGTGGCGAGGGAAACGACCCCGTAGGTGCCGAGGTAGATCGGCCCCAGCTGCGCGTTTCCGAGCCAGCCGAGGGAAGCCGAGAAGCTTGCCCCCTTGGTCCGGTCTGCGAGGTCCGCGGTTCCGGCCATGCCCATCTCGGGCGGGCCCTGGACCTGCACTTGGGTGAAGATGTTCTGATACTCAGCCATTGACGCCTCCCGGGATCCCGGCCCACCAGGGCAGGTCGATCCACCAATCCCACCAGAACACCCACTGGTCGAACCAGACGGTGCCCGAGATCACGATGCAGACGGCACTCCAGAACCCGGCGTTCAGCGCGAGGAGAAGGCCCAGGCGGTGGATGCCGAGAGGCCCGATCGAATAGCCGATGAAGTCACGGAAGAACGTGTCCTCGTGATCGGGCGATTTCATCTCCTGCCCCTTCTCGGGGTTGGCGGCCGAAAGGACCAGACCGCCGTGGAGCGCAAGCGCGAGGGTCGTCGTGAAGAACAGCGACACCGCGAGCATGTGGGCCGGGTTGTAGTGGAAGTTGCCGTAGAGGTAGCCGGTGTAGCTCACCCAGTCGAGGTGGCTCCAGATGCCGTAGGGGAACGCATGGCCCCAGGCGCCCATGAGCACCGGCCGGATCACGACGAGCGTCGTGTAGGCGAGGATCGCGAAGCCGAAGGCGACGGGCACGTGGTACCCGATGCCGAGCTTGCGGCAGATCTCGACCTCCCTGAGCGCCCAGCTGATGAAGGCTCCGTGCGCGCAGATCGTGATGATCTGCCAGAGCCCGCCCATCTTGAGAGGCGCTGCACCCAGCCCGTAGGACAGGGGCGGCGGGTCGATCGAGATCAGCCACGGGTTCCAGGTGCCCTGGATCGTGGCTCCGTAGAAGATGAGGATCGTGCCGAGGCCCGCGAAGAAGATCGTCGTGACACCGAAGAACCCCACGTAGAACGGCCCGACCCAGAAATCGAACAGGTCGCCGCCGATGAGCGTGCCGCCGGGCACGCGATATTTTCGTTCGAAGCTGAGCACTGCCATACTTCTTACTCCGTTATGGCGGCGAAGCCGGTCGTCCGGTGCCGTCGTTCCGAGGTTTGCCGCGGGCGGGCGACAAGCCCGCCCGCAGCTGTGGCATGGTCAAGAGGCTCAGCCGCCGGCAGCGCGCGCGGCGGCGTTGGCGAACCAGTTGATGCCGTTGCTGAGGACGACGAGATGAATCATCACCGCCAGCAGGAACAGGAAGACCCCCTGCGCCACGAAGACGCGACGCGGATCGAAGATCAGCCAGATCTTGTAGAACTTGCTCATTCTTCAGTTCCTCCTCAGAACCACGGGCGCCAGATGTACGTCGCCAGGTGAGCGACAACGGCCACGGCCACGAAAAGCCAAAGCCCGCTCATGTAGACGGAGTGCAGTTCCTGCGCCTGTTCGTCCGTAAGACCTGTAAACGACAGGTCGGTCCTATCAGCCATTCTATCCTCCGGATGGTCAGACTGACGCCGCGTTCCCCGCGGCCGGGTCCCCTCCAGGCGCTACAGCCTCTTGGGTATCCGCCCCTCCCGAGGGAGGACCGGAATGGCGATGCCCGCCCGAAGGCGGGCGAAACTCTCAGGCCGAGAAGATCATCGGCGTGATGATCCGGGCCTGGCTCCAGGCGCGGGCCACCGGCCCCTTCTCGGGAATGCGCCCCTGCCGGATCGCGTGCAGCCCCCAGGTGAGGAGCGCGAGCGGCAGCGTCGCGAGGAAGATGATGCCGAAGTAGACGAGGAACTCGGTGCGCGGCGGGCGATGGCTCGCGCGCTCGTGCAGGATCGGTCCGCCGCTGGTCTGGTCGGTCATGTCTGTCCTCCTTGTTGACCCGCGAGAGGCTCGAGCCGCTCGACGGTTTCTCGGACCACCCGCTCGGCGCCTTCCGCCAGCGCGGCCTTCTCGGCGGCGTCGCGAAGCGACTTCGCGGCCGAGATGCGGGTGAGAATGGGATGGCTCGCCACGATCCGGTCGAGCGCCGCCTGCGCGTCCTCGTCCCAGGGGAAGTCGCGGCGGAGCGTGGTGGGCGTGGCCGCCGCCGCGTCCATCTCGGACCCGAGCGGCAGGATGTGGAACAGCGCGTCGAAGAGGCCGTTGCAGACCTCCTGCACGAGGTAGGTGGCGCCCGCGTAGCCCATGAAGGGCGTGCCCGTCGCGCGCCGGATCGCGGCGCCCGGGAAGCCTGCGGGGATGAAGGCGGGGCTCGGTCCGTGCCCGCCCTTCATCTCGGCGAGGTACATCTTCTCGTTGATCGACCCCATGACGATCAGCGGACGCCGCTGGTGCATCATCGCCCGCACCGCCTCGTTGTCGGTCTTCTTGCCCGGCTGGCGGGCGACCGCGAAGGCGCAGGGGAAGCCGAGGTCTTCCTCGAGAAAGTGCCGGATCCCGCGGGCATAGGTCTCGGAGGCCACGATGGCGAAGGAGGCCGTGCCGAAGAAGTCCTGCGTGACCGACCGCCAGAGGTCCCACACCGGCTTGATCGTCGAATGCTTCTCGCGCTGGATGAAGGGTTCGGGATCGAGCCCAAGGAGGTCCCCCAGGGTCCGCAGGAACCGGGTGGTGGACTCGATCCCGATGGGCGCCTGAAGATAGGGCTTGCCGAGAACCTCGGCCAACCCGCGCCCGAACTCGCGGTACATGACGATGTTGACGTCGGCGTTCACGAGGTTCCGCATCTCGGCCAGATGGCTGCCCAGCGGCATCACCATGTTGACCTCGGCCCCGATCCCTTCGACGAGCCGCCGGATCTCGGCGAGGTCGGAGGGCATGTTGAACGTGCCGTACATGGGACCCAGGATGTTCACGCGCGGGGCATCGCCCTCCTCGCGCTTCTTCTCGGGCGGCATCCGGCCCTTCGTCATGCCGAACTCGGTGAAGATCCAGGTCATGGCCCGGTCGGCCGCTTCCCACTGGTCCTCGTCGATGGTGCGCGGCAGGAAGCGCTGGATGTTCGTGCCCATGGGCGTGACGCCCCCGCCGATCATCTCGGCGATGGAGCCGGTCACCACGACGGACGGCAGCGCGGGGTCGAGCGTCTTCCACGCCCGCTTCATCGCGCCTTCGGTTCCGTCGCGCCCCAGCTCCTCCTCGCCCAAGCCGGTAGTAACGATGGGCAGCTCATGGGGCGGCAGCGCGTCGGTGTAATGCAGAACGCTCGTCACCGGCAGGTTCTCGCAGCCCACCGGACCGTCGATCACCACCTGCAATCCCTTGACGGCGGTGAAGGCGTAGACCGCCCCCCAGTATCCGCCCGCGCGATCGTGGTCCTGGACTAGCATGAAGCGCCTCCCGTCCCGGGCTCGACCCGGGACCCCGGCGCGCGAAGCGAACCGATGGAGCACGCGGCAAGAGGCCCCGGATCAAGTCCGGGGCGGGGAGCGATATGGGCAAGCGCCGTCAAATCATCTCCTCCGCCTTCGCGGCCTTCGCCTGCTTGTCGAGCTTCTTCTGGTAGGCGGCGCGGAAATCGGGCCGCAGGTTCGGATCGCCCTCCCAGACGCCGGCGGTATCGCCCGTGCCCACGCCCTCGAAGAACTCGCGCATGTGGTCCATGCGCGCCTTGTTGGCGATGGCGTTGTTCATCACTTCGGCCAGGCTCCCCGCCCCGGCCACGCCCATGAGCGGCCGGGCCGAGATCAGGTTGGTGAAGTAAAGCCCGGGGATCCCCAGCTCCTTCGCCTTCTGCACGACCGGGGTCGCGCCCACGGCGAGGTCCGGCCGGATCGCCTCCATCGCCGCGCAATCGTCTTCCAGTGAGGCGCGATACTTCACCTTCACCCCCCGCGCCTCGAGCCATTCGCGGTCCCACCGCGACGCCTCGGTCTTTGGGCAGGCGGTGCCGACATAAGGCACCTCCGCCCCGCTCTCGATGAGATGCCGGGCGACCAGCAACTCGGACCCTTCGTAGCCCGACAGCGTGATCGTCCCCTTGATCGGCTTCGCGGCGAGCGCACCACGGATCGCGGGGAGAAAGCGGTTCTGCGCCTCGCCCACCTTGTCCGCAGCGATCCCGAAGGCGTCGCCGATGTTCCTCAGCCACTCCGCCGTGCCGTCATGGCCCACGGGGGCCGAGCCCACGATGGGCCGTCCGGCGGCGGTGAATTCCCGCATCGCAGCGGTGTAGAACGGATGGATCGCCGCCACCGCCCCGCAGTCGAGCGCGGCGTAAAGCTCCCGCCATTCGCGGCACGGCACGACCGGCCCTGCGGCCAGGCCCATCGGCGCCAGCATCGCCCCGATCATCATCGGGTCGGCCGGGAACATCTCGCCCAGAAGCGTGACCGTCGGCCGGTCGGACTTGCCGCCCACGGGCGCCTGAACCGGCCCCGCCTCGATCTCGCGGCGGGCATAGTTCAGCATCGCGCCGGCAAGCACGTCCTTCGCCTCGGCGTGGGTCGGGATGCCGAAGCCCGGCACGTCGATCCCCACGATCCTGACGCCGTCGATCTCGGACGGCAGCAGCTTCAGGGGCACGCCCGAGGCAGTCGGCACGCAGAGGTTCGTGACCACGATCGCGTCGTAGCGCTCCGGGTCCGCCATCTGGTGGATCGCGTCGCGGATGTCCTCGAAGAGCTTGCCGGTGACCAGCGTCTCGGAGTTGAACGGCACGTAGCCGACCGAGCGCCGCGCGCCGTAGAAGTGGGAGACGAACGTCAGCCCATAGACGCAGCAGGCCGAGCCGGACAGAACCGTCGCCACGCGCCGCATCCTGAGACCCACCCGCAACGACCCGAACGCCGGGCACATGCTCTGCGGCTTGTCATGCGGACCTTGCGGATAGTCCTTCGCGTACTGGTCGAGGATCTCGGACTTCCCCGCCATCCGCGCGGCGGCCTCCATCTCGGCCGCGCCGGCATGGCACCCAAGCCCGTCACCCGAGACCCCGCCCCGGGCTTGACCCGGGGCCTCGCCGGGGTCCGCAGCTGAACGCCCCGTCCCCTCGATCACCTCGGCCGCATGGGCGGTGTCGTATGTGACCTCGCCCGTCACCTGGTGCTCCCGTAGGGACGCCGGTCGGCGTTGAGGATGTCCCAGAGGAGCCGCATCAGCTGATCGTCCGTCGCGCGGCAGACGATGCGCTCGGGGCTCAGGGGGCCGTGGGTATGGCAGGTGTCACACATCGTCGTACACCACTTCGAGCGATTTCTTCGGCGCGGCGTTCTTGCCGCGCATGTCCATGTCGGTCGCGGGCTCCAGCACGAACCCCGCCCCGGTCGTCTCGGCGCTGAAGAGCCCCAGAAGCCCGTCCTGCGTGAGAGGCGTGGGCCGCAGCGGCGGGGCCACCGCCACGTTGTCGGCCAGCGCCGCGAAGAGATCGCCCCACTGCGTCTGGCGCGTGCCCACGATCTGATAGTTCGCCGACTTCCGCCGCAGATCGTCGTCCGCGGGGATGCTCGCCAGAATCGGAATGTCCACCGCCTTTGCAAACGCCGCGGCCTCGCCCGTCCCGTCGTCCTTGTTGATGACGATGCCGGCCACGCCCACGTTGCCGCCGAGCTTGCGGAAGTA
>VFQR01000508.1_pt1 | contig 51446 bp, 40 predicted proteins | sample 3512321 | NCBI WGS metagenome assembly VFQR01 (sample SAMN10412374, study PRJNA504923) | tailings metagenome | isolation source: Relicate 3 Philex TSF1 revegetated site | place: Philippines: Tuba, Benguet | collected 2017-08-29 | reverse complement strand
AAGTTAATTGGAAGCATAAGCAAGCCATTCCGGCAATATTATCCTTCCACCGACAGAAAGTTCCAGAAAATTAGGACTTTTTCTTAGAGGATGAAGGGCGATCGCTGCTGCACTCAACTAACTATTTTTTTGGAGGATAAAGGCGATCGCAGTTGTTTTTGGCTAAATCTCTTCCATCACCTCATAGGAGGGAAATGAACACTCAAGTATTCATGTACAAATAAAAGCTTGAGTAGCGTCATAACTAGTAGCTGTACGCTAACTTCTCCTGTGATAGTAAAACTGTATGAATCATCAGGATTAGAGAAAATCACTACTTTTGTTAACTTGAACGTCTTGAAGGCATATTCCGCTTTCCAATAATCGACCATTTAAGCCATTGTCATTAAACTCATGCTGTGCCTGTGCTACACCGCGTAATATTTCTTGAGCCAAAGTATAGTTATTTGCGGGAACAGCGGCTGCCAAGGTTATCAGATTTACCTTGTCCAGGCAGGGAAAGGGATCAGTTTCTTAGAAGAAAAGGCGATCCAGTGCGATCGCCTTTTTGATGAGTTTTTTTGAGCGATGCCTACGGCGGCAAGCTACGCATCCATTGAGGTATCTGGCGGAATCCGCCAGATAAGACGATCGCCTGTTAGTGAAACAGCAACTTCATTAGAGAAGCGATCGCTATGACAGCCCCTAAGATGGGATGCCAAAACCTACATAGCTGTCGAAGCCTCCAAAGAAAACCTCTCCGGTGCTTTGACTTATCATTAAGTTGTAAGTTTCTAGTGTTTCTATTCATTGCAGTAACCTTTTGCTTTAGTTTTTGTTGAATTGCTGGCTTGGTGGCCTTGGAAACTGCCAAGCCAGCTTTAGTAACAGGTGTAATTAACACTCTGTTTACAATGTTTAAGTGTGGAATTTTTGCGGTTGAAGAAACTGGGCATCTTCTACCAAGAAGTAGTGTCACCACTACTCACCACACTTAGTAACTCTGTCAACTTGACAGATGTAGCTGTTATTCCCAGAGTTAAAAAATTAGAGTTCCCTGAGAGTCCATCCATAAACTCTCAAAAACATTACCCAACTCTTCTACATCCAAGTACGCATCTGAACAAAGGCGATCGCAACCATAGACTGGATCGCCTTTGCTTTTGAGTCTAGAAAAAGTGATCCTTTCAGGAAAAATGCACCAAAACCACAGGCTGGATCAGAGGGCAGTAGACAATCGCATACTACAACTGTATTATTGATATAAGTCCCAATTACAAATACTACAAACCTTCAATGATAAGCAGATTCTCCTCAACCATTAGCAGCGTGATACATTGCCGACCCAACAAGGGTTTAGGCAGAGTATTCGCGCTGTTTGCGTTTGAGGAAATGTATTGTTTTGTCGGCAGTAAATTGCAGCGTGAAAGTATTTTTGAAGCGATTACCGGATGGCTGAATCTAGATCAACTTATCCAAAGCGGGAGGTGCAAGTGTTTTCTAGCACCGATATAGGTCAAAAAGTATCAACTACGTGACCCCCGCACCTGATAACCAGAGGCGGGGGTTATTTTTTTAGGAGTGAATTAACTTATGGAAGTTCAACCACCTTTTGGGCAACCACACATATTACAAAATTCAGTTGTGGTTTTCTCCAAGAACTACTTACCACTAGCACGCATCAACATCAAACGAGCAATCGTGCTGTTAGTCACAGGTCAAGCAGAATCAGTGAATTTTGGTACTACAAAGCAGTGGGAAGTGCGATCGCCCAGCGTCGTACTACAAGTACCTGAACACATTCGCTTGACTGTTGGTAATCCGGAACGGAAGAGAGAAAGTCCCGCCTGTCAACCGTCGTGAGGTTTTGAGACGCGATAATCACGCCTGTCAATACTGTGGTAACACCAAGCATCTAACGCTTGACCATGTAATTCCCCGTTCAAAAGGTGGACAACATACCTGGGACAACGTTGTGACAGCTTGTGAGCGTTGTAACTCTACAAAGAGCGATCGCTTACCGTATGAAGCTGGAATGGTACTCAAAAGCAAGCCTAAAGCCCCAATTCACCCAGCAATTGCGTTTGCCGAACAGTTTTGGAACGCACAACGCCTGAGTGAGAACGAGTAATTACCTTCAAACCTAGTCAGAGAGGGCAATAAGCTCGATTACGTAACACTGCCCTCTCAGTTCTTTCAAAAAGTTTGTAGTATGCCCTTGACATTTTATAATACATTATGTAGTATAAATGTAGTAAAGCACTACAGCCTCTCAAAAAGGCATAGCGCAAACACTTCTGAACCTTGAAAATTAAATAATTGCCATCCAACGTGGGGGTGTAGCTTAGTCCGGTTTAAAGCAGTCGCCTGTCGAGCGAAAGATCGTGAGTTCAAATCTCATCATCCCCGTGTAGCCTTGTGGACAAATAGACAAGTCGCTTTGATTCTCAGTCAAGGAGAAGCGGGTGCAACTCCCGTCAAGGCTTCCAAATTGTCCAGGTCGCCAAGTGTTTAAGGCATCGGCTTGCAACACCGACAATCGTGGGTTGAAATCCCACCCTGGACTCCAAATATTGCAGTGTAGCTTAATAGCAAAGCTCCAAGCTCATAACTTGGTCGATGTGGGTTCAACTCCCACCACTGCGACCAAATGCACAGATGGTGTAACGGCAACACCACAGTCTCCAAAACTGTTGTTCTGGGTTCAAATCCTAGTCTGTGCGTTGCCGTGTCCTGACCGAAAAAGCTTACATACTCGCCTAATGGTAAGGCAACTGTCTCTAAAACAGTCTATGCAGGTTCAATTCCTGTGTGTGAATCAACAGCTTTTTTAACTTACATGGCATACATGGTGCAGAAGCGAAGTGGCCGAGCGGCACGTCTTTCAAGCGTGTAATTAGCGGGTTCAAGTCCCGTCTGCACTACCTTTTGGGTCGGCTCACCTATTGGTGTAGGTAACGGTCTGTAAAACCGCCGCGTTCAGTGTTGCTGGTTCAATTCCAGCCCGGCCCATTATGGAGAGATTGCTATTGGCAGGGCAAGCTGTTTGCTAAACAGTTGTGAGATTCATCATCTCACTGTGGGTTCAACTCCCTCTCTCTCCGCCTTATGAGAACGTGGTGTAACTGGATAACATCTCAGATTACGAAACTGAAGATTGAGAGTTCAAGTCTCTCCGTTCTCGCCTTATCCCCCGGTAGCTCAGTTGGTAGTAGCGCCTGTCTGAAGAACAGGAGGTCATCCGTTCGATTCCGACCTGGGGGACTGGCACATTGCCCCATAGCTCAATGGCAGAGCAAGCGGCTGTTAACCGCGAGGTTGCAAGTTCGACTCTTGCTGAGGCAGCCATTTATTGGGAAGTAGGCAAACAGGCAAAGCCGTCGCACTTTGAATGCGAAGTTTGAGGGTTCGATTCCTTCCTTCCCAGCCTATGTATACTCCTGTAGCCCAATTGGAAGAGGCGGTTGTTTCAAAAACAGTCTGTGTACGGGTTCAACTCCCGTCAGGAGTACCAATATCGGGATGTAATTCAGTGGTCTAGAAGCCTTGTTTTGGGGACAAGGAGCCGTAGGTTCAAATCCTACCATCCCGACCATTTGCCCTTGTGACGAAACTGGCAAACGTGCTGGTCTTAGAAACCAGATTTTGTGGGTTCAACTCCCACCAAGGGTACTGGGCATTTGCCCAACCATACTCCTGTGGCGAAATTGGTAAACGCTTCCGTTTGAGGGACGGAATTTTTGCAGGTTCAATTCCTGTCGGGAGTACCAAATTGGGTCGTTGGCAGAGCGGGTATGCAGCCGCCTTTTAAGCGGATTCATCCAGGTTCAACCCCTGGGCGACCCATCCAATCTTGGGCGTTTGGCAGAACGGTTATGCTCCTGACTCTTAATCAGGCTGACACAGGTTCGACCCCTGTAGCGCCCACCAAAACTTACCCCTGTAACCCAAGTGGAAGAGGTGCCAAACTTAAAATTTGGAAGTTGCTGGTTCAAATCCAGTCAGGGGTATTGGTGAATATGCGGGGATGGAGCAACGGTGGCTCGTGGGGCTGCATAACCTGAACATCGGCAGGTTCAACTCCTGCCCCCGTCACCAAATTAGTGCTGGTGTAGCTCAATTGGCAGAGCAACTGATTTGTAATCAGTAGGTTGCAGGTTCAACTCCTGTCACCAGCTTCAATGCGATTGTGGTGTAATGGCAGCATTTGAGTCTTCCAAACTCTAGGTACGAGTTCAAATCTCGTCGATCGCTTTCTTAGCCCTGTAACTCAGTTGGGAGAGTGCCTCTCTTACAAAGAGGAAGTCGCGGGTTCAATCCCTGCCGGGGCTACCAATTTATGGGAGTGTCGCCTAATGGATGAGGGCATCGATCTTCTAAATCGACCAATGTAGGTTCGACCCCTACCACTCCTGCTCATGGGTCTGTAGCTTAACTGGGAAAGCGTCTGCCTTGCAAGCAGAAAGATGTCGGTTCAAATCCGACCAGTATCCACTCTTGGTATCTGAAGCCAAAGCGGTCGCGGCGCTGGTTTGTGGAACCAGTCATTAGGGAGTTCAAGTCTCCTCAGATACCCCTTGTTTATATGGAAGATGCTGCTCAAGGGAGGGCAACTAGTCTTGAAAACTAGAGCAGGGCAACACCTGGGGGTTCAATTCCTCCATCTTCCGCCTTCCACCTGAAGCCGAAAAGTGAGGCGCTGTGCTGATAACACAGATATAGGAGGGGCAGTACCTCCTTGGTGGATTTTTCATAAGGATTTTGAGAAGCAGTGCAAGCCATACATAGACGCGCAGTGGCTTGCTTGCCAACAAGCATCGCCACATTCAGCTTTTACTGGACTGCGTAGTTTACCGCCGTAGGCATCGCCTTGAAGTCAGATAGTCAAAAACTCAAATATCTAAAAATTTAACTTTTCAAGTTTTTGAATATCTGAAATTTCAGGTACGCAAATTTAGCCATTGCTCTAGCAAATCTTGAACAAGTTCGCTAAACTCCCGCTTTTCGCCATTCTGACTGGACTTTAACAGTTCAATTTTGACTGCTGTGTGAGTATTTCTTTTAATGTAAGCAGTTACCTGCTCATAGTCAGGGTCAGAGCGTTTGGCTTTGGGTCGTCCCCGTTTTGGCGGTTCGGTTTGCAATTGGGCAACTGGCTTTCGTTCTACCTTTTCAGGTTGTTGAACTTCTAGCAATTGAATTTCTGTTTCCTGGCTTTGATTTTCTGGCTCCGGTTCAGGTTCACGACCCTTTGCTGCATCCAAAATACCTTTGAATTTGCTCACTTCATCACCTCCTGACCGATGCTTTGATAATCTCGCCAAGCAATTTTGGCGCGTGGGTCAGAAATTTTGTTAACTGGTACACCAGCTAACGCGGCTTTTTGAAAGGCAACTGCATCACGGACACTACCCTTAAATAGAGGTAATCCAGCCTCAGTTAACATTGCCCTTGCTTCTTCTCCATCTCGCCGGGGTTTAGGTGGAACGCGAGTAATAAGGATGCGAAATTTATCAGCACCTAACGAATTGAGAGTAGTAACAGTCTGCATCAGGGCATCAAGTGATAAAGCATCCGGGGTAGTGGGAAGCACAAGTAAATCACATCCTTCCACAAGTGCTTCTAAATCTTCCTGTTCCGGTCTTGCTTGGGTGTCAATGATAATGTGCTGGTAATTCTTCGCATACTTTGCAGCTTGCCGCTCATCAATCACTTTGAAAGTTAAATTGCCACGTTTTGCCCAGCCGCTAGCAGAACGATTGGGGTCGCCATCAATGAGCAGTGTCTCCCCCTTGGTCTGGAGATAAGCAGCGAGGTGAACGGCAGTCGTCGTTTTGCCCACCCCCCCCTTGAATGATGCAACTGTAATAATCATGGTGTCATGCTAAATATTGAGTTTTTAAATTACTGAAAACTTGCGTTTTTGAATACTTGAAATTTCAGGTACGCAAAAATTTGAAAACTTGATGCTCATAATTTACCAACTCATTTAAAAAACATCAAGTATTTGAGTTTTTAGATACTTGATGTTTTTAAATACGCAAAAATTAAAAATGACGGCGATCGCCGTCATTTTTATGTACTGTTTGAATATTTTTATTTTTGAGTATGTGAGTACGCAAATATCTAAAATTCTATTCTTCACTCAAAGGATGTCCGGAAAAATCGGTCTCCTAATCCGGGTGCCTCAGAGTCAAGGCGGGGATGTAGCAGCTACACAAGTTGTACGGAGAGCGCAGGCTAGTCGCTACACCTAGACGTTCTATTTCACTGACATCAATCTTGATTGATGATGCTATCTCATCTAACATCGACTGAATTTCTGACTCACTTAAATCATGCCTTTGTGCAACACTCCGAATATTACTGTTCAATACTTCTTCGACTATAGCTTGAGCAAATCTTTTCGTATATCCTCTTTGTCTTTTTACAAAATCCAAGTCCTCACTAAATGGCTTTTGGCAATTTTTACATCTAAATTGCCGCCGATTAATTCTTAATATCACTGCCTGATTACTCCAAGGTAAGTCTTGAATATTGCGCCAGTGATTTTGATGTATACTATGACTAGGTTTACCACATTTTGGACAAGTACAAGATTTTGATGCAGCCTGTATTTCTATAATTAACCCCAAGCCTTCAATCTCTTGACAACTTAATACTTTTATCCCTGGTAAATTAAGAATTTGCTCTACGGAAAACTTCATAGTGATCGCCTGAAAGCGCCTTTTGGTCAAAATAGGTGTAGAGAAGTGAATGTCTTTTAAGTCGGGGATGAAAACTAAAGACATTCTCGACTTAGCACAAGCTGTCCATTCGGGAGTTGATACACGCCAGATGGTTCGACAATGGGGTCGCCCTTCTGCCACAGGCGTGATGCGCCATTACTTGGTACACTCCGCACAGTACCAGTGGGATAGGGTGAAACGGAAGCATCGCCAGGACGATTAGGCAAGCCACCAGAACCAGTGATGGTGAAAGTACCTTGTTGCTTGCTACTGCGGGCGATGCAACTGTTGGCTATAAGGACGTTGGTGTCAATGGCGTTTTGGGGTAACTCCGTCAGGCTGTTTTGGATAGCGCTGGTGTCGGGTGTCATGAGATTTACATTCCCTGCAATGCCTAACTCAGAACTAGCTGTAATATCACTTTTCTTAGTTGGCAGTGGACGGCGCTCAATACCAAAGATACCTTTAGAAATTATTTGGACATTACCACCTCTACCTGTGAAAGCATTGGCTGTAATATTGCTGTCTTCTTGGGGGATAGCAATGATAAATTTCGAGTTGATGTTGATGTTACCGCCATCGCCACCTTTTTGGTTTGTGCCAGCATTTGTGGAAATTTGACTTGTGCGGCGTAGCAGCAATAAATCTCTCACTAGGAGATTAATGTTGCCACCGTTACCTGATACAGAGTCAGCATTTAAGCTTCCTTGGTTATCTAAAATAACTTTAGATGAGTTAATTTTTATATCGCCTGCACGCGCTCTACTTTCAGAGCTAAGGTTAGCAACACCAATTTGAGCGCCATTAGTCACAGAGAGTAACTGTGTATTGATAATATTTATATCACCTGCTTTTCCAATACCTCCCTGTCTCACATTGTTAGAGATACCACTACCATGATTAGCCTGCCTACCATCAAAAGAGATTGTGCGAGCATTGACAATGATATTGCCTCCATCTCCCTGTCCGAAGATGGCAGCACCAATTGCAGCGGCATTGGTAAGTGAAAGTGAGTGAGTGGAGATGTTTATGTCACCTGCTTTTCCAAAACCTCCCTTTTCCACATTGGTCAAGATACCACTAGGATACTTACCTTGCCTACCATCAAAAGAGATTGTGCGAGCATTGACAATGACATTGCCTCCATTTCCCTCTCCGAAGGTGGCAGCAGCAATTTGAGCAGCATTAGTGAGTGAGAGTGAGTCAGTGGAGATATTTATATCACCTGCTTTTCCTATATCACCTGCTTTTCCAACACCTCCCTGTTCCACATTAGTGTAAATACCACTACCATAGTTATCCTGCCTACCATCAAAAGAGATTGTGCGAGCATTGACAATGACATTGCCTCCATTTCCCTCTCCGAAGGTGGCAGCTCGAATTTGAGCAGCATTAGTGAGTGAGAGTGAGTCAGTGGAGATGTTTATGTCACCTGCTTTTCCAATACCTCTCTCGTCCAAGTTGCTAGAGATAGCACTATCAGAGCCATCAAGAGAGATTGTGCGAGCATTGACAATGACATTACCTCCATTTCCCTGTCCAGAGGTGTCGATAAGTAGTCGAGCGCCATTGGTTAAAGACAGTGATTCAGCCCTGACATTGATGTTGCCACCTTTACCTACAGATCCAGGCTCCAACCTGCTATAGGCTCCACTAGCATTTCCATTGCTATTCACGCCATCAAAAGAAATGGGTCCACTAGTAGTAATATTGACATCGCCTACCTTTCCCCGCCCAAAGACAGTATTGGAAAATTGGCTACCATCAGTAAGTCTTATTTCCCCTGTTGCATTAATTTCGATATCTCCTGCCTTACTATCAAGTGACCCTAACCCTAATGCTATCCCTGCCCGAACTAAGCTATCTCCTGCCATATTCAAATTTCGGGCATTAATAGCAATACTACCGCCACCTCCAGCACGTACATTCACTTCTGCCCTATTAGTAATAGAGACATCTGCTCTCTCTAAATTGCTAGGGAACTTCAAATGCAATTCCTTACCATTCACGTTTAGTCCTACGGTTCCTGTTTTTGCTAATCCTCCCAACTCAACTCGTCCACCAAATGCTTTCAGCCCCCCACGATTTGCCCGATGGATTTCGCCAGTCACATTATTAGAAATAAATTCTAAGCCATCGACCCTGATATCCCCACCTACTAAGAGTAGACTACGACCATCAGGAACTCTTAGACCAAAGGTAGCGTTTCCAGATGGATCTAATCCAGCTGGCGCTATTGACTGGGTTTGGATAGGTGCAGCTGCTATTTGGTTGAATAGAAAAGCCGAAGGGTTAACTGTTAATAACGCTGAAGGAACATTTGATGTAGTTGCACTGAAAAAGCCGTTTTCACCAAATCCAATCGCATTCGCCGTCGTTGCCACAAACGAACCTCCGACATCTAACTTGGCATTCCGGCCAAAGATAATGCCATTGGGGTTAATTAGAAACAAGTTGGCAGTGCCTAATACACCGGGTTTTCCCACACCTAGTGTTCCCAGAATGTCAGAAGGGTCTTTCCCTGTCACCCTGTTCAGAATATTAGTGACTCCAACTGGATTCTCAAAATAGACACTTCTACCTTCAAGAATGTTGAATTCAAAGAAGCTGTGGAAGAGATTGCCTCCTCGCTGAGTCCCACCCCGAATCTGTTCTGTTAACGCATCTATTGCTTCTACTCTAGTTCCCAAATTGCGATCGCCAGCAGTGTCAGGCGTGAGATTCAGCTGAGCTAAGGTGCTTTCTTCAACTCCAACTACCACCCCAACTATAGCTAGACACCCCAATATCCCCAAACGCCAATATCGACGCAGCCAGCTTTGAGTAAAGATTGTAGTATTTTTTTTCAGCACTATTATTGATTGCACTTTTGTATAAAATACAAACAAAAAATGAGAATATAAAGTAGTTGTTAACAGCCATTTAGTTGTCAACAGCCATTTATTATTAAGTATAGATATATATTTGATTGTGAAGACAATATAAAACTAATAGTTTTGTTGTAAAAATAGGGAGGGATGGTAAAGTAGTCACTCACCCATAACGATAGCTTGTTTTAATATCTAAATCCTAACCGTACCCTACGGTAAGCAAGCTACAAGTGGCATAATTTCCAACTTAAAATCATCCTAATGTGTGTGCAATGATACTTGCATTATCTCCTTATTCACCGCAATTTTAAAGAGACGATGTTTGAGTAAAGACTAACAGTAAACCACATAACAATGTACGGTATTGAGCCGAGATCCAAGTAATTTTCTGCAAGATGGACTGAAAACCCCTGTGCTGTATGGGTTTGAAAAATTGCTACATCAAAGTCAAAAAAGCCGTAATTTACAACGTAAAATCAAGCCTTTCCAGGTCATCTTGCAGAATTTTGGTCAGATCTCGGCTCGATACCTGTAAAGGGATAGCCATTGTGTTCGCGAGACATAGAAGCCTCCTTGGTATTAGCAATACAGCGTCACATCTTCACCAAGCTCATCTGCTAAATAAGTTAAAGCTTTAAAACGTAGTTCGACTAACTGTTCGTAGAAAGGATTGAGTTTACATAGAGGTGGAATGTAAAGAAGAGTACGGTTGTGGAATTTAATTTCTCGTTCAAAAGGACAACTGGCAGGAATAATTGTGCAGAGCAACCGTGCCAATTGGTAATCTTCTATTTTTAATGATTCAAGCCATTGACGGACTGGTTGCAGTAGAACACTGTTAGTAATGCCAATTGCTGCTAATGTTAGTCTGAATAAAACCTTTGTCCAAAAATAGCGTTTCATGATTTTTACCTCATTTATATAATTTGTTTAACTGCTTCCTTAATTAACACGATAGAAAAATCCTTTTGGAGATTCATTCACCATTCCTGCTCATTGAAATGCCACATTTTAATGGATTAGTTATACGATGAGGCATCCACCTTTGCATAAAACTGCACATACTGTATAAGCTGTTTTACATCTAGTTGGCATACAGTCAGCAGCTAGGATATGTGCCAACCCTTGGTTTTTGATTTTGAATTTTGCGGAAAGTGTGCGGTGTCAGTTTCTGTCCCCAAAGGAAAACCCTCCTTGCAACTTCTCTCCGTTAAACTTTTCAAGACGAATTTTGAATTGCTTAAGTTATTTGGTCTCTGCTTATGGGAACTTTTGATACTGTTAAAAATAAGAGCTAAGGTTCAATAGCTGGGTTAATAGTTTTTTCCTCAGTTTTCAGAAAAAGCATCTGAGTGATACCACGCTGCTGCCGGAGTTAGCCTGTGTTAAATCGATTTCACAAATTAGCTTGGCGTCGTTTTCTGGGATTTCTCTTCTTAGTCAGCCTGACATTTTGTTTATGGCTGGGTTATGTCCCATTAACAGCTAAACAAATGACAATAGCGGAATTAGTAAACGCTCAGACTCCCGATGCGGCTCAACTGGTAAACCAAGGTATTGAACGCTACTCTAAGGGAGAGTTTCGCGGCGCGATCTCACGCTGGAAAACAGCTTTAGATATCTACCAAAAAAGTAATAACCGTGCTAATGCAGTAATTGTCAGTGAAAATTTAGCAAGGGCGTATCAGCAGCTAGGAGAGAGTGAGGCAGCGCTTAGCTATTGGGAGCGTGTGATTAACTACTATCGCTCCTCTGGTGACTGGCAGCAGTTGGGGCGAATGCTCACCGAACAGGCGCAAGCTTATAGTAGTTTAGGACAACCAGGAAAAGCGATACAGCTCTTATGCGGTGCATCGGCAAAAAAACTGGAATCTAACAAAAAATCTCAAGAAAAACGAGAGTGTTTGCAAGGGAGTGCTTTACAAATTGCCCGCGAACAAAGAGATACACTAGGAGAAGTCGCAGCGCTAGGTAGTTTAGGAGAAGCTTATCGCCTCAGAGGAGATTACGACGAAGCAATTGAATACCTAGAACATGCGAAAAATCTTAAAAATCCAGCTTATGACTTTTTAGTACTGAATAGTTTGGGTAATGCCCATGTTAGTCGGGCGCAACTTTGGAATCTGCGTGCTAAGTCTGCCCAGCAACGCGGTGTCCCGAAGGCTAATGAATTTCAGCAAAAGGCTACCAATAATTACAAGCAAGCTTTGGAGTATTTTCAGTCCAGTCTCAAAGAAGCTCGCCAGCAAGACAATAAACCCGGTGAAATGCGAAGCCTGCTGAATTTAATTCAGCTATATTACCGTACCCAAGCCATAAATTTAGTTGATCCCGCTCAGATTAACGCAGATATCGAACAAGCTTTAGCTCTGTTGGGTAGATTACCCGATTCTATTAATAAAGTATATGCAGCTATAGATTTAGCGAATCTACCTGCTGCTGATGTTGAAGTCACTTCATCCTTAACTCAATGTCCGCAGCGAAAACTACTAAATACACAGATACAAGAATTACTCAAAGGGGCGATCTCAATTGCTCAAACACTGCAAGACTCTCGTGCTGAGTCTTTTGCTATGGGGGCGCTTGGTCATTTTTATGAATGTCGCCAGGAATATAAACAAGCCCTAGAATTAACCCAGAAAGCACTGTGGGTAGCTGACCAAAAATTGAAGGCTAAAGATAGCTTATATTTGTGGGAGTGGCAAGCAGGAAGAATTTTACAAGTACAGGGGAAAAAGTTAGATGCACTCCCTTTTTATCAAAGAGCGTATAATACCCTAGAAAAAATCCGCAGCGATATTTTAATTGCAGACCGCGATTTACAATTTGACTTTCGAGATATTATTGAGCCTATCTATCGTCAGTTAGCACATTTTCAACTTGAGTTAGCTTCGCTAGTATCAATGGACAGCGAAAACCGTAATAAAGAATTAAATAGCGCCCTCGAAACAATTAATTCTTTGAAACTAGCAGAACTACAAAATTATTTTGGTAATGATTGTATATTGACTGCACTCAATGACCAAAAAGTTGATGAACTACTCAAAGAAGATACTGCGGTTTTTAGCTCAATTATTCTAGAAGATGGTACTGCGATTCTTCTTAGTCTACCAAATCAGGTAAAACGGCTATATTGGATTAATCAGAATCGGGGAGATTTTAGAGATAAAATCGAAAAGTTTCGTGCAGGTTTGACCCAAGGACTAGTGTCAATTAACTATGATACTACATTGGCAGAAAATTTATATGATTTGATAATTCGTCCTTTGGAAGGTGATTTAAAATCACACAAAATAAAAACCATCGTTTTTATCCAAGATGGTTTCTTACGTAACGTGCCAATGGCGGCACTTTATGACAAAAATGAAAAGAGATATTTAATAGAAAAGTATGCCATTGCTATCAGCCCTAGCTTACGGTTGACAGCGCCTAAAAAACTCAATACTCAAGCAAGTCGAGCTTTAATTTTAGGTGTGAGTAAAGAAGCCACGGTTGATGAGCAAAAATTTCCGGCTTTGACAAGCGTTTCCACAGAAATCAAATCAGTACAAAAACTATTTCCGGAGAGTAAACAGCTTTTGAATGAAAAATTTGATTCTAAAAACTTAGAAGAAGAAATTGAAAAAACAGCTTATCCCATTATTCACATGGCAACTCATGCTCAGTTTGGCACAATTCCAGAAGATACTTTTCTTGTCGCAGGAAATAATAGTAAATTAACTATCAATCAACTAGAAACTATCCTGCGACAAGTCAGCGGCGGTTCTAATTCAATTGAACTTTTAGCGTTAACAGCTTGTCAAACAGCTGCGGGCGATGACCGCGCAACTTTAGGTTTAGCTGGTGTCGCCTTACAAGTTGGAACGAGAAGTGCTATGGCTTCACTGTGGTCTGTAGGAGATGAATCTACAGCAGATTTAGTGACAGAGTTTTATAATAAGTTACGCGAACCGGGAATGAGTAAAGCACAAGCTTTACAAGCTGCTCAAATCAAACTAATTGAGGCAAAAAAAAGACCAGAAATTAACGACCAATATGATAATCCCTATTATTGGGCACCGTTTATTATTATTGGTAATTGGTTGTAATTTAACATACGCTAATGACTACTAGATTTTCTCCAAAATTTACAACTGTTAGTCATCAGTAATGCTCATGTAAGATAATTTTTTGAAGAGCATAAGTTGGAAGTTATGAAGTTGGCGTAAAGCTGAGGAAGATCCCGTAGCCAAGTTTCTAATAGCGTTTCTCTGTGAAGCTGCACCTTTTCTCATGACTTGAAGGCGATTTGTTGAACATAATTGATTGTGCTGAAGATTTACTCCAAGGTGGAAGCTTACCAAAGTTCAGCCTTTCTACATATTTGATGGCACGATGCTCCTGTAACGAGGTTTGAATCAAAGTTTTGATTAGCTCCCTCAATCTATTGTTGACATTGCTTTTATTGTTATCTCCCTGTGTGCTAACCTGTAGCTGGGGAAGTAATATTTTGGAGAACTGAACCCACTGCCAGGTATTACCGATGTTAGGTTGATCTAGCTGACGAATCTGATAATTTTTTTCTATAAGATACTCAGAGCCTACATGGCAATACTCAGAAAGCGTTTGTAAAAGATGTGGGTTTTGGTTAGCGATCGCCCCATGTAAGCGAGGTATTCGGTTAACTAGGATAGTAATTATTTTTGGTAAGTGTGGAATGAAATCGCCAGCATTGCGGAATCTGTATAGTGGTGTATCTAGCATTAATTCCACTGTACTAACTGGCGGTGCACCAAAGGTATAAGTTTCTAGAACATGAGGTTCTATTGGCTTTAAACCAGGCTCTTGCAGCCGTTTTGCAATTAATGTAGCTGCTGCACCTCCTAAACTGTGTCCAGTAATGAAAATATCTTTCCTACCGTTGTCTTCTCGTAACAGAAAGTCTTGCAATTGTTCCCAGAAACTTTCTACATAAGTGTTAAAACCAGAATGAATGGCTTCAGAGTTGGTTTGTACCAGTAAGTTAAGGAAATAATCATCTAGGTTTTCTGTTCCTCTGATCGCAATTACAATGTTACTCGGTGTGGACAAAATTAAACCACAGCAAGCTAATTCACTTGTGGAATTAAAGAGGCGCGGACTATGAAGAAATTCAATTGTTTGATACTGCGGTACAAATGGTAAACACCCTGACTTCAGGATGTTGCAAACAACTTCTACTCCCTGGTTTTGAGCGATGTAAGCTAGTTGGGAGAGACTAGCCATTTCGAGCGATCGTGCACGGCTAAAACTATTGTTCATTTGTTATATCTTCAAGTTTTTGTTTGTATTCCACTCAGAGATTTCCTCTAATTATCAATTACTAAATTAGACGATGATTCTGAGAAATATAGAGCAAGGCGGACTATACAGCCCGCCCTACACGGGATGTCTGCAACAGTTAGACGCTCATAATCTCCACAAGCTGGTCAGATAGCCGCTGGGCATTACCAAGAATCTTTTCAGTTTCAGTACGAATTTCATTGAGTTCTTGGCGTTCGTTTTCATTCAAAACTTCGTTTCGTCCCCGCTTGTCATTGAGATCATTTAGAGTCTTTTGGGTGTTGTCGAGAAATGTCTCTACTTCCTGACGCAGCGTTAGTTTCAGCACTTCAAAAGGCTCTGCAATCTGCTCATCAATTTTTTGGTCAAGGCGCTCTTGTCGGACTCGATTTTCAATTGCCTGTAGCACTTTCTCCTTGTAGTCTTTTCTGAAATTTTCCACCCTGTCCCGAGCAAATAGCATTTTGGCAAACTGATCGCCTGTGAAAACAGACAAAAGTCCGGTAGCGATTACAACAGGCCAAAAAGCAGCTGCCGTTAATCCTATAGCTCCGGCAATTACTCCAGCTAGGAAAAACGTGCCAATGCTAGCACCAGCACCAGCAAAAGCACCTTTTACCCCCGCTACACGATATCCTGACCAGATACCACCAAATCCTGTAAATGCTGACAGAGCGCCAGTGATTGCGTCCGCAGCACCACTTGTTTTGCGATCTGAACTCGCTACGATATCGTCACCAAATTGCATTTGAACGTTTGTGAGAGCCTGATCGACTGATTCAGCAAAATCTTTCAGGCGCTCAACCTCCTGATCGATTCCTTTCTGAATTTCATTTTGGATCTTCTCTGATAATTTATCTGTGGCACGTTGCAGAGCTTTAGAGACTTGATCACCCAGCTTTTTAGCTAGAGCCTTTTTGTTATTCACTTCTTTTGGCTCAATAGCTGTGTTTTGAATCGCCTCTTCCGCTGCTTGTTTTAATTCAGCAGGAAGATTATAAATTAAAGGTCGCACTAGCAACTTAACGTTGGCAGCAGCACCATCAATAAGACTAAGTTCTTTTGTCTGTCTCTCTCGGATAGCAGCAATCTCAGCCACGCTTTTTCCATAAGCAGCTTGGAACTCTTGTTGCTTCATTTGCAGGGCGCTTTCTTGGATGTGGAGGGTGGAGAGGATTTCTTTAGCTGAAGCGATCGCTCGGTTAGCAGGCACTTGTAAGAGAATCACCGCCCGCTCTTTTGTCAGAAACTTGTCTAAAGCTCCCTCAAATGTCCGAAAGCCACTTTGAGTATTTAGTGCCTCATCGCCTTTTTTCTTGGCTTCTAATGCTTTTTTGATATAAATACCAAATACTTTGGGTTCGCCAATCTTTTGCACGTAGGCTTTGTACTCCTCAGACTTGTCGCCAAACTGATCTGCGGCTCGCTCCAACACATTTTGCTGAATTTTAGCTTTAATGTGCTGAACTAGGCGATCGGCTTCTTCAGGAGTGTAGGTATCCCAAATATTCACGACAAAAATAACACGTCCCAAATCGCTAGTCAGTAATTTGTTTTCCAGGAAATCCTTCTCATATTCACCGAAAGGATTTTGAGCCAAAATAATCATAATGGCTGCATCAACCTGGGGTAAAACTGACAGGGTAACATTAGTCATGTTTTGATCGTCATCCAGTCCTGGCGTATCGATAACTTCGATATTATTTTGGCAATAGGGAACTGGATAATAGACAACTGCTTCTTTAATTGACTCGGCAGTAATCTTAGATTCTGGTGTCAGTTTAGTGACATAATCAGTCAAATTTTCAATTGGAACAATCTCCTTTTTTGGGTTGCCATGTTCATCTTTTTCTTTAAATAGAACTTCCACCGAGGGGGTTATTCCATACTTAACGCGATTTAGTGTGGCAGTTGTAGGCAAAACATCTGATGGCAGAATTTTATCACCTAGCAGAGCATTAATGAAAGTGCTTTTACCACGTCTGAAACAACCAACAATGGCAACGGAAAAAGTTCTTTCTGCAACCCGCTTCAAAACTTCATCAATTAAATCAACTGATTTTGTGAGCTTGAGCTTTTGGGAAAAGTCTCGCAATTTATTCAAGTCAGTCAGTAGGGTACGCTCAACTTTAATTACATCGATCACGGTATCAACAGACATGGTTTGGTTGATTGTAGATGTCATTGCTAAGTTCTCCTTAGTAAGTGTTGATTTTTTGTTGTAGATGGAAATGAAACTTTATGCACTTAGTTGGCTGAGTTGTTCAGAAAGTTTTTGAGCATTGCCCATAATTTTCTGTACCTCTAATCGAATTTGATTGAGTTCTCTGTGTTTAGCTACAAACGTGGCTTCACGTTGTCCACATATTTGAGCAAGCTGATTTTGGGTCGTATCTAAAATTGAGATCACCTCCTTTATGAATAAAGTTTGTAGTTCTTCTAGCTGGGAAAAAGCCTTAGAGATATAGTTATCAACAGTTTGATTGACATTCATTAATCCCAGTTGCTTTTCAATCTCTGTCATAACTTGGGGTTGGTACTTTTCCTTAAATTTGTTGGCTTTCATATTGGCACCAACACCAGCACCAATTGCACCTCCAATCGCAGCCCCAATAGGAGTTCCCGCAGTTAATACAAAACCAAGAACAGCCCCGATAGCAGTTCCCGCACCATTCGACTCCTCGGTAAATACAAAAACTTCTGAATTGTTAGGAAATGAAAGAGATAAGGTGCTTGGCTGTTGTTGATTAAAGGAATCACAAACTTTTTTAACCGATCGCACAATGTTCATTGCTCTGGTGTAAATTGTTGTGTCTAATCCTAGCTGAGTCATTTTCGGGCTAATTCGCTGTATAACTTGCTCGAATAACTCAGCAAATTCCCTGATTTTTTTCCATCCTATAGTCAATGCTTCCTGCGTTTCTGTCTGAATTTCTTTAGCTACCTTTCTGCTAGCTTTTTGCACAGCATCCAATACCTTATTAGGTAGTTCAGTCTGATTATCAGTGTTTGCAGTAATTGATTGAATAACTTCTTCAACAGCAGCTTTAAGTTTGTTTTCTAGGCGATAGTATGATGCGTGCGATTGTGTCTTAACACTTGTTGCTATAGTATCAATTGATTGAGTAGCTTCTATTTTTGTACGATGAATTGTGGAAAGCTCATTGGCGATAACTTGGCTATATTTCCTCAAATTAGCTTGTTCTAGTTCCAAAAAATTCTGTTGAATTTCGACACTTTTGATAATTTCTGTAGCTGAGTTAATGATTTGATTAACAGTTAATTCTAAGCGAATTAATCCTCGCTCTCGACTGATAATGTTTTTCAAAGCATATTCAAAATTAACTAAGCAGCTTTGAGCTAGTAATGCCATATTATTAGCTTGCTTGGCTTGCAATGCTTGTAAAGCTGAAACTCCAAAAACTCTGATTATGCCAATCCGTTTCCGGGATTCTTCAGCATTAGGCTGGTTTTCTGCCCACTGCTGAATACAAGTTTCAATCCGAGTTATAATTAAATTTATGACTTTCTCTGTGTCTTCATTAGAGTTGAGGCTGTCAATACCATTTACTACAAATAAAATCCTAAAAATCCCATTATCTAGTAACTTATTTGTGAGAAACTCTCCCTCAGAAATACCAAAAGGTGACAGAGGCGAAATCAGCATGATAGCCATTTCACACTGACGCAAAACTGACAACGTTACGGCAGTCATATTAGCATCATCACATAATCCTGGCGTGTCGATAATTTCTACGTTATTTTTTTGACAAAAAGGCACTGGATAATAAATCGTCGCTTCTTTTAGCTTGGCGGCTGTGGTTTCTGATTTTGAAGTAATTTTGGTTATATAATCAGTCAATTCATGAAAGGCAATTTCTTGTTCACGACCATCTTTGAAACTGATTTTTGCCCCTGGTGTTGACTTATGAGTAATGCGGCTGAGAGTAGCAGTAGTAGCCAAGATATCTGAAGGCAGGATATCGTGACCAATAAGGGCATTAATGAATGTACTTTTACCGCGATTAAATTCTCCAACAACTGCAAGAGAAAAGGCATCTACTTCAATCCTTTGCAGAATGTCATTAATAAGTTCATTTTTGATCTGAAGTTTTTGGGAAAACTCTCGTAGTCGTTGTAAATTACTTACTAATGTGAGTATCGTTTTTTTGTAATCGACAATGGCGGTTGAAGTAAACGTTTGGTTCATTGTTAATAAGCCCTCTTGCTTCTATCTACTTCTGAGTAGATTTAACTTATGCAGAATTAGTTTGGGGCAACCGAGCGGGGGATTTCCCCTACAAAATCATCTTTTAAATGTGCCACACCTATTGTTGTAGTGCTGTGACGATTTCTGTTTTTAAAGCTGAGGCTGTGTCAATCATTCGCCGCCAGGCTGGTTCATCTGCTGCGACAAAAGAGTTGTTATTAACAGCAGTGTTTCTCGCAGATTGCCAAGTGGCTTGCTGATGTTTTGTATCGTCGCTTAATTCGCGATAGAAATGGTGCAGACGCTCATAAATTGCGCTACAGTATTCTTCGAGCGCTCGGTCAACGCTGGGTTCTAATGCCTGAGCCACCATTTGGCGCTGCTCTTCCAACTTTTCGTTCATCAGTCGCTCGCTCAAATATGTTGTGCCGAGGCTAGCCACAATGCCAGCAGGACCACCAAAAATATAGCTGCCAACCATAGCGGCACTACTACCAATTCTTGTTAGAAAGCGATATTGTTGAATGTCACTCATTTCTAATTGACTAGGTTTGTAACTGATATCCAACGGTTCGGAGGTCAGTGCTAAAGAGTTAGCGGCCTTACTTGTCATTTGAATAGAAAAGGAGTGTGAAACTTGATTTTGCAGCCACGCAAAATCACGAGCGATCGCCTTCATAAAAAAATCTTCTGATTTGCGACTGAGTGATGGAAATTCGCGCCGCAAACGAAAAGGTAATTCCCGCTCCCACCATAATTTGGGATTGGATGTTCGGCTCAATTCAAAAGAAAGAACATCGAGCAGTTCAGTTTTTGCACTGAGAATTTTCTCCTTTAATTGCTGGTAGCACTGCTGGCATCGCTTGTCGAGTTCGCGGCAAATTTTCTGCCAATGAAGTTCTGCTTTTTTAGCTTCTGATTGCGCCCGCTGCAAGGCTTTTTCGCGTTCTACTGGGTTCATTCTTGCAGCTGCAATCGCTGCCTCACCAATTTTGCTCATCTGGCTGAGATGATCTGCAAGTTGTCCCGCTACCTTTTGACTGCGCCACGCTCGGCGATCGCCCTTGGACACCATTGCGGCAATTTGAGTTCGCACCGCATTGAGTACCATAGCCTCTGTAGTATCATCGACTGGATGCAGTGGCAAAATTGTTATATTCTCAGAGACTTCCGCCACCCGTCCGCGAATGTGTGCAAGTACCCTGGCCCGCTGTTCTTGGGCAATGGTGTCGAGATGAGAGACAACAATGAGAATGCGATCAATGTGTCGCCCAATCATCTCTTGTTTAAGAAAAGCCCCTTCCCCCATGCCGAAAGGAGTGATAGCACTGACAACTAATATGGCAGCATCACATCGATTAAGCAAATCGAAGACGAGGGACGCATAATGTCCATTGAGGTCTCCTATTCCCGGAGCGTCAATTAATTCGACATCTAGCGATCGCAACCAAGGATCGTCTACAGTTAGCTGTACACGTGCAACCACTTGGCGATCACTGCCTGCTAAGTCGGTTGCCAGCAGATCGCTCCATGAAGATTCTTGCAATGATCGCACCTCGCTATGCTCTTTGGAAAAACGCACTTCCATGCATTCTTCTACCCCAGCAATAATTGAGGTGAGGATTGCCGTAGTCGAAAGCGTACCAACAGGGACGAGAGAACGACCTAACAAACGGTTAATCAGAGTGCTTTTGCCACGATTGAATTCACCAACCATAGCGAGTCGAAAACCCGGCAGGTGCGAACGGGCTTCCAGTGCTTGGAGTTCTGAAACCATATTCTCAAGCTCAGATGATTCTGCCAGCATCAGACATTTACGCAGCCAAGAGCCAATCCGCTCAGTCAGATCAGTGGGATGTTGAAAGCGGTTACCAGAAGACTTGTCTGTTTGCATGACTGCTTCCGGCGGCTTTACCTTTATCGAACTGTTGTCTGGTGTTAGAGCTTGTTCACTTGACCCCGAAGCTGTCAACGTGAAAGCTGCTACCTCTGAACGCAGCCATTTCCGACACTCCGGGATCAGAGCATGGTAATAAGGATAAACTCCAACAGGCAAAAGTCCAGCGTAGTGTGCGGCAAGGGAAGCTAAATCAACCTGATGAGCAGGTGGAGTTAAGAGAATGCGATCAAGGGCAGAAAACAAGGCGTTTTCTCTCTGGGTACGTAATCTTGGCTCTAGAACGATCCGACAGCCGGCAGGGCGTGCAGGAATCGTTTTGGAATTGCGAAGCGATGCTGTGTCTTCGCGACTACGCAGGTCGATTTTTTGCACAACCTTTTCCTCTGGCCAAGACCATTCTACAGCCCCCCACGGCGCGAGCCATCCTTTTGAGCCATCTTCAAGCTGCTTAGAGACAGTAAGCAGGGAAATCAGCCTCCAATGTCCCTCTTGGTTAAACAGTACTGGCGGCAGGGCAACTGATTCCAAAGTTACCCACTCGCGCAGTTCTGGTGTTTTATGGATACCACGAGGTAAAGCCCCAACCCCAGTCTGCTTTACTGCTGGTTTAGCTTTAAGTTGTCGAAGTAAGCCGTGATCGATAGGCATGACAATTTCTCCTGAAATAGACATAGTAGATTGGATAGCGCGATTGCAAAACCCAACAAATATTCTTGAAACTTGATACTGTTAGTTATTACGTCTGCTGTTCAATATTTTTTTGTTCAGAAGCCAAATTATCAACAAGTTCTTCGGTAAATTTTGAGGCATCCATCTGTGCATAACTATTCATCTGACTCATCGCTTCAGCAGCCAAACTTTCGTATTGTTGTGCTTTTAATCTGCACATAGAAGCATTATGTTGTGCATCCATGCTTAAGAGCAACGAAGATGTCTGACTCACAGCGTCTATTCCGCTAGTCGTGTATGTATACTCATTGCCCGTAGCATCCGCAGTTTTCTCTAAACGCCTTTCAAAATTTATCCTTTCTTCTAACTCGTGATAGTTGCTCGCACTCCCATCAGCAAGATTTTGAGAAATGTCAGCTTGGGAACGCCAATATTGAGCCATCCGTTGATACTCAGCAGCATTTTCTCCAGCTATTTCAATGGCTTGCTGCTTAAGTTGATCCTGACCTGGGTGATATTGTGCGTCAATTTCCGCTCCTAATGTATGCTGATTATCGATATACGCTCCTGCTTCTAGATTGGCTTGTTCATTGGCAGCAGATGCACCAAGGTAGGTTTGTGCTAGTTGTTGATTGCTGTCATTGACAGGTACATCTGCAACCATCAAAAAGTTGCCATGATCCGCCCAAGCGCTGAGAAAGTCCTCGGCATCAACTACCTTCATCTGACCATCGGCTGTACCGCTATCATTAAGGATGATTTTTACGGAACCATCAGGTTCCCGGTCGATGCCTGTAACCCAAACAGCGTGACCCGCATTTGACTGTTCAATGGGAGAACCAGTCGCGGAATCTCTCATTGGCGTCCATATTTCGTTACCATCAAGCCCCACAATCACTTTGTCGCCTTGTTCTAAAGCTGTGGCAATATCATCAAGAGTGGCGTCGTAGCTTTGTTTTGTGGGTATACCCAATTCATTTAAGATTTTGCCTACGTCTTTTGGGTAAGTCCCGGTTTCCGGGTCAAACCAGCCGTTTGCTTCTGCTAGCTGGCAAGCTTCGGCTTCAGAAATATCAACTCCCGCGATGGACTCGTAGATACCAATTTGAGCTACTACCGCACAGGAATTCTGTCCCTCCTGCTGTTGCCAGCAATTAGCATCTGCAATTGGATTTCCCAAATCATAAAATTGTGAGGTATCCCCATAGGCATCTGTCGCAAACTCGCAGCTAAAGTTTGATAAGTTATCACTACCTAAATTAGTCAAATCTGTAGATAAATCAATATTGTTGCTATGTGAAGTATCAAAATCAGTATTATCACTTTCTACTTCTAGAGCTATTTCATCATTTGTAGTATTGGTCATTTCTTCTTGCAAGAAATCAGATTCATAATCAAGCGAATTACCGAAAGTTGAAAAAAATCCTTCAAACATATTGCCTCTTCACTTCACTTCAATATGCATACATAAGTTTAGAAACTACAAATACTACATATCTTAAAGCAGTGTTTTGAAATTATTTTTTATGTGTTGTGGATATGAGTTGTAATGGGTGGTATCTTTTTCAGGGTGAGTGTCTTAGCTGATAATTAATTCACTTTTGCCATCATTAGTAATTAACAAAGACTAAGCCCAGACTTAATAGGAAATTTAGTAGTCTACAGTAGTAACTGACTCAAATACCTGAAGACTATATTTAGTATAGGCTTTAGCTATTCATAACACTTCTTGTAAACGCTCTCTTAATCAATTTATCCAGGAAGCTGTGGCAATAAAAAAATAACAGCTAGAGCAATAATTCCAAACAACACACCTAGAACGCTCCATAGCTCTTTATTCCTATTTTTGGACTTTGCAATACTGTAACAAGCCCAACCACATAAAACCCATAATATAACTATAATTCCTTCCATGACTTACCACCGTTTTTATCTACTAAAAAGCAATTTCGACGAACAATTTTTTTGACTACTATGCTAATCATAAATCCAATGTATGTTTGTAGTTAATGTTGAGTTTGCTGTTGAATATACTACTGAAATTGCTGTTAAAAACTTTGTCTTTCATCAATTTATTGATATGTTCCTCTGTAAATTGTGAAGCATCTATTAGTTCGTAGAACTTCATTTTACCTATGGCTTCAGCCGCAAAACATGAATTTAATTCCCGATACCACTTCCACCACATCTAATACAGGTGACATTCTCTCCACAGCTCCAGTAAAAACCTTTTCCGTGGCAGTAACTGCACGTGTTTGACCCACATCCAAATCTTTCATTATTATTTGGATTAGATGTCAACTTCTTATGGAACTCATCCTCATCTAATGTGAACTCATCCGTACCGTAATCGCAATCGTAATCGTAATCGCAGACTGTATCAAAGGGAAGTTCGTTACTTTCCAGATCATCGGGTAAATCGAGTCCAAAGTTCGGCATATTGTCCATGTTGATTTCTCCTTTGTTATTTTTCCAGATATGATTGGCTAATAATTAATTCATCTATGCCATCATTATTAATAAAGCCAATCGATAAGACTAAATATTCAGTTGATAATAAATACGATAAAGACAATCCCAAAAATATACAGCCAAGATTTCTGCTTACCTGATTGCTCAAGATGGCAGCTAAAAATACACTTTTCTGTATCTACTTATTTTATCTCCAATAAAATAAGTAGATACATCAGTAAGTATGAGTAAGCTAGTAGTTTGTAAGTTTGTATTAAGATTTGCAATAACGACAGCCAGCATTCTTAACATTTCGTGTAATCAGCACTGAATATAGGAGTCAAAATAAAATTATTTAGTTAGGATGAACGCATATATGCAGTTATTTAGCGTTTAGCAAAAGCAATAGCAGTACAGAGAGAGAGGTCAGCGATCGCAAATTGAATATACCAAACCCTAGCTACTACGACAGAAGCGATCGCCGCTTGAAAAAACTTTTAATATAGACGGAGAAGCGGATATGGTCAAAGTAAACTTTGACAAGTTGACAATAAGTCAAGATTTACCAAAATCAAGACAACTGAAGATATTGGTGGTAGATGACCACCAATTAATCTTGACTGGAACCCTTGAGGTGCTACGGCAACAATACCCAGATGCAGAAATCATTAAGGCTCAAACTGCACAAGATGCTACTGAGCAGATTGCTTGTTCTCAGTTTGACCTTGTAGTGATGGATTTATCTATACCAGAAAAACCTGGGATGACTGCCCAAGTTGATACGGGTATTAACTTACTTCAAGAGTTACTCAAGAACTATCCAAATATGAATTTCCTAGTGCAAAGTAGTTATGTCAAAGCGCTGGTGCGGATCAAACATGAAATTGACAACCATCAGGGTGGCTTTGCGATCGCAGATAAAGGACTTTCTGAAAAGGAAATGTTAACCAGGGTAAACTTAGCACTACAAGGAGCAACTCATACAAAAGATATCAAAACAGGATTAGAACTGAAACCAGAATGGTTAGAGGTGCTACGACTGGCATTTGAGGAAGGATTGACAGATAAGCTCATTTCCGAGCGAATGTATAAATCTGAACGGGCAGTGCGTACATACTGGACGAAAATCCAAGATGTTCTCAATGTTTATCCGGAAGACTGTAAGAAAGAGGGTAAGAATATCCGCATTCAAACTGAGATTCGTGCCAAAGAAGAAGGATTAATTGATTAGTCGTTAGTCAATGATCATTAGTGATAGCAGCAGTAAGGGTGAATGAGGGAATTCAAAATATATGCCTGCTGACACATGAATTAATTTTTTAACTTTTAACTGGAGCAAAGCGACGCTCCTATCAGAAATTTATGGGATGGAGTATTGGGAGAAAAATAAAGAATGAAATTGCTATTTGGCGGCAAGCAGCGCTTCCTGGAATAGCAGTCCTGGTAATTGTCATTATTGCACGTTTAACAGGGTCCCTACAAGTCCTGGAGTGGATGACTCTTGATACCTTTATCCGTTTACGTTCTCCGGAACCAACAGATGACAAGGTTGTGATTATCGGTATTAATGAAGCGGATATCCGGAGTGTAAGACGCTATCCTATACCAGACGGGGAAATTGCTGCATTGCTCAAAACAGTGGAAAAGTATAAGCCAAGAGCTATTGGTCTTGATATTGTTAGGGATATACCCATTGAGCCTGGCAATGATCAACTGGTAAAGGTATTTCAGCAGAAGAAAAATCTCATCGGTATTGAAAAAGTATTACCACCAGATCAAATTCCGCCGCCACCGCAATTATCTCAACAGCAAGTCGGTTTTTCTGATTTGATTCCAGATCAGGACGGCAAATATAGGCGTTACCTGCTTTGGACAACTAATCCCCAAAATCCCATGCAGGACAAGTTTTCCCTATCTCTGCGGTTAGCAGCAGCGTATTTATCTGCTCAAGGCATTCAGCTTGAAACTGGTATACGCGACCCTGATACTATACGATTTGACACAGTTGAAATCCCTCGCTTTTTACCCAATTCTGGGGGATATGTAGGGGCAAATGCAGATGGTGTGAAGATACTGCTGAATTTTCGCAGTGGTAGAGAACCCTTTCGGATTTTATCTCTAAAAGATATAAAAACAGGGAATTTTCAACCAAGTTGGCTACGAGATCGCATAGTTTTAATTGGGATAAGTGCCTCCAGCGTACCTGACTTTTTTAATACTTCGGCAATTGCAGGGTTGAAAATTCCTGGGCAAGTTTCAGGGGTAGAATTTCATGCTCATGCTTGTTCTCAAATAATTCATGCAGTTTTAGAACAACGGCCACTTTTAAAAGTTTGGTCTGATAAGTGGGAATATTTGTGGATTATCATTTGGGGTTTTGTACCCATTATTATCGGTAGAATGACTCAATCTGTATGGAAGAACTTATTAGCTGTTGGCGCTGTTAGCTTTTGCTTAGTTGGAGTAGGTTATTTACTAATTGTATGGGGATGGTGGATTCCTGTAACCCCAAGTTTGTTAATTTTAGTAATTAATAGTTTAGGACTTAGTGCATTTGCTTTCTATCAACATGACCAGGCTTTGAAGTCTCAAATTCATGAACGTCAACGCACGATTGAACATACATTTGATGTTATTCATAATGGACCACTGCAAACTCTAGCCAATGCCTTAAGGCATATGCGTTCACAGGATGTACCACACGAACAATTACTCTGGCAATTTGAAAAACTCAATCATGAAATTCGGGAAATTGGCGAATATCTGAAACTAAAAGCCCTTTCTCCAGAAGAAAGTTTGCGTTTAGGAAGTGGTTTAAAACTTGATTTAAAACGCTCAATTCACGAACTTCTTTATGAAGTATACACCAGCACACTTGAACGAGATGACCTGGAATATTTAAAAACTCTTAAAGTGAAAACCCGTACATTTGAGCCAATTGATGATAAATATTTGAGTTTTGAACAAAAACGAGAACTATGTCTATTTCTCGAAGAAGCTTTATGTAATATAGGAAAACATGCCAAAGGAGCCAAACGCATCGAAGCAACTGGTAAAGAAAACCAAGGCTGGTACACTCTCAGGATTAAAGATAATGGTCCTGGTATCAGCTCATCCTCTGAAAGTAAAGGTACAAGACAACTCAAAAATATAGCGAGAAATTTGGGAGGTTATTTTAAGCGAGAGTCCCTTTCTCCCAAAGGAACTGTGTGTGAAATAAGCTGGCAGCTAGCAAGTAGTAAAAATCACGACAAAAGCATCAGAAATTGGCTGAAACCTATTTTCCTAAGAGGTAAGTAATTTTAATAAACGTTTAAACAAGCAACGATTATGAACACTCAATTTTGCTGGTCGCTCATCAAACGTATTAATCGCAGATTAGTAACTGGCTATATCCTCAGCTTATTACTTTTTTTTGCACCAGCAGCTATAGCTGATTTTGCACCACGTAATCGAAAACCTGCAAGTGACTATTCGCGGACTGGAGGCCCCAGGGGGTGTCCAGGTGAAGCAATACCCCTGACACTCCTTGCACCTAAAACATATATTGGGTATACAGCAGCTTCACATCCTACTTTCGGCGGGTTTGTATCCAGTGCTCATAAAATAGAGTTTAGACTTTTTGAGTTTGAGTCAACTGGTCAACTCAAACAATGGGGTAATCCAATAGAAAAACAGGTAACAGGAGGAATTTTTAAGATATCTCTGTCTGAAAACCAGCCTGGACTAACTATAGGTAAAAAATATCTTTGGCAGGTAGCAATTCGTTGTCCAGATACTGCTTTAATAGCAAGATCTGAATTTACGGTTATAGAGATGCCATTGGCTGTTAAAAGTAAGCTGCTTAGCACAATGAATGATTCTCAGAGAGCTAATATTTACGCTGAAGCAGATTTATGGTATGAAGCACTAGCTGAAGCTCTCAAATTAGCTGAACCTGGTCAACTGGGACAGGTAGGTTCTACTCTAATACAAGACCTTGGCAAGTCGGAGTTACCAGGGGAAAAGGAACAAGAAAGAATTCAACACTTGCAAAAGATCGCTATTCAGGAAAAGTGATATTAAACTTCGAGTTTTGGTCAAGAAATCTTTGATTATAAACTTACTGTTTGTCTATTGATAAAATGGATAAATTCGAGATGATAGCTTATGCACAAAAGTGCATTTTTATCTGTTTCATTTAACAATAGATTAAGCAGAAAAATAAGCTGTGCGTTTTTCTATTTTTATTTATCATATTGATGATTACTCGAATGTTTATCTTCTCCATTATGAATATAATAACTGGGTATTAATAAACAAAGCAAGCTTTTACTGCGAGGCTAGAGATATGAATTTGAATTTCACAGATAAACCAAAGCTAACGACTCGTTTTGAAGTTCCATATTCAGTAGCTAAGCGATCGCCAAAACCCAACAAGTTATCATGGACAAGAAACACCCCTGCTTGCATTGAACCAATACTGGGAGATTGATTGTTGGCTGTAAAGACTCCGCCATGAAATGCAGGTGCTTCGGTAATTTTCACTTGTAAGATATTGCGGCCAGATGTGCTACCTGCGCTCAACTCAGCGTTTACCCGTTGAATTAAAGGGTCGAGTTGTAATAGTTGCAGTGCTTCTTCCAAGCGTTTTTGATTTAAGGGTGTAGACGCGGCTTTTTTGAGGCGAGAGCGCACATACCCTGGTTGCAATCTCGTTAATCCAGCTAATTCAATTTTCTCTATTTCACCCTCTACTACTTGGATTAGTACCACACCATCAGTGAGATTTTGATTGTTAGGCAAAAATGCTCCACTGGTGACATATCCATTTTTAATGTAGAGTTCGGTGATATCTGAACGTAATTGAATCAAATCTGCAAAAGTTACTTGTCGGTTCTCTAATGGCTTGATTAACTCTGCAATTTCATCTTTTAAAACTGTAGCTCCCAAGACTTCAACTTTTTTGACTAAAAAACTTTCACTACTAGCAGAGGTAGCATCTGATGGCGTTGGTGTAGCAGGAAAAGTAAGGATAGGAGGAGAGGGAGATGGGAAGACCGGGGGAGGAGAGGGAGGGGGGATTAGATTGGGAATAGTTTGGTCGAGGGTTTCAGGTGTAGTTGGGGGAATATTAACCCTTGGTGGTGGCGTGGATTGGGCAACAACAACACTGGGGAAGATAATTAAGGTCAAGCTGACTATCCTCAAGAATAAGAATAAGCATAAAAATTTACTTCTGTTAGGGTCTTCGCCTGATTTTGAAAATAATTGAGGTGCATTCATACGCATACCTCGCTCCTTTACGCTTACCGTGAGAGAGGCTTTGTTTTCGGCATAAGAATATTAGACGAGATAGGTACATCGGTCATCCCCCTTGGGTAAACCTGTCCAAGATTGGCGGTTCCTTATCTAAAATTTACTGACCCATCTGTTCTGATAAATTTTGCTTAAAAAGTTACCTAATTCACTATGGATTCACGTATCGGCACTACAAGCCCTCGACCCTTTACTACGCCTTTATGAAGGTTGCGCTAGCCGTACTATCGGACGCTTGGAAGAAGCGAATGTAATTAAATTCCATACCAAGGCTGCGAAAATTTATTATCTCTTCTACCCTGATTTTGATACTGAACCCCATCCAGCGCTACACACCAGTATGGTGATTGACTTGCGTGATTTACACGTTACCTATCGAGACTTGGATACAGATGATGATCCCCCAGTGCTGCACCAAAAAGATGCTTTAGTTACCCCTGACTATCTGCTTTACAAGAAGTTTGCCAAGCTAACTCGCCAAGAAGAGGACTGGGGGCTGCTGGATAATTGGCGTAACATTAGTCATCGCTCTGGTTGGCTCAAATGTTTGGCTGACCACTGTGCAACACTCAAAGGGTATCAGTTGCTGTGGCAGAAGGATGCTGACCCTTATAAACTGAAGATGCTGCGTGCTGCCGTTCGCAGTCGTCAAGAGAAAAGGCGCGGCCGCAGCTAAAAAAGATTCTATTTATGCCTCTTCTGTTAGTAGCAAGGATGGCGAATGCTAAATCTGCTTGGCTAATTCCACCCTGGTTCAATTCCCTTTTTAGTGGATTGACCAAGTTTAGAGAATGTCCAAATATCTCGTTTGTGCTAGAACACCGATTTAGTCCCTTTCTAATTGTTTATTATGCTTTTGTTCAGACTTTTGCAGCTGCTCCAATAGCTCTTGATTCCAATCCTTAGCTTGAGGTCTTACTCTACAAGAGAGGGGTGATAATTCCATAATTGCTTGTGCCGTTTCATCCCCAGCAGCATCATTATCATAAGCAGCTACCACTGTGGGGATATTCTTAAGGAACTCCACAGACACACTCCTAACGTTATCAGCTGCCATACACATTGTCCTTTGTTGGGGCATTTCTCCCAGTGCTTCGACTTCCAACATGGCAAAAGACAGTGCATCAACAGGAGATTTACATAACACTACTCTCTGTATTTCATCACTTGGTTGTCCTCCCCAACGTATATAAAACCACCCCTCAGTACGTTTGGTGCCAGTGGCATATCCCATGAAAGTATTGTCTTCACCTCTCGTCCCCCTCAAAAACGCCCCAGTAGTTTCACCATTCAGCCCTCTCATCAAAAACACAGCATTTTGTTGAGAGTCTGCATAAACTAACCCGCTTGTGTGGAGGTGTTGGACTAAGTTTTCAGACAATCCCCGTTTCTGCGTCAAATAGTTGTGAACTGCCTGCCACTGGGTTTCGTCCTCGACTGGGGGTACAAACTGAGGCGTTGGTTCTGTTCGGGCAATCTCAGCAGCCTGTTCCCTGGCGTGGTGGGTGACGGCTCTCTCCATTTCAGACTCACCAAAGCGATCGTACAACCAGGAGATCGCTTCTTTAAAGTTGCACCCGTTTACGTGCATCACCAGGTCGATAGCCCCGCCGCCACCTTTATTCACACTCTTGGAGAAGTCATACCATTTAGAACCATCTATATTAATGATGTGGCCCACACCTTTCCACCGGAGATTGCCTTTGGTATCTTGAGTTAGTCCCAAATGCCAAGCCACATCTTCTAGGGGAAGGTCGCGCAGTTGATCAGCAAGTTGCTTAAAGGAAGAACGCAACTGTTGGTTTTCGGCTGACAACTGTTGAATGCGTGCTTCTAGTGCTTCATTTTCTTTGACCAGTTGTTTAGCAGTCGCTTCCATCTCCTTTTTCTTTCTAATAGCCCTATCTCTATCAGCAGCTTTAGCTTGAAGTTGTTCGCTTGTAAGTTTCCCAGGTTCTAGGTCTTTCCCCTCTTCCACAATTCGGTAAAAGTCTTTTATATCCTGGTGTTGGGCTTTGCTACCCTTGATGCCTCTTTCTAACCCCAGATGCTGCATCGCGGTGTGGTAGTCATCCTGAAAAGCCATCATCTTTTGGCGACCGTCGAAGAAATGATTGCACCGGAGTTGTCCGTCCTTGTCGAGGGGTACGAGGTAGGCGTGCAAGTGTGGTGTCGCCTCATCTAAGTGCAACTCGCACCTCACAATCCTGTCTTGGTAAGTCTCCCGCAACCATTTGAGGTTTGCATCAACCCATTGTTTAAGTTTGTCTTCGTGGTAGTACCCAGCGCGGGTTGGGTCATCTGGACGATAGTACTGGGGTGATGCGGTGAGGAGAATTTCGACACAGTAGACAGCATCAGTACGAATCTTGCGCTTTTGTTTGTACTGGGCAATTGTTGCCAGTACCAAATCTTCCAAGCGTTCGTTTTGTTCAGTGCTGCCAATGAGCCTGATATTTTGTTTGGATGAATCCGCGTTAGGTGTTTCACGTGTTCGGGCAGTATGCGCTTCACTACCAGCAAGATTGTGGCGTTTGAGTTTTTTGGTACGGGCGATCGCGTAGCCGTATGTCATATTTGAGTTGAATCATCGTGGTTTTCATGGTGTGTTTGTGCTAATTGATGGGAAGATTAACTCTAGTGAATGCTTTTATTGCTGATAGAAGCATCCGCGATATTCCCCCGAAGGGGCGAACGCAGGTTATTTGTGACGAGCGACAGCAAGGCATGGGCATAGCCCACCCGTAGGGCAAATAACCGTAGTGAGTACGACTATTTTATACTCTCCACCCGAAATCTGTCTTTGGGGTAGCACCTAGTGCAGCTTTGGCACAGTTTGAGTGCAATTTCTGCACAATTTGTGTTGGTTAACATGGCTTGATTCCTCAACAGTCGATTTAAATAGTGGTGCAAAATACGTAGATTTTTTGAGGCGATTTGAGGCATTGTTGAGCCAAGATGGTGCGGTAGTGATTTTCTGATTGGATGCATGACCGACATCTATCTCAGCGTGGACGTGGGTGGGTCACAAACTAAGATTATTTACCAGCTAGCTGGCTCCCCAAAACCCAATTACTTGTTAATGCCACCTGCGGTTGAAGAGATTACTAAACCTAAACTCGACAATTACATGGCACGTTTGGGATGGATTGGCAGTCCTAGCCCCGACCAACAATTGTGGGTTGAGTGGAACGAACGTGTGGTGGTGTTGGGAGATTTCGCGTCTTGTTTTGACCCACAAGACAGAATTAAGGAACTCAAGTACGAGAATGCTTTGTGGAAGGTGTTGGGAGCTATTGGGCTGATTGTAGAAACTAGCAATATTAAGGTATCGCCGAAAAAGCCGTTAAAGGTGGAGTTGGCGCTGCTGCTTCCCTGGAATGAATATTCAGATCGCCGCAGGTTTGAGGAACAATTGCGGAAAATGCTGGCTGGCTTTGGGGTACGAAATACTGCATTGAAGGTGAGCCTGGAGCGTTTTTTATGCCGTCCAGAAGGTGGGGGATTGGCTGCTGTGAGGATTAAGCAGCAGGGGATTGATTGGTTACGTTCCCAACAGTTGGGGGTGCTGATGTTTGGTCACAGGAATACGACTGCGCTTTACTTTGACCGAGGACAGTTAAAGTTGGGAGATAGTCCGCTGTTGGGGTTTGCCAATATGCTGGACATGGTTATTGAGATGACGAGCGGTCTAGACCGGGAACGTTTAGCTCTAGCTATATTCCAAGCGCGGTATGCTGTTCTTGATGAGATATATAACCCAAATTATTCAAACACCCGCCGTCCCGACTGGTCTACATGTGCGGCAATTATTGCTTTAGCCAGTGCCAAAGACCCAAATTTAAGAGATAAGGAAGTTCAAGATATAGATAAGGCTATCTCTGTGGCGACGGCTGAGTATTGGGATAAGTTGCAGCGGTGGATGAGTCGAGTTTTACCGAAGCAACTGGACGAGGTGATTATTGGTGGGGGTGCGGCTTATCACGTTGAGCCGGAGTTGGAGAAATATTTCAACTGCGAACCAAAAATAGAAACTCAGTCTAGTTTAAGTAGGCACAGTTACGGTAGTGGCGGTACAAAAATTAGAACTTCGGGATACAAAAGTAAAGATTATAACAAACACTTCACACCGATGATTTGGGGTAGTGGTATAAGCGAGCAGGTCAAACAAACTTTTAACTTGGAGAAAAAGCAGTTTGGGGAACAGTGTACTTCCTCTCGCCTTGTGGACTGCTTTGGGCTATTTGATTATTTGGTGGGACTGGAGGCTACCAATGACAAGAGTTAGGAAAAAGCGCCTGAGTTTAAGTCTGCGTCTCCAGCCCTATGAGGGCGACCCAATGGCGGAAGTTGTTGACTACCTGAATTCTCTACCCAAGGATGAGGTTAACCGGAAGGTGGCAGATATCCTGCTGGCGGCTTTGTTGCCTTATGCCCGATACCACAGTGGGAAGTATACTCAAGAGCAGTTGCGCTTTGCGTGCTGGGAAGCGCAGGATTCTTTGAACAAACACGGCAGTAATATGCGTTTGGCTATGTCTGTGGAACAACCGCAGTTTGTGTTGCCAAATCAGGTTATGCCTCAATCAGGAGTGATGGTAAATGCTAATGCTCCTGCCAATAACGGTAAGACTACTCTTGTTGAAAATACGTTGCAGGAAGCAGAACATAAGGGGCGACCAACTTCAATGGTTCAAGGTAAAGCTTCATCACAAGATTTGGACAGTATTTTTGGGGATGGTTGACTACCAGGGGAATTCTGCTGAGCATTTCATAAAATACGTAATTTATCGACATAATTAGTAGTTTTTAATATATGTAAAATTCAAAAGTCTTTTTTTGAAGTCAAGGAAAGCCTAATTATTAGTAACTTTGATGAAAAATGCATTCTTTTGGCCGCTTATGTTGGCTTATCGAAATAATGAGTGCTTTACTGTGCAATTAATTCCCTCAGTCGTTGCCACTCAGGCAACCAAGTCCAAACATCTTCTACTGATTCTTCTATTCCCTTGAGGATTCGCTCACGGAACACAACAGGAGACTCAAACCCAAAACTAGAGAGTTGCTCCCGCATCCCGTAGAGCAAGTCTTTACCCGCAAAAAAAGTTATATAATTTTGGTTTTGAAATCGACTACCACCAGGACAGCAAGTTGGCAGCAATCTCTCAAATTCGTCAAGGGGATTGCGTTTAGGCGAGCTTAGTCTTTGTTCGTATTGTTTGATGATATTATTTAGTTCGCTTTTGCAGTTAGCTTCTGTCAGTCCCCTATCTTTGGGAAAGCGATAGCTCTCTTTTTTGTCTCTCTCTTCTCCCCAAGAGTTATTGGGAGGTGAGGGACGGTTTTGCAGATAAAGCGACAACGTGATTCTGGCTGCGGTGTAAACAGCAATTTTCTCTGCTGATGCTTTTAGTGCTTCACGGTATTCCGACAATGGTGGTGCTTCCTCACCCAGCGCCCGCCTCACTACTTTGGAGTCTAAAAGATAATTTTCAATTTCTTTCCGCTCCCAATACCAACCCAAGGGAACCTGTGTACCGCCGTCCGTAATCTGCCAATTACGAGGTGCGCCTTGGGGAGGTGATTCATCATCATCAAAATCCCGGTCTCTTAACCCGGCGATTGTTGAACCAGATCTAACGTCTCTTGCGCCCAGAATCCTTTGCGCTAAACCTTGCTTGCTACCAATAGGTCTAACCACGCAACCGGGGGGAATTATGACTGAAAGAACTCTCACGTCAGGACTTTTGGCAACACCTTCGCAGTATAAAATATTTACAGGCACAGCGACCCCCCAAGCAAACGGTAAGTATCGTCCTCACCGATTACGTCACTTACAGCCTCGGAATGGGTGGTAAAAATAAACTGACAAGTGGAACTCAGTTTGGGAAGTTGGCGCACCAATAACTGTGCAGCTGGGGGGTGAAGGTTGAGGTCTATTTCGTCAATCAGCACCACTGAGTAAGCAATCTGTTGTCGCACAAACTCGTAGAGAATGGGAAATACAGACTGTTCTCCTGCTGACATTTCTACAATGTCGTAGGTGCGGTGACTGTCGTTAATTAAAAAGTAGTAGTCTTCTGGTGTGGGCGAATCTACTCCGGGCATTGGTTCTACACCAGCAAAGGAGCGTCCGGGAAAGATTTTGGTGTAAAGGTTCTCCAGTTGCGTTAAGTAATCAACGGGATAGCTATGGGTAAGCTGGGCAAATTTCCAACCGTTTAAGTACTTACGCAGGCGAGCTACACCTACCTCAAAGGATACTCGACCGCTCTGTGACTGGACTGTACCCACTCGCCCAACAACAGCACCATTTTCTTCAGGAAGTGGGTTGGAACCCAGGTTGCGGAACTGGTCAAACCAGAAAATGCCAGGTAGCTTAGAGAACTCGGAACGAACGGATGGGTCTGTATCTAACAATTTTCTAGCATAGTAGCGCCCAGAAAACTGAAAGTATTCTGCATCAGTTCCAGCACGACAGCTTTCACCATCGAGAATTAGTCGGACGCGGTGGCGATCGCCAGGTTCGACAAATGGGCGCTCTGGCTGCGCCTGTGCCCATCTTCTTGCTACTGTACGGGTAGCTTCAATTTCCTCATCTGAAAATAATACTTCTAATTCGATGTGCGGTGAACCCCAACGTTGGTAGCGACCGGGGAGAAACCCCAACCAGTCAAAATCGGTGACTCTTTGAATTTGCCTGGTTGCCAGTGCTAGGGGGAGGGCGATGGCTTGCAGTAGAGTGGTCTTCCCTGTGCCGTTATCGCCCACCACCAAAAATCTATTGCTGACTGAGTTGAGGGTTTGATTTTTGAATGACACTTCAAGGTGGTCAAATCGCTTGAAGTTTTTTATGAGGATAGACTCGATTTTCATTTCTAGAGAATCCCCCGTGTAGGTGGAGCAATTTCAAATTTTAAATTAATGGGTTGTGGTTGGCTCTCCCTGGTATTTATGCCGAGGATTCAAACTAAATGGGGTAAAGGTCGTAAAAATAATTTATTTATCGCTCAATGCTTCACGAGTATAAGCTTGAGCATGTTGTCCCCAATAGCTTCGCAAGTCGCCGTACCTCTCGTCAGGGTCTAAATCCATATTTTCTGCCTTTGCATAAGCCATGAAGAGTATATCAAGTCCTATCTCTGCTTTTTTAGCAATTTCAATTGCTTCTTCAGCAGTGACAGTTGATGAGTCACGACTTGCTAGGTCTTTCAAAGGATCGTAAACTTGTTGAATAAAGGGGTGGCGATGATTAATACGAATAGTAGCCTTTCCATTAAGGTGAGTGATTTCAAATAATTCTTTTCCTGGCCACGCACCATCAACAATAGTAATAGGAAGCTCTTGAACTCTTTGTTTTACCTCCTCAGCTTGTTCTGGATTCTGTTTTGAGTCTATCCCCAAATCTAAAATTAAATCTTCAAGAATTTTTTCTTGTGTTTGTGTATCAATTTTCAAGCCTGCTTTACCAGCAGGAAGGGTTTTTTCGGCTCTTTTAACAGCTTCTTCAGCAAACTGATGTTGTCTGGCTTTATTCCGTTCGGCCGTTTCAGTATCCTTCCAAACTTTTCTAATCTCTTTACGTGCTACATTTATTGGTCGTTCTAGAAATTTTTTCAACTCCTCCCGTAATTTAGTAACAGGCTCGGCTCCTCTTTTTACATGACGCACTTGTAAGTATTCGTCCAAAGTCGCAGGAAAACTTACCTCGATACCAATAAAACGGTCTAGGTCTTGAACTCCATAAGGTAATAATTTTGGAACAATATCGTAGTATATTTCACGATTATTTCTAACAATACTTATCCGTCCCTCATTGTCTGGAATGTATAAACCTCTAAACCGAGGATCTTCTTCCTTAGTCACAGGATGTTTCTCTCTAGCACCCTTACCTTTTACCTGTCGAAACTCTTTTGGGGAAAGTGTGACTTTGACATGTACGTTGTGACCATCAATTTCGATATCTTTCTCATCGAGAATATCTGCTCGAAGGTCTTCTCCAAAGTTCTCTATAACTTTAGGATTTTCAAGTAAAAATAATGGGTCGTGCAGAGTTATATGCTTACCATTTAATTCAATGTAAAAACCATCATTAATAAAGATGCGATAAGCGCGAGCCAGAAACTTAGTAAGCTCCTGAAGACGTTCTTGAATAGCAGAACCATATCTGACACCATCAGTCAGGCGGTCTACCTTAGACCAAACAACCAGGGTTCCCGACTCGAATGGTTCACCTTTTTTAGGATGATTACTACCTTGAGGATATTGCATTAAATTCGAGTAATTTGAGGGGAAACCATCTACAACTTCAGCTTTGATAAGAGTTTGTGAACCTTTAGAAACCTCATCTAAATCAAGGTAAGCATGGTAGTAAACTTCACCACCGAGAGGTTTAGTATAAATGTCGATGCGTCTCGCTTGACTGATAGCAGCTAGTTTCATACCTACACCAAAACGTCCTAAACCGTTGCGTTGGTTATACCGAGTAGAAAATCCTAGCTTAAGCGCACTGGGTAGAATTTCGTAAGAAATCCCGTTGCCATTATCAGCAAATACAATAGATTCAATAGTTTTAGATTGTTTGGCTTTAGATTTTACCTTACTTTGAACAGGAGCAGTTTTTTCGACAGTATGAATCCGAACAACTGTTGCATTTGCTTCGTAAGAATTATCTACCACTTCGCCACTTGCAGTTGCAAGGTCAAAGCCAGAATCGCGCATACTTTCAAGCGTTTTATCGACCTCAATTAAATCAGAGCTAGGAGCAGAAGTTCTTTCTTCAATCTCAAGCATAATTTTCTACTTGTTTATTGTTGAATGTTGCGTTGTTTATATTGAAAAGCGGCATCTATTATTAAAAGGTGAGTGAAGCGAGTAATTATTTCAACTACTTATAAAATTTACCTTTTTTGAAATAGTGAGTCGATTATTTCTAATTCTGTCAAAAGTAGAACGGCAAAAAGGACACTTAATATCTAATCCCTTCGGTGGTGCTGGATGAATTAAGTTATCAGTTTTCCCTAACAATGCATGGTAAGCAGAACATTCAGCCATAAAACACTTTTCTAGTGTCCATTGGATGTCATAATCGAAATAATCTGCTCTTTTGGTATGTGCATGTCTTAAGAGGCGATTACGCAAACAAGTATCTGAACGACCTACATAAATTGGTTCTTTTTCCCTAAATTTGTATAGGCTATAAGTGCCTATGTAATCTACAGGAATAAGCACTCTTACTAGCCAAGGAGAAAGGCGATATAAACGTCTTTGAGGATGTTCAAACATTGATATCAGCCTCCCAACGAGCTTTAGCACGTTTCCGGGCGCGACTAATTTGAACGCGAGCTTGCTCAATTGTCATACCCAATTTCTCAGCAACTTCTTGGGCTTCACTTCCATGTAGAAGCAAATTGAGTATTATTTTGTCTTTATCACTTAAACAAGCTCGTTCTAACCAATCTTCATATTGAAAAACTGTTTCTAAATCCTCAAAACGAAAATCCGCGATTGTTTCAATGTCATGCCCAGAATCATCATCGCACGTCTTTATTTGTGTAAAAGAGCATATTTCATTGCGACGTTGAAGTATTTTCCTGGCATCACTTAACATATTCCTAACTAAGTGACGCGGGTTGCCAGACTTACTCGGATTACTAAGAATACTACTAATCGCTCTATCAGTCCGCTCAGTCCAGTAAGGACTTGAGTAAAAATGCTTACAAGAAAGTTGTTGCAGTTGTTGCACTGCTTGAAAAACATCTTCAGTCATTTAATCTCCTAGCTGTAGCCATTATCGGTTACGGCGTAAATGAACTAAGTCGATATTTGTTTAATTTGTTTGGTTTTTGGTGTAATCGCCAAGTGTCGATTACATCCTCGATCGATTATAAGCGACTAAGTAGTGTCCGCTAATAAACTAAGGGGTGTGTGTAATCAAAATATTTCACGGGAATGGTAAATTAAGCTTCACCGCTTCCCCTGGAGCGATGCTGATGTCTGCTTCCTTGAGAGCGAAGATTTTTTGAGGTGCTATCGCCATCGTTAGGTTGCCAATCCCCACCGACTTCATATTTGGTGGAGGAATTATTGCCCTTGGACAAATCCACCCCCTGTTTTTCGGTAGTATCCACCCCTCCCAATGGGGGTTCCCCTATACCATTATGGGGGGGGGTGGATACGGGGCTGTTTGGCGACGCAACACCATATCTAGTCTGCATTGCAGCCTGATATCGCTGTTGGTCAAGGGCTGCTTGTCTCGCCCGTTCTTCCTTTTGGGCACGTTTACTGGCACGGTGGGCAATTACCGCATGAGCAAAATCCAATTCCTCTTGAGATAGCGAGAAATGTTTAACCTGTTTACCCCGTGGCCCAACTTTACGGTCAACCAGTTTTAATCCCAGTTGTTCTAGCAGAACCCCCAGCAGCCATATTGGTTGGCAGTTAGAAGGAACTGTGAAACCCAAAATCGCTTTAACATGAGGCGCACAATATTTGGCGATATCGGTCATTCTCAACAAGTCGGGGTCATGAGCCGTAACTTCCTCTCCGGCTACTAAGCGTTTGAGAATATCATGCAGTCCCAAGTTAAACCTAGCCACCCACCGCGCCGAGTAATTGCCCCAGTCCATGCACAATGGTAGGTGGAATCGCTCCAGGAGGTCTTTGTCTGCCACAATTTTTGGCGGGGAAGGGTATTGTCTTCCGGTACGTGCATCCACAATTGTGCCTTCTGGCTCTTGAAGGATTGCTTCTAAATTGGCGATCGCTTTAGACAATCTGCCTGAGTTGTCTTTTTCCACCAGAAGAGGAGTTACGGACATCCCATAAGCATCCAGTATGCGGAATTTCTCGCATTCAAATACTTCTGACGGTGTGAGGTAGTCTTTGCTAGTACGCTGACGATATTCGCTAGGGGAGATATCTTTGGCTTTAGCAACAGCTGCTCCATAAGCAGTATCTAAAGCAGCAGCGGCATTTTTAAGACGCTCCTGGGCTAGTTTATCGGACAGAGCACCCATAGGTATAATTTGATTGCCCATCTCGGTCAGCAGTTCCCGTAAATCAGCCCGCAGATTGTTAATGGATTGATGACGAGAAGCCATGATTTGGCAGTACGCATCTAATGCCCAATCTTTCTCAGCACCACGAGAGCCAGTTTCCCGGTCAATCCGCAGCAGGAAAGCTGTCATTTCATTGGTTTGCAGTAACCGTTCTTTGATTTTGGTGGCGTTGGTGTCAAGGTAGCCAAAGGGAGGTCGCGGTGCTACCCAGACGTGAATTGGTACTTTTGTGCGATAGCGCCAGAGTTGTTGGGCGCACTCAGTAGCAGTTTGGGAAACCCCGTGAAAAACGCCAAAAACGGCATCAAAATGATAATTAGGTATATCCACCCCCGTACCAAGGCTAGGGGATGTTAAAAGGGCATCTAGACCCTTTACAGCGTTAGTTATGTCTTTAATGAAGGCAACATTTTCTTCACTACCGGAGTTTTCGGAGTGGATCGCCCATATTTTTAAGGGTGTGGGGTTGCAAGTTTGGGGTTTAGTGCCATGAGTTGGTATGGGGGATAGGGACTCGCTCTGGGGTTGGGTTCTGTGGTCAGCAAAGTTATGTACTCTGGTTTCTCCCGTTATGGGTGAGATACTTTCCCCTAAACTGCTATCTGAAATGTTCGGGGTTGTAGGAGATGCTGTGCTTTCTTCCCCAACACCCTGCTCTTGCTCATCTGAGTCTTCCACCCGCACCGACATAGAGAGCGACTGTTCAAGTTTCTTAATAAAGCGCTTGGAGTCGGAAACCACCATGATTTTCTGTCCCATCATCAGCGCTGCCGAAATTTGGGCAACTAGGGCAGAAGAATCATCTCCCTCATACCAGTAGATTGGGCGATCGCCATTTTTCCACTCGTTTTTGATAATAAAAGGCTTTTCGCCCACAGGACGCATTGCTCGGAAGAAATCCACTGTCACATCGTCCATGTGCGCGTCGGCGATGACGACCAAGGGCGCATTATACACGATGTATTCCAGTACTTCTAAAATTTGTGCCCGGTATTCTTTGCAGGTTTTGCTGTGCAGTAGGTGGGTAAGGTACTGGCAAGCTTCATCGATAAACACGCAGCCATAGGTGAGAGCTTGAGTGTTAAGTTTGTGCAAGCTGTCGATGGTGATGCTGAGGGCAGTAGCTTTGGCTAAACCTGTATAACCCAGGTCAGAATACATCTCAGTGTTAAGACGTTCTGCCAGGTTTTTGAGCAAATTAACCCGATGTCCGTTATTGAGGAACCGCTTGTCAGGATGTGCAACGCGCCACTGTCGCATGAGTTCGGTTTTACCCGTGCCCATGTCACTCCACAAGACAACCAGTCCGGACTGGGGAAGTAGGAAACTCTGGGAGTCGTGGCTATGAGGCTTCGACTCACCTTTGGGAGTGATGGCTATGGGGCTTTCGGGGTGGGAACTCCCCTTTGGGTTTGGGGACTTTGCGACTGTGGGGGAATAGCTCATGAAGGAGAACCCCACCTCATCTTCCCCTACACCCTGGACTGAAAGGGCTTGAGTTAGATACTTGACATTTACTGTAATATGTGGTTTGTATTTGCTGCTTAGTCCCCGGTGTTTCTGGAAGTAGGAGCGCTGGTAGTCTGCTAGTGTTTTGGCATCATCGACGATCGCACTCAGTAACTCGTCGGCTTTTTCGCTACGGGCAACAACAAAATCATCTACGCCTTTTTCTGGCCCTGGTAGCAATGCTACCTCACAGTGACAACCAACGGCCTCAATTGTCTTGCCAGTACGCACGGTGGCTTGGAAGACTGACCAACGAGTTTTAAGTTTTGTTTCGTGGTCGAAGAGGATGATAAACTTGCGCCCCTTTTGTGCTAATGGCATTAAATCGGGGTGCAGGCGTTCGTCAAAATCTTTTTTACCAACCCGTCCGTTCCAAATACCAGGGAGGGCGATCGTCACAAATCCCAGACTTAACAAGCTAGCGGCTTTCTTTTCGCCTTCACACAGGATTATGGGGATTTCTGGGTGTCGCTGCACCCACTCCCAAAATAAGCGCGGATTAAGCCTATCTTGCAAGCGCAGGGCTAGGGGAGAATGATACCGCTTGATATTGTACCGTTGCGCTACTAAATCCCAAATGCAGTCAGGAATATCGAAGTAGGTGACACGGTTGGGCGTTTTGGGTGGTGATTCGTACTTGACAAGTTTGCCTTTTTCTGAATCAATCCGGGGATTGGTGGGCTTAAATCGCCCCCATTCCATCGGTAGCCAATTATTAAGGGGGTCAAGTCCGCTAATCCATAATCCCCCCGAAGTGGCGTGCTGGTACTGCTTTAAGAAGCCATCTGTGACTCGACCGGCATTTTTACGGGGGATGGCGTTGGAGATGAACAGGTAGGAGAAAACTACTTCTCCTACGATGTGGATGAAATTGCGATCGATCAGCGCGGGGTGGATGGCGCTACCAAGGGCGAGTTCGTGGTACTCGGCAGGAGTTAGGTTATTTGGGTATTGAGAATGGGGATTGTCGTTCATCAGCCCTCACCCCCTGAAGCTGGCACACCGACTAGGTACGGCTATGGAACCCAAGAGAGGTCTTGGTAAAGGGGGGAACGATTCTAGTAATTGGCGAAATGTATATAGCATTGCCAGATAATGCCAGATCCGCAAAAACGGATTTGGCAAACTGATCTTATTGATCTTTTATCCGGGCTGTTCTAAACGCCTAAAACTCTTATGCAGTAAGAATTTTAAAAATGGATTATCGGGGGATGTGGAAGTTTTTATCGGGGGATGTGGAAGTTTTTATCGGGGGATGTGGATGCTTTTGTTCTAAAGCTCAAAGCTATACATAGTAAGCTTTTGAAGCCTATTTTTTGAATTATTTTTTTTAGAACAAGTCGAGAACAGAAAATCAGCCGACCATAGGTGAACATCGGCTGATAGTTGTGAAATCCTAAGTATTAATACTCAAGCTGATATATCCAGCTGCAAGGATTCAAAAAAAAAGGATTGTCGGGGGATGCGGATGCTTTTGTTCTAAAGCTCAAAGCTATACATGGCAAAGCTTTAAAGTCAATTTTTGAGGTGATTTGTTCTAAAACAAGACGAGATATTCTTCTGTTGAAGCCGCTAATTGTCAACAATTTGGTGAAAAATGCTCATTTTTGTCCATATTTGTTCATAATTACGGCAAAAATATTTAATACTCAATCTTGGATATCCATAAGTGTTCGGATTTGGGCGGCTATCTCTGGATTGACTGTGCGCTCACCCCGTTCAATCAGGGAAATGAGCTTTTGGGATACGCCAAGAAAACCAGCTAGTTTAGCCTGTGTCCACCCTTTGGCAATACGCGCTTCTCTGACTTGGCTGCTAGTTACACAGGTGTTTTGTGGCGGTGTAGCCTTGGCTTTAGACCGTAGTGGTTCTTTTTTGGCTTTTGGCTTTGCCTTGGATGCTATAAGTTCAGGTATAGGGGCTGGGGGTTTGATGGTTAACTTGGCAGAGAGCAGTTTCTCCAGGTAGCCTTTGGGCTTTTTATCCTTGCATTCTGGTCTTAGCCATTCCGGGTAGGTTTCTGGGTCAAACACAACCAGCCAGCCCAGTTCGAGCAACAAAATTATGGCATTATCCCAACGCTGCTTTAAGTCATAAGCTTTGCGGAAATCTAACCGGGCTTGATCTATTACCGTTTTTGAGAACGCAGTTTCTAATAGCTCAATGACCCTATACTTTCCATCAAGACGAACCCGACTATCCAATGTTAGATATATAGCCAGCCTTAGCGCAAGTTCATCATGATAGGGGTCAATTTTCAAAACTTGTTGGGCTAAATAGCCAAACTGATATAAAGCTTCCCTTGATTTGGCTCCAGCTCGATTTAAAAAATCTTGAGTCCACAATCCTGGCTGTATTGTGATGTAAACTTCATCAGGATTATCTATCTTTCCTTCCAAATTAAACTGACCGCTAACTTTAATTTGGATATTCCACATTCTCCCTATAGGAACACTACCTATAATTTCTCCTTTTTTGTTTCTTCCTTCCACCCAAACAGTTTTAACTAATAAACAATCAAGTGCAAAAGCTGTGCTAGCAATCTCTAGCAGCTTTTCTGATTTTAGTTTTTTGTGATTTTTATCCCAGCCAAATTCCTGAATGATATCGCTTGCTTTCAGGTTGAATATGCTTTGCCAAGGTTTCTCCTGGTTCATAGTATGAGCGGCGAAAATCAGGTGTAGCTTGGCAGTTGTAAAGCCAAATTTATCAATAATTTGTTGAGCTTCATTCCAGGGAAGCATGGTGATATCGCCTGGATTAGAAATGTAATGCTCAATGTAATTATTAGGGTTCCCTTTGGCTCTATGCTGTAAATAAGCTATTCCCTCAGTATCTTTTTGCCATAAGTCTTTCCGAGTATAAGCTTCCATGCTGGAAAACATTACGGCTGATGAGGGAATAGGAACTATGGTTTTCAGTTGTGGTTGTACAACTGGTACAGCTTCGGAAAGTGCATTGTCCGGTATGCTTTCCAATTCTGTGTTGTTTTTAAATTCCGTTGTAAAGCTCTCTACTATTTTGGCTGCAACTTCTTCAACATAGGCTTCATCTGAGGCACGTTCTGGCTGCTCACTTGTCTCTTTTATTATCTTGATAGCAGCATGGATTGCTATCTTCTTAATGCCATCTGAAAAGTCACTTCTTAACGCTGTCACTAGTTGTTTCTTATCAAGAAGCAAATTAGGGTCTGCTTTCGTCACTAGGTTGCTCAGATTAATTATACCAGAGTTTGTTGAGTCAGGGGCACTCTTGTTTTTTGAGCGTTTATTGTTGGGATTTGTATCCTCTAACATAATGTTAAAAAAGCGAAATTTGTGACAAATTTATATATAAATATCGATATGGCTCTGAAAAAATCAATAACTTATTCAATGAAAATCTACTAAGTTTCAGGTAGATTGATTTGAAATTATTTGGTGGGGCATAAATAGTATGGTAGATGACACCGTTCCATTCATTGGTAACGATGGCAGAGCAAGCGGATTAATGGAAGCAATATTTATTTATCCTCCTTACCTTTATTAGGTGCGGAAGCAGTCTGCTGCTGGGCTTGCTCGTCTTTCAACTCAAAATACTCGCACAGCAAATTTTCTAAACCCTGGCTGTTGTCCACGCCATTTTCTACACAATAAATTTTGAATTTTTTGAGTAAGTCTTGTGGCACAAATCCCCTTACCAAGCCGTAATTAGGATCTTTCTTTTTGTCGGTCACAGTAGCAATGTGCTGATGTCGCAACTCCTGCTCCATTATTTCATACCCTCTTTACTGAAATATTTTGTAGCGATGTCGCAACATCGCTACTTCTGTTATACTACCATCCATAGTCTAAAAACGCCCAAAAACCTTGTGCTGACTCAAAAGCAGCCGAATTTGGGCGACAGAATTGTCTTGTCAAAAATCACCTCAATTCTTGCTTTGGCAATGGATTGAGCGTATTTAACCCCAGTATTTGGAGAAATAAATCATGATTTTGACTCAGCCGAATTTGGCTGAAACACCCCAAACTACCCCAGCAATAGCTGTAGGAGACGATTCTGGGGCAGGGCTAAAAAAGCTTTGCTTAGGCAATGGCACAACCCAAACAAGAGTCCGTACTCCCTCAAAAGTCTTGGAAATCAAGGAAGAATTGCACGATGTCCTCACCTCCAATGAAGGTGGACACTTCTTCTACCACTCAGGCGACAGGCAGGATTTAGTTGGGCGGGAATTCCTCACTGGTACACTCGCAGCCTGGAAAGCCCCAACAACCCACATCAAACTCAGTGACGACCCGGCGCTAAAAGCTGAATATGGCTTGCACACATTACTTGGGGCGTTGGCGACCCTGCCCTACCGTCAAGAGTGGAACCTGCATTTAGTGCTATCTATACATAATGTGAAGATTTTCAAAAATTTGTTAACCGACAAAACCAGTGGCAGTCACACAGTCAGTTTCAACGGCAAAAATACGCCCACTTCACAGGTCAATTTGAACGTGAGTTTGGTTGTACCCGAAGGTGCTGGCTCCTACTCCTACTGTGTTTCCGCTAAACCTGAACCATTAATTGACCGCAGCGCCCATGCCATCGCCGTAGATTTTGGTACATCCACAGTTATCCCCACTGTTTTCGCCCCAGGCGGCAGCATTATCCATCGCCAAGTGTTGGAAGTCGGTGGTTGTATCGACTTGTTGGATGCAATAGCCGCAGATCCAGAATTGGTTCAATTCTTGGGAACGGGCAAAGCTGGCAGCATTGAAATTATTCGCCAGGGTATTGAATCGCATCTATTCCAGTATGGCACTCGCAATTTTAACTTCCGTCACATTTATGCCCGTCATCTCAAACCTTGGTTAGCAGATCGCCTGCGCCTAGCCTTTAAGGAAGTTGAGGAGTGGCGAGATGCAGCTCAAAGCTTTGTCGCTTGGGGCGGTGGTGTCGAGATGCCAGGAATAGCCTCCATGCTGCAACGAGAAGGTATTACCCCAGTACCAGAGGGATGTTGGGCCAATGCAGTTGGATTGCAACGCATGGCATTTGGAAGAATGCAGCGAGGGAAATAACCAATGGCTGAGAACAAAAGAGTGCGCCTAGAGCCACATATTGAAGAGTATCTGAAATCTCATGCTATTAGGGTGTTAGACAAACCAGCATCTTTAGTTACCAGTGCTGAGTTAACTACCCTGACAAACGCCATTATCTACGAACACAAGCTGGCGCAGTCGATGGCGAAACAGATACCATTCGCCAAATTGTTTAGTTGGCTGATGAGTTGGGTTCCTGGTAGTAGAGTTGTTGGATTGAACCAACAGGCGACGGATGCTCCAACACTTAAAGCATCTGTTCCAGAACCAGACAACTTTGAATTTGACGCAGACTTGGGTGATTTATACGAGTCGGAGGCAGCATGACAATAGACCAAATCGCTAAACTCAACCAAATCGAGCAATGGTTGGGCGAAATCATCGCCAGTACAGAGTTTAAAGTCATTGTCGATGACTATATTCCTTCCGTGGATGTAACCTTGGGTGACGCAAAGATGGCAGTTAGCCAGTTATTGAGTTACCTACAGCAGACAAGTTGGCGCTCTTAAAATCCTTTCTTTGGCTCATAACTGCTGTTTCAATTGTCTTGTCTAAATTTACTCTTGAAAAACCACGATTCAAACCAAATCAAATTGACGCTCTTAAAAGCTACTGTGGAGAATTTATGGATTTTGGCATCAAAAACCCAGTAATGGGGCACAGCTCCCACATCGACGAAAAATCCCTCGCCTGGGGAAGTGTAGACGCTGATATTCTGGCTTACCTCTCCGATGTCAGCAAGCTAGAGCAGTTTGCAGACATGGCGCAAAACGCCGATCAACTCGCGCAGTACCTTGACCCCTTTCTGGAAAACGCCTCAAAGTATTTGGAGGCGATGCAGAAGCTAGCAGACGGGCAGGTAACTTGGACTGAACTCAGGAAACAGTTCAGCTCGAAGGTTGCGAACGCGATCGCCAAAATCAGGAAGCTCAATGCCGAATTTGATGCCGAAATGCAGAAGGTTGATGCCCAAGATAGGGCTGACTTGCTGCGGATTGAGCAAAAGCGGAAGAATGCCCTTACTGAGATTGCCACACAACTACACCAAGACTTGCAAGCGGAACTGTGGCGACATGAAAACAAGATGTCCTCCATCGAAAGTCGCCATCAAGTAAGCGAACAACGTCAAACTATCCAGTCAGGACTAAGGGCGAGAAGGCAGGAATTACTTGCCCGTGCCCGATACGGCTCCAGGGCGTTGAACCCCCACCAAGAGCAACCAGAAACGATACCAGTATCAGTTGCTGCCAGTACTACACCAGCCAGTTCCGTATCAGCCAGTGGCACAGTTCGCGGTTTTGGAAATTGGTGGACGAACTTCTGGGATGGACTAGGAAACCGCTAAAAGGGGAGTCGGTTGGATGTTAGCACGGAAAGAACCAGAAACTTCGACTAACGCCAGCCCCTTTCAATTTAAGGGGTTGGCACAACCACAACAGGTAAAATCCCAACAACCCAACACCCAACCCGTACCAGAAAACAACCGAGAACGGACATTTCGACGAGCAGGTAATCTCTGCGAGATTGTGGCTGGGGCATCCCTTAACTCCGCTGTGATTTTTACTTTCCACCTGCTCCAAGTTCACCCAGTGGGGTTGCTGCTGGCGTTGGGTGTAGCACATTTGTACTTCACCGCGACGGCAGCAGGGGAGAAGGGACGGCAACTCACCAATGTCATGACAGGCTGTAGTGCCTCCCTTGCCCTGCTGTGTTCTTTATCGGAACCTGTAGGTGAATGGTTGGAAGCAAGTACATCTAAATCTGTGGCACAAAGGGAAATCCAACAGATGTATGCACCACCTACCAACAAATCAAATTGGACAACGGGAGTAGGGATTGCAGTAGTTATCGCTGTTTTGGTTATTTACATTACCAGTGGTAGTAGGGGGAGAAGATGAGCTACTTGACCCCCCAACACGAGCAATTAGCTCGTCAGCAGCAGTCCAGTTTCATGCAGTGGTTTGGACAACTGCCTTTTGATAGGAAGATTGCAGCTATTGGGGTTTCTCTCACCATCGGCGTAACCTGTGCAGCTTCTTCGTGGACTCTTGAAGCGAGCGATCGCATTTACTTCTGCATCCGCACTCCCCAACAAGGACTACGGTGTGTTGATAAGAACAATCGCCCTTACCGCATGACCTTATGGCACTGGCAGCAGTGGCAGAAAGATGGAATGCCTACGGTTGTTGTACCCAATGAGGGTATTTTACCCAAGGGTTTGGTCAAAGCTACTAACCCTTACAAACCCCTGTGGGCGATGTGTGCATTCGTTGGGTTTGCCACTGCGGGGTGGATGCTCAGGCACTTGCAAGACACAGAACGCCAGCTAGCCAATTTCCAGACTGTAGCAGAGAAACGGGACTACGCACGGGCTGAACTCAAGGCACAGTCAGAATTACTAGATGATTATCGCGCTGTTGCGGTTAAACAGGTGGAATTGCAGGCTGAGCTAGAACTGGTTGCCAACGACCACACGGTAGACATCCAAAAAGCTGAAATCTTGGGCGAAACCGAAATCAAAATCACCCAGATGTCAGCTAACGACGCGGTGTTTGAAGCAGAAACTGCCGGGATGAGCGAAGAACAGAAGCAGGAGTACATCAACTTTCTACGCTCCTCAAAGACTCCATACCTGCAAGGAAGCCAAACTTTACAGGGAACAGTTGACCCCAGCGACAAAGTAGAAGGTTCGGAGGATAAAGAAGCACGCTTAGAAAGTGAGAATACAGGAGGTGAAATCTCTGAAACAACCCAAAATCAGACTTCTAGTAATGATGCAAGTCCCACCCTGGAGCCGCTTAATCGCATCTTGGGTGCCAAGCGCTCAACCCTAATTGTAGGTGGCACTGGTGCTGGTAAATCGGTGACTGAGAGCTATATGCTCAACAAGTTTAGTAAACGGTTTCCAATAGCTGATGTTTGGGCAATCGCTCAAAAGAATGATAGTTTTTGTGGGCTAGATAAAAAAGGACGGGTACTTTTATTTGACCCTTTAGAACCACAACTGGCGATGGCTGCCATTGACCAAGTTTACAGCATTTACGACCAACGCCGTCGAGTACCAGAACACCGCCGCTATGAATTTGATAATCAACCAGTCAGGTTAATCCTAGCCGATTGGCATTCAATCTACGAAACAGTAAAATTGGAAGCATGGTTTCAACCATACCTCAAGAAAATCAGCACCATTATTACAGTCGGTAGAGAACTAAATGTTTGCCTGATTATCGATACTCAATCGTTTAATTTAGCTGCCTTGGGTATAGGTGACAGCAACATTAGAAAAAACCTTTACATCATTGCCCAAGGCAATTACAACGTTGAAGCAGATGGCACAGTTAACGATAGCTATGGCGTGCTGTACAACCTAATAACTAATGCCAAGATTGTAGAAGATGCAGAAAAGCGTTCCTCATTAAAAGAAAGATTTACCGAGCTAAAATCACAATCCAAGCAACTAGGACAACCGCTAATATTTATCTCAGTTGACCCCATGCAGCTAGATATTCTGCCAGACATCACCAGTTATAAGCCAGGAATTAAACCAGCCATTCAACTTGATACAGTTAGTCCGGAATATCTTGATAATCTACTCAGGCTGGAATTCGATATTGATGTCCCTACGACTAGTATAAATAGTTCGCTTAATCAAACAACCAATCATCGGGTTGATGAAAATGCTAGTGATGCTAATCAAGTAAGCCCAGACATCAAACTAACCGAGATTCAAACCAAACTGGTTGATTATCTCAAGGGGAAAGGTGCAAAGACTCCACGTCAAATTAAACAGAATGCAGGTAGTAAATTCAAGGGCATATCGGAAGCACAAATCCGCGACGAACTCAACCTACTTGTACAAAAAGAGAAAGTCATTTTTACAGGCGAAGATAGTTACAGATTAATCGATTAGGTTGGACTGTTGGTTGGGTTGGATAAATAGCACTTTTTGGGGAATATATGCACTTTTACCCAACACATCCAAAACCAACCTACATACCCAAAAGTATTAATATATCGAGATTACAGTATCCAACACCAATCCAACACTTCACTCTCTTCCCCAACAAAAATCCCACTTATAAGTAGTAGATAATCCAACCCCAAAATATTCGACTGATATCTCCATAATCAAGCAAATTTAAATTACCAGTAATAGCTAAATCAGGTTTAAATAGTTATTTAATTATCATCCGATGTATAATACAATTATTAATCATCATCCATAAATATCCCGAAATTAAATTTTAATGACGCGCTTTATACATGACAAGTTCGCCAAGGACTATCTGGAAGAATTGTTAAAAGATTACGGAGAAGTCAAGGCATCAGAAAAAGTTTCAGGAGAGATTAAAGAAATAGATGTTTTATTCACTCCTAATAAACAGCAAAGCTCTAATTTACAAGT
>VFQR01000507.1_pt1 | contig 51607 bp, 47 predicted proteins | sample 3512321 | NCBI WGS metagenome assembly VFQR01 (sample SAMN10412374, study PRJNA504923) | tailings metagenome | isolation source: Relicate 3 Philex TSF1 revegetated site | place: Philippines: Tuba, Benguet | collected 2017-08-29 | reverse complement strand
GCATCGACCTGTCGCATGACGCCGACGACGAGGTCACCGCCCTGGTTCACCTCGACCACGAGGCGGTCGGCATCGAGCCGCCGGTAAAGTGCGATCGCACGGCTCGCCCAGGCGAGCGGCGAAAGTCCGCTCGCGCTTTCGTCCGCGAGCACGAAAACCTTCCCTTCGTCGTCGACGCCTGCCGCGACAATGCCGCAGGCATCCGCGCCTTCGCGCGACGACGCCGGCGGATCGATCGCAACCACGATCCGTGCGAGTGGGGGATGCGTCTGCACCATCGCCCGTTCGATCCGTTCGCGCGGAAACAGGCTATCCGCGCGTGACTCGATCAGTTCGCCGTCGAGTTCCTGCCGGCCAAGCCGCGTGCCGGAGTAGCGCGCGAGCATCTGCGAAAGAAACTGCGGCGCGAGTTGAAACGCGTTCGCTTTTGTCGCCGCACGCGATACGACCGTCAACGGGTCGGCAAGCAGCCGCTTCAGAAGCGGCATCGGACGCGGCGTCGTCGTGATCGCGCTCCGTGGACACGCGCCAAGACGCAATCCGAATTGCAGCATATCGAATGCGCTTTCCGCGCGCCGCCATTTGCAAAGCTCGTCGCACCAGGCGGCATCGAATTGCGGCCCGCGCAGACTTTCAGGATCGTCCGCCGAGAACGCGTAGGCCACCGCGCCGTTCTTCCACTCCAGCCTGCGGCGCGACGGCTCCCACAGCGGCCGTTCCCAACGCGCGTGCACGTTCAGCAAACCCGAGACGCCTTCGATCATCACTTCGCGTACGTCGGCGATCGACTCTCCGACCAGCGCGATCTGCCTCGCGCATTCGCCGAAACGCTTTCGGCCCAATGCGACGCCCCGCACCCATTCGGCTCCCGCGCGCGTCTTACCCGCACCGCGCCCGCCGAGAATGAGCCAGTTGCGCCAGTCTCCTTCGACCGGCAGTTGATCGTCCCGCGCCCAGACTTCCCAGTCCTTGCGCAAGGCCTCGCGCGAGCGGGCGCCGCTTCCGGCGATCAGTTCATGTAGCGCCCCGGCTTCGTCGCAGGCGATCAAGCCGCTCCGCAAGTTCTGCGCGGAACTCCTCGATATCGCGGAATTCGTCTTCGCCTTCACCGTTTTCCGATTCCGGTTTTTCTTCACGTTGCAGGGCTGCTACTTCGCGAAGAGTTTTCACGAGTGTCGCGAGCGTCCTCGCTGCGCGCTCGGCGTCGGTCGAGCGCAGCCGCGCGCCTTCGACGCGCGTCAGCACGGCTTCGATTGCGACGATCTCGCGCTCGACCGCGGAGCGCACGCGATCGATCAGGGTTTCATTCTCGGCAATTAGAACGGCAGATCTTGCAGTTTCACGAATGGATTCGACCTCCGCCGTTGCCGCTTTGTCGTAATCTTTCATACGAAGCTTGCGCCGCTTCCAGCCCCAAAGATTAACTCGCTTCAGGAAGGTCGTGACGCTCAGTCCGCTGATCGAAGCCAGATCGCGAACCGGAATGTCTGTGCCTTCGTAAAGCTTGCGAACCTCTGCGATCTTTTCCGGCGGAACCGCTATGAATTTCATATGCCCTGAAACGCAAAACGGCGGCCGGAAATTCCGCCGCCGTTTTTGTTTGGCGCGAATGGGACAAGCCCCAAGCGCTTTTTTATTACGCGAATGGGACAAGCCCCAAGCGCTGCTGGCGCGAATGCCGCGCCGTTCGATACATTTTTGGAGTATGCCGTAACCCTATCCGGGCAGCGTCACGCTGTCAAGGATTATTTTCCTGTAGCGCGCTTTTTCGGCTTTCTGCGCGCTTTCGCATTCTCCAGCATGGGCCAGCGCACCAGATAATCCTGATAATCGCGCACGCGCACCTTGCCCTCGATCCCGCCGACCCGTCCCCGCACCGAAATTCCGGCCTCGTGCACGGTTTCCGGATCCCCGGAAATCAGCGGATGCCACCATTCCAGATCCTTGCCTTCGGCGACGCGCCGATAGGCGCAGGTTTTCGGCAGCCAGAAAAACTGCTCCTCGGGCGTGATCTTCACGCAGTCCTTCACGCGCTTCATCCGGTTCTCATAATCCGAACAACGGCAAGCTTCGCAATCGAGCAGCCGGCAGGCCACGTTGGTGTAGTAAATCTTGCCGGTGTCTTCGTCTTCGAGTTTCTCCAGGCAGCACCGCGCGCAGCCGTCGCAAAGGCTCTCCCACTCCGCGGTGGTCATTTCTTTCAGGGTTTTTCGCTGCCAGAAGGGCTTGGACATGCCTTCTCTTACGTCGGGCCCGCGCCGTTAACAATGTAACGCTGCGCTGATCGCGCACCTTTCCCCGGCTGCTATAGTTTCCGCCTCCTCACCGCGCGTAAATGTCCGCGAGTTCCGCCTTGGCCCGTCCGCCCGCACTACCTTCCTTGGTTAACGCTGCGAAGCCACCGCTGCGCGTGCGCGGCCTGGCCCGTCTTGGGGTCGAAGTCCTTTCGGAAACGGCAACACTCGGCGCCGCTGCCGCCGTGCTCGCACTCGCACTCGCGCTGCCCGCTTTCCACGAAACCGCGAACGAGAACTGGCTCAAGAAGAACGAGATCGCCGTTACCTTCCTCGACCGCTACGGCAACAAGATCGGCGAGCGCGGAATCCGGCACAACGACTCGGTGCCGGTCGAGGAAATGCCGGACCACCTGATCAAGGCCGTGCTCGCGACCGAAGATCGCCGCTTCTACGAGCATTTCGGCGTGGACGTGCTCGGCACGCTGCGCGCACTCAACGCCAACCTGCGCGCGGGCGGCGTCGTCCAGGGCGGCTCCTCGATCACGCAGCAACTCGCGAAGAACCTGTTTCTTTCGAGCGAACGCACGGTCGAGCGCAAGGTCAAGGAAGCGTTTCTCGCGGTCTGGCTGGAATCGCGGTTCGCAAAAAACGAGATTCTGAAACTCTATCTCGATAGCGCCTATCTCGGTGGCGGCACCTACGGGATCGATGCGGCCTCCCGCTATTACTTCGCGAAATCCGCACGCGACGTGAATCTCGCAGAAGCGGCGATGCTCGCAGGACTCTTCAAGGCGCCTGCCCGCTTCGCGCCGCATGCGAACCTTGTCGCCGCACGTCTCCGCGCGTCCACCGTACTCGACAATCTCGTCGAAGCGGGTTTCATGGCCGAAGGCCAGGTTCTGGGCGCACGCCAAAGTCCCGCACGCGCGGTGGATCGCCGCGAAGAGCACACCCCGAACTATTATCTCGATTACGCTTTCCGCGAAGTGCAGCAGATCCTGGCAAACCTGCCGGCTCATGCCAGCGAGCGCGTGTTTCTCGTCCGCACCGCATTCGATCCTGCGATCCAGAAAGCTGCGGATGAAGCGGTGGAATCCTCGCTCCGCCATTCGGGCCACGAATACAATGTGGAACAGGCGGCGCTTGTCCTCATGGAAATCAACGGCGCGGTGCGTGCGATGGTCGGCGGACGCGACTATGGCGAAAGCCAGTTCAATCGCGCGACCGACGCGCTGCGCCAGCCTGGCTCGGCATTCAAGCCTTTCGTGTACGCCACCGCGTTCCTGCACGGCATGAACGCAAATACCATCGTTCAGGACGAGCCGATCTGCATGGGATCGTGGTGCCCGCTGAACTATTCGCGCACATATCTCGGCGCGGTCCCCATCTCCCGCGCGTTGGCGCTTTCGCTGAATACACCCGTGGTGCGTATTGCAAACACGGTCGGCCGAGACCGGATCGTCGAAACCGCGCACAAAATGGGAATCACGACCGAGCTCCGCAAAACGCCATCGCTCCCTCTCGGTGTCGCGGAAGTCACGGTCTTCGACATGGCTCAGGCTTATGCAACGTTCGCCGCGAACGGAAAGCGCGTGCGCGGGCACGCGGCGCTCGAAATTCGCAATTCGCGCGGTGAACGTCTCTGGAGCGACACGACGGAACTTGCACGCGCCGAAGAGGTGCTGCCTGCTTCGGTCGTTCGCGAAATCAACCCGATTCTCGTCAACGTGGTGGAAAATGGCACCGCACGCCGCGCCATGCTGGATGGCATCACCGCTGGCGGAAAAACCGGGACCACCAACGCATTCCGCGATGCATGGTTCATCGGGTTTACCGGAAACTTCGTCGCGGCAGTGTGGTACGGCAACGACGACTACCAGCCGCTGCACGGTATGACGGGTGGCTCATTGCCGGCGATCACATGGCAGAAGGTCATGACCTTCGCCCAGCAAGGCGTGAAACCCGTTCCGCTACCCGGTGTGCGGCGTGAACCGCCGAAGCAGAGCAGCCCGAACGTTATCTCCGCGCTCGATCTTCAGAACGCCGGCCGTAGTGACAGGCTGCCGCCACGCGCCGTCGAGCAACTCTTGAAGCTCGAACGCGCATTCCGCAATGCCCGCGGCAGCGCGGCTCTGACGCCATCGCCTTTCATGCCTGCGGCAGCCAACTAGCAGGCGAAAGCCAGGCCGCGGCTAGTCTTTGAAAAATTGCGGGCCGCTGGTCGGATAGTAGGCGGTGGTCGTGCTCAGCACCGGAATACGCGCCAGCCGCTCGTCATAGGCGCGCAAGGCACGTTCGGCGTCGGCAGCCGCCGGTGCAGGCGTTTTAAGGAACAGCCGTTCCAGCGCGTATTTGTAGCCGCGGCTTCGCTCACCGAGGCGGCGATAGACCCAACCGATGATCATCCGGTTTTCCGCCACCCGCGCCATGGCGATCTCGCGCTCTTCGGCGGTCAACCGCGATGCGCCTGTGAGACTGCGTTCGCGCGCAGTGTCCATGTCGACAACGCGCTTCGCCGTGCTGAAGAACGGAGTTACGCGCAGGCCGTCCGCGCGGATGTCGTCGATGAGTCGCGAATAGCGCGCAGTCGCCGAACGATACGGCGTGTCGATCAGCGTGCTCGCATATTTTTCTTCATCGAAAGCAGGCACGTTGTTCGGCAGCACGCGCGATTGCCGGAGATCGGTGATCGTCAGAAACCACTTCTGTTTCGTCACGGGCGGCGCAATGATCGCGTAAGCAAGATCGCGAAGTGCGCGCTCGTCATCGGTGAGCGGCGCATTTGAAACAGGTTCGCCTCTGCGGCTGGCGGCAAAAGAGCCGGCGACCGGCAAAATCTCTTCGTGGAAGTAAGAAGGAACCGGCCGCTCAAAATCGCCGACCCGCGCGCAGGCTCCCGTGAGCGCGGCAAGAAGCAGCACCGGCAATACGCGTATTAGGGTAGAGACGTGCACTTCAGGCCGGACGCTTCGTGCGCCTGCGCGGCCTGCCCGTGCTCTTCGTTCGTGGCTTGGCCTGCGATTCCTTGCGGGCCTGTTTCGCATCCCGTTCAATCCGGATCACCGGCAACACGAGAATGGACGCACCGCCGCCGCCATGCGCGACGGGCGGAACGGCTCGCGCGCGTTCCAGCGGAAATCTGACCAACAAACCCATTCCGGCCTCCTCAGGCCAACGCCGGCAACGTCCGGCTTTTCCTAAGTAACAATCGGTTAGGGTTAACAGGCTCTTAACGCCGCGGGCCGCGCCCTTGCGGCTTTGCTCAGGCTGCAGCGAGGTTCAGGAAATGCCGCCCGGCGCGGTCCTCGACCTCAACCAGCCAGAGGTCGGGGTCGAACTTCTGTTCGCGCACGATCTTCGCTTCGACATCGGCTTCAGGCACGAAACCCTGCGGGAAAAAGCTCGAAAAGAGATGCTCGACCGGCCGCGCGTCGTCGAACGCGCTCTGCGGCGCCGGCCCGAACAAGGCGGCGGTACCGTCCAGTCTTGAGATTTTCACGAAGATGGCGCCCGCCTCTTCCGCACCGCGTTTGCGGACTGCGGCAAAGCTGCCTTCGTTGTTGCAGCGGCGGACATAAGCCGCCACCCAGATCGAGCTCTTCAGACGCACGCGCGCAGTCTAGTCGATCGGAGCGCCGTTTACAGCCGCAAGTTTCGTGAAAAGGTTGTCGGACATCAGCCCCGTCACCGGCATCATCCAGTCGCGCTCGAAGCGTTCGATGGCTTCCTTGGTGTCGGGCGTGAAGGTGCCGCTCATGCGTACCGGCCCGTAACCCAGCCGTGCCAACGCACGCTGCAGCGAGAGCACGCGAAGCGATTTGCGCTCGCCTTCGAGCGGCGCATTGATCGAGCCGGTGACATCGCCCTTCACCGGCGTCCGCTTGATCTGGTTCAGCAGATCACTGCTGGGCTCGGTCGCGTTCTGGCTCTTGCCCTTCTGGAAATCACGAATGGCTTGCTCGGTGCGCGGACCTGGCACGCCATCGACCGCGCCGTTGTAGTAGCCGCGCGCCGACAACTCGCGCTGAATGTTCTGGATCAGGTCGGTCATGTTCCGAGCCGGCGCATCCGCAGGCCGCGGCTGCGGGTTCGGAACATCGCGGGATAACAGGCTATCCAGCGTGGAGCGCGGTGTTTCCTGGAACGCGACCGCATTCACGACGACGGAAAGCGCTGCCGCCGTGATGATCGCCAATGCGATCGTATCCGAGATCCTCCGCGGCAGCACCGCCGACAACACGCGACGGAACAACGAGCGGCGCTTCGGCGCGCGTTCGTGTTGGTACTCGTCATCGTAGTCGTTGCGCGGACGGCGCGCGTTGCTGATGCGCTTAGGCACTTTTCCTGACTTTCAATTCGTCACGGCCGGCAGTGGCCGGTCGTTGGGGGAACTTTGCAATTTGTCCGTTCGCGGGCTTGGCCGTGGGCTGGCAATCGAACGGCAGCGACACGATCACCTTCGTGCCTTTGCGGAGCCGACTTTCGATCTGCACCGAACCGCCATGGAGTTTCACGAGACCCATGACGACCGAAAGGCCGAGGCCGGTGCCTTCATAGTCGCGATCATAAGTGGACCGCCCTTGAAAGAAGGGATCACCCAGCTTGGCAATATCGGACTCCGGGATGCCGATGCCGGTATCGCACACGATCAGTTCGATTTCGTTGCCGCGCGAACGCGCGGTGATATCGACCTTGCCGCCCGACTCCGTGAACTTGATGGAGTTCGAGACAAGATTGATGACAACCTGGCGTAAGGCGCGCGGGTCGGCATTGATCTCCGGAAGGTCGGAGCCGATATCCACGAAGAGTTGAATGCCGGCCTGCTCCGCGCGCAGCGACATCATCTCGCGGCAGCTTTCGATCAGCGGCTTGATCGCAAAAGGTTCGGTCACGATCTCGAAATGCCCGGCCTCGATCCGCGACATATCGAGAATGCCGTTCACGACGGCGAGCAGGTGCTCGCCGGAATCGCGGATCAACCGCGCGTAGTCCTGACGGCGCGTTGCGTCGAGCTTCATCTCTTCTTCCCGCGCAAGCATCTCGGAGAACCCGATGATCGCATTAAGCGGGGTGCGCAGTTCGTGGCTGACGGTCGCGAGGAACTTGCTCTTGGCATCGTTCGCACGCTCGGCTTCGCTGCGCGCATATTCGATCGCCAGTGCATCGGCCTTGCGTACCGATACGTCGCGGAATACGGAAACGACCTGCCGCGCATTGCCGGCTTGCGCATCGCCTGCCGCGTCGATGCCGTGGCTGCGCATCTCGACCCAGACGAATTCCGGATCCGCGTTGCGGTTGCCGGGCCATTCGCGTTTGAGACGGAATTCCAGCGAAACTGGATTGGCACTCCGCGCAGCGTCGGAGATCGCTTTTAGGAACGCAGGACGGTCGGCAAGATGAACGCGGTCAAACAGCTTGTGCCCGAGCAGTTCGGGTGCGGACACTCCGGTCAGCTGCTCGGCACCCGGTGAAATAAATGTGATTGCGCCATCACGGCCGTGCCGCGCGATCACGTCCGACATGTTCTGCGCGAGAAGCTTGTAGCGTGCCTCGCTCGCGAGCTTCGCAAGGTGTCCGTCCCGGGCGAATGCGCTGTTCGCCATCGCAATCGCACCCGCATAGAGCGCGGCAGATGCAACGCCGGCAATGGACAGCCAGCCCTGGCTAAACGACACGGCGGCAGGTGCCGGCACCATCAACCAGAGTGCCGCAGCCGTGAAAAGGGCGATCATGACCGTGGCCGCGATCAGGCGGCGAGATGCCGAGAGCGAGGCCTCGAGCGCGATGACAACGATCCAGGGGGCTGCAAACGAAGCGAGACCACCGGTCAGCGCGCCGATCAGCGCGACCAGAATTGCGAGCGCGCAAGCCGAAAGGAGATGGGCACGCTCGTATTCGCCGCTTCGCGAGAGGTACCAGACCAGTAGAATGGGCGTCAGCATCCAGCCGAGCGCGAAGACTTCGAGCGGGCCGGGCACTCCGCGCCACGCGAGATAAGCAGGAAACACGGCCAGCGCACTCAGTCCGACAAAAAGCCGGGTCGCGATAAACGCGCGATGCTTCGCAGCGATCAGCGAATCCTGCCGTGCGCTCGGATGGAGCAGCGCATCGAGATAAGCTCGGATGGGCGCAAACATGGAACTACGCAACTGTTACTTTCGCGGCGCGTTTTGGAAGCGTACTCCCGCGCCGTCCCTCGCCTGTTGTGGGAACATTAGAAGCGCGCACTTAAGCGAACCCTAAATTCGGGCGGTCATCCGCACGGCGTGGCACATAAAAAGCCCTTATTTTACAGGCCTTTTCACGCCTCCCGTCGGCATGGTGAACGATCCCTTTCCGGCGATGGTTTTCGTTCTCTTATTGTACCGGCCAGAACGTTCCCGAAGCATCGCCGCCAAAATAGTTTCGAAACCATCTCCGGAATTTCCTGCATTCGATGCGAATCTTCGTCGAAGGCCGAACGGTTCTTTGAAAGCTCCGGGCTATGGTGTGCCAAGACGCGGCAAATAAGCCGCGCGGGGACGAAGGGCGTCATGTTCTTTCTGTTGCGGGTAGCCTTCTGGCTTTCCATCGTGGTGGTGCTTCTGCCTTCGGGGCCGAAGACGAGCCCGAACGCGCCGGAAGTCAGCACGTTCGAAGCGATCGGCGCGGCGCAGGCTGCACTTAAAGATGCACGCGGCTTCTGTAGCCGCGAGCCGGAAGCCTGCTCCGTAGGCTCGCAGGCGATCCAGGTCTTCGGCCAGAAGGCACAGAACGGCGCGAAGATGCTCTACGAATTCCTGTCCTCGAAGGCCGACAACAAGCATGACGAAGCCACCGGCTCCACACCACGGCCGGGGCGCGACACACTGACGGCGGAAGACCGCAACGTGCCGTGGCTTGCGCCGCAGAAGGTCTCGTCGCCGCAAAATCCGCCGCGCCGCGCAGGCTGATCGCTGCGAATTGTGCCTTGCGGACCGACCGCCTATATCTGGCGGCATGAACGAGCACATCGAAAAAATCATCGACGACTTCGAACTTCTCGATAGCTGGGACGACCGCTACCGCTACGTCATCGAACTCGGCCGCAAATTGTCTCCGCTTCCGGCGGAAGACCATATCGACACCAATAAAGTGCAGGGTTGCGCGAGCCAGGTATGGCTGACGAGCGTGAGCCTGCCGGCGTCGAAGCCGGGTCAAGGACCGATCCTGACGTTCGAGGGCGATAGCGATGCGCACATCGTAAAAGGTCTGATCGCGATTCTGTTTGCGCTCTACTCGGGCGAAAGCGCGGAGAAGATCGTCGCGACCGATGCCAATGCCGTCTTCAACAAACTCGGTCTCGGCGAACATCTTACGCCGCAGCGCTCGAACGGATTCCGCTCGATGGTGGAGCGCATGAAATCCGACGCGCAGAAGGCGTTGCGGCCGGCCTAGTCGCGATAGGCGTCCATGGTGGGGCGCGCATCCTCCGCCTGCCAGGCGCGTGTTTCCGCGCGCATTCTGCCGGTGATTTTTTCCGTGATGCCGTAGTGGCGCGCAAGGCGATCGAGCGCGAGTCCGAGCACGATCTTCGAAGTACGCCGCGGCCATCCGCGCTCGCGTTCCACCGTCTCGAGCCCCTTTAAGAAACAACATACATCCAGCAGCAGGCCGGAGAATTCCGGGCCTGCGGCGTCGAGCGCGCGGTTCAGGCGCTCCTTCGCTGCAAGCACGATCTCCGAATAATGCATCGTATCGCCGCCGCCGCTGCGTTTGCCGTGCGCGACAGGAGAAGACAGGTTCGCGCCGATCCGCGGCGTCATGGCGGCACGCGTGAAGTCCTCCCGTAACCGCTCTCCTGCCGCGAACTGCGCAGCATCGATCATGGGACGGCCGTCCTGATCCTTGCGCCGGGCAAGCCACGCGAGCGGACTCTCGCTTTCGTTGACGAGCAGTGCATCGGGAGCGATGCGCAAGTGTTCGCGCGAAACACGCGCAACGCCAGGCTGCCACGTAGCCTGCTTTCGGGTGGCTCTCGGCTTCTTCATCGCGCGATCCCGCAGATCGTGCGCAGCAGATCTTCGAGTTCCGCAAGTTCCGCATCGAACTTCCGGTCGTCGCGCCGGTCCTCGATCAGGCGGCAGGCATAGGCCGCGGTCGTGCGGTCGCGGCCGAAATACGCGGCCACCTTTGCGAGCGGCAAACCGGCCGCCGTATGGGCGAGATACATCCCGATCTGCCGTGCCGTCGAAACGCGGCGCGAAGAGCGGCCACTGGTTACCACCTCCGACGCCGCAACGCCCGCCGCGCTTGCCGCGAGACGGACCGCCAGCGCGCAGGTCATGTCGAAAGGAATCGAAGCCCGGCGTGCCGCCAATACCAACGCATGCATTTCCACCACTCTCCTTGATAGGAATATATCCTTATCATAAGGATTACGGCCGCAACGGGGATAGCCCGATTTCGGATGGACCCGAAACGAAGAAAAATTGCGAAGGCAGCAAAGCGACTTAGCCGTATTCCGGCCTCGCTGTGGATAGGAATTTATCCCCTCATCATGCCGGCGGCGGCAGATTCCACACCCAGAAAGGAGTCTGCAATGCCCTTCCGTGATCCGCCCATCCTCGTCCGCGGCCCAGCCCGCTCGGCGATCCGCGCCTTTCGCAGCTAAACACGCGACGACATGCTGCGGCGGCAAGCGCTGTTTCTCGGTGCGCAGATACCGGGGCAAAAGGCGAGGCTGCTCCGTGCGTTGCGCAGCGAGCGAAGGGCCGCAGCCGGCCAGTCCGGCTACGACCTCGCGCGGCACTTCGCCCTCGCGCGCTTGTGTAGCCTGCCAACCTTGCGAGAGACGGCAGCGAGGCCTAGTTCAGACCCGAAACCCCGCAGCCGGAGGAAGTCGATGTCCGAAACGACGAAGCACCCGAAGGTCGTGAAATCCGATGCCGAGTGGCAGAAGGAGCTGACGCCGGAGCAATACTACATCACGCGCAAGCACGGCACCGAGCCCGCATGGACCGGCCCTTACCTGAACGAGAAGAGCAAAGGCGTCTATCGCTGCGTCGCCTGCGGCGCGCCGCTGTTTTCGTCGGATACGAAATACGACTCCGGTTCGGGCTGGCCGAGCTTCTATCAGCCGATCGACGGAGGTGCGGTTTCGGAACATTCCGACAATTCATTTCTGATGCGCCGCACCGAAATCCGCTGCGCCTCTTGCGAGGCGCACCTCGGCCACGTATTCCCGGACGGACCCAAACCGACCGGTCTGCGCTACTGCATGAACGGTCATGCCCTGAACTTGCAAAAGGCCGATGACGACAACATCAAATAGCAACGGCTGGACTCTTGGCGCGCTCGGCGCGACACCGGCTGCAAAGAAAATCGCATCGCAACAGATCGTCCACGGGCTCACGCTCGTGGACGATTTCGCTTGGCTGCGCGATCCGAAATGGCAGGACGTCTTCCGCGACACCAGCATCCTGCAACCCGAGATCCGCGCTTATCTCGAAGCCGAGAACGCCTACACCACGAAGGCCTTCGCGCCGCACGAAGCGTTCAAAAAGAAGCTGATCGGCGAGATGCGTGGACGCATCAAGGAAGACGACTCGTCGGTTCCCTCACGCGACGGCCCTTTCGCTTACTTCTCGCGCTACCGCGAGGGCGGTCAGCATCCGCTCGTCTGCCGCGAACCTTCGAACGGCGGCACAGCCGAAGTCCTGCTCGATGGCGACGAACTCGCGAAGGGCAAGGCCTATTTCTCGCTCGGCGGCGCTTCGCATTCTCCGGATCACAAGCTCATGGCGTGGGCTTCCGACGACAAAGGCTCCGAACTCTACAGTGTTCGCGTACGCGAACTCGCCACCGGCAAGGATCGCGACGATCTCGTCACCGATACCGGCGGCGGCATCGTCTGGCTGAACGACGCCAGCGGCTTTTATTATGTGAAGCTCGACGCGGAACATCGCCCGTCACGTATCTATCTGCACCGGCTCGGAGCAAAGGCCGCCGACGACGAACTGATTTACGAAGAGACGGATAAAGGCTTCTTCGTTTCCATCGGCAAGCTTCAGGCAGATCGCTTCGCCACGATCTCAACCGGCGATCACGACACCTCGGAAATCCGGCTGCTCGATCTCAACGATCCTTCCGCAAAACCGCGGCTGATCGAGCCGCGCACGACCGGCTTGCGTTACGAGGTCGAGCATCATCCTTCGTTCAACGGCGAAGAAACGCTGGTCGTGCTGACAAACGCCGACGGTGCCGAGGACTTCAAGATTGCCACCGTCCCGCTGGGAAACCCGGCACGCAGGCATTGGCGCGACATCATCCCGCACAGCGCCGGCACGCTGATCCTCGACTGTTCCATCTTCAAGAACTGGATGACGCGGCTCGAACGGCACGAGGGCCTGCCGCGCATCGTGGTTCGCGAAATCGCAAGCGGCGCGGAACATACCATCGCCTTCAAGGAGGAAGCCTATTCGCTCGGTTCCTCCACCGGATTCGAATTCGAAACCGACAACCTGCGTTTCAACTATTCTTCGATGACGACGCCGACCGAAGTCTGGGATTACGACATGCGCACGCGCGAACGCGTGATGCGCAAGCGCCAGGAGGTGCCTTCCGGGCACAATCCGGCGGACTACGTGACGCGCCGGATTTTCGCGAAAGCCAAAGACGGTGCCGTTGTCCCGATCTCGCTTCTGCATCACGTACGTACGAAGATCGACGGCAGCGCGCCGTGCCTGCTCTATGGCTACGGCTCCTACGGAATTTCCATGCCCGCGAGTTTCTCGACGAGCCGCCTCTCGCTCGTCGATCGCGGTTTCGTTTACGCGATCGCGCACATTCGCGGCGGCACGGACAAGGGCTGGCGCTGGTATCTCGACGGGAAGATGGAGAAGAAGGAGAACACTTTCACCGACTTCATCGCCTGCGGCGAACATCTGGTCGCGCAAAAATTCGCGGCAGCCGACCGCATCGTCGTGCAAGGCGGCTCTGCCGGCGGCCTCTTGATGGGTGCCGTTGCGAATCTTCGTCCGGATCTCTTTGCCGGAATCATCGCCGAAGTGCCGTTCGTCGATGTCATCAATACGATGCTCGACGGCACGTTGCCGCTGACCCCGCCGGAATGGCCCGAATGGGGAAATCCGGCAACCGACAAGTCCGTGCTCGAGCGGATGCTCCGTTATTCTCCCTATGACAACGTGCGGCCACAGGCCTATCCGGCAATGCTGGTGCTTGCCGGACTCACGGACCCGCGTGTGACCTACTGGGAGCCTGCGAAGTGGGTCGCCAAGCTGCGCGCAAACAACACCGGTTCGAAGCCGATCTTTCTGAAGACCAATATGGATGCCGGACATGGTGGCGCGGCCGGCCGGTTTGACCGGCTCGACGAAGTCGCGCTGGCCTATGTCTTCGCGCTCGTGACGGCCGGCGTAAGTGTTTCGGCATGAAGCAGCAGGACAGGCTCGACGCATTCGCGACCCTTGCCATGGTCGCGCTCACGGCGAGCTGGGGCTTTCAGCAGGTTGCGATCAAAGTCACGAATGACGCGGTCTCGCCGGGCTTTCAAAGCGGTCTTCGTTGCGGGGGCGCCTTCGTACTACTGTTGATCTGGTGCTATGCGCGGGGAATCAAACTCTTCGAGCGCGACGGCACGCTGATCCCCGGGCTGGTTGTAGGATTCCTGTTCGCTTCCGAGTTTGCGTTCATCTATTGGGCGCTCGTTTACACCGACGTCGCACGCAGCATTCTCTTTCTTTACGTCTCGCCCTTCGTGGTTGCCATCGGCGCGCATTACCTTCTGCCGAACGAGCGCATGGGTCTCGCACAGGTTGCCGGACTGCTGTGTGCATTTGGCGGGCTCGTGCTTGCGCTACGCGACAGCCTGTCCGTGCCTTCCTCGACCGCTCTGATCGGCGATCTGATGATGTTGGTCGCGGCCGTGCTGTGGGCCGCGACGACGCTCGTCATCAAGAAGACGTCGCTCGTGAAAATTCATCCCGCGAAGACGCTCGCCTATCAGCTCGGCTTCACGGCGCTTTTCATCCCGGGGGCGCTTCTGGCCGGCGAAAGCGGTCTCACGCGGTTCGACGCCCTGGTCGCGGCCTCGCTCGGCTATCAGATCGTGATCGTCGCTTTCGCTTCGTATCTCGCCTGGTTCGCGCTTGTGCGCATCTATCCGGCATCGACGCTCTCGGCGTTCACGTTCCTGTCGCCGCTGTTTGCGATGCTCTCGGGCGCGTATTTCCTGAACGAGCACATCAGCGCGCTGCTGTGGATCGCACTCGCGCTGGTGGCGCTCGGAATCTGGCTGGTCAACCGGCCAAGGCAGCGAGCGGCACAGGCTTAGTGCGGCGCCGCGTTCGGCTCGCGGTACTCGTCCTGATCGTCGACGCCCGCGCGTTTCACGTGCTCCTGCAACTCCTCGATCGAATCGAAGCGCACGGTGCCCGCGGGTAGTTCGGCCTCGATCGAGCGGTCGGAGTAAAGCGTATAAGCCATGCCCGCGATGATGCCGGAGCGAACCACGGTCGGTTCTCCGTGATCTTCGTCTTCCAGCGGCGGTTGCGGGGCCGGCGCGGGGCGGCGGCGCTGCCCCATGTCGTAGGCGTCGGGAGCCGCCACCGGCGGCGCTTCGCGGCGCGGCGGCTGCGGCGCGACCGCGGTTGCGCGGCTTGCGCGGTTCGACTGCAGCGGGATCGTTCCGGGCTCCTGCGGACGATTGTTCATGTCGCGGTTGCCGATGTCGCCCTGCGCCCGCATCCAGCGGGGTGCCGGACGTTCGTCTTGCGGCTCAGCGAACGCTTCGGCGAATTCATCGCGAAGATCGCTCTCGAAACGTTGTGCTTCCGGTTGCGGACGCGCGGCGCGCGACGGCGTGCGCGTCTGCGGACGCGCACCTTCCGGCGTCAATGAAGCGCGGGGCGCAGGCTGCGGTCCGCGGGGCGCGCGAGTCGGCGGCGGCGCGACAGGCTCTTCGGCAAAATGATCTTCCTCGACAGCGGCAGGCTGGGGAGCGCGGGCCGCACGGGGAAGCGGCATCGGAGCCCGCTCGCCGGCAGCGTCGTTCAAGGCAGGCCGGGAATTCGTCTGGCCGAAGCCGGCTTCTTCGATGCGATCCGCGACGTCGCTGAGCGACCGCAGCACCTGTCCGAGGGCCGCAATCAGCAGACCACCCACGAAAAGGGTCGCCCCGCTGTGGATGAGGTCGCTGCCAAGCCCGAGACCCGCAGCCCGGTCCGGCATGCCCGCGATGGCGACCACAAGGCCCAGTACCGAAAGGGCAATTCCACCCAGGGTCATGATTGCGGGCATTTCGGGCCGTACTCCTGTTACTAAACTGAACTACTATAGGCGGTATTGCGTTAAGCCATTCTACCAGAAGGCGGCATTCGGACGCCACAGGGCTGTTTTCTCGGTCCTCTTCTGCTCACGGTTGTCCCTCGTGCCCGTCCGCGCTTATGTAACGCCCAGAAAGACCTAGGAGATCCCGGATGACCTTTAAACTTCCCGACCTTCCCTACCCGCACGACGCCCTCGCGCCGTTCATGTCGAAAGAAACGCTCGAATACCACCACGACAAGCATCATCTGGCTTACGTGAACAACGGCAACAACGCGCTGAAGGGAACCGACCTCGAAGGGAAAAGCCTCGAGGAGATCGTGAAGGGGTCGTTCGGCAAGAACCCGGCGATCTTCAACAACGCCGGCCAGCACTACAATCACCTCCATTTCTGGAAGTGGATGAAGCCGAACGGCGGCGGCAAGATTCCGGGCGAGCTCGAGAAGAAGATCATCGCCGACCTCGGCTCGGTCCAGAAAATGAAGGAAGAATTCGTGGCCGCCGGTGTTGGCCAGTTCGGCTCTGGCTGGGCCTGGCTCGCGGTGAAAGACGGCAAGATCGTCGTCATCAAGACGCCAAACGGCGAAAGCCCTCTCGTCCACGGCGGCATGCCTATCCTCGGCTGCGATGTCTGGGAACACTCCTATTACATCGACTACCGGAACCTCCGTGCGGACTACCTCAAGGCTTTCGTCGAGAACCTTGTGAACTGGGAATACGTGGCGGAGATGTACGCCGGAGCGATCAAGGGCGCCTGAGTTCCTGTTCGCACCGCCAAAATTTTCGAGGCCCGGCCGGAGCGATCCCGCCGGGCTTCTTTTTTGAATTCCAGGGACATCACATAGCGTTGCATGCTGCACCGCACGTCAGAGCCCTTGTCTTCACGCAAACAATTTGCACGAATCCGGCCTCAATCGCCTATTACCTAGGCGGCGGGCGCGTCGCCGGACGCCCGTTTCATCATGGGTTCCGCCCCGGCGCGAACCGAACGACCGACTCCCCGACATGCGTATCGACAAGATCAACCTGCGTGGGTCCGCCGCCGCGGCCGATATTCTTGCGCTTGCGACTCTGGTCGCCCTTGGCGCAATCGCCGCATTCACATTCCGCGATTACGGCCTCGGTTGGGACGATTACGCGCACTCGCACTACGGCGAGTTGCTCTACGCGTATTACGCATCGGGTTTCGCCGACAAGCGCGCTTTCGCTTTCTCGAACCTCTTTTATTACGGCGGCGGCTTCGATCTCGCCGCCTCCATTCTCGATCGCTTTACGACCACCGATCTCTTCGAGTCCCGCAGGCTGATGGGAGCGATCGTCGGGCTGCTCGGCCTGATCGTGGTGTGGCGGCTCGCGCGCCGTATCGCCGGACCTGTCGCCGGCGTGAGCGCCCTGATCCTGCTTTCGATCACGCCGCTCTACTGGGGACACATGTTCATCAATGCGAAGGACACCCCGTTCGCCGTCGCGATGATCTTTTTGCTCTATACCTTCGTTCGCGCGTTCGACGAGTATCCCCGTCCGAAACCGATGACGCTGGCGTTGTTCGGCATCGCCCTCGGGCTGCTGATTGGAACACGGCTGATCGGCGGCGTTGTCGTGCTGTTCGCCGGCACGGCGCTGCTCGTTCTGCTGCTTGCCGAAACGCGAACGATCGGTTTCCTCACGGCCTCAAAACGCGCAGCGACACTTGTCGGCAACCTCGCGCTTTCGCTGCCACTCGCCTACGTCGTGATGGCACTCGTATGGCCCTACGCGGTGCAGGAACCGCTCAACCCGTTCAAGGCCTTCGCCTATTATTCCAACTTCTGGGAGAAACCCTGGAAGGAACTCTACGACGGCATGCTGATCTCGATTCCGCAAATGCCGCGCAGCTATCTTCCGAAACTGTGTCTCCTGAAAATTCCGGAGATCGTCGGAGGCCTCGCCATCGCCGGCGCCGCAGGCTCGCTGGTTTCGATCCTTCGCGGAATCGGGACACCGGCAAAACGCGCTACGCTTGCTTTGCTCGTTGCAGCCGCGCTGTTCCCGATCCTGCTTGCCATGATTACCCGCCCGGTCCTCTACAACGGCGTGCGTCACTTCCTGTTCATCGTGCCGCCCATGGCGGTGCTTGCCGGCATCGCGTTTGCGTGGCTGTTCGAAAAGCTCAAGGAGTACCACCGCTCCGCGCCCGCAGCGGCATGCGCCGTCTTTGGCCTCGTGGTCAGCGTGACCGTAATCGATATGGTTCGTATCCACCCCTATCAGTATGCGCTGTTCAATCACGCAGCGGGTGGCGTGCGGGGCGCAGCCGACCGCTACATGATCGATTACTGGGCGCTCGGCTTCAAGGAAGCATCCGAGACGCTGCTCGAACGGATCGAAGAACAGAAGCTCGTGAAGCCGGTGAACCGCAAATGGAAGGTCGCGGTTTGCGGTCCGGCTGCGGTCGTCGGCCTTGAACTCGGGAAGGATTTTGAGGCGACGAACGACGCCAAGGGCGCCGACTTCGCGGTATCGCTCGGTACGTTCTACTGCGCCGAACTCTTTGCGCCGATCGTCAACGAGGTACGACGCGACGGGGTGGTGTTTGCACGCGTCTATGACATCCGCCGCTCGAGTTTCGTCTCGACCTACATTCCGGAACCCTCGGACTGGAATCAGGTCACGTCGCAATCCGGCGTGCATACGTTCTGGAAATAGCGGGCGGGATGACTGTTCGCGCGGCTCTCTTCGACGCCTACGGCACGCTGTTCGACGTTCATGCCGCGATCGCACGGCATCGCGGACGCGCGGGCTCCGACGCCGACCGGATCTCCGAGGTCTGGCGCACGAAACAACTCGAATACACCTGGACGCTGACCACGATGAACCGCTACGAGAATTTCGAGCGGCTCACCGAGCGAGCGCTTGATTTCGCACTCGCCCGCTTCGGCAAGAACGACCCCGCGTTGCGCGCCGACCTTCTGGCCGCCTACCGCGAACTGGACGCCTATCCCGATGCCAAGGATGCCTTGCAGGCGCTGAAGCAGGCGGGATTGAAAACCGGAATTCTTTCCAACGGTTCACCCGGCATGCTGCAGGCCGCCGTCGACGCCGCCGGGATCGGAAGCGTGCTGGACTGCGTGCTCTCCGTGGATGGACTCCGCATCTACAAGCCCAAACGCGAAGTCTATGCGCTCGTCACGGAGACGCTCTCACTCCAGCCCGAAGAGATCGCTTTCGTGTCGTCCAATCGCTGGGATGTCGCGGGTGCCGCCGCCTTTGGGTTCAGGCCGGTCTGGGTCAACCGCACCAAAATGCCCGACGAATACGCCGACCTCCCGCCAGTCGCGACGATCGACAGCCTCGCATCCCTGCCTGCGCTGAAATTTTAGGTGCGCAACGCGTCGAGCAGCCGCGCCCAGCTCCGCGTGCCTTTGTGAAACGACGAGAGATTGTACTTCTCGTTGGGCGAATGAATGCGGTCGTCATCGACGCCGAAGCCGATCAGAAGCGAGTCCATCCCGAGATCGCGCTTGAAGTTTCCGACGATCGGAATCGAACCGCCCGAGCCTTTCAGCACGGCAGGCACGCCCCACTCGGCCGCAAGCGCCGCACGCGCTTTGGTGAGATAAGGCGAATTCAGCGGCAGTTGCAGCGCAGGACTAGCGCCATGCGAGAGAAACTCAACCTTGCAATCGGCCGGCAGCTGCTTGCGCACGAATGCGCGGAAGGCTTCGCGGATCGCCACCGGGTTTTGCTCGCCGACAAGCCGGAACGAGAACTTCGCGGAAGCCTGCGCGGGGATGACGGTCTTCGACCCCGCGCCGGTATAGCCGCCGATGATTCCGTTGACGTCGCAGGTCGGCCGTGACCACAGCTGTTCGAGTACATGACGGCCCCGCTCACCGGCGGGCTTGCCGAGGCCGATTTCGCCAAGAAACTTGCTCTCGCTGAAATCAAGCGACTGCCACTGCGCCTTGATCTCGGGGGCGAGCTCGCCGGCACCCTCGTAGAACCCGGGGATCGTGATCTTCCCTTCCTCGTCATGGACGGACGCAATAATCCGGCTGAGCACGCGGATCGGATTGATCGCGGCGCCGCCGAACAGGCCGGAATGAAGATCGCGGTCGGCGGCCTTGATCACCACTTCCTCAAGCAACAGCCCGCGCAGCATGGTCGTGATGGCCGGCGTGGTGTCGTTCCACATATCGGTGTCGCAAACGAAGGCAACGTCGGCCTTCAGTTCGTTTCGGTTCGCTTCCAGAAACGGAGCCAGCGAAGGGCTGCCGGTTTCTTCCTCGCCTTCCAGCAGGATCGTGACCCGCAGCGGTATCCTGCCTTCGCTTTCGACGAATGCGCGCAGCGCTTCGACGAAGGTCATCAACTGTCCCTTGTCGTCGGCGGAACCGCGCCCGACGATCACCTTGCGGCCGGCAACGGTCTTGAGTTGCGGCTCGAACGCAGGCGTCTCCCAAAGTTCGGCCGGATCGGCCGGCTGCACGTCATAGTGACCATAGAAGAGTACGTGCGGTCCGGCACCGTCATCCTTCGAATGCGCGACCACCATCGGATGCCCTTTGGTGGAGCGAACGTCCGCATCGAGACCGAGCGCTGCGAGTTCCTTGGCCAGCCATTCTGCGGCAGCGCGGCATTTCCCCGCGTAAGCGGGATCGGTGGAAATGCTTTCGATCCGCAGCAAGGAAAAGAGGCGCTCGACGCCGCTTTCCAGGTTGCGATCGATCGCGGCGAGTACCTTCTCAAGCGCCATACAGAGTCTCCCGGAATTCCGGGGACGCTAGCAATCATTCGACGGGACGCAAGCGGATTTAGTGCGCGGACAGCTCGACACGGGGGACGATGTGGGGCGCGATATCGTCGCGCCGCTTCGCCGCACTGCGCTCCGCCTGCGCTTCCGCGCGGCGTTTGGCACGGCGCGCGTTCTGCAGCAGTTGCGCGACCCGGCGATAGAGCAGCCGCACCGGCACCGGCGCGGCCAGCACGATCGTGTAGCCGGCGCGCTGCGCGAGACGGCGTTGTTCGCTGGTCGGCTCGGGGAGCATCAGGATGGTCGGTATCGTACTCGCCGCGAACGGGTTGGGTGTGATGAACCCGCCAGAGTCGTTCGCGGAAAGGCTCGGTCCTTCGATCAGAAAAAGATCGGGGCCGGGAACGCTGGATGTTTCCGCAACCGTCGCGATCCCGGCAATTTCGAATGACCCGAGTTCGGAGAGCGCCTTGGTCAGCGCCTCACGGCGCAACGGATCGGAATCGATCAGCACAAGCCGCGAGGCAATCAGCGAACGCATTTCCCCACCAACAATAATCGCGATGCAATAAAATATGCAGCCGGTATAAACGTCACGAAGCGTAGCAGTACCGGTGGAAGTTTCAACCGCCGGGCGGGTGTGGGCGTACTCGCTGGATGGGCAGGAACGGTCGCTATCGGCGCAGGATTCCGCCCAGCGCTCCCCGCAAAATGGCCCGGCCGATCGTGTTTCCCATCGATCCGCCGATCTTTTTGCCGATTTCCCCCGCAACAGCGCCGCCGATACGGTTGGAGACCGAACGGGTGACCTCGCGGGCGACCTTCTGGCCGGTCGACAGCTTCTCGCCGCGCTTGCGATTTGTACCGAAGATTCCGCCAATCAGATCACCGATGCCGCCCATGGTGCTGCCGCTGGACTGCTCTTCTTCTGCAGCCTCTCCGGCCTTGCGGACTTTCATATCGGTCTTCTTCTGCAGAATTTCGTAGGCGGACTCCGAGTCCATCGCCTCGTCGTATTTGCCTTTGACCGGGCTCTTCGCGATGACAGCGCGCCGTTGCGCATCGGTCACCGGTCCAACATTACCCGCCGGCGGACGGATCAGCGTACGGTCGACCATTGCCGGCACGCCGTTGCCCTCCAGGAACGACGTCAGCGCTTCGCCCTTGCCGAGCTCGGTGATCACGCGCTCGACATTCAGTTTCGGGTTCGGGCGGAAGCTCTGCGCGGCGACCTTTACGGCCTTCTGCTCTTTCGGCGTGTAGGCGCGCAGTGCGTGCTGAACGCGATTGCCGAGCTGCGCCAGCACGGTTTCAGGAACGTCTGCCGGGTTCTGCGTCACGAAATAGACGCCGACGCCCTTCGAGCGGATCAGGCGCACCACCTGTTCGATCTTCTCCAGCAGCGCTTTCGGCGCTTCATCGAACAAAAGGTGGGCTTCGTCGAAAAAGAAGACCAGTTTCGGCTTGTCCAGATCGCCGACTTCGGGAAGTTCTTCGAACATTTCCGAAAGCAGCCACAACAGGAAGATTGCGTAGAGCCGCGGATTGGCCATCAGCTTGTCGGCGGCGAGCAGATTGATGACGCCTTTGCCATCCTTGGTCTTCATCAGATCCTTGATCTCGAGTGCCGGCTCCCCGAAGAACTTCTCGCCATTCTGATTTTCCAGAACGAGAAGCTGGCGCTGGATGGTGCCGACCGAAGTCGAGGAAACATTGCCGTATGTTCTCGTCAGATCGGCTGAATTTTCCGCGATGAAATTCAGCATCGCGCGCAGATCCTTCAGATCCATGATCGGGAGACCGTTTTCGTCGGCTACCCGGAACGCGATATTGAGGACGCCTTCCTGCGTGTCGTTCAAATTCATCATGCGCGAGAGCAGAAGCGGGCCCATTTCCGACACCGTCGCGCGGATCGGATGGCCCTGTTCGCCGAACAGATCCCAGAACACGACCGGAAATTGATCCGGTTCGTATTTCATGTCGATTTCCTTGCAGCGTTTTACGATCCAGTCCTTGCCTTCACCCTCCTGCGAGACACCGGAAAGATCGCCCTTGATGTCGGCGGCGAAAACCGGAACGCCTGCGCGCGAAAATCCTTCCGCGATCGTCTGCAAGGTTACGGTTTTGCCGGTGCCAGTCGCACCGGTCACAAGCCCGTGACGGTTCGCGAGGTTGAGACTGAGATATTGCGGCTTCGCTGCCTTGCCGATGAAGAGCTTGTCGTCGGTATCTGCGTTCGCCATTGCCTCACTCCTGCTGCCGGAAGTCTGGGGAAGTTATAATCTGGCTCGCGCCAAGTTTCCAACCATGGCCAGATTCAAAATCCTGCGTAACAGTCAATAAGAAAATTGGAAAAAAACATTTTGACACTGCACCGCTTTTGCCTGACGACAGAACCCGAGACCGAATGCATGAACGGTTTGTGGGGGCGGAGATGCTCACGATTACGAAACGAGTTTGCGCTCTCGTAATCCGGCTCCGGCCTTCTCTCTCCGCACTGCAAAATAGCTTCCATCGATAGTCAAGAAACACGGCAGCGGCCTCTCCGCCGCGCCTCGCGAGGGAATTTCGGCGTGCCGAAGAAGGAAAATCCGTCCTATCCGATCAAAGAGATCGCGGGAATCGATACCGCGTCCCTCGAGAAGCTGCGGGCGGCTCGCATTCGGACTACGGCCGGGCTCCTCAAAGCGGCAAAGGACGCAAAAGGGCGCAAACTTCTCGCGGAAACGACCGGCATTCCGGCCGCCGACATCCTGGATCTCGTGAACCGGGCCGATCTCATGCGCGTGAAGGGCCTTGGCGGCGACTACACCTGCCTTTTGCGCGGCGTAGGCGTCGATACCCTGCGGGCACTCCGCCACCGGAATCCGAAGCATCTCGCGGAAAAGATGGCCACCGAGAATGCGAAGCGGCTCGACAAGAAGGCCCGCAACAGAAACGCGAAAGCGGTGCAGCTCCTTCCCAGCGAAAAGGCGATCCAGAAGTGGATCGAGCGGGCGCGCGAACTGTCGCTCAAGATCACGTACTAGCGCGGAACCCGACCTTCTTGCCTTTTCGGCACGCGGGCGTTCTAGTCACCCATGCTTGCACAACCGCCCGGTAGAATTCTTCGCGCGCGAGGCCGGAATATTGCGCTTTCCGCCCGGCCGATCGTCATGGGCATTCTCAATGTCACCCCGGACTCCTTCTCCGATGGCGGCGCCTATCCCTCGCTGAACGACGCAGTCGGCGCCGCACAACGCATGATTACGGAAGGCGCGTCGATCATCGATATCGGGGGCGAGTCCACACGGCCCGGACACGCATCGCTCGACGCGAAGTCGGAACTTGCGCGTGCGATCCCGGCCATCGAAGGACTTGTCGCCGTCTCGGATGTGCCCATTTCCGTCGATACATACAAAGCGGAGGTCGCTGCTGCAGGACTCGAAGCCGGAGCGCATATCGTAAACGACGTCTGGGGACTTTCCAGGGATCCCGAAATGGCGAAAGCGATCGCAGACGGCGGCGCGGCTGCGATCATCATGCACAACCGGACGGAGATCGACGGGACCCTCGACATCTTCGAAGACATGCGCGCGTTCTTCGGTAAGGCTGTCGAGAAATCGCTGGCTGCCGGCATCGGCGAAGACCAGATCGTGCTCGATCCCGGGATCGGATTCGGGAAGACGCTCGAACAGAATCTCGCAATTCTCGGCAATCTTGCGCGCCTCAACGATTACGGCTTTCCGGTTCTGCTCGGGGCGTCACGCAAATCGTTCATCAACAAGGTTTCGCCGAGCGAACCCAGCGAACGGATCGGCGGCAGCGTGGTGACCACCGTATTCGCGGCGCTCGCCGGCATCTCGATCGTGCGCGTGCATGACGTCGCCACGCATCTTCAAGCGCTTCGCGTGGTCGAAGCAACGGGAGCGGCAGCATGATCGGCGTCATCGACATCGTCGGGCTTGTACTCTTCGCCAAGCATGGCGTGCTGGAAGAAGAAGCGCGCATGGGCCAGCGCTTCATTCTCGATGTCCGGCTGGAGGCCGACGTGAGCGAAGCCGTAAAGCACGACCGACTCGCGGATACGGTCGACTACGGCGAAGTGGTCGCGGTGATCGATTCCGTATTCCGCGACAAGCGCTTCTATCTCATTGAGGCGGCCGCGGCGCATGTCGCTTCCGGCATCCTCGCGCATTTTCCGGGCGTGAAGAGCGCGCGGGTCACGGTGAAGAAGCCCTCCGCGCCGATTACGGCCGTGTTCGATTATGTTGCGACGACCGTCGAAAAGCGGCGCGATGGCTGAGGTCTATATCGGCCTCGGCTCCAATCTCGGAGATCGTCTTGCGAACCTCGCAGGTGCGCGCGATGCGATTGCCAGGCAGGCCGGCGAAATTCGCGCGGCGTCCTCGATCTATGACACGGCGCCCTGGGGACCGGTGCCGCAGCAGAATTATCTCAATCAGGTTGTCCACGCCGCAACCGCCCTGCAGCCGCGCGAACTGCTGAACGTGCTGCATGAGATCGAACGGGCCTTTGGGCGCGACCGGAAGCATGAGGTGCGTTACGGGCCCCGCACGCTCGACCTCGACATCCTTATCTATGGCGACCAGACGGTCGCCGAGGACGGTCTGACCCTTCCGCACCCCCGGATTGCGGAACGCGCCTTCGTCCTTGTACCGCTCGCGGAGATCGCCCCTCAACTTTCGTTGACCGGGACCCCCATTCGCGAGTTGCTTGGCCGCATCGACACCGCGACGGTCGCACTTTACGAACCCGCTTGACGCACATCTTGGCGCAGTCCGGCCTGCCGTGGCATGGTCGGAAAAGTTGAGTTCTTGGCATGTCCGATCTGAAGCTCGCCTCCGAATTTCCTGCCGCCACGCGCGACGACTGGCGCAAGCTGGTGGACGCCGCGCTGAAGGGCGCTCCGTTCGAGAAAAAGCTCGTTTCGAAGACCTATGACGGGATTCCGATCCAGCCGCTCTACGAACGCGCGAAAGATGCCAAACGCGTCGCGGGCCGTCCGGACGGCGAACCATGGGCGGTCCTCCAGCGGATCGAGCTTCGCGATCCGAAGGAGGCGAACAAGCAGGCGCTGCGCGATCTCGAAAACGGTGCGACGGGACTGAAGATCGTTTTCCCCGGCGCGGCCGGCGACTACGGCTTCGCGCTGCCCGCCTCGAAGGAAGCGCTCGCGCAGGCCCTCGATCAGGTCTGGCTCGATGCCGCGGAAATCGAGCTCGACATCGGGCCGCTTTCAAAGGACGCGCCGCTCTGGCTCGCGGAGATCGCGAAGGAACGCGGTATCGACCCCGCGAAAACAGACTTCCGTTTCGGCTTCGACCCGATCGGCGCCATCGCGCTCCACGGCAAGAGCCCGGGGCCGTGGAAGGAAATTGCGCCGCTCTTCTCGTCGCTGATCAACGATTTGACGAAGCGCGGCTTCAAGAGCCGCTTCGCAGCCGCAGACGGCCGTATCGTGCATGCGGGCGGCGGCTCGGAAGCGCAGGAACTTGCTTACGTGCTCGCCTGCGCGGTCGAGTACCTGCGCGCGCTGGAAGCCGGCGGCATGCTCCTCAATGAGGCGCGGCAGGTAATCTTCTTCCGGCTTGCGGCAGACGCCGACCAGTTCCTGACCGTTGCAAAGTTCCGCGCACTCCGGAAGCTCTGGGCGCGCGTCGAAGAAGCGTCATCCTTGCAGCCGAAGCCGATCTTCGTCTCCGCCGAGACGGCCTGGCGGATGATGACCAAACGCGACCCCAACGTGAACATGCTGCGCATGACCATGGCGGTTGCGGCAGCGGGCTTCGGCGGCGCGAATGCGATTGCCGTTCTTCCCCACACCATCGCTCTCGGCCTGCCTGACGGCTTTGCACGCAGGGTCGCGCGGAACACACAGACGGTCCTTCTGGAAGAATCGAACCTTTTCCGTGTCGGCGACCCCGCGGCAGGAGCGGGCGGCATCGAGGCGCTGACCGCCGAACTCTGCGAAACGGCATGGAAGCTGTTTCAGGAAATCGAAGCCGCGGGCGGACTCGCGAAGACGCTACAGGAAGGTTTTCTTCAGAAGAAAATCGCGGAAACGCGCGCAGCGCGCGAGCGCAATATCGCCGTCCGCAAGGACGCGATCACGGGCACCAGCGAGTTTCCGAATATTGCCGAGAACAAGGAAAAAGTGCTCGACGATCGCGTCGGCGATCCGCTGATCCCCTTCCCGGATGTCAGCGAGCCTTTGACACGCATGCGCATCGCGGAACCGTTCGAAGCGCTGCGCGATGCCGCCGAGAAGATGAAACGGCAGCCGAAGGTTTTCCTCGCCAACCTTGGCACTGCCGCCGACTTTACGGCGCGCACGACCTTCGCGCGGAACTTCTTCGAAGCCGGCGGTATTGCTGCTGTGCCGAGCGAAGGGCTTGCCTCGGCAGAAGAAGCGGTAAAGGCATTCAAGGCATCGGGGGCGAAGCTCGCCTGCATTTGCTCGTCGGATGAAGTCTACGACGCGCAGGCGGAGACGGTTGTTAAAGCGCTGAAGGACAGCGGCGCGGTGGTGTATCTCGCGGGCCGCGGCGGCGACAAGGAAGCTGCCTACAAAGCTGCCGGCGTCGGCGGGTTCATCTTTACAGGCTGCGATGTGATTGCGACGCTCAAGGAAGTGCAGAAGGCGCTCTAGCGCTGTTCGTTCCTGGGCTGGTTGACAAACGCGACCAGCGCGTAGCTCAGGAACAACAAGAGAAACCACGAACCGAATTTCGCGAACGACACCGCCTGCCATCCGGTCAGCTGATGCGGATAGAGCCAGGTCTTTGTGATCGTGCCGACGTTTTCCGCGATCCATACAAAGAGCGCGACCAGAAACGCAGCGAGCAACAGCGGCATCGGACGATGCACGTGCCAGACTTTGTAATGGATCATCGTGCGGCCGAAGAGCAGGATCGCAGCCGCAAACAAAAAGTAGCGAAAGTCATAGACATAATGGTGCGCGTAGAAATTCAGATAGATCGCGCCTGCGAGCAGATACACGGCCCATAGCGGCGGGTGACGTGTGAACCGGAAATCGAACAGATGCCAGACACGTGCAATGTAGCTTCCAATGCTTGCATACATGAAGCCTGAGAAGAGAGGCACGCCGCCGATGCGAAAGAAACTCGCCTCGGGATAAATCCACGAACCCATGCCGGTCTTGAATACTTCCATGATCGTGCCGACGACGTGAAAGATGAAGATAACCTTCGCTTCGCTCCACGTCTCCAGCTTGAAGACGAGCATGCCGACCTGGATAGCGACCGCCGCGAGAAACAGAAAATCGTAACGCGAGAGCGCGGCATCGCGCGGGTACCAGAGCGTCGTCGCAATGATGAGCGCGACCATCAGCCCAGCGAACAGACAGGCCCAGGCTTGCTTGATTCCGAAGCGCACAAACTCGTAGGTCCACGCGCGAAACCGCCCGCCGCTTTGCGCCCACTGCCCGAGCGCGGCCTCGGTTTCGATGAAGCGTGCGAGCGGCTGCCATGCCGCCGCGGCGCTTCTTTTGGTACTGTCAGGTACGGGCTTGTGCACGTAAACCGCTGAAATATAAAAGGTTATTGCGGTGCGTGATTATCTTTGCCGCCGGGGTATAAATAAGGCCATGAGCAAGCTGCCGGACTTCTCCAAGGTTCAATTTCGCGAGAGCGCGGTCAGCGCGCCTGCAGGCGCGACGGAGCCGTGGCTGACGCCGGAAGGCATTTCCGTTCAGTCCGCCTATGCGGAACGCGATCTCGCGGGCATCGATTTCCTCGACACCTGGCCGGGCATCGCGCCCTACCTGCGCGGGCCCTACCCCACGATGTACGTCACGCAGCCGTGGACGATCCGGCAATATGCCGGCTTCTCGACGGCCGAAGATTCCAACGCCTTCTACCGCCGCAATCTCGCGGCCGGGCAGAAGGGGCTTTCGATCGCGTTCGATCTAGCGACGCATCGCGGCTACGACAGCGACCACCCGCGCGTCTCCGGCGACGTCGGCATGGCGGGCGTGGCGATCGACTCGATCCTCGACATGCGCACGCTGTTCGCGGGCATCCCGCTCGAGCAGATGAGCGTGTCGATGACAATGAACGGTGCGGTGCTGCCCGTGCTTTCGCTCTTCATCGTCGCCGGCGAAGAACAGGGCGTGTCGCCGCAGAAACTCTCCGGGACCATTCAGAACGACATTCTGAAAGAATTCATGGTCCGCAACACCTACATTTACCCGCCCGCGCCTTCGATGCGGATCATTTCGGACATCTTCGCCTACACGTCGCAGAACATGCCGAAGTTCAATTCGATCTCGATCTCCGGCTATCACATGCAGGAAGCGGGTGCGACGCAGGACCTTGAACTTGCCTATACGCTTGCCGACGGCGTCGAATACGTGCGCGCAGGCATCGCCGCCGGTCTCGACATCGACAAATTTGCGCCTCGCCTCTCCTTCTTCTGGGCGATCGGCATGAACTTCTTTATGGAAATCGCGAAGATGCGTGCGGCCCGCCTGCTTTGGGCGAAGCTGATAAAGGAATTCAACCCGAAGGATGCGCGCTCGCTTTCGCTGCGCACGCATTGCCAGACCTCAGGCTGGTCGCTCACCGCGCAGGACGTGTACAACAACGTAACCCGGACCGCGATCGAGGCCATGGCGGCTACGCAGGGCCACACCCAATCGCTGCACACGAACGCGCTCGACGAAGCGCTGGCGCTGCCCTCCGATTACTCCGCACGCATCGCGCGCAACACGCAGCTCTTCCTGCAGCAGGAAAGCGGCACCACGCGCATCGCCGACCCATGGGGCGGCTCCTATTACGTCGAGAAACTCACCTACGAACTCGCGAAGAAAGCGTGGGATCATATTCAGGAGGTCGAGAATCTCGGCGGCATGGCAAAAGCCATCGAGGCTGGGATTCCGAAACTTCGCATCGAGGAAGCTGCCGCGAAAACGCAGGCGCGGATCGACGCCGGCATGCAGGCCGTGATCGGCGTCAACAAGTACAAGCCGGAAAGCGAAGCCGAAATCGAAGTGCTCAAGGTCGACAACTCGGCCGTGCGCAAGCGCCAGATCGAGAAACTGACCCAGCTGCGCGGCGAGCGCGACGAGAAGGTGCTCGCGCAAAAGCTCGCGGCGCTCACAAAAGCCGCCGAAACCGGCGAAGGCAATTTGCTCGCGCTCGGCGTCGATGCGGCACGCGCGAAAGCCACCGTCGGCGAAATTTCCATGGCACTCGAAAAAGTCTGGGGCCGTCACCGCGCCGAAATCCGCGCGATCACCGGCGTTTACAAGCGGGAGGTCGGGAACATGTCCGACGCGGTGGTCCGGGTGCAGAAGCTCGTCGAAAAATTCGAAGCCGACGAAGGCCGCCGTCCGCGTATCCTGGTCGCGAAGGTCGGACAGGACGGCCACGACCGCGGGCAGAAGGTGATTGCTTCCGCGTTCGCCGACCTCGGCTTCGACGTCGACATCGGACCGCTGTTCGCTACGCCCGCGGAAGCGGCACGGCAGGCCGTCGAGAACGATGTCCACATCATCGGCGTTTCTTCGCTCGCCGCCGGGCACCTTACGCTGGTGCCGGAACTGAAAGCCGCACTCAAGAAGGAAGGCCGCGACGACATCATGATCGTGGTCGGTGGCGTCATTCCTCCGCAGGACTACGCCGAGGTGAAAGCAGCTGGCGCGGAAGCGATCTTCCCGCCCGGCACCGTGATTGCGGAAGCGGCCGAAGACCTCCTGCGTTCGCTTTCAAAGAAGCTCGGTCACGACCGCGCTGCGGCGGAATAATCCCTTGGCCGCGATCGTAAAATCCGGCGTTGGGGAGGCGGACGAATACATCGAGCGCCACTATTTTTCGGTGCACGGCATGTCCTCGCGTTTCGCCGCGACTGTCGGCGTGGCGACGATGCGCATTCAGTCGGAACACGGCATTACAGGCCACTTTGTCGAGATCGGCGCGTTTGCAGGACGCTACTTCATCGCGCTTTCGCACGCCCTGAAAGATGACGAGCGCGCGATCGGCTATGACACGTTCCATTGGCCCAGCGCGAAGGTCAAAACCAGGCTTGAAGAGAACATTTTGAAGTTCGGCGTTCCGGAGCGTTCCATCGTGGTCGCCGCGGACAGCCTGCATGTCGGCGCAAAAGACATTCTTGCGCTGGCGCCAAACAAGAAAGTCCGCTTCTTTCATGTCGATGGCGAGCATACACCGCAGCATCTCGCAAACGATCTCAAACTGGCTACGGATACGCTGGACGAGCGCGGCGTGATCTGCCTCGACGACATGCTGCACGCAGGGTATCCGACGCTTCCGGTCACCGTGCATGAGTTTCTCAAGAGCGAACCTTCGCTCCGCGTATTTTGCGTGATCGACCGCGAGGATATCGCGGCGCAGACGAAATACATGATCTGCCGCGAACCCATGTTCGACTTCTATATCGAACAGCTGATTTCGCTCTTTCCCCGGAATGTCTGGCCCTTGGGCGCGGATTTCCTTTACGAGAAGAAGGCGCTCGTGCTTTCACCGGACCCCAAACTCCCCAATTTCGACGATCTGCTGTAAACAGCAGCTATGCCGAAGCCTGCCCGCGTTTCTCCGGACATTGCCGAACTTGCCCGCAAGGTGCTCGCGCACGACCGTGCGGCGCTCGCCCGCGCCATCACGCTGGTCGAATCGAAGAAGGCGGAGCATCGCGCGAAGGCGCAGGAACTCCTGCGGGAACTCCTGCCCGAAACCGGACGCGCCGTCCGCATTGGGATTTCCGGCGTGCCCGGGGTCGGCAAATCGACATCGATCGACACGCTCGGGGCGCATCTGACCGCAGCCGGCCATCGGGTCGCGGTGCTTGCCGTCGATCCTTCGTCCACCAAGACCGGCGGCTCCATCCTCGGCGACAAGACACGCATGCAGCGCCTGTCCGCCGACGAGAACGCTTTCATCCGGCCCTCGCCGTCCGCGGGCACGCTCGGCGGCGTCGCCGCTCGCACGCGCGAATCGATGCTTCTGTGCGAAGCCGCAGGATATAACGTCATCCTCGTCGAAACCGTCGGCATCGGTCAGTCCGAAGTCGCGGTCGCCGGAATGACCGACGTGTTTCTTGTTCTGATGCTGCCGGGTGCGGGCGACGAATTGCAGGGTATCAAGAAGGGAATTCTTGAGGTCGCAGACATCATCGCGGTGAACAAGGCCGACGGCGACAACCTGCCCCGTGCGCGTGCCGCAGCGAGCGCGCTGAAGGCCGCGATTCATATTTTCTCGCCCGACCAGAACGAAGCCGCGCCCGTGCTCACCTATTCCGCGCTTACCGGCGACGGTATCGGGGGCCTGTGGGAAGCCGTCATCGCACATCGCGAGCGGCAGCAGAAAACCGGACGGCTTGCGGAGAAGCGCCGCGCGCAAGAAGTCAAATGGATGTGGACGCTCGTGGAAGAACACTTCCAGGAGCGCATTCGTTCGGACGCCAAGATCCGGGCCCGCATCCCCGCGCTCGAAAAGGCCGTTGCCGACGGCAAGCTGCCACCCGCCATGGCGGCTGATGAGCTTGCGAAGCTGATCGGCCTTTCCGACGAATGAAATTGTCCCGCTTACGCATTGCCGTTGCGGGATTCGGCCCGTTTCCGGGTGTGCCGAAGAATCCTTCCGGCGAAATCGTACGGGCCGTCGCAACGATGCGGCGCTTTCCGGCGGCGGGTATCACGCTCGATACCGCGATCCTCACGACCGCTTATCATGAGGCGGAGCAGCAGCTCGAAACGCTTCTGGCGAAGAAGCCCGACGCCATCGTCCTGTTTGGTGTTGCGGGCCGCGCGAAGTTTATTCGCGTGGAAGCGATTGCGCGCAATCGTGCTTCGACCCTGCATCCGGATCACGCGCGTTTTACCCCCACCTTCCGCAAACTCATTCCGAGCGGTGCAGAGCAATTGAAGGTGCGCGGACCTGCGATACGGATGCGCGCGGCGATCCGCGCCAGCGGCGCACGCGCGGAGCTTTCGCCCGACGCCGGCAGTTATCTTTGCAACGCCATTTTTTATCGCGCGCTCGCCGCAACGGCGACGCGAAACCCTTCGCCATTAACCTTCTTCCTTCATGTTCCGCCGCTCCGTGCGCGTGGTGTTTCGCCGGCAAAGCTTATCCGCGCAGGCGAAGCTGCCGTATGGGCTGCAGCCCACGAGGCCGCGAAAGCAAGAGTTGTCTCGGGCCGGGACGATTAACCGGCCCGCTTCTTGAACCGCATCGGTGTGGATTCCCATGCGGAGACGCACGATGACCCTCGACCGCCGCACCCTGCTTGCCGCCCTTACCGCCACCGGCGTTTCGACGCCCGTGGGCGCGACCTATGCCGCGGCCTCGCCGGGCGGCGGTTTCGGCATGGATGTCACGAAGTTCGGCGTGCGTGCCAACGGCATCGACGACCAGAGCCGTGCGCTACAGGAAGCCATCAACGCCGCAGCCGGGTCCCGCGTACCTCTTTTCATTCCGCCCGGCGTCTATCGCGCCGGCGATCTCGTGCTGCCGTCCGGAACGAACCTCGTCGGCATTGCCGGAGCTTCGCGCCTCGTTCTGGGCTACGGAGCATCGCTCGCGGCGAGCTCGCGTGCCGAGCAGGTCACGCTTTCCGGGCTCACGTTCGAAGGAAGTTCGCGTCCGCTTCCGGAGCAGCGCGGCCTCATCACAATCCGCAATACGCGAGATTTCGTGATGCGCGACTGCGCCGTGCTTTCGGCTGGCGGCACCGGACTTCTGCTCGAAAGCGTTGACGGCGAGATCGCCAACAACCTGTTTACCGGGGCACTGAAGGCCGCGATCTTTTCACTGAACGCCACCGGACTTGCGATCCGCAACAACACCATCCGCAACGCGGGCAACAACGGCATTCTCGTCTGGCGCTCCGAAAAAGGCGACGACGGCACCCTTGTTTCCGGCAACCGCATCGAGGATATCGCCGCGCGGGACGGTGGCTCCGGACAGAACGGCAATGGCATCAACATCTTCCGGGCAGCGAACGTAATCGTCGCCGACAACCGCATCCGCAACTGCGCCTTCAGCGCGGTACGGGGCAACGCGGCTTCCAACATGCAGGTGCGCGGAAATTCCGCTTCGGCGCTCGGCGAAGTCGCCATCTACTCCGAGTTCGATTTCGAAGGTGCGGTGATCGCGAACAATACCATCGATGGCGCCGCTCTCGGGATATCGGTTACGAATTTCAATCACGGCGGACGTCTTGCGGTCGTGCAGGGCAACCTGATCCGCAATCTCGTGACGCGCGGGAAAGCCTTCGTCGATCAGGAAGCACGCGGCATCGGTATCGGCGTCGAAGCGGACACCATCGTCGCCGGCAATGTCATCGAGAAAGCGCCGGTCGCGGGTATCTGGCTCGGCTGGAAGGAATATCTTCGCGACGTCGCCGTTACCGGAAACATCGTGCGCCAGTCCCGCATCGGCATTGCCGTGCAAGTGTCGAAGGGCGCCGGCGCGGCACTGGTCGCAGACAACCTGATCTCGGGCACCACGATGGGCGCGATCCTCGGTATGGACGGCCTGAAGCGCGTGACGAACGACCTTACGGCCGAGAAGCCCGCGCAATACGCGCAGCTCACGATTAACGGCAATCGCGTGCAGTAGAACCCGCCTCGTGCTCCGCCTTCCGCGAGATGGTCCATAAGCCACTTCGCGGTTCGCAGCAGGCGTGCATCGCGGCCCATCGGGCCTACAAGCTGCACCCCCAGCGGCAATCCGTTCTCACCCTGCAGAAGCGGCACCGAGATCGCGGGCAAGCCCACCATCGTCCACAACGAGCAGAAGGCCGGATCGCCGGTCGCCGCGAGACCCTTCGGCGCGACGCCCGAGGAACCCGGCGTCAGGATCGCATCGTATTGCTCGAAGAACTCGGACAGCCCTGAAGCGTAAAGCTTCGCGTTCGCAAGCGCCTGGAGATACCGCGCCGCAGTGACCTTGCGGCCTTCGGCAACGAAGTCCCGGATCGTCTGGCTCGCGGCCTCGCCGCCACGGTCCAGAATCTTGCCGTGGCCGTGGGCCATATCGACGGTCATGATCGCGCGAAGATCGTCCCATGCGGGTGCATAGATCGATTCAGCCAGATCTACGCGATCCACGACATCGTTCAAGGAGTCCGCAAGTTCTTCGAAAGCTGCAGCTGCATCCTTGTCCATTCTGTTCCAGATCGGCGTACGGACAAAAGCGATGCGCGGTTTCACCGGAGGCGCCCGACCGGCCACCGCGCGGCAATCCGGCACGGCGTAGGGCTTCGTGTCGGGATCGTTCTCGTCGTATCCGGCGACGGCGTCGAGAACGAGCGCAATATCCTCGAGCGAACGCGCAAAAGGACCGACATGGTCGAGCGTGTGAGAATGCGAAAGCACACCCGCGCGCGATACCATGCCGTGACTGGGCTTCATGCCGAATACACCGCAATAGGCCGCGGGCCGAATGATCGACCCGTTCGTCTGCGTACCGAGTGCCACCGGAAACATCCCTGCCGCGACACCGGCGGCCGAGCCGGAAGACGAGCCACCGGGCGTGCGTTCGAGATCGTGCGGGTTTCTGGTCTTGCCGGGATGATAGAAAGCGAACTCCGTGCTGACGGTCTTCCCGAAAATCACCGCGCCGGCCGAGCGCAGCTTCGACACGACCGCCGCATCACGATACGGGCGGCGCCCGGAAAACAACGCCGAGCCGTTCTCGGTTGGGAAGTCCGAAGTGTCGATGCAATCTTTGATGCCGACCGGAACACCGTGCAGCGGGCCAACCGCGTTGCCATTCGCGCGATACTCGTCGCGCTCTTTGGCTTGGGCGATGGCATGCTGAGGATCGAAATGCGCGAAGACGCCGATCTTCTCTTCCAGGCCTTCAACCTGAGCGACCAGCGCACGCGTATATTCTTCAGAGGAAATGTCGCCGCGGGCAATTTTGCCCGCGGCTTCGGCTGCAGTCAGTTCGACGAGTTCTGCGCTCACTGGAAGGATACCCGGATTATTCGTCCGAATACTCTACCACACTCAGAGCCAGAGATTGATCGCCCCGGAGAGCAATAGCGTGAACGAGAGCGCTACGCCCGCGGTAAAGAACAAGGCCGTATAGGGCTCCAGCTCGGTGCCCACAAAGCGGTGATATTTGCCGCCGGCGGGCAACGAGCGCCAGAACAAGGCGCCTGTAATCGTGATGGCCAGGATGCCCGCGCTGAAAAGGTACGCGGGGTTCAAGTCCTCCGCGAAGCCGCGCACGTTGGTCGGGCTTCCGGGGTAGAGCGCATTCGGCAGGGCAAGACCGATTTGCGGAAAGGCGTACAGCATGACCATCGAGACGATCACGACGAACATATAGGGCAGTACGCCGCGGAAGATGTCATTAATGTTGACCCAGCTTGGCGCGACGCCTTTCAAATAGAACGGCGCCATCGCAACCGGCGGAGACAGGAACGACGTCTGAATGTTCAGGGCAACGAGCAAGCCAAAGAACAGCGGATCGATATCGAACGTTTTCAAGAGCGGCAGGAAGATCGGCATGAAGATGACGATGATTTCCGTCCACTCCAGTGGCCACCCCAGCACGAAGATGATGACCTGTGCGAGAACCATGAACCCGGTCTGGTTCAGGTTCATCCACAGCACGAACTTTTCAATCGGTCCGTGGCCGCCGAGATAGGCGAAAATCGCGGAAAAGATGAACGATCCGATGAAAAGCCAGCAGACCATCGCCGTGGTACGGGCTGTGAGGAATACCGACTCCCGAAGAGCGCCCAATCCGAACCGATTGTAGGGGATGAGCGGCAACACCGCTATAACGGTCAAGATGAGAACCGTGATCGCGAAGGTGCGGAACGGGACGAACAGGAACAAGCCGACCACGAGTGCGCCGAGCGCTACGCCGTAGATCGTCACCAACAAGCTTTTCCAGCGCGTATTGTAGTCGGCGCCATACAAGATGGCGAGAACCAGTGCGCCGAGCGACCCCATCGCCGCCGCTTCGCTTGGCGTTGCGATACCGAAAACGATCGTACCAAGCGCCGAGGCAATCAGCGCGCCAAGCGGCAGGAACGAGCTCAGCAGCGTGAAGTACACGCCGGGGAATTTCCAGGCATAGAATGCGTTTCCAATGCCGAAGGCGATAAACGCTGCCACCCACGTAAAGCCGAGATCGTGGAACCAGATCAACGCGGCCACGAAGGCGGCATACAAAACCGACGGCATTGGCGAACGGAAGAATTTCACGACGCCGGGAGATACTTCCCGATCGACGTCCTCCGCCTTCGTCGTAAGCTTCGGCGCCAAGCGCGGATTGAGTAGCGCCATGATTATCGTGAGCAGGATGTAGAGTCCCGCGAGCATGATGCCGGGGAAGAAAGCACCCGCATACAGCTTGACGACGGACACACCCGCCGTAGCGCCGTAAAGGATGAGCATGACGCTCGGCGGAATGAGAATGCCGAGACAGCCGCCCGCACAAACCACCGCAGCGGAGATCTTTACGTCATAGCCGGCACGCAACATCGCCGGGAACGCGAGCAGACCCATCAGCGTCACGACGGCACCGACGATGCCGGTAGCGGTCGCGAAGATCGCACAGGTTGCAAGCGTTGCGAGCGCCAACGAAGCCGGCGTAGGGCCTGCGGCAAGCTGGAGGGAGCGGAACAGCCGGTCGAGCACGTTGGCGCGTTCGATCACGTATCCCATGAACACGAAAAGCGGGATGGAGATCAGAACGTCGTTCGTCATCACCGAGTAGGTGCGCTGCACGACAAGCGAAAATACCAGGTCGCCCATCGCGAAGTAGCCGAAGAAGACGCCAAGCGCCATCAGCGTAAAGGCGATCGGAAATCCGAGCATGATGAAAAGCACGAACAGGATGAGCATAATGACGCCCAGTTCGGGATTTCCAATTCCCCAACTTGCAAGAAACGCAGACATCAGACCGCTCCCTTACGCTGGCCGAGTTCTTCCAGATCTTTGATGGTCTGGTAGCCACCCTCTTCGGCCTTCTGCAGCATTTGTTGATCGAGCTCCTGCACGTCGTGCAAGCGTTGCGGCCATTTGCCGTCGCGCACAGCGATGATGCAGCGCATGAATTCGACGATGCCCTGCATGAGCATCAACGCCCCCGTGAGCGGGATCAGTGTCTTGAAGTGATAGACCGGTGGACCGTTCGGGCTTGCGGCGGAACGCTCCTTCATGAGCCACGCGAGTTCGGCAAAGGAGAAGCCCGAGTACAGCAACGCAAGAATGCCCGGGAAGAAGAACAGCACGTATAGCGCGAGATCCATGCTCGCCTGCGTGCGCGGCTGCCACGCACGATACAGGAAGTCGCCGCGGACGTGGCTGTTGCGTGCGAGCGTATAGGCTCCGGCAAGCATGAACAGTGCACCGTAAAGCATATAGCTCGCGTCAAACGCCCACTCCGTCGGCGCGCCGAACACGTAACGCATGAAAACTTCGTAGGCGGTCGTAAAGGTCAGGATGAGGATCGCCCAGCCCGCGGCCTTACCGACCCAGGTGCTGATGCGGTCGACAATATGGAGCCCTTCTTCGTGCGAACTGTCGGTCTGCAACGTTGCCGCGACACCGCCGGCCGCGCAGAAAGCAACAGCCAGCACGGCGTGCCACTTCAGTCCGAAAATCGGCAACATCGCGAGCGCCGCGCCGATCATCAGAACCGCGCCAAGCGACGGCTTCGTTCTCGAAATCAGCCCGCCGATGATTGCAAGCACGGGAACAAGTGTTCCGGTGACGTGGAAAAATGCCTTGAAGGAGGAAAATGCGGCCGCGTAGTCGGCACCGTAGAACGTAACGCCGGCCCATAAGCCGAACGCACCTCCCGCAATGCCAAGAATCATTGGCAGGTTTTTCATTGCAGCCCTCCCTCACCCTATCCGTACGAATACGGATGCGTGCGTCATAACAGTTCGAGCGCGCCGTATGTGAGCAAAAATTGTTATGCTGTCTTTACGTCACATGCGCCAAAGAAGAACCCGCGCGGAGTTTGGTCCGCGCGGGTTCCGTTTTTCATCCGGTGATTAGCCGATGAACTTCTTGTACGCGTTTGCGAGCGCGTTCGAGTCCAGGTTGTTGGTGCTGACGTACGGATATACGCGGCGCATCCATGCCTTCTGGGACTCCACGACCTTCGCGAAGAACGGCTCCTTCGACTGCTCGGCCATGACCTTGGTCCAGGCGTCGAGCTGCGCATTGAGAAGCGCGTCCGGCGTCTTCACGACGTTCACGCCACGCTTCTTGATCGCTTCGAGATCCTGCGAGTAGCGGTGCAGCGCCATCGCGTTCTGGTCTGCGGTCGAAGCGTAGGCAGCGTTACGCAGGATGCCCTGCAGTTCTGCCGGCAGTGCATCGAACTTCGTCTTGTTGAAGATGACTTCGAAGGACTCGGCCTGCTGGTGATGGCTGCCGAGCATGAAGAATTTCGCAACGTCCGGGAAGCCGAGCAGGATGTCGGACGACGGATTGTTGAATTCCGCCGAGTCGAGCAGGCCGCGGTCCATCGCCGGGACGATTTCGCCGCCGGGAAGAATGGTGACGGCCGCGCCCATTTCCTTGAACACGTCGGCCGAAAGACCGACGGTGCGGTACTTCATGCCCTTGAAGTCGTCGCCGGTCTTCATTTCCTTCTTGAACCAGCCGAGCGGCTGCGTCGGCATTGCGAAGTAGAGGAAACCGGTGAGGTTCAGCTTCAGGATGCCGTTGACCAGCTCCTTGTAGAGCGCTTCACCACCGCCGTAGTAGAACCAGGCGAGGAAGCTCTGCGCATCCCAGCCGTAGGACGGCGGGGTGCCGAACAGCGAGTAAGCCTTGTGCTTGCCGTACCAGTAGGCGCAAACGCCGTGGCCGGCATCGAGAACGCCGGAGTGCACCGCATCGGCCATCTGGAACGCCGGAACGACAGCACCGGCGGCGAGAACGTCGAGCTTCAGGCGGCCGCCCGACATATCGTTGACCTTCTTCGCGTAGTCGACCGCGAACTCGTGGAAAATGTCCTTGGTCGGCCAGGTCGACTGGTACTTCCAGGTCTGCGTCTGCGCACGCGAAATCTGCGGCATCGCGATCGTCGCGACGGCAGCGGCACCGGTGAGCCCGGCAGTCTTCAAGAATTTCCGGCGGCCATCCACGGGCGCGCCCGAACCTTTTTTGTTCGGCATAGAAGTAATCCTCCCTGAGAACGGCCGTCTGATGCAGAAGGCCGAGCCGCGGTCTTCGCCGCGTTCCATTGCAGCGCATGTTGGCGCTCAAACAATCTTGCAAAACTCGCATTGCGGTCGCAAGAGTTGATTTATCTTGCGATGCACCATCCCATCCGGTGCCCACGTCAATTTTCGGAAGTAGGGCGCGCTGCATCGGGAAAAGCCGCGTGATTGGGATCATTTCGATTTGAAATTCCTATCGCGCGCACGATTTAGCGTCGATCCGCGCCTGCGGCGCGAATCGATCATTGCTGTTTGCAAAATGGAGCTTCTAGGTTGCGCCGACGCAGAACTGCGGTGCGCGCGGTTTCAGTAGTCGAAGAAAACCGTCTCGCCATTGCCCTGAAGCACGATGTCCAGCTTGTAGGTCGCAGGCCCACTCTTGCTTGCGACCAGCGTCGAGCGGCGCTTTTCCGGAACCAGCCCAAGCACGGGGTCATTCGCGTTATGCGCCTCGTCCTCGAAGTAGATACGAGTGAGCAGCTGCTTCAGCATCCCCCGCCCGAATACGAACGTAACGAGATGGGGCGCCTGCAGGCTGTTGCCGGGGCCCGGCACCGCACCCGGCTTGACCGTGTGAAAGCGGAACATGCCGTCCTTGTCGGTCGAACAACGTCCGAAACCGTGGAAACCCGAGTCGACGGATTTGTCCTGCGTGTCTTCGGGATGATCGAACTTTCCGGCTGCATTCGCCTGCCAGATTTCGAGCATGCAGTCGGGCACCGGTTCGCCCTGTCCATCCGTGACACGGCCTTCGACGACGATGCGCTGTCCCTGCGCTTCGCCGACAATCAGATTGCTGTCGTTCTCGTACGGCAGGCCGAAATGAAAGAACGGTCCGACCGTCTGCGACGGAGTCTGTCCGAGACGCTGCTTACTCACGATCAATCCTCCATCGGCGTCGCGTTGCGGCCGCGCAAAACGATATCGAACTTGTAGCCGAGCGCCCATTCGGGGATCGTCGTATCCATATCGAAGCGGCTGACCATGCGCTCGCGCGCATTCACATCCGGAATACCCTGGTAGATCGGATCGAACGCGAACAGCGGATCACCCGGGAAATACATCTGGGTCACGAGACGATTGATGAAGCTCGGTCCGAACACAGAGAAATGGATGTGCGCCGGGCGCCATGCGTTCGGATGGTTGCGCCACGGATAGGCGCCGGGCTTGATCGTCGTGAATTTATAGTTGCCCTCGGCGTCGGTCACGATACGGCCGGCACCCGAGAAGTTCGGATCCAGCGGAGCGGGATGCTGATCGCGCGCATGAATGTAACGGCCTGCAGCGTTGCATTGCCAGACTTCGACAAGGGTGTTCGGAACCGGGCGGGCGTTTTCGTCGAGCACCTTGCCGCTGACGATGATGCGCTCCCCGAGAGGTTCGCCTGCGTGCTGCTTCGTCAGGTCGGCGTCGATCGGAAGCACGCGGCCATGCCCGTAAACGGGGCCGGTCACTTCCGAGAGCGTATGCGGAAGGATGACGAGCGGCTGCTTCGGCGCGCGAAACTCCGTCGACTTGTAGGGGAGATAAAGAGAAGGCGGCTGCGCGCTCTTGTCTTCGCGGTTGTACGGAATAACGTCGGCCATGGTTCCTCCCGGCCGCGCTTCGCGGCCAGCACTCGTTGATTACTTTATCAATAGGCCGGGGCTGGCAACCACCCCATGACTATTTGCGGGATCAGCTTGAAGAATTGGCCTTGAGCGCAGCGCTATCGAGCGCCGCGTAAACGTCCCCGGAGTTCGCTTCCATGGGCAGTTCCGCGATCCAGCGGCTGATTTCGTCCGCATTCAGCCCATCGCGGTGGGCGAATTCCTGGCTCTCCCCCAAGGCGGCGTTGAAGCGGTAGGGAGCCATCGCCGCGAGGCGCCGGATCGCCTTCAAAGCCACGTCACGCTGGATCGTGGTGAACTCGATCGAAAGCGCCGCGAGAGGCCCGGTAAGGCCGGAGAGCACTTCGTCCTCGAACCCCTCGACGTCGATCTTCACGAAGGCCGGCTTGCCGTGACGGGCAATCAAGGCATCGAGCGTGGTCATCGGAACCTTGATCCTACCGTCCCAATTCTGGCCTTCCCATCCCGGCGCGGCATCGGCGGACTTGATGAAATCTTCCGAAGCGGTTGCGACCGTCGGATTGCGGGTGTTGAGCTTGAGTTCGATCTCACCCTCGCGGCCCCCAATCGCGGCGCGGACCAGACTGAAATTCCGATTGCGGCCGTAGACGAGCTTCAGCACCGTGCCGAGCGCGGGCTGCGGCTCGACCGCGACAACTTTCGCTCCGAGGCGCAGAAACGATCCCGCGCGATCCCCGACATGCGAACCGACGTCGAATGCAAGATCGCCTGCTTTCAGAAAGCGGGCATACATCGCGTCCATCTTTTTATTGCGGTCGCGGTCGCCGTAATAAATACGGAGCGAGCGAAGAATCGCCCGCCCCGTTGTAAGCCAGGAAAGCATCGCTACGCTGCCGTTGCCTGCACCGCGCGGATTTCTTCCGGCATGTTGAACTCTTCGGGCATGGCGCAGAACTTGTTTCGCTCCGCCCAGGCGCCGAGGCGCGTATCGGACGTGTAGACCGCAAACGGGATCACGACGATCAGACCGAATACGAACGGCACGAACCAGATCGCCGACTTCGGCGAGATCAACAGCACGAAAAGAAGCAGGCCGACGCCGAGGATGGTATGCGGCATGAAGGTCTTGGCAGCGGCCTTCCATGGCACGCGATAACCGTCGCGCTGCTGGCCGTCCCATTTCGTCTTCCGGCCGAAGAGCGCCGCCACCATGAAGTAGCTCGCGGCGAACATCTGCAGCGGCGCGTGCACGAAGGTGAACGCCATATCGATTGCGCCGCCGAGGAACAGACGCGGCACGCCGCCGTAGCGCGCAGCCGAGCGCCACAGCGCATCGAAGATTCCGAAGATGCGCGGCGCGATGAAGAGGAAGATAAAGAGCGCATAGAAGCCGAACGCCGACCACATCGGGAAGCTTTCGCCCGAAGCCGCCGGAGCCAGGGCAATCGCAAGTGCCGCGAGAACGGCAAACAGCACGACCGCGCCCTGCCCCACGAACATCTGGATCGCCATCAGCAACTGCACCCAGCTGACCGGCAACAGGCCCGGCATGTTGAGAAGCTTGGTGTATTGCAGGTTGCCGTTCGCCCAGCGCACGTCGCGCGCTTCGAAGTCGAGAAGCGTCGGCGGGGTTTCTTCGAACGAGCCGACCTCTTCCGGAATCACGCGCACTTCGTAGCCCGCGCGGCGCATCATCATCGCTTCGATGTGATCGTGCGAGAGAATATGCCCGCCGAATGGCGGCTTGCCCGGCAAGAGCGGAAGTTTGCAGTATTCGTAGAACGGCTGGATACGGATCGTGGTGTTGTGACCCCAGAACAGTCCGCAGTCCGCGTGCCACCAAGCATAGCCCGAGATGTAGGCGCGCAAGCCATGGCGCATGCCGAACTGATAGACGCGCGCGAAAAAGCTCGAACTCGGCATGCCGACGATCAGGCTCTGCAGGATGCCGAGCCGCGGATTGGCCTGGTGGATGCGGACCATGCGGACGATGGTCTCGCCGGTCATGATCGAGTCCGCATCCAGCGGAATCATCAGCTCGTAATTCTTGCCCCAGCGCTCGCAGAAATCGCGGATGTTGCCGGCCTTGTAGCCGACATTGCTTTCGCGGCGGCGATAATAAAGCTTCGAGACGCCCGGAAACTCCTTGGCCCATGCTTCGGCGGCAGCCTCTTCGAGCTTCGCGACATCGTCGCGGTTCGTATCCGAAAGTACGAAGAAATCGAACTTGTCGGCCTGACCGGTCTTGTCGAGGCTCTTCTTGATCACGCGCAGCCGCGCGAAGGCGCGAGCGGGATCTTCATTACGAACCGTCATCGTGATCGCGGAGCGCACGAAAACCGGATCGTTGTCGTTGGCTTTCAGAACGACCGGGGTGATCCGCGGCAGCGGGTTCTTCACGAGATTCATGAAGAAGAACCCGATCGCGGAATTCCAGAAACCGATTGCGATCCAGGGAACGTAGATCAGGAAGCAGGCGAGCAGCAGAAGATCCAGAATGCCGAAACCGTCATGGGAAAGAATGTGGGTCAGCCAGACCCCCATGCCGAGCATCAGGGAGACCGACAAGAACGCAAAGATGATGCGGCGCCGGGCAATGACCTGGACCGACTGCGTTCCGGTCGGGGTGGTTTCGCCGGCTCCCGGATTGGCCGCACTGATAGCGACGCCGGCAGCCGTTTTGGCCTCGGCGGATGTGGTTTCGATTGACATGTTTGGTAAAGACGTCCCCTGCTTGCGCGTTAGCGCCTTCTCGCCGACAACCGGTACAAATCCATGGCGAAAACTCGCTAATTGGTAGCGCGTTCCGATTTATTTGCTAAGGCCCTCGACGTGAACTCAACCGTTAAACCTAAGAACAACGACGCCCGTGCGCTTTGGTACGTCGCGCCGGGCAAAGCCGAGTTACGTCCTGCAACAATCAGTGATCTTGGACCGAACGAAGTACTCGTTCGCACGCTCTATTCCGGCCTCAGCCGGGGAACCGAGCGATTGATCTTCGAGGGAAAGGTGCCCGAAGTGGAGTGGAGCCGGATGAAAGCTCCGGCGCAGGAGGGCGAATTCCCCTTCCCGGTCAAATACGGGTACTCCGCGGTCGGCGTCGTCGAGGAAGGCCCTGCCGCTTTGAAGGGCAAAAACATCTTTGCGCTTTACCCCCATCAGGATCGTTTCATCGTTCCGGCTGAACGGGCGTTCATTATTCCGGAGAACGTACCGCCGAGCCGGGCAACGCTTGCCGCCAATATGGAGACGGCACTTAATATCCTGTGGGACGGCGGCGCCCAGCCGGCCGACGACATCGTCGTGGTCGGTGGCGGCATCGTCGGCATGCTGGTCGCTTCCCTCGCTGCCCGCCTGCCCGGCGCCCGGGTCACGCTTGTCGACATCGAGCCATCCCGGAGAACGGCTGCCGAGCATTTCGGCATCCGTTTCGCCCTGCCGGACGAAGCGCCCGGCGAGGCCGACCTCGTGATCCACACGACCGCTTCGGCTGCCGGGCTTTCGCTCGCGCTGAAACTTGCCGGCGTCGAAGGGACTATCGTCGAAGCAAGCTGGTTCGGGACCGGGATGGTAAACGTGCCGCTGGGCGACGCCTTCCATTCCCGCCGGCTGCGCCTGATCTCCAGCCAGGTCGGGAATGTATGCGCCGCCCGCGCCAAACGCTGGACGACGCGGCGCCGGCTCGAGGCGGCGATCCGGCTTCTCGAGGATGCCCGGCTGGACGCGCTGATCGGCGAGGAAGTGCCGTTTGCCGAACTTCCGCAGCAATTGTCGCGCCTTTTGTCGCCGCAAGCGCCAGGCCTCGGCGCGCTCGTTCGCTACTGATCTTCTTTCAAGGATAATGCTGCCATGTACGGCCTCGAAGTCCGCGACCACATCATGATCGCCCACTCTTTCAAGGGCGAGTTCTTCGGCCCTGCGCAACGCGTGCACGGCGCGACCTTCGTCTGCGACGTCGCCTTCTTCCGCGAGAAACTTGGGCCCAATGAAGTGGTTGTCGATATCGGGGCTGCAAGCGAAACGCTCAAAGCCGTACTCGCGGTAATCAACTATCGCAATCTCGACGAGGTGCCGGAGTTCAAAGGCAAGCAGACGACGACCGAATTTCTCGCTCGTTATGTTTTCGAGCAGATGAAGTCCGCGCTCAAGGCCGGAAAACTCGGCGCGGACAGCGACGGTATCTCCAAGATCAAGGTCACGATGCACGAGTCGCATGTTGCGCGCGGCTGGTACGAGGCGGCGGTCTGAGCTTCATGCGCGAAGTCATCTTCGCCATTCCGGGCGATCTCGACACTCCCACCGGCGGATATCGCTACGACAAGCGGGTGATCGAGGAATTGCCGAAGCTCGGCTGGCGGGTGAAGCATCTGCCGCTGTCCGGAGAGTTTCCCTCGCCTTCCGATACTGCGCTCGCGGAAACGGCTAAGCTGCTTGCGAACATCGCGCCGGATTCTCTCGTAATGATCGACGGGCTTGCGCTCGGCGCCATACCGCTCGGCACGCTGAAATCGCTGCAGGCGCGGTTCGTCGCGCTTTGCCATCATCCGCTTGCATTCGAAACCGGGCTTACCTCCGATCGCATCGATTATCTGCACCGGACCGAACGCGAGGCACTTGCGCGGTCGGTTGCGACGATTGCGACCAGCCGCTCGACCGCAACGCTGCTGGTTCGCGAATTCAACGTGGCGAATGCCGACGTAACGGTGGCAGAACCCGGCACCGAGCCTTCGGCGCAAGCGAAACGCGACGCCAAGCCGCTTCGCATCCTCTCGGTCGGGGCAATTTCGCGCCGCAAAGGGCACGACACGCTCGCCAAGGCGCTTTCGAAAATTCGCGACCTCGAATGGGAATGGCGGATCGCCGGCAGCACCGATCGCGATCCCGTGGCGATGCAGGCGCTGGAGCGCGAAATCGCGGACGGAAAGATCGCGGAGCGCACGGCCCTTCTCGGTCCGCTCGACGATGCCGGACTCGAAAAGGAGTATTCGAGCGCCTCGCTGTTCGCCCTGCCCTCGCACTTCGAAGGCTACGGCATGGCGTTTACCGAAGCGCTTGCGCGCGGCCTTCCGGTCATCGCGGGCTCCGGCGGCGCGCTCGTCGACACGGTACCGAAGGATGCCGGCGTGTTCGTCACGCCGGGAAATTTCGGCGAACTTGCGCTTACCCTTCGCAGGCTCCTCACCAACCCGGCAGAGTTGACCAAACGCGCCGACGCGGCGTGGAACTACGCGAAGAACTTGCCGCGTTGGTCCGATACGGCGAAACGCATCGCGGACGCGCTTGAGCGTGCAAGCGCAAAGGCGGCAGCATGAGCTTTTCTACCGAATGGTTGCGCCTGCGCGAGCCGGTCGATCATCGCTCCCGCGATAAAGTGCTGCTCGCAAAGGCCGCGGAGTATCTGTCGAGAAAGTCCGAACCCGTCATCTACGATCTCGGCGCAGGCGCAGGATCCAACCTGCGCGGCACGGCCGAAGCGCTCGGACAACGGCAGCGCTGGGTGCTCGTCGATTACGATCCGGAACTGCTTTCGGCGTCGCTTGATTTCCTGAGTGCATGGGCCGAGAAATCGCGGGCCACCGCCGCCGGCCTCGAACTTGAGAAGAGCGGCAAGCTCGTACGGGTCGAAGTGAAGCGCGTGGACCTCAACGCGAACCCGAGGCCGTGGAGCGACCAGACCCCCGATCTCGTCACGTCCGCGGCGCTTTTCGATCTCGTTTCCGAATCGTGGATCGACCGCTTCTGCGAGGGGCTCGCGAAAGACAAGCTCGCGCTCTACACCACGCTCGTGCACGACGAGACCGCGAAGTGGTCGCCTCCGCATGAAGCGGATGGGCAAATGGCGCATGCCTTCGAGCGCGACTTCGGCAAGGAAAAGGGGTTCGGCCCGTCAGCCGGGAATAACGCAATCGGCTACATGGCCCGCAAGCTTGCAGCGCTCGGCTATGCGGTCGAACTCGCCGACAGCCCATGGCGTCTCGGCGCGGAAGACCACGGATTGATCGAGCAGCTTGCCGAAGGCTGGGCGAACGCAGTGCGCGAAACCGGAGCCGTACCGGAAGCAACGATACAGGCGTGGCTCGCCGCACGAAAAATGCGCGGCACGAATTGCATCGTCGGGCACAAGGACCTTTTCGCGGTCCCGCGTTGATCAGTTGCCGGGCAGCATCCGCTGCAGCACGCCGTCCCTGCGGATGAAATAGTGAAACAGCGCGGCGCCGATGTGCATCGCCATCAGCACGCCGACTCCAATGCCCATCAGGCGATGGAATCCGAACAGCGTTTCGGAAAGCGCGTCATTCTTTCCGACCAGCGCCGGCAATTCGAACAGGCCGAAGAAGGGCACCCGGACTCCGAACGCGTTGTAGCCGATCCATGCCACCATCGGGGTTGCGAGCAGAAGCGCGTAAAGCGTCCAGTGCGTGACCGTGCCGGCAAAACGATAGAAGGCCGGAATGTTCGGCTCCGGCGGTGCGCCGTGAACGATGCGGTAGATCAGACGAACCGTCATCAGCATCAGCACGAGCGCGCCCAGCGACTTGTGAAACTCGAAAAGATTGTTCTTGAAGTCTCCGTCGGGAAGCCGGCCCATCATGATGCCGACCGGAACGACGATCAGCACGCACAGTGCAACGATCCAGTGCAGCGACTTCGCAACACCGGAATAACCTTGCGGATAACTCTGCGGCGCGACGGACATGTGGTTCTCCCGGATGCGTTGCATGAATACGACGGATGGAATCTGCTGGTACTCTAGCACAGTTCCAAGCTGCCCGAAGGCCTGCCAATTACGGCTGCAGCCGGACGACAACGCTGTCGGTTGCACCGCTGGCGTCGATCACCGTCAGGCGTACGAAGCCGGGCCCTTCCGGCTGCCAGAAGGTTGCATCGCGAAATTCCGTTTCGCCTGCCGGCATGCCGTCCACGAGAAGACGATAGGGCCCGCTGCCACCGTTGGTTTTGATCGCGATCGGCATCGGCGGCGAACTCGCGTCGGCGCGTTCCAGAGCGAGTTGTGCGCCGTTCAGCGGAAAAATGATCTTGAGTGCGGACTCCGTGCTCGCGAAGCGCCGTGCTTCGCCGGCTGGCGTGAAGCGGCGCAGCGGCAACGGCAAGCGGGCGGTCGAAGCCACGATCGCGCCGCTCGGCGCCGCGCGTAGCGGCTCAACCTTTGGGACCGCGCGGGCGAAAGCGTCGAACAAGATCGGTCCCGCGACTGCGCGGCCGATCATGCCCGGAACGGGTTGTCCGTCGGGCCGGCCGACCCAAACCGCGATGGTCCTCCTGCCGTCGAAGCCGATCGCCCAGGCATCGCGATAGCCGTAGGACGTGCCAGTCTTGTAGGCGATCCGGCCGAAGGCTGCGTTCTCCGGCGGAGGCGCGCCGATCAGGATGTTGCCGACATACCAGGCGGACACCGGATCGAGCAGCCGCGCACCGCGCCCACGGTCGTTGTTCACATCGAGACGATGCACCAGCGGAAACGCCTCGCCGCCACGTGCGAGTGCTGCATACAGCGTCGTAAGATCCTCGAGCCGCAGCCCTAAGCCGCCAAGACCAATCGCAAGTCCCGGGACCTCGCCTTGCGGAAGTTGAAGAATTGCGCCGCTCGTTTCGAGCCGCGCAAACAGGCGCTGCGCGCCGACCGATTCCAGCAGCGCCACGGCCGGCACATTCAGCGAGAGTTGCAACGCCCGTCGCAAGGTCACCGTGCCCTGAAACGTCAGGTCGAAATTTTCAGGCCGCCATGCGCCGAAGCGCGTCGGCCGGTCTTCGATCAGGGTTTCGGGATGCGCCGTTCCGTCTTCGAACGCGAGACCATAGATGAAGGGCTTGAGCGCGGAGCCCGGCGAGCGCACGCCGCGCGTCATATCAATGCGGCCGGCCCGCTCGACGTCGTTGAAATCGGCAGAGCCGACACGCGCCAGCACCTCGCCCGTCTGGTTGTCGGCAACCAAGATCGCGACCGAAACACGCGCGCCGAGCGTCGGCAGCTTTTCCCGTACGAGTTCCTCGATCCGGCGCTGCACCGTCGCGTCGATGGCGAGGCGGTGAAGCTGCTGCTTCGGGAATGCGGCAATCGCCGCTTCCGCCGCATGCGGCGCGAGTTGCGGCATCTCCTTGCGAACCCGCGGCACGGGTTCCTCGCGTGCGCGGTTGGCTTCCGCGACCGTGATCACGCCCGATGCAAGCATGCGGTCGATCACGCGATTGCGCGCGCGAATGGCAACATCGCCCGCGCGATCGGGACGGCGCACTTCGGGCGACTGCGGCAGCGCCACGAGCAGCGCCGCCTCGCCCGTCGTCAGCCGCAACGGTTCCTTGCCGAAGTACGCATGCGAGGCCGCACGAACGCCTTCCAGGTTCCCGCCGAACGGTGCAAGCGTGAGATACAGTTCCAGAATCTCACGCTTGGAAAGCCGCGCCTCGATCTGCATCGCGCGCACGATCTCGGTGAACTTCGCAAGGATCGTACGCTGCTTGCGCGGTTCGATCAGGCGGGCGACCTGCATCGAGAGCGTGGAGCCGCCCGAAACGATTTCGCCGTTGGTCACGAGCTGCCAGCTCGCGCGGATCATCGCCAGCGGATCGAATCCGATGTGCCCCTGGAAGCGCCGGTCTTCGTAAGCAACCAGCATTTCGAGATAGCGCTGATCGACCTGTTCCGGCTTTGCCGCGAGACGCCAGCGCCCGTCGGGAAGAGAGAAAGGCCGCAGCAGCGTTCCGTTGCGGTCCACCACTTCGATGGAGCGCAGGATCTGTTGCGGTGCCGGCGCCGTTATGCGGATCAGAACGACGGCCACGAACACGCTTGCGAGAACCGCAAGCGTGCCGAGACCGGCCGTTCGTAAGAACCGCATCGCCATCAGCGTGAAGCCGGAACCACTTCCACCGTCGATGCTTCGGTGCGTGCGAAGCGATCCGGACGGTACATGTCCTCGATCATTGCCGGCGGATGCGCGTATTTACCCGGCGACACTGCGCGAACGATGTAGGCGACCGAGATCGGGTTTTTATCGCCGTCTCGCCTGTCGAACGCCGCAACGAAGCGGTCGTCACGGAATTCCGAGTGCGTGGTTTCCGACATCGCGCCGAGCCATTTCAGGTTTCCGGTTTCGCCACCCGCCACAAGCCGCGGATTGTCGATCTCGAAGCCGGCGGGCAGAAAATCGACGAGCAGCAACCGTCCGGCCACCGCTTCCGTCGGCAACGCGCGAAGTACGACGACCATGCGCTCGTTCTGGTTCACCTTCGACACGTCCGCGATCGGGGTGCCGTCCAACATCCGGTAGGTGCGCGAGATCTTGAAACCCCGCTCAGCCGCCGGCTCGGACTCGTTCGGCGCACCGCGAATGCCGATCACGACCTGCACCGGACGGTCGCCATTGTTCGCGATGCGGATCGTTTTGCCCTGCAGGTCGGCGGCGCGGATCGTGCGGAAATAGTTTCCTTTATGCTCCACGCCGTCGATCGAAAGCGAAACGCGTTCCGCCTCCTTTGCGAAAGCCCGGGCCGCGAGCACGAGCCAGGCATTCTCCTGCGTGCTCGTATGCGGCGTCACCGCACGCGCGAGTTGCACGCGGTTGAGCGCCACCCGTACGGTGTTCTCCACTCCGGCTTCGGTTGCGAGCGCCACGAGCGCGGCGGCGTCGCGCAGCGGCGACCCGTAGTCGTCACGCCCTGCAACCGGCGCCAGTTCGGTCCGCGGCAGGGATTCAAGCGCCGCGTTGAACACTTTCTCCGCGCGCAGCTTGTCGCCGTGAAGCGAGAGTGCGGCCGCAAGCTGTCCACGCGAAAGCGGCGTGCTCAGGTCTTCGAGCTTGGCATCCGCGAGGTAGCGAAGATCGCCGACCGGCGCCACGCCGTTCCGTGCGAGCACGTAAAGCGCGTAAGCAATCGCTTCGGTGTTCTGGTCCCCGCCCCGGTTGTTGCCGAGTTGCACGGCGTTGCGAAGCTTGTTCAGCGCAAGCTTGAACTGCGCTTCCGGCACCGAAAAGCCCTTCTCGCGCGCTCTTGTCAGGAAGTCCGTGACATAAGCGTGCAGCCAGGTGTCCGCGGCGCTCGAGGAACTCCAAAGTCCGAATGCACCCTCCGCGTTCTGCCGCGCCAGAACGCGCGTGACCGCTTCCTTGATGCGCTCGTCGATGCCCTTGTCGAGGGCAAGCTGATTTTCGCGTGCGAGGTCGTTTACATAGAGCAACGGCAACGCGCGGCTCGTGATCTGCTCCGAGCATCCATACGGATAACGGTCGAGCGCAAGCAGCAGCGACGGCACGTCGCTCCCGTTCTGCGGCGAAACGGTAAGCGTAACCGCTCCGGTGCCCGGGATCACATCCCCGAGCAGGTTGCTGTCGATCACGATGCTTTCGCCGCGTGCCAGTTCACGCACGGTGCGGCGCTCGATCGGCGGAAATGCGGGTCGCGTGAGCAAGGCATACTTGCGTTCGATCGAAAGCCCGTTCGGACCGCTGATGCGGACGGCGAGCGTGGCCGGGCCGACACCTTTGCCGATGAGGTCGAGCGTCAGTCCCTTCCGGGCATTTGCAGCCAGATTGAGCTTGTGGCTCGGGGCCGAA